>Ga0187872_10000684_pt1 | contig 37258 bp, 26 predicted proteins | sample June2016WEW_16_4_FD_132973 | JGI IMG/M metagenome (GOLD analysis project Ga0187872, IMG submission 132973) | Peatland microbial communities from SPRUCE experiment site at the Marcell Experimental Forest, Minnesota, USA - June2016WEW_16_40 | ecosystem: Environmental > Terrestrial > Soil >...
CGCCAGCGGCTTCCTTCTAGTCTCCTTATCGAAAACGCCTCGGTCGAAGATTTTCTCCATTTAATCAGCGTTCGTGCGCCGAGGCGTTTCCGATCAAGGCTAGCGACTATCCGTCAAAGTGGATCGGCGATCGAATTGAGGGAATTCTTGGTTCGCTTCAGCGCGGCATAGACGCGCCGATGTTGCCGGTAGATCTCTCTAGCGTTCGCTATTCCACCTACCCTGATAAACTTCTGGAGATGCCGGTCGTTGGGCGAGGGATGTAGCGTAGACTCCCTGCCGTGAGTGGTTCCCTCGGACTCGGTCCGCCGATGATAGCGTTTCTGATGATCGTTGTTTTGCTGCTGGTGATTTGGCTCGCCAGGAGCTCTTCGAAGGCCTCAGAAACAGAATCTCGTCTGGCGGAGCTGACGTCGCGAGTTTTTCACCTCGAACAAGATTTGGAAAAGCTTCGGACGCTGACCCCGGAGGAACGTCTGGACGCGCGTCACGCGCCGACGCTCCGCGAAGCGCTCGCCAAGAAGAACGTGATGGCGCCCGAAATAGAGCGAGTTGCCAAGCCACCGGCCGCGCCTGTCGCCCCAACAGTCGTGAGCGCGTCGCAGCCGGCGCCGCCTCAGGCGCCGGTTTCTTCGACGCTACCTCACTTCGCGATGGCGGAACCCCGGGGCTTTTCGCCGCGCAGTCTCCTGAATCTGGAAGAGACGCTTGGCACCAACTGGCTAAACAAACTGGGCATCACAATTCTGGTGATCGGCGTGGCACTGTTCCTCGCCTACCAACTGCGCGAACTGGGCCCGCAAGGAAAAATCACGGTCGGCTATGTCGTGAGCTTCGTCATGCTTGCGGCTGGCGTTGTTTTCGAGCGTCGCGAGATGTGGCGTTTGCTCGCGCGCGCCGGGATTGCGGGCGGGTGGTCCCTGGTTTACTTCACAACTTACGCGATGTATCACGTTCCCGCCGCACGCGTGCTTTCTTCGGAATCCGTGGACCTAATTTTGCTGCTGGCAGCGGCGGCGGCGATGGTGGCTCACACTCTGCGCTACCAATCTCAGGTGGTGACAGGGCTGACGTTTCTTCTGGCTTTCACCACGATCAACATCAGCCGGGGAAACGCGAATAGCCTAATAGCCAGTGCTATTTTGGCAGCCGTGTTGGCGGTGATTGCCGTGCGCCGGCAATGGTTTGAGATGGAGCTGGTAGGGATGGCCGCCGCCTTCGTCAATCACTACTTGTGGCTGCGACCCATCATCGAGCCCATGCACGGGCACATACATGCTTTCGCGGGCTATGTAGCAAGCTCCGCGCTCCTGGTTGGATATTGGCTGATTTTCCGAGCATCCTACATGGTACGGCGGATTGATAACCCGCGACAGGAACAGGCGTCGACGATCGCCGCGCTGCTCAATCCCGCACTGCTGCTTGCTGTGATGGGCTACCAGTCTGTACACCCCGAGTTGTCCTTCCAATTTCTGCTGGCGCTGGGCGGCGTCGAACTGGTCCTTGGGCAATTGCCTGTGACGCGGAAGCGACGTGCCGCATTCGTGGTGCTGACGACGTTGGGATCGTGCCTGCTGGTGGCAGCCTTCCCCCGGCGGTATGCGAACACCACGCTCTCGATCAGTTGGCTGGCGGAGGCTGAGACCCTTTTGCTTGTGGGCGTCTTCCTGCGCGAGATCTTGTTCCGCCGTCTGGGCCTGGTGACCGCTTTGCTGGTCTGGATACAAATGGTGGGTGCCGATGCCGGGCAGGTTTATTTCGAGCGAATGTACGGCATCGACCTGGGCGGCCGTCCTGGGTTGGGGTTGTTCTTCGGCATCGCAGCGGCAGTCCTCTACGCCAACGCACACTGGATTCCTCGCCATTGGCCGCGTCTCATCGAGACCGATCTGGAGCAGTTGTGCTTCCGTCGGATGTCGCACCTGGCCGGAGTCCTAGCATTTGTTGGCGCCTGGATCGCCTGGCCGGAAGCGTGGACGGCGTTGGCTTGGGCGGCGCTCGCGCTGACGTTGTCTTACGTTGGGCAGCGCTGGCAGGTGCGGGAGGTTTCGCTCGACGGGATGGTCTGCGCGGCCGCGACTGTGCTGCGCGTCCTGATAGTGAACCTCGGTGCCAAACAGACGCTGCCTGATGTTCCGTGGATGACGGAGCGTTTGCTGACGATCTCGCTGGTGGCGGCGCTCATCTACTTGGCATCACGAATGGCAGGTGTTCGGGAAATAGTCACCGCGGAGCAAGCGGCGCCAGTTTACACATGGGCGGCCTCCGGATTGATTGCGTTGCTGGCGTGGTACGAACTCCGGCCGGTAGGCGTAGCGCTGGGTTGGACGTTGCTGGGGCTGGTTCTCCTGGAAGTGGGTGTGACGCGACGGTCTGCGCCTCTTCGGCTTCAAGCCTATGTCGCGTTCGCGGCTAGCTTCCTGCGTTTGTTCTTCGTCAACCTGAACGCAGCCGGCAACGAAGGCGCCATCAGTCCGCGTCTCTACACTACTGTTCCTTTGGCAGGGGCTTTCTACTATGTTTACCTGCGGCTGAAGGATCAGACGGCAGACCATTTTGCGCTCGAACGACGCATCCATTCCGCCGCGTGGCACAGCTTGCTCGGCATCCTGACGCTTTCCGTTTTAGTACGATTCGAGTTCGACGCGGACTTGGTCGCAGTGGGCTGGGCGGCGTTGGCTCTCATTTGGGTGGCTCTCGCCTGGAAGAGCGGAACGCGACTCTTCTTGCACCAAGGCCTACTGCTCGCCTTTGGCGTTCTGTTTCGCGCGACTCTGCACAACCTGTATGAACGCAGTTATTTCCCCGCTCCGTTCGGGCATGGCCGCGTCGTGACGGTGGGCGCTACCGTCGCGTTGCTGGGTCTGGCGTTGCCTTTTGCCTTGTCGCTTCGCCGGTTGAATGCGAACCGGACCGCCTCCGGTAAATGGTATCGGCGATTCCTGGAGGCACTTGATGAACGCCCCGAACAGGTCTTCTTTTTTATCCCGTTTGCACTGCTGACGGCCATGCTCGCCGTCGAGGTACGAATCGGAATGGTCACATTGGCGTGGGGCCTGGAAGCGGTTGCCGTCTTTCTACTTGCGCTGGCCGTGAAGGAACGCAGCTTTCGTCTATCTGGTCTGGGGCTCTTGCTGGTCTGCGTCGGCAAGATCATTCTCCGCGATGTGTGGGGCCTTCCACCGCGCGACCGGTATCTAACTTTCATTGTCCTGGGCACAGCGCTGCTGCTGGTGTCTTATCTTTACACGCGGTATCGCGACATCTTGCGGCAATACCTGTGAGCCAATCCGTATGAAACGCTGGATCGCTTTTGCAGGCATCATTCTCGCTCTTGGCGCCGCGCTGGTCTGGAGCGAAATACGCAAAGTGGAAGCTCCCGTGGGGCCCGAACCGATTCTCAACTTCGTGGCTGACACTGAACACGAGCTTTCGCGGCTGCCCGTGAAATTCGCGCCGCTCTCCGATGCGGACGAAATCAAGATTGGCAAGGAACTGGAAAGGCTATACGCCGGGGGTTGGCGCCGTCCCGGTGACGACGATCAAGACGGCGCCATCGAGGAATACGTTCAACAGGTGGGCGCGCGCGTGGCCGCGAACGCTCATCGCAAGCTGCCCTATCGGTTTCACTATATCCCCGGCCTCGATTTCGTCAATGCCTTTGCGCTGCCGGGCGGTCCGGTGTTTATTGGAGGCGGTCTTATGGCCTTGATGAGCACTGAAGATGAGCTGGCGGCCGTGCTGGGGCACGAGCTGGAACATATCGATCACTACCACTGCGCCGAGCGGATCCAGATCCAGGCCGCCTTGCAAAAACTTCCTTTCGGCCAACTGGCGGCGCTGCCCGTGGAGGTCTTTGTAGCGGGCTACAGCAAGAACCAGGAACTAGAAGCGGACCGGGAAGGCGCGAAGCTCGCGGTGGCCGCTCTATATTCTCCGCAGGGCGCCATCCGATTGTTTCAGGCAATGGAGCGCTTCCGGCCCGCGAACACGGCGCACGGCAGCACGCCCGTCGAGGAACTGTCTCAAGCGGCGCTCGAAACCCTGGAGGGCTACTTTCGGTCCCATCCCCAGAACGCCGAGCGAATCGACCAAATTCAAAAGATGATCGCGGGCGGACAACTCCGTGATTGGCGGAACACGAAGCCCATGGCTTTCGCCTACTTTTTCTTGACCGAACGCGCATGGCGTTTGCTGGCCGCGGCAAACGTTCGCCCCAGTGCGCTTCTCAACTACAAAGAGAAGCAAAAACGGGACGAAGAGCGAACCAAGCAGTTCCGCGAAGGGATACAGCTTGCGTCCCAATCGCTAGTTCTTCATCCCAATGGATCGCGCGGCTTGGAGATCATGGCGGTGGCGCATCTGGGGTTGGCCGAATACGATGCTGCCATGACAAGCTACCGCGGGATCGTTGCGAATGCGCCCACCTTTGCGGACGGCGTTCGGATTTATGCGGACTTGATGGCGCGAGAAGCGTTGAGAGTTGAGCTTTATCCGCAGGCGAAGCAGCTTGCCGAGACCTCCCTGGAGATGCAACCGAATCGGCCGGAGGCGCTCGTGATTCTCGCGGAAGCGCAGCTTCGTCTGTCGGATCTTCGAGGGGCCGCGGAGTCGGGCGGCAAGCTGAGGGAGGTGGATTCAAGGGCGGCCACCGCAGTGAGTGTTTACGCCAGCCGTCTCGCCTCCATGAGTTTGTCCAAGAATCAATATCAGGAAGCGGCGGCCCTGGCGGAGTTGTCTCTGGAGCTGGATGCCAATGAGTGGGATTCCGTCGCGACCCTGGCCAAAGCGAGATTTACGCTGGCGGACTTTGCCCAGGCCGCCACGGCGTACCGGAAGCTCCTCGATCGAGACCCGTCCGACATGAGAGTGGTGCGGGGTTACGCCGACGCGCTGTCAGCCGCCGCCGGTCAGGTTTCGGCGGAGTTCGGCGAGTGGCGCGTCAAGGTGCACTTCGACGATCTCGCTTTCGTAATGCAAGTCCGCGTCGAACAGGCCGGATTGAAGCTCATGTCGGCGGACGACCGCGAGGCGCGAAGCCTGGTGCTTGAGAACCCAGGATTGGCGCCGGAGTTTCTGGGACGGTTGGCGTGGTGGTATTACAGGGCCGGAAACTATTCCACATCCTCAGAACTGCTGCTCCGGGCAGTGGCGCTGCGTCCCGGGAACCTGAACTTGCACGCCGCTTTAGCGTTTGATCAGCTGGAACTGCATCAACTGGACGACGCAATTCGCCACTTCTCCATTGCGATTGCCGACAACGGCTGGAGTTCGCCGCAAATGGGCCGCGCTGTAGCGCGTTGGCAGGCTCGACAGACCGATGAAGCGCTCAAGGATTATGAAGCCGTCGCCAAAGGACAACTGGAGTGGCGGAATCCACGCTGGGTTAAAGCGCTCTATTCGCCAGCCGTGGCCCAAGGTGTCGCCGAGATGGAAGCTGAGCAGCACAAGCGCCCGAACGTCACCTCACGCTAAGGAAGCGCGCGGTGGCTTCTCAATGGTCGGCCACGAAATTAGAGGATAGATCAGTAACCAGAAGTCGGCTCCGGTCCGGTGATAAATGTCGCGATCGGCACTTGGCCATATAACGGCCAAATCGCCGAATGGCAACGCCTGAGATCCATCCGACAGAGCCCCTGCGCTTATCGAACTGACCCACTCTGCGCCCGCCGTTCGTGCTATAAAACAATCAGAATCTAATTTGTTTGGCTGTGGAAAACCTGTGCAGTCCCTTGAATATCTCTTCCAACTAACTCTTGGTGAAGTACTTGTATGCAAGAGGTGGGCTTAGCCTTTTCCACCGGATGATTCACAGTCTATCTGGCTCAGAACACGGCGTAAATAAATGGCTTTGATCCGACACACCACGCCGCTAATGTAGAACGGTTGGTCTTATGGCAGCGTCTGCTCCCGACATCGCTCTTGAACGTGGACTTCCCGCAAATCTAGACGCCGAACGCTTTGTCCTGGGCGCGATCCTCATGGACGACGCGCTCTACATCCAGGTAGCCGGCACGCTCGAAGCCGAAGACTTCAGCCTGGAGAAGCATCGCCGCATCTTCCTTCGCATGGGCGAGCTTTACGCTCGCGGCGACCGTATCGATCGCGTCACCGTCGCCAACGAGCTGATGAAGCAGAATCAGCTGGAATCGGTGGACGGCATCACGTATCTGGTCTCGCTCGACGAAGGCCTGCCCACGCTCGCCAACCTGGAAAGCTACGTCGGCATCGTCAAGGACAAGGCCATCCTGCGGCGCATCATCTTCACGTCGCGCAATCTGATCGATCGCTGCATCATCGGGGAGGAAGAGCCCGATCAGATCCTCGCCAGCGCCGAGGAGAGCCTGCTCAAGATGGGCGACGCGCGCGCCGGCGAAGCGCTGTTGAACCCCAAGCAGATTCTGGACGACTTCGAGGGCGGTATCAACGCGTTTCTCGATCCGAGCAAGCGCATCAAGGGCCTGAGCACCGGCTTCCTGAAGCTGGATGAAATGACCGGCGGGCTGCACGAAGGCGAGTTGGTGATTCTGGCGGCGCGTCCTTCGATGGGGAAGACGGCGCTCGCGCTGAACATCGCACAGCACGTGGCGATGTTTCCGGAGAAGAAGCAGACCGTCGCGGTGTTCTCGCTAGAAATGTCGCGCGAATCGCTGCTCACTCGTATGATTTGCGCGGGTGCGCGCGTGGATCAGCAGAAGTTTCGCGCCGGCTACTTGAATCAGGACGAGCGGCGGCGCCTGGCGCGCACCACGTCCGATTTGGTGCAAGCGCCGCTGTTCATCGACGATACGTCCGGCACGCACATCATGGATATTCACGCCAAGCTCCGGCGCTTGAAGAGCGAGCACGGGCTTTCGTTGGTCGTCGTCGACTATCTGCAATTGATGAGCGGCCGGGGGCGCTCCGAAAACCGCAACCAGGAAATCAGTACCATTTCGCGTGGCCTGAAGTTGCTCGCGAAAGAATTGAAGGTGCCGATGCTGGTGCTTTCGCAGTTGAGTCGCGCACCGGAAACGCGCCCTGGCGATCACCGGCCGCAATTAAGCGATCTTCGCGAATCCGGGTCCATTGAGCAGGACGCCGATCTGGTGTCTTTTATCTTTCGCGAAGAAGTTTACAAGCCGGATCGCGAAGACTTGAAGGGCATGGCCGAGCTGGTGCTCGCCAAGCAGCGCAACGGGCCGACGGGCCGGGTGAATCTGGTGTTCCTCAAAGAGTTCACCAAGTTTGAAAATCGAACCAACGATTTGGGCGGGAACGATTCGCTGCCGGAGGATTGATTGGCCGCTGATGAACGCCGATGAACGCGGATTATTCGATAACATGATAAATAACCTTCGTGAATCGCCGTATTTCGGTTCTTTTGGTTATAGCCTTCGGCGCCCGCGCGCAAACGCCGCCCGATCTTGCCACCAGCGCGTTGAGCCTGGAGCCCGCACAGATGTGGGAGATCCCCGCTCTGGGCTACAGTCCGAACGCGTGGTCCATCCTGCGCTTGACCAACAACTCCAATGCCGTTGCTTCACTCCATGTGGACGTTTACTGTGAAGCGGGCCAGCGATTTCCGCTGGATCCCACGTTCGCCGTCGAGCCGCACCAAATGCGCGACATTCGGATCGAGGCAGAGACCAGCATGGAAGTGCTGTGCTGGGCGCGCGTCCGCGAAATCTCCGGCGCGCGGGGAGGCGCCGTTCAGGTTCGCGCTTTTGTTGAGACTTTAAAAGGCAATCAACTCGAGGATTATGATCGTAAGCCCGCGAACGCGTTTGAAAACTCGGCATGGGCGCTGCTGGAGCGGGAGGTCGAGGGCCAGCAAGTGTATATCTTGAACGCCTCCGAGAAGCCCATCGCGCTGACCTTTTGCGTCTCCAACAAGCCGCAAGCGAAGGAGTGTGCGCACAAAGGGGTGAATGTCATACATCATGTGGCGAAGCCCAGGCAGGCAGTGCTGTTGGACGTCAAGAAGTTCCGCAAAAAATATTTCATCGTGGAAGCTTCCGAACCAGGGCGCACGATCATCCAACTGTTTAACGACGAGCCGGGTCACCGCAGAGTCTACACCTCGGAAACATCTATTTCTTTCGATACGCCGGAGAACTAGCGAGAAGAGTATCGCCATCGGAAGTCGCACCAACGATTTGAATGGCGCCCACCTATATCGGCGTTGCAAACCGTGGCCGCCGCGTGCGCCACGCTCCCCATCCCCTGTCCCCAATTACTGATGCACTGCTATGTAGAGCTGCTGTGTCCCGGATGCTTTGCCCAGGTTGAAGGTCAGCGGCACCAATTCGCTATCCGGCACGTCGGGAACTACCATGTTGAATTGATACAGGCCCACCATGTTCGGCGCCAGCCCATCGTACGTTACGTTTGCGGAGGTCTGTCCGAAGAAAAACTGCAAAGGCAGCGTGAGCTGATTTTGCTGCGTTACGATCTGCCCGGCCGGGAAAGCCGGCGTGACCGAACCGAACCCAATGCCGTACAGGGTGATCGTTTCGCCGGGCTGTGCCGGCCGAGAATTGACACCCGCGATCGCTCCGGTGGGCATTACATAAGTCCCGTCCGGCAGCAAGGCGACCACGTACTGATTGCCTCCCACTTGGAAAGTCGCCGGCGCGAGCAGGCCCGGTTGCGTGGCGTTCACGCTCACGTTAACGGGGGCGCTGGTTACGTTGGCATTGCTGACCACCAGTTGCAGCGGAGCGCCGACAGCGATGTTGGACGGCAACAGTGCATTCACCTGGCCCGGATTCGACGAAACGTAGTCGACGAACGCATTTTGTCCTCCGATGGTCACCTGGACGCCATCCAGCACAGTGGGCGCGTTGTTTGCATTGAAATCGGATTTAGTCCACTCCCGCGTGGCGGTAGCCAGATTCGATCCGTAGATCTCGATCCAGGTTCCAGGCGCGACGGCCGTAAACCCGCCGAACGCCGAGGCGCTGATTACCGTGCTGACGGACGGCGCCACAGCCAGTGTCTCCACCGCGCCGGTTCCGCTCAGCGGTATCAGCATGGGGGAACCAGGCGCGTTCGCCATGACCAGGATCGCGGCCGTGCGGCTGCCTTGCGCAGTGGCGCCGAAGGCCACAGTAAGCGTGCAAGTCGCTGAGGGAGCCAGCGAAGCATTAGAACACGATCCAGAAATTCCGAAATCGCCCGAGTTCGCGCCGACGACGGCGATACTGCCGATTCTTAATGGCCCAACTCCTCCATTGGTGATCGTGACGGTCTGCTGTCCATCGGCGGTGAAGCTGAGGCTGGTGGGATTGACGTCCAGAGTTGGAACGCTTCCACCCAGTGCGGCCAAGCTATGATAGGAGCCTGCCGCAATCGCCACGGCGGCGGTCACAGCGGTAACGCCCACTGGCACGTTGCTGCTCATCTGGGTCCCATTGCCGAGCTGGCCATATTGATTGGCGCCCCAAGCGTAAGCTGTTCCGCTGCTGCTCACCGCCATGCTGGTAGTTCCGCCGGCGGCGATCTCGACTATGCCAGTAAGACCGCTCACCTGCACTGGCACGTTGCTGCCCACATTACTGCCGTTGCCGAGTTCGCCGTCAGTGTTGTAACCCCAGGCCCAAACGGTGCCATCGCTCTTCAGCGCCAGGCTGTGATAGAAGCCTCCGGCAATCGCCACCACACCTGTTAAGCCGCTCACTTGCACTGGCACGTTGCTGTTGGTATTGCTGCCATTTCCGAGTTCCCCGTATTGATTGTCGCCGGAAGCCCACACGGTCCCGTCGCTCTTGAGCGCCAGGGTATGATAAGCGCCGGCCGCAACAGCGACCACGCCCGTCAGGCCGCTCACTTGCACCGGGACATTACTGTTCAGGTTGCTGCCGACGCCCAGTTCACCATATTGGTTGTCGCCCCAAGCCCACACCGTTCCGTCGCTCTTCAGTGCCAGGCTGCTGTCGCCGGCTCCCAGCGGGTAGCCTCCTCCCGCTATCGCGACAACGCTGGACAAGCTGCTCACCTGGACTGGCACATTAATATTCCCGTTGCTCCCGTTGCCGAGCTCACCGTATCCATTGGCGCCCCATGCCCATACACTCCCGTCGCTGGTTAATGCCAGGCTGTGATCCCCTCCGCTCGCAACAGCCACGGCGCCCTTGAGCCCGCTCACCCAGACCGGCACCGTACTACTCGTGTTATTCCCGTTGCCGAGTTCGCCGTACGAATTGTTGCCCCACGCCCAGACCGTTCCTGCGCTCGCGAGCGCCAGCGTGTGATCGAAGCCGGCCGCAATGGCCACCACGCCAGCCAGTCCGTTCACCTGGACCGGCAGGGCGCTGCTGGAGTTGCTATCGTTGCCCAGTTCGCCGGCGGAATTATCGCCAAAGGCCCGCAGGTTTGCCGCATTCGCCACCGTGTCGACCACCATGACGTCGTCCAGGTAATAGAAAGCCGGTGCACTGCTTCCGCCGAACTGAAGGTCGGTGTAATTCGAGGTCGCCGTCAATGTGAAAGAGTACAACTGGTAACCGCTGCCATGCTGACCGTAAAGCGTCAAGACATTCGTTCCGCCCCAATTCGCTACAAATTGGCCGCCTTGATTCAACCGGCTCGCGTCAACATAAAAGCTCACTTTGTAGGAGTGCGCCGGAACGGTCGGCAGAAACTGATCGATGTAATCGTTCTCGCCGTCGAGCGCGCCAAACCTGGCCGCCCACGCCCCGGAATTAACGTCGTACTTAATAAGGCCGAACTCACTCCCCATCGTCGCCGCGGTCGTGACCCAGTCGGTGAAATCGCCGGTTTCGAATCCGCAATTCGCGACCAGATTGCCGGGAACGGCATCGCAGACGCTCGGAATTCCTTGCGCGACAACCGGCAGCGCATACAGGACACCCAGCAGGCCCGCCAACAAGCCAAGTTTCGATATTTTCATGCCGCTCCTCCGAATAAAAGCCGCGCGCTCAGTAGGGTCCAGGCGGTTTGGCCGACTAGCGCCTATGGTCGCTAGCGCTTATAAGGGTGAAGGAATAGGGCGGGCCGCGGAAGAGGCTGAACGATAGGGACGGCCCATTACCTAAGGTCTATGCGTGTCGGAGTAAGGATTTGTCAAGGCGCTAATGCATTCGGCTTGCAAGCCGATATGAATAAAGAAGGCCTATATGGGATCCGTCGCCTCAACGAACAATCTTACTTCCAGCAACAACGGTCTGTCCGACCTGCTCCAGGATCTATCCAACGAGAACTCGCCACTGCTGTCGACTCTGTCTTCGCCGACCGTGGAAGCGGCGCTTCAAAACGCGCCTGCCAGCGACATCGTCGAAATCTCCGACCAGGCGCTCCAGCTCCAAGCCACCGACGCTCTTTTCGGGATTTCCAACACGGCAACTACGCCCACCGACTCTCTGTTTTCGGCCCTGGCATCCGTCGGCTCCAGCTCAACTTCCTCTGCTTCGGGATCGCCGCTCAACCCGGGATCCCCACTCGCCGATCAGTTGGCAGCCTACCAAGGCAACATGCAGACCCAGGAAATGCAGACACTCTTCGCTAGCACTCCCTCCACAACGCCTCCGAACTCGCTGTACGACGTGTTCGCCTAAATCCGCGCTTTACTTGGCAGGCGCCGGGTTGTCCAAGTGTGGAATGTCGTTCGACGCCGCGCGCCTCTTGAACTTCCAGTGGCCGTCTTCACGCACGACGATGTCATCGTAATGCCCCCCATACATAATCGAAGGCGTGTTCTGCTTGGTGGTAACCACAAACGCCCATCGCGACCATACCGTGCCCGTGTCTCCGTGTACATCAATCGCGAAATTAGTCAGAAGATGATAGGTGGAGTTCGGCTGCGGCGCAGGCGTCGACCCGATTTCCTTGTCCATCATCGCTTTGATCGCGGCCGGGCCTTTGGCCGTGCCAAAACCGCCCGACCATTCACCGTCTTTCGCGAACAAACTGGCATACTTCACGAAATCGCGCGCATCGAGCGACCGCCCGTAATCCACCAGCAGCATTCGAATCTCTTCTTCGTCTTCCAGCCGTTGAACCCGCGCCGCCAGCGATTTCTCACCATGGTCCTCAGCTCGGGCTACCACGGGCGCAAGCATCGCGCTCGCCATCGACACACACAAGAGAATTCGTGAAATGTTCATATCTCGCCTCCAGGAGAGTTTACCATCGAGGCGAAGGGTGGAACGTATGAGTGATGCGCCCCTGGGGAGATGTATCGGCTTGATTGGCGGGCTGGGCGTCGGCGCTTCGGTTTACTACTATCAAGAACTGGCGAAGGCGCACGCGGCCTGGGGAAAAGCCTTGAATCTGGTGATGGCCCACGCGCAGGTCGATCGCGTACTGGGCGCAGTGCAGGCCGGCGATAAGGAAGGGCTTGCATCCTATCTGGCGGCTTTGATCGCACGTCTGCAGGCCGCTGGCGCGGAGTTCGCCGTGATACCCGCGGTGGCGCCGCACATCGCGATCGCCGAGTTAATTCAACTTTCGCCGTTGCCGATTGTGAACCTGATCGACGAAATTAGACGCGAGGTACAAGCCCGCCAACTCCGACGCGTTGCATTGTTCGGCACACGCTTTGCCGTCGAGTCGCGACTCTTTGGGCGGTTGGATGGCGTGGAAGTTGTCACACCGCATCCTGATGAAGTTGATTACATCCATGCTACTTACCTGGAACTGGTGGGCGCGGGAGCCGGACTGGCGGCGCAACGCGAGGGTCTCAGCCGGTTGGCTCACAAATTAATGGAACGCGATGGCGTCCAGGCGGTGATTCTCGCCGGAACGGAGCTGGCGCTGGTGTTCGACGAAGGCAACACGGACTTTCCGAACATCAACAGCGCGCGGCTGCACCTGGATGCGATCGTGCGCCGGGCCCTGCTTCCGCCCTAGCTGTTGCCCAAATAATCTACATGAACGTACGTGCCAAGGCGCGTGTTATACGCCAGGTACCAGCCCACGTGATCGGGATCGTCGTAAATCACGATCTGATCGGTATCCCATAACCAGCCATCGCAGTAGCCAACGTCGTACGGTGCAACGCTAAAGTAGAAGCCGCCGAACCAGAATCGGCTGGGACCGCCGCCGGCCAACCTCCAGACATGGCCTTTACCGATGCCGCCGGTAAAGTGCCCGTGCTCAAAGGGATGATCCAGGTGATAGTGCGGATCGTTCGGGCCGCTGTCGTGACCGATCCATTTGTCGCCTTTCGCGTGCACGTGCGGCGCTTCGGGATGGCCCTTCTGATCGGAAAAAGTAGGATGTTCGGCCGGGGCCGGGGAATTCGCTTTCGGCGCGCGAGCCGGCGCTGGACCGTGCGCTGGAATATGCCCTCCGCCCACGCCGCGAACGGCACCTCCGCGGGCCCCGCCCTTTTCTTGCGCCAGAGCTGGCAACGACAAGAGCACAAACAGCGACAAAAATCCCACTAGCTTTTTCATCGATCTAAGCGTACCAATATCCATGCCAAGATAGTCGATTGGGACGGCGGCTGGGACAGCACTTTCTGGTGCGGCAATCGATTCTGGAACGAATCGGCGAGGCGGCATGTCCGGAGAAAGGTGGCACAGTTATTGAGATCGGGCCGGGGCGTGGCGCTCTGACGTCGCACCTGCTGGCGCGGGCAGACCGCGTGATTGCGATCGAGATCGATCCGGTGCTGGTGCAATATCTGCGCGCGGAATTCCGGGACGAGCCTCGGCTCACATTAGTCGAGACAGACGTCCTGAAGGCCGACTTGACGCAATGGGGAACGGTGACGGTGGCGGGAAATCTGCCCTACTACATCACGTCGCCGATTTTGCAGAAGACGCTGGCGCTGGGTAAGCAACTCACTCGCGCGGTGTTTCTGGTGCAAAAGGAAGTTGCCGAGCGTCTGACGGCCAGCCCGGGGTCGCGCGATTACGGTTACCTCACGGTGCAGACTCAGCTTTTGAGCACGCCAGAACTCCTTTTTACCGTACCCGCCGGAGCTTTTCGTCCACCGCCCAAAGTAGATTCGGCGATCGTGAGATTGACCCCAGAACCCAAACCCGAGTTCCCCGCCCTGGATCGCGAGGCGTTCCTCCATTTTGCAGGTCTGTGCTTTCGCCACAAGCGCAAGACAATTCGCAACAATTTGTCGGGTTCTTACGACCGCCAGTTGCTGGCCGCTATTCCGGAAACGGCCAAGCGTGGGGAGCAGCTTTCGATCCCCGAATTCGTGCAATTGTTTGACCGAGTGGTGGGTTCGGGCGTCGCTCCTGTATCCTGAAATTTCATGCTGCGTGTCCGTTTCGCCCCGTCGCCGACGGGTTATCTGCATATTGGAAGCGCCAGGACGTTCATTTTCAACTGGCTGTACGCGCGCCGCAACCACGGCACGATGATCCTGCGCATCGACGATACCGACATCGATCGCAATACACAGGCCTCGCTCGATTCCATTTTCGACGGCTTGAAATGGCTTGACCTGGACTGGGACGAGCAATACGCTCAGTCGGAACGCGGCGACCTCCATCGCCAGCTGGCTTGGACCATCTTTGAGAAGGGCTTGGCATATCGCGATTTTGTCCCCGCAGCCGCAGCCGAAGAGAGGGAGCAATCCAGCGGGGCGTGGTTGTTCAATCCGGGAATGCGCGAGTTGTCTCCCGAGGAAAGTCAGCGCCGTGCCGATGCAGGCGAGCCGTTTGTGCTGCGGTTTCGCGTGCCTCGCGATGGCTCCCAAGCGGTCGAATTTCAGGATGCCGTGTATGGCGAGCAGTCGAAGCAGACGGCCGACATCGAGGATTTCGCGCTGCTGCGCAGCAACGGCGTTCCCACATATCACATGGCGTCCTGCGCCGACGATGTGGACTTGCGGATCAGCCATATTATTCGCGGCCAGGATCATCTGACCAACACCTTCAAGCACGTGCTGATTTTTGAAGCGTTGGGCGCGGAGCCGCCGCAGCTTGCCCATCTACCGCTCCTGATTGCGCCGGATGGTTCGAAACTCTCGAAGCGCAAACATGGGCCGGTGGTGAGCGTAACCACGTATCGCGACGCCGGATTCCTTCCGCACGCCTATATCAACTTCTTGTGCCTGCTCGGTTGGTCACCCAAAGATAATCGCGAGCAGTTGACGCGCCAGGAGCTGATGGACGCGTTTTCCTTCGAAGGGATTCATCGCCATAACGCGGTGGTGAATTTCACCGAAGAAGATCCTATCGACCCGAAAGCGATGTGGCTGAACGGCGAACTGATCCGAACGCTGCCGGTGGAAGAACTCGCCGCGAAGATGCTGCCGTTCGCCTGCGCCGCCGGATTGCGCGCCGATCCCGCCAAGATGTTGCGCATCGCGCCGTTGTTACAGGAACGCATCAAAACGTTGCGCGACGTGGTAACGATGGCCGACTTCTTCTTCGTCGACGAATTGCCACCTTACGATGCCGCGGAGCTGATCCCCCAAAAGGGCGACCAGACGCTGGCGCTCACGGTGCTGCTCCGGGCCCGAGAAATTCTTGCGGCAGCAAGCTTCAGCCATGCAGGCTTAGAGGCGGCATTGCGCGGCGGGGCCGAGAGCCTCAAAATCAAGGCGGGGCAGATGTTCCAGCCCATTCGCGTTGCGGTATGCGGACGGAAGAACGCGCCTCCTTTATTTGAAACGCTGGAAGTTCTGGGGCGCGAGACCTGTCTGAAACGCATCGAACAAGCAATTCGGATGCTGCAGTAGGCCCGCGATTATCTCCACAATGAAAGAGACCATGAATCCACAAACGAACGAGGCCCCCACCGGCGCGGAAACTCCGGCCGAAACAGGCCCGTCGAACTTCATCCGGGAGATCATCCTGGACGACTTAAAGACCAACAAATATGGGGGCCGCGTTCACACACGGTTTCCACCGGAACCGAACGGCTATCTGCACATCGGGCACGCCAAATCGATCACCCTGAATTTCGGGCTGGCGCAGGAGTTCGGCGGAAAATGCAATCTGCGGTTCGACGATACCAACCCCTCCAAAGAAGAGACCGAATACGTCGATTCCATTATCGAAGACGCGCGCTGGCTGGGCGGCGATTGGGGTGACCGGCTGTTCTACGCGTCCGATTATTTCGGACAGCTTTATGAATGGGCCGTGCAGCTGATCAAGGCCGGCAAAGCATATGTGGACGACTTACCGCCAGACGACGTTCGCAAGCAGCGCGGCACCTTGACCGAACCGGGCCAGGAGAGCCCCTATCGTGGACGAAGCGTTGAGGAGAATCTGGATCTGTTCGCTCGCATGAAGGCCGGCGAGTTTCCGGATGGCACCCGCACCCTGCGCGCCAAGATCGATATGGCATCGCCGAACCTGAACCTACGCGATCCCATCATGTATCGCATTCTGCACGCCGAACATCATCGCACCGGCAATCAATGGTGTATTTATCCGATGTACGATTTCGCCCACGGGCAATCGGACTCCATCGAAGGCATCACGCATTCCATTTGCACGCTGGAGTTTGAAGATCACCGGCCTCTCTACGATTGGTACGTGGAGCAGCTGGGCATCTATCATCCGCAGCAAATCGAATTCGACCGGCTGAACATCACTTACACCTTGCTGAGCAAGCGCAAGCTGCTGGCGCTGGTGCAGAACAAGCTGGTGCGAGGCTGGGACGATCCGCGCATGCCCACCATATCGGGACTGCGGCGGCGCGGATACACGCCGGAGGCGATCCGCAACTTCTGCAAGCGGGTGGGCGTGTCGAAAACCAACGGCACAACCGAGCTCGGTCTTTTGGAATATTTTCTCCGCGAAGATTTGAACAAGCGCGCGCCTCGTGTGATGGCCGTGCTCCGGCCCCTGCGTCTGGTCATCGACAACTATCCGGAGGGTCAAGTCGAACAGATGGAGGCGGTGAATAATCCGGAAGACGAGAGCATGGGCAACCGGACCGTTCCGTTTTCGCGCGTCCTCTACATCGAGCAGGACGATTTCCGCGAAGATCCACCCAAACAATATTTCCGGCTCGCGCCAGGACGCGAAGTGCGGCTGCGCTATGGCTATTTCGTCACGTGCCAGAGCGTGGTGAAAGACGCTGCCGGTCAAGTGGTGGAGATCCACTGCACGTACGATCCGGCCACGCGCGGAGGCAATGCGCCCGATGGGCGGAAGGTGAAATCCACCATCCATTGGGTGTCGGCCGGACACGCCGTGGATGCCGAAGTTCGCTTGTACGATACGTTGTTTACGCGCGAAGATCCGAATCAAACGGAAGAAGGTCAGGACTTCACGGCGAATCTGAATCCGCAGTCGCTCGAGGTGCTGAGCGGAGCAAAACTGGAACCGAGTTTGCGCGGAGCGAAACCAGGCGCCGGCTATCAATTCGAGCGCCTTGGCTATTTCTCCGTCGATCCGGATACGACGCCCCAGAAGCTGGCCTTCAACCGCACGGTGGCGCTGCGCGATACCTGGGCCAAGATTGAAGCAAAGTCCGAGAAAAAGTCCGAAAAGAAATCCAAATGATCATCCTCGGATTAGGCGGCATGAACAAAGATGCCGCGTGCGCGGTACTCAAGGATGGCGAGTTGGTGGCGGCGATCGAAGAGCGGAAAGTGGCTCGCCAAGCCACGGCCGGCACGTTGCCTCAAGCCGCCATCACCAGCGCGCTCGAAGTGGCTCGGCTCACGCCTGCCGATGTGAACCGCGTCGCCCTGGTGCGTCCGTTCGCGCAGGCGGTTCACCTCACCTTACGAGCGCAGTTCCCGAATGCGCAGACGCTCATGGTGGAACATCACGCGGCGCACGCGGCGTCGGCGTACTATCCATCGCCATTCGATGATGCCACCGTTCTGACGCTCGATCGCGATGGCGATTTCCGTTCGGCTGCGCGCTGGCGCGCCGCAGGCAACCAACTGCACTTGGAAAAGGATCTGTATTATCCGGATTCGCTGGGCGATCTGTACAGTCGTGTGACTGAGCTGCTGGGATTTAACGCAGGGTCGGATGAACACAAAGTCCAATGGCTATCGACCTCCGATTCAGGCGAGCAGTTCTTGCCGTTGTTCGAGGAACTGCTGGGCTCCGGCGACTGGCCCTGCATCAACCGGAGTTTCTTCGACTCTGATCGTTTGAGCCAGGGTGGTTTCAGCGAGAAATTCTACTCACGGATGGGCCTGGAAGATGGTGCGGAGATTCCGAAAGCGCTTGGCGCGCCGTTAGCCGCCGGGTTGCAACACGCCATCGAAAACGCAGTGCTCCGCATGGCCGGTCCGGCCGAGAACCTGTGCGTGGCGGGCGGCCTGGGGTTGAATGCGCTGCTGATCAGCGCGCTCGAAGAATCGAAGCAGGTGTTCGTGCAACCAGCGGCCGGCAATGCGGGGACAGCGCTGGGCGCCGTCTTCTACGCCTGGAACAATGTTTTGGGACAAAAGAAGCGAGCCCCGCTCAACAATCTCTGCCTGGGGCCAAGCTACACCGCCGAACAAGTGAAGACGGTGTTGGAAAATTGCAAGCTGCGATTCCACTATCTGATGACCACTGACGAACTGCTGGATCGCGCGGTACGCGATCTGAACAGCGAGAAAATCATCGCGTGGATGCAAGGCCGCATGGAGTTTGGACCGCGCGCCCTGGGAAACCGCAGCATCCTGGCGTCGCCGCTGAATCCTTACTCCACCGAAAACCTGAACATCTACATCAAGCATCGCGAGTCGTTCCGCAAGTTCGCGGCGTCGGTGCCGGAAGAAATGGCATCGGAATATTTTGAGGCGGGCCCCAACGCGCGCTACCTGGCAACTGTCGGCGGGGTGCGAGCCCCGTATCGCAAAACGTTCGAAGCCGCGGTGCTGGATGGAGACGCCGTGCGCGTTCACCTGGTGCGGCAGCAGGACAATCCGCTGTTTCACAAGCTGCTGCATGCCGCGGGCAAGGCAACCGGACTTCCCGTACTTTATAACACCAGCTTCAATCTGTTTGGGGATCCACTAGTGTGTACTCCGCGCGATGCGGTGCGGAGCTTCTATTCTTCCGGCGTGGACGCGTTATATGTGGGAAACTTCGTCGTCGAAAAGTAGCTCGCGCTCGGGAAGAGCTATTGGTCGCCCATAATCGCGATTGTCGTCGCCTCGCTTTCAACTTGATCGAAAGAGGTACCCCAGATCGAGGAACTGCCCCAGACCGCGGTAGAACCCCAGACCGCCGTAGAGCCCCAGACAGCAGTCGTGCCCCATATAGCGGAGGTGCCGTTCACAAATACTGAGCTGCCCCAAACAGCCGTGGAACCCCAAACAGCCGTGGAGCCCCAGACGCCGGTAGAGCCCCAAACTCCGGTTGTTGCCGTCGGCCCCATCAAGACCGTTTGGGTGCTGGCATCGAACGTAGCGGTGGGCGAGAGAGCAGGACCAGCAAGCAAATCCGAGTCTGCCAGCGCGGCGGGGATGTTCAGATAGCCCGCGCCTACCGTGAAGATGTCGTATTCATCGGTGTACGTGATGCCGGAAGCCGGATCGGTGGCCGTGCTGAAGCCCGGCGCGAATTTCGTCGCCGTCTTCATCAGCCGCGCCTTTATTTCGTCCGGCGTGAGGTTCGGGTGCTGCTGTACCATCAATGCCGCGGCTCCGCTCACCATGGGAGCCGCCATGCTGGTGCCGCTCAGCAAAAAGTAGTCAGGACCCGACGTATTTGTGGTGGAAGTGTAGACCTCTCGAGCCACGTCGTTGCCCGGATAAGTCTTGTCGAAAAACGATCCGCCCTGGTTGATTGAGACGATTCGATTGCCGGGAGCCATTAGATCCGGCTTGACGATGTGATCAATCGCGGTCGGCCCCTTGGACGAGTAGCTGGCAATCTTGTCGTCGGCGGCGCTGAGCGTGCCTTCCGTGTTCATCGCCCCCACGGTGATCACATAGGGACTGTTGCCCGGCGACGTAATCGTACCGTAGCCGTTGGTACCCTGGGAATTGTCGCGGCCATCGTTACCAGCTGCAACCACGACGACGATTCCAGACTGCCAGGCCTGCTGGACCGCCATGCACAGGGGGTCCATCCAATAAGAACTGTACACCGGACGTCCGAGTGACAGGTTAATTACTCGAATGTTGTATTGATCCTTAAGATGAATCGCCAGTTCAATGCCCGCGATCACCGTGGAGTCCGTTCCCACGCCGCTGTCATTGAGGACCTTGATGCTGATCAGGTTGGCGTTGGGCGCAATTCCTCGGACTAAGTAAGTCGAGTTTTGGATATTGGAGTTATGTCCATTTCCCGCCAGAATGCCCGAAACATGCGTGCCGTGTCCGTAGTGGTCGTTCGCATCGGAGTTAGAGACCAAACTGGTCTGGTAGACGATTCGGTTCTGGTTTTGAGCATTTTTCAAGTCGTTACTATTGTTCGTCCCGCTATCGATGAGGGCGATACCGATTCCGCTGCCATCCAAGCCGAATACGCTGGTGGCGAGATCAGCCCCCACGGTCTTCCACCCATAATCCGGGCTGCCCGTATAGACGGAATTCGCGGTCGCTTTCACCGGCCGATCGGGAGCAATGAACTCGACGGCCGCCTCATCGGAAAGCGCTTTCAGTTGGTTTGCCGGGACCGCATAGTGAGCAGCCCGGATAATGTCGAGGCTCTGCTTTAATTCTCCACCATGGGCCAATACCCGCTGCTGTTGGGCCTCGGTTGGAGCGGTTCGAAATTGGACGATAACGTCGACATTCTGGTTGGAGTTAAGGTCTCTCAGCGCCGGATCCAGCTTCGCCTCGGCCCCGTAAGCCACGCTGAAACCGGAAGCAAGCAGCAGAACAATCGTCGAATAACGCATGCCCTTCAGTAGGCATTCGGAGCGCCAACCGAATTGGACCTGCAAACCCCGCCTTTTCAGCGAGTTTCCCATCCAGTGTCACGTGCGTTCTGACGCCGGGGGACTAGATGGCGCTCTCTTTTGACAACCTGTCGCAGTACCTCTGCGGACGGAGTTCCACTTCCAGATGACTGAAATACACTCGAATTATGAAGAAAAAAGCACCACTCACCGATGGAAAGCTGGGATGGATAGCTAAGGCGATAAGTGTAGAACTTACGAATTAAGAGGAGGACCGACGTCCTCGCCGGGCCTTACGGGGCAATCGATCAGACGCAGGCGGGACGGCGTGCAAGTCGATGTCGAACTCAAGGCTTGCGCGTTTCGGTTCCCTTTCGCCTGACAGTGCTCAGCGAAGTAGAGATTCGCATCGAGCGTGCGTCCGTGGTGGGCACCGTTTGGAACTGCACTTACATCGCGGCCAACGAGTTTCATGTTGGCATCGAGCTTCATCCGGCGAGCTCAACGGATGAACACTTTTTGCATCATCTTCGTCTGTTGCGCACAGCGCGGGTCACATAGCTCGACCGGGGGCGCCCGGCGTCTGCGGCGTCACAAGACCGCGAATACACTTCAGCACCATTTCCGACGTGAAAGGCTTGGTGAGCGCTGCGTTCGCCCCCAGGAGTTTAGCGTCCATCAGAACTTCGGCGTGAGATCCCGACATTGCGATGATCTTGAGGCCAGGATACGTCTTCCGCAAGGCCCGAATGACCCCTAGTCCCTCCTCGTTTGGCATTGAGATATCGGTGATCAATACGTCCAGGGCTTCCCGCGCGGCCAGTTGCTTGGCCTCCAACCCGTCCTTCGCGGTGAATACCCGATGACCGCATCCTTCCAAGATTTCAACCAGCCAATCGCGCACGTCCGGTTCATCGTCCACCACCAGAATCCGCTGCGCCGGTGGTTGAGTTGTCAGCACTGTAACGATCTTTTCGCACAACCCTCGCGGAGTCCAAGGCTTTTGTAGAAAGTTTGTTTGCGGATCCAGGGACTCCTTCTCATTTATTCCGACTCTGGCATGGCCCGACATGAAAATCACCTTCGTTTCCGGCCGGCGTGCCTGGATGCGGGCGGCGATCTCTTGGCCGCCTAGGTCCGGAAGCGTGATATCGGTGAGGAGCAGTTGAATCTGCCCTGAATATTCTTCAGCCACGCGAAGCGCATAGGCCCCATCTTGTGCCGCCAGGACGCTGTAGCCTGCGGAGCTGAGGACTTCTTGTGCCAGGGCGCAAAGAGCGGGATCGTCTTCCACGATCAAGATCGTCCCACCGGAAAGCATCATGTGGGGACCCTCCTCGGAACACCCTTCCGCCATCACACCCTATAAGTCTCATCGTTCGGTGCGCGGAAAGCTTGAGTCCTACACCCGAGCTGTGAGCGCCGAGCGTATCCGGCCGCTACTGCTGGTCCAGCACCTCGCGCACCTTCTGGGCCAGCAAGCCGGGCGTGAACGGCTTTTGCAGAAAGTCGACGTTGGCCTGCAGGACGCCGTGCCGAACCACCGCATCGTCGGTATAGCCACTCATAAATAGCACTTTCAGTTCGGGATGCTCGGCCAGCAGCGTCTCGGCCAACTTACGGCCACCCATCTGAGGCATCACCACGTCCGTCACCAACAGGTCGATCTTCTCCCGGCACCTCGCCACGAGACTGAGCGCCGCCAAGCCCTCCGGAGCTGTCATTACCTTGTAGCCGCACTCCTCCAAAATGAAGGTGGCGAGTTCACGAACGCTCTCTTCATCCTCCACCAACAAAATCGTCTCTGACCCCCGCGACGCCGCTTCGTGGCCATTGTCCGCCAAGGTGGTTGGTTGCTGCTCCACCGTCGGCAAATAAATTCTGAACGTAGTTCCGACGCCCACCTCGCTGTAAACGTCGATGTTGCCGCCACTCTGCTTGACGATCCCGTGCACCACCGCCAGTCCCAACCCCGTTCCCTGGCCGACGCCTTTGGTGGTGAAGAAAGGCTCAAAGATGCGCGCTTTTACTTCCGGCGTCATCCCGCAGCCGGTATCGCTGATGGCCACCAGCACGAACCGACCGGGCCGCGCTTCCGGGTGAATCTTCGTGTACGACTCGCCCAGTTCCGTTTCGCTGGTTTCGATGGTGAGTTTCCCGCCTTGGGGCATGGCATCCCGGGCGTTTACCGCCAGATTAATGATCACTTGCTCGATTTGGCCGGCATCCACTTTCACCGAGCGGATGGCAGGCGCAAGCACGGTAGTAAAGTGTACGTCCTCGCCGATCAGCCGGCGCAACATCTTCTCGATATCGGTGACGATGACGTTGAGATCCAGAACTTTCGGTTCCAGAACCTGCTGGCGGCTGAAGGCCAGAAGCTGGCGAGTTAAAGAGGCCGCCCGCTCCCCGGCACGGCGGACTTGATCCACCATCTTTGTCTTGGGATCGTCGTGCGGCAATTTGGTCAACAACAGGTCGCTGTACCCGGAAATCACCGTCAGCAAATTGTTCAAGTCGTGTGCCACGCCACCCGCCAATTGACCGAACGCCTCCATTTTCTGCGACTGGTGAAGCTGGCCTTCCAGCCGCTTTCGGTCGGAAATGTCGCGCACGATGCCCACGAAATAACGCTCGTTGTCGAGTTGGAACTCTGTCACCGCCAAGTCCAGCGGGAAGGTGGAGCCGTCCTTCCGCAACCCCAGAACCTCTCTGCCGGTGCCGATGATCTTGGCTTCCCGGGTCCGCTTGTAGTTCGCGAGATAACCGTCGTGTTCTCCGTGGTAGGGCTCGGGCATCAGCATCTTGACGTTTTGTCCGATCACCTCCGGCGCGGAGCGGCCGAAAAGCTTCTCTCCGGCCCGATTGATCATGGAGATGGTGCCCCGCTCGTCAATGCCGATGATCCCGTCCAGGGTATGGTTCAGGACCGACTGTAATAATTCATCGTTGCGCCGTTTGGCCGTCAGGTCCCTGGTGATCTTGGCGAAACCGCGCGCTTTGCCGTTCTCGTCATACAGCGCCGCCAGCGTGCCGTTCACCCAGAACCTTGCGCCGTTCTTGCGGACGCGCCATCCTTCGATGTCCACTTTTCCTTCCGCCGCCGCTTGTTCCAACTCTTGCGTTGGCTTGCCCTCTGCGATCAGCTCGGGAGGGAACAGGCAAGAATAATGCCGGCCGACAATCTCCTCGGCCGTGTAGCCATCGATACGTTCCGCCCCCCGGCTCCACGTCAGGATTATGCCTTCGGGATCGAGCATGAGAATGGCATAATCGCTTACGCCATCCACCAGCAGATGGAACCGGTCTTCGGATACCCGCAGGGCCTCTTGTATTTTCTTGCGATCGGTGATGTCGCGAGTGACTTTTACAAATCCGATGGGTTCAGGGCCATGGTTGTAGAGCGGAGTGATGGTGACGATAGCCCAAAAAAGCGAACCATCCTTGCGGACTCGGAGGCCTTCTTCTTCGAAGAACCCCTCGGCGATTGCGATTTCGAGCTGACGCTGTGGTTTGCCATTGTCAATGTCCTGGGGCATGTAGAATCGCGAGAAATTCTGGCCGAGAATCTCTTCGGCTTGGTACCCCTTGATCCGCGCGGCGCCGGAGTTCCAACTGGCGACATTGCCAGCGGGATCGAGCATGATAATGGCGTGGCTCCGGACGCCTTCTAAGACCAGGCGGCTGCGTTCCTCGGAGGCGCGCAGCTTCTCATTGGTCTGCAGCAGCTCCGCAGCGCGATCAAGGACGCGTGCTTCCAGCCGGTCATTAAGGTCGCGCAGCTCCTTTTCCCCCTTCTTACGCTCCGTAATATCGCGGTTCGTCTCGATGACATAAGCGCCTCCTGCCTCCCGCACCAGCACCATCCGGGAGTCCACGACGATCGTCTGGCCATCCCGGCCGGTATGATGCAACTCACCTTCCCAGGAGCCCTTGCGCTCCATGATTTCAATGAAGGTCCCCACGCCCCCCGACGTATTCGTCTGCAGCAGATCGTGGCTAATCCGCCCCAGCGCTTCCTGGCGAGAGAATCCATAGAGGCGCTCGGCCCCGCCGTTCCAGAAAGAGATTGGGCCGTTCCAATCCCACACCAATACCGGATCGTAGGTTTGATCGATCAGCGTGGCGTGATGCCGAACCGAATCGACGGTGGACTCCGCATGCCGGCGAGCGGCGTGCATGGCCCCTGCAATCAGTGAGATCCCGAGACCCGTGAAGATGTAGAGGGCCATGCCCATCTGCTGATCCCGGCCAATCAGTTCAAAGTGCCCGCGCGGTGGGAGCAAGAAGAAGTCTGAGGCCAGAGCACCCAGAGCCACGGCCACCAGGGCCGGCCGCAAGCCGCCATACCAAGCCGCTACTAGCACGCCAACGAACACCGTGGCGAACGGAAACTGTTCGCCCAGCACCGGATCGAGCAGCCGCCTGGCTCCGATCGCTAGGGCGACACTGAGAAACGCACACCCATAGGAGATAACCGAAGATTTAAGGCGTTTCGACATGTTCCTGGACGCTCTACTGGAACTCTTCGGTCAGACCGGCTGAGTCTTGATCGCGAAGGCCCCTGCATTGTCCGGGCGGGCGCGCAATCGCGCGGTGTATAGTGAAATGGCTTCCGAGAAACCCCTATGCCTGACCTGACTCTCGTAATTCCCCTCCTGATCGTCGTGATCTATCTGCTCTCGTCCATCAAGATACTCGCCGAGTACGAGCGCGGCGTCATTTTTCGCTTGGGTCGTGTGCTGCCGCAACCCAAGGGACCGGGTGTGATCCTGGTTTTCGCCCCCATCGATCGCATCGTGCGCATCTCCCTACGGATCGAAGCGATGGAAGTGCCCCCGCAGGATGTGGTCACGCGCGACAATGTGACGGTGAAGGTCAACGCCGTGGTTTATTTCCGCGTCGTGGATCCCACTAAGGCGGTTCTCGAAGTGACCAATTTTCTCTACGCAACATCGCAAGTGGCGCAAACCACTCTGCGCAGCGCTCTGGGTGAGGTGGAACTGGACGAGTTGCTCAGCCAACGTGAGAAACTAAATATCCGCCTTCAGTCCGTGCTGGATGCGCATACCGGGCCCTGGGGCGTGAAGGTCACCGTGGTTGAGGTGAAACAGGTGGATCTGCCGGACCAAATGATTCGCGCCATCGGGCGCCAGGCCGAAGCCGAACGCGAGCGGCGTGCCAAGATCATCCATGCCGAGGGCGAGTACATGGCGGCGGAGAAGCTCGGTATGGCGGCGGAGGTGATTCAGCGCCAGCCCGCGGCTCTTCAGCTCCGCTACCTTCAGACGCTGGTGGAGATAGGCGCGGAAAAGAACACCACGGTTGTTTTCCCGATGCCTATCGATATACTCTCATCTTTAGGAAGAGCGCTCGAGAAGTTCGCCCCGAAGAAAGAGGAAGGCTAGATCATTTTGCCCAAGAACGACGACGGAGAGTTTGAGTTAGTACTCGGAAATCGCCAGTTGATCAGTGTGTTTCTGATTGTCGTGATCTTGCTCGGAGTGTTCTTCTCCATGGGCTACATCGTGGGCCGCAACTCCTCGCCCGCGACGGAATCCGCACGCAACGATAAGCCCAAGTCCGAGCAGGACACCGATTCCTCCGATGACTCTAATCCGGACGCGACATCGGACGGCGCTAAGACTCCGTCGGGGACCGACGCCATCACCTCCACCGCGACCGACTCCAATGCTCCGCAAGTGACCAAGCCGGCGCAAACAGCGCCCTCCCCGGCGCCCCCGAAACCCGAGCCGGTGCGCGCCAAGGAAACGAGGCCGAAGCCTTCGCCTTCGCCCGCCCCAGCGCCAGCCCCCGTGCCAGCCGCGGCGCGTCCCCCCGTGCATGCCGCCGCAGCCGGAGAGCCAGCCGGCGGCCAGTATTGGCAAGTAGTGGCGACGTCCCGGCCGGACGCCGAGATCATCGCGGAAGCGCTCGGCAAGAAAGGATTCCACGTGGTGCTCGCGCCCGCCCCGAAGGATGGCATCTTCCGCGTCTTGGTGGGCCCCCTCGCGGATGCACCCACCCAGGCCCAGACCCGCACCGGACTGGAATCGGCCGGTTTCAAGAATCCGATCATGCGAAAATATTGAGGCTTTTAATCAATCGGGAGGCCTTTCACCACTAGTGAGGTCTTCGATCCGCAACTTTACCCTGGCATTGCTCTCGGCAATGCTGCTCGTTCTGCTTTATCCAAATTTGATCTTTCCGGGCTTCGGCTTGCCCTGGCTCGCGCCGGTGGCGCTGGCGCCTCTGCTGATTGCTCTGGCATGCGAACCGCGGCCTTTATGGCGTTTTCTGCTGGGCGAGTTCGCGGGGATCGTTTACTGGTTCCTCATCTGTTATTGGATCCAGTTCGTTCTGGAAGTCCACGGCGGCATGGGGCGCTGGGGCGGATGGGGAACATTTGCGCTCTTCTGCGTTTTGAAGGCGCTGCATCTAGGGTTGTTTAGTCTGCTGGCCGCAGTTTTGCTCGACACAAAATATGCGATGCCCGCCGTCGCCGCGTTGTGGACCGGCCTGGAGCGCACCCACGGAACATTTGGCTTCGCGTGGCTGACGCTCGGCAACGCGGGAATCGATATGCCGTTGCCGCTGCGCCTGGCGCCGTTCGTGGGCGTCTACGGCATTTCGTTTCTCTTCGCGATCACGTCGGCGGTGGTCGCCTTTTTGATTCTCCGGCGCAATCGCAAAAACCTTTACTGGCTGGCCATGGTCCCGGTTCTGCTGCTGCTGCCCGATTTACCGCCGCGCGAAACGCCGGTAGAGACCGCGCTGGTGGTTCAGCCCAACATTCCGGCCGAGGAGGAATGGACCTACGAGTCCTTCGGCGCGGAACGCGAACACTTGATCATGGAGTCGCTGGAATCCTCGCTGCATGGATCGGAGCAGCTCATCATTTGGCCAGAAAGCCCCGGGCCGCTGTACTTCTATCGCGACCCCCGCTTTCACCAGGAGGCGATGCAGTTGGCCCAACAGGCGCACGCCTATTTTCTCTTCGGCACGGTGGCTGAAACGCCGGAAAACGCGCCGTTAAATTCCGCCGTCCTGTTGCGGCCCGACGGCGCACTGGTGGACCGCTACGACAAAATCAATCTGGTTCCGTTCGGCGAGTTCGTCCCGAAGATCTTCGGCTTCGTCAACCGCATCACGCAGGAGGCGGGCGATTTTGTGCCGGGCACTCGCATAGTCGTCTTTCCTCTGGGGGAACACCGGCTGGGCGTGTTCATTTGCTATGAATCCGTATTTCCCAGTGAAGTGCGGCAGTTCGTCAAGGGCGGCGCGAACCTGCTGGTGAATATTTCAAACGATGGTTACTTCGGCCACAGCGCCGCGCGCGAGCAGCACCTGGAGATCGCACGGATGCGGGCGGTGGAAAACAGCCGCTGGCTGATCCGTTCGACGAACGATGGAATTACCGCGGTAATCGATCCCGCCGGCCACATCGATGAACGCTTGCCGCCCTATCAAGAGCTGGTGGAGCACATGCATTTCGCTTTTCGCAGTGGCACCACGTTTTACACCAACTACGGCGATTGGTTCGCGTGGGGCTGTCTGATCGCGGCGCTTTTCGCGCTCGGCTGGTCGCAACGGCCGAACTACACACCTCACTACATACCCGAATCTGAAATTCGGGCTAACCGTGCCGGATCACAAGCACGTCCCCATCCTTGACGATGTACTCTTTGCCTTCCAGACGCAGCAGGCCTTTCTCGCGCACGCCGGGATAGCCGTGATGATCGATCAGCGCCTGCCAGTTCACCACTTCGGCGCGAATGAATTTTTTCTCGAAATCGCTGTGAATGGCGCCGGCGGCCTTTTGAGCCGGACTGTTCATCGGAATGGTCCAAGCCCGGACTTCCGTTTCACCGGCGGTCAAAAACGACATAAGACCGAGCAGCGCGTAGGTGGCCGAGATCAGCCGGGTGAGCGCTGAGTCCTTGAGACCATAGCTAGTGAGATATTCGCGGGCTTCTTCGGGAGACAGTTCGGCCAGCTCCGCTTCGATCTTGCCGCAGATCGCGGTAACGGCCGTGTTGGTTCGTCCGGCCAGGGGGCCCGTGCGATACTCTTCTTCCACTTCGTGCAGCCGGCCGGCATCTTCTTCGCCGATGTTCAAGACGAACAGCATCGGCTTTTGAGAAAGGAACTGGAAGCCGCGAATCAGCTTTTCTTCATCCGGTGTCAGCTCCAAGGTGCGCAGCGCGACGTTCTGCTCCAGCGTGGCTTTGCAGCGTTCGAGCAGCGCGAACTCACGATCGTGCTCGGTGCTTTTGATTTTCTTGCGCTCTTTTTCGAGCCGCTCCATGCGCTTCTCCACCACCACCAGGTCGCTCAGAATCAGCTCGATCTCAACATCTTCAAGGTCGCGCACCGGATCCACCGATCCTTTTTCGTGCGGCACGGTATCGCTTTGAAACAGCCGCAGAACATGCGCCAGCGCGTCCGCTACCCGCATGCTGGCAAGATAGCTGGGATCGCGCAGAGCTTCCTTGGAGACGGCTGGAAAATCCAGATACTCCACCGTGGCATGTGTGATTTTGGGTGGCTCGAATATTTTTGCGAGCGCGTCCAGCCGCGCATCCGGCACCTTGGTGATCCCGACGCGCGCTTCCATCAGTCCGACGCGGGTGGCTTCGTGCACTCCGGTCAAGATGGTGAACAACGATGTCTTGCCTACCATGGGCAGGCCGATAATTGCAGTTTTCATGTGATTCGGTTCAACGAACGGAGGCGGACTACAACGGAACCTCGACCAGCGTCAGGATTTCCTGCAGCGTCCGTTCGCTCAGTTCCGTGCTGCGTTGTGAGAGCGAGGTGCGCGCATTGATGGAGACGCGGTGCGCGAATACCGGGACCACCAGGCGTTTGATGTCGTCCGGGATCACGTACTCGCGGCCTTCCACCAGCGCCAGTGCTTGCGCGGCGCGATACAAGGCTTGGGATCCGCGCGGGCTCACGCCCAACGACAGGGATTCGTGGCAACGGGTCTTCTCCACGATCGCGAGCATATAATCCACCAGGCTGTCGTCGACGGTCACTCGGCCGGCCTGCTCCTGCAAGCGTAAGAGCTCGGCCGAAGACAGCACCGGGCCCAGGCTCTCGGATTGAGTCCCGTCCGGCCCTCTCACGATTTCGCGTTCCGCTTCACGCTCGGGATAGCCAATGCGGATACGCATCAGGAAGCGATCGAGCTGGCTCTCGGGCAAAGGGTAAGTTCCGTGATGCTCCACTGGATTCTGCGTAGCTACCACCATGAATGGTTGCTCCAGCGGGTGCGAACGGCCTTCAATGGTGACCTGCACCTCGTTCATCGCTTCCAGCAGCGCCGATTGCGTTTTTGGCGTAGCGCGGTTGATCTCGTCGGCCAGGAGGAAATTCGTAAAAACGGGGCCAGGTTTGAACTGAAATTCCTGGCTCTGCGCGTTATAAATCGTGACACCCAGGACGTCGCTCGGCAGCATGTCACTGGTGAACTGCAAGCGGTGAAACCCGCAATGGACAGAACGCGCCATGGCCTGCGCGAGCGTGGTTTTTCCGACTCCAGGAACGTCCTCAATCAACAGGTGCCCGCGCGCGAGCAAACACACCATCGAAAGCCGGACCACTTCCGGTTTTCCGCGGATGGTGGAATTGAGCGACGCCTCCAGTTCGTTGAGCTTGGAGAGCGTCACCGGGGCTGCAACCATTATTGTCATTGTACCGTGCCGTCCGGCGCGATCCGCTGGGCGATCACGCTGGGCGATCACGGCGACGTGTGCCCGCGTTGGGCAGGAGCACCACAAGCGTTGCTGACACGAACAACGAAATGCCCGCGAGCGCGAGGCCTCCGTAGATTCCCCTGGTCCCGCTGGAAATGGCTCCGATGACCGATGGCCCGGCAAACCCGCCCAGATTTCCTACAGAGTTGATTAAGGCGATGCCCGAGGCTGCGGAAAATCCCGCCAGGAAGCGGCTCGGAATCGAGAAGAAAGGGCCGAAGAAGCTGTAGATTCCCATGGCCACGAATGACCAAAGCGCGATGGAAAGAAATGGGGAGCTGGTTGCGCCCAACAATATCAGAGCCATGCCTGCCACGATGAGTGGAATCGCCGCGTGGTATCGCCGTTCCAGCCGGCGGTCTGAACTTCGGGATACCAGAATCATCGCCACTAACCCGGCGAGGTGAGGAAGCATCACCAGGAACCCTATTGCTGTATTGGAGTAACCGCTAGAAAGCGATTTCACCGCTTGCGGCATGTAGAAGCTCATCGCATACAGCCCGATATCGAATGCAAAGAGTGCACATGCTAGATGCCACACCCGAGGGTGAGCGAGTGCGCGCAACGCCGAGATGGAGTGCTTGCCGATCTTATCCTGTTCTTCACCAGTGAGTTCCGCGATGATCCAGCGCTTCTCGTCGGGCGCGAGAAAGGTCGCTTCCGCCGGCCGGCTCGGCAGCAGGAAATAAGTGAGAACGCCGCAAACGATGGCCGGAAGTCCCTCCAGGATCAGAAGCCATCGCCAACTGCTCATAGCCGCCCCATGTGCGTGATCGAGTATAAAGCCAGAAACTGGAGCGCCCAGAATACTGGCCACTGGTATGGCTGTCGTAAACAGTGAAATTGCCTTCGCTTGCTCGCGCTGGCGGAACCAATACGTCAAGTACAGAACGATGCCGGGGAAGAAACCAGCTTCGGCAACACCGAGCAGGAACCGCACACCATACAATTGCCGCACGCTATGCACAGCTCCGCCGAGCATTGCGACCATCCCCCAAGTGATCAGGATGCGAGCAATCCAAATGCGCGCGCCGATCTTGTGGAGGAGAAGATTGCTGGGGATCTCGAAAATGAAGTAACCCCAAAAGAATATCCCGACCAGCAGTCCGTACTGCGCGCTCGTAATGGATAGAGCGGCGTTCATCGTCAGCGCCGCGAAACCAATGTTGATACGGTCAAGGTAAGCAACAACGTAAAGCAGAAAGAGCATGGGAAGCAGGTGGCGGCGAAGTTTAGCGGCCGTTCGCAACCCTACATCGCCCGTCGCTATCGTATGTCCGGCAGCCAAGATCCCCTTCACATTCGTGCGACGGCCGGAAGGCGGTGGGCAGCGACTTGCCGAACCATATCGATTGCAGCCTGATTACTGGAGACGATTGGTATCCCCAACGTTGTCTGCAAAAGTTCGATGGCTTCGATGGCGCGCCAGTTTGTGCAGGAGAGGAAAACGCAGTCTGGAGCGCAGCCCTTGATTTGAGATTCCACAAAACTGGCGATCTCCGCGGGCGTGACCCTGCCGATTTCAAGATTTGAGTGAATCCCCATCCCCGCGGCTTTGGTCACCGGGAATCCGCCTTCGGTTAAAGAAGATGCGACACCTTTGGTCAAATCTTCTATATAGGGTGTGAATACCGCCACCTTCCGGGGCCCAATCCGTCGCAACCGCGTCAGCACGGCCCGGAGGACGGTGAGCGCCTGAGCGTTGCATCCTTTTTGGATGAGAGCGGCTATCCCGTCGTCGTGGGCTAATGTTCCGAGCGCTCCTGCGGACGTACAACCAAACACCACGGCCTCCGGCGCCGTGCTCCCAACGAGTTCTATCGCCTTCGGCAGATCGTCTTCTAGCATCCGGACTTCCGCCTCACGAGTCACATCCTCCAGGAAGATGCGCGTCGTGCTGACGACACACTCCCGTCCAAGATGCCGATGAAAGTCCGGCTCCATCACCGTATTGGAAGACGGCACTATGAGGCCGATACGCAACGGTTGCAACTGCAAACTCTTTCTGTCGTGGAGTTAAACCGCTTGATTATACAGGTTCACGGTGCTGCCGCTGGACGTCGGCCCGAACACCTATGTTTTGGAGGGGCGTCAGAGACCGTTTGGTTGGGAGCCATGAGCCGCCGTGAGCAGGCGGTCCGCACGCAATCGCTCAGCCGCTTCTTCCTGTTCGGCCCAGTCAACCCCTTTGGCGGTTACAGCGATACGCCCGTTGTCCTGGCGCGCCACCAATCCGTTTTCCTTCAGGTACCAGAGACTGAACTCCAGGTGCTCCCGAGGACAACCCAGCAGGTCTTCCAGGTCGTGCAGGTTCAGCGTGGGTTTTTCGGGCTCATTGCAGCGCTTGGTATAGAGCAGGTCGATAATGCCTTTACGCTTGGATTTTTCCGCCACCTTACCAATGGAAGCCTGGCGTTGGTCAAAAATCCGCCAGCGGACCTGCCGGTAGGCGTGCAGGTTCACGTCGTAGCCCGCGCGTTTTTCCGGGTCACTCAAAACCTTATAGGCGTCGGTGATGGCGCGGAAAGCTTTCTCGTCTCCAGTTTCGGTATTGTCGGGGTGATAACGCTGGGCCATCAAGCGATACACACGATGGATCATGTCGGGATCGGCGTTGGGGCTGATCTGCAGCACTTCGTAGTAGTCCGGAACCGCTTCCCCGGATGCGGCCGCAGCCTCGTTCCCATTTTCAAAGGTAAGGCCGGCCCGAAAGACGCCCTGGAACGGCTTGCAGTCCACCACTTTGGCACGCAGTTTACTGGGAGACCCGTTCTGGCCATTAGGCCCGTGGCTGCCAATGTGGCCGTCCACGGTGATCACGGCGTTTGGTTCCAGCAGGCAGTCGGTTTCCACCCCCAGGCCTAGCTCGCTTGTGTCTACAACTTTGGCCCGCACTTCGGTGGCGGATCCAGGCACGTTCAGCAGCAATACCCAGACGGGCTCGCCAGCGCGACCGGGCTTCTGACGAGGTTTCCTGCGACGCTCAGACACTTCCGACATAAGGCATTCGCCGGTTAAGATATCGGCATGATGGAAGGGAAAGGTTAGGCCACGGGGTCGCTGCATACAGCGGAACCTACGGGGCGGCAGCGTGGCGGAACTCCAATTTTCTTTCGAGCGCCGTTAACTATCTGGGAAGAGCACTTCTAACTCGCCTGGATCCGATTCCGCGGAACTGGCCGGGCCCACCCAGCGCCTCAGAATCTGAGCCAGTTCAGGAAATTGGACCGGCTTGCTGAGGTAATCATCCATGCCCGCCTGAAGACAGCGTTCCCGATCTTCGGCTCCTGCGCTGGCGGTCATTGCGATCACAGTGGTGTGATGGGTTCCCCGTTCCTGCTGTCGAAGTTTGCGAGTGGCTTCGTATCCGTCCATCTCAGGCATTTGGCAGTCCATGATGACGACGTCGTAGGGAACGCGCAGGCACGCGTCGAGGACTTCCAGGCCATTGGCAACTGCGTCAGCTCTCAAACCAAGTTGTTGCAATTGCCGCAGGGCGACCTTTTGGTTGACGATGTTGTCCTCGGCTATTAAAACGCGTACCGGCTTGCCTGTTGTGCCCTGGCCCGTTTTGCCGCGGGATGAGGAGCGCCGATTCACCATGAGTTGTTGCTGTATGCTTGCGGCTGCCGATTCAACCGGCCGAGCCGTCGCGGAAAGTATACAGTCGAGCAATTGCATCTTGGCAATCGGCTTGGTCAGATAATCTGCAAAGAGCCTTGGTCGCATTCCTTTGTAAACATTCAATTCACTGAGTGAAGTCAGCAGGATCAGGGTCATTTCGGCTGACGAGCCCGCTTTGATTTCTTTCGCTAAGGTCAAGCCGTCCATGCCTGGCATCTGCATGTCCAGGAGTCCTACCCGAAAGCGATCGGCCTCGCTTCGTGAAGCGATGAGAGCCAACGCTTCCACCCCACTCGAAACGGACTGGGGGCGCATTCCCCACTCCGTTACGTAGTGTTCCACGATTCTTCTATTGGTGGCGTTATCGTCCACGATCAAGATCGGAACATTTTTCAGGCTGTCGGGCGCCTTCGCGGTTCGAACAAAATGCTCCTGCTTCTCGAACCGGGCGGTGAACCAGAAGGTGGATCCCTCTCCCAGCCCGCTCTTGGCGCCAATTTCACCATTCATCTTCTGAACCAAGGCCTTGGAGATCGCGAGTCCCAGGCCAGTGCCGCCGTATTTGCGGGTAGTAGATCCGTCGGCTTGAGTGAACGGGGCAAACAGCTTTGCCAGTGTGGCCGGCGCGATTCCTATCCCCTGGTCTTGGACCTCAAATCGAATCAAAACGTGACGTTCGTCCTCTCGTTCCCGAGAAGCGCGCACCACGACATCGCCTTGTTTCGAGAACTTGATGGCGTTCCCAACGAGATTCACCAGAACTTGCCGCAGGCGTCCCGGATCCCCTCGCAAGCCCTGGGGGACCTCATCGTCGATCCACGCAACCAGTTCCAATCCTTGCGCGCGCGCTTGCTCCGCCAGCAGCCGGACAGAATCTTCGACGGTGACGTCCAACTGGAAATCCAGCGTCTCAAAGTCCAGTTTTCCGGCCTCGATCTTGGAGAAATCCAGAATGTCGTTGATGATCGTCATCAGAGCCGCGGCACTGCTTTGAATCGTCTGGACGAAGTCCTGCTGCTCGGGATCGAGGGCGGTGTCCAACAGAAGACCCGTCATTCCGATCACTCCATTCATGGGCGTCCGGATCTCGTGGCTCATATTGGCCAGGAACTCGGACTTGGCGCGAGATGCTTCCAGGGCCGCGTCGCGTGCTTTGGCCATTTCGGCCGAGACAGCCAGTAACTCGTTGGCCCGCCGTTCAGCGTGCCGCCGCCGCAGCCAAGAGTAGAGCAGGGCGCCAGTCAGAATCAACCCTAATATGCCGATCAGGATCTTGCCGTAAGGAGGAACATGGACAAACTGAAAGTCCGCCGGATCGCGAGTATAGATTCGCACTTCCGGTTTCGAGTCGCCCTCGAGGCTCCGAAGCGCTAAGATGCCCGTGATCCTGGCACGGCCGCCTTCCACGCAACGAGCCCATACATCCGGTCCCAGCGGCACTTCCACTGGTGTATAGACAACAATGGTTCCAAAACGGTCACGCAACTGGATGCTTGGGGACCGTGTCGGCAAAATAGTGCCCTCAATACTCACTAGCTGCCCGGTGTAACGGCCCGCCCGTGCGTCGGCGACGTTGATGAGTCTCCCGGCAGGCGCTGAACCCGAGCCTGTCCTCTGCACCGTGCTGACGATAATTTCGTTGGTACCCAGATGTTTGCGGGCGTACCCGCTAATCTTTAGTGTGTCGCCTCTGCGGAAGCGGACGCTCGTCAGGCTGCCGTTGGTACTGATGAGGGAAATGCCTCCGGACTGATCCTGGAAAAAAGCCAGGATCTCGCCATCATTGGTGGAGCTCGGCTCGGACGTCAAGACACCGGCAACTTCAATCGGCTGTTCCCCCTGAGCACGATCGCTCACAACACTATTGAGCGATGCCAGGACATCCTTCACCGAAACGACGACGGATTGGCTAAACCCTGTAGATTGACCAGCGAGGCTGCTCGAAGCAAGCAGGGCCGTGACAAGCATTTGAACTGCCGACAGGGACGGCAGCCGGACGGCCTGAAAGCTCGGCCCCTGCTTCCGACTGCGAGATCTCAAGGGCGCAAACTGAGCCAACATCTTAGGTATATATCGTGAATATGTTAGGAGTACTTTAACGTCTCTTCCAGCATTTCTAACGACACAAGCGTCTTGTGTGCAATCGCTTAGGTCATCCAAGGAACTTCGACCGCTACGAATCGCGCTACAAAGTGGGATTCATTTGTTACTGTCAATGTGCTCAAAATCTGCTCAAAATCTGGTAATGATGGCGCGACGTTGAGCGGTGCTGGTAACGCCACACCATTTCGATCAGCTAGTCCCAGTGCCGGATACTGGACATATGTCTCACCAAGCGCTGATCGCCCGTGCAGTCCAATTTCATGCCTGGGATGCTATGGCGCCGGCGGCTCTCGCAGCTCTTGCGAAACGCGGACCATTTGAGTTTTCCGCCGAGACTGGCTGCGGCGGTAGCACCATTGTTTTGTCGCAAATCAGCCAACATCACACCGCTTTCGCGCTGGAGGGTGCGGATCGGACCATTACCGGGCTTCGTCAGCATTCCGATTTCCGGCCGGATGCGGTGGTATTCGTCGAAGGCGAAACCCGGCGCACGCTTCCGCAACATCCCTTTGAGAATCGTTTGGATTTGGCGCTGCTCGATGGGCCGCATGCCTATCCACTTCCCCAGCTGGAGTTTGCTTATCTATTCCCGCAAGTCAAGGAAGGCGGTTGGATGGTGCTGGATGACATTCAGATCCCTTCTGTTCACGAACTGGCTCGATACCTCGGCTTGGAATCCTCCGTCGTTCTCGAAGAAGTGGCCGTTCGAACGGCCTTCTTCCGCAAGATCCGGGAACAGGACATCGGGCCGGATGGCTGGCAACACCAGGGCATGAATAGCCGCACAATCTTGCGTTACTCGTGGCGGGACCGGCTACGGCGACTGCTTCGTTAAAACAGTCGCAGCCTTTTAACTCTATCGACATAGCACTGTAATGCGGCGCGGCTAGTCTAGGTAAAACCTGCAGCACCAAATTTCTGTCCTAGCAGGCTGCTGAAAAGCTCCACCGGAGAGTATCCAAAAGGCCAGCGAGTTCGTCTTTTCCATATGCGCGGAGAAGACCAAACACAGCACGAGCTATTCGGGTATGGATCGCTGGAGGAAC
>Ga0187872_10000686_pt1 | contig 37226 bp, 36 predicted proteins | sample June2016WEW_16_4_FD_132973 | JGI IMG/M metagenome (GOLD analysis project Ga0187872, IMG submission 132973) | Peatland microbial communities from SPRUCE experiment site at the Marcell Experimental Forest, Minnesota, USA - June2016WEW_16_40 | ecosystem: Environmental > Terrestrial > Soil >...
AGCGGGCTGCCGCCGAAGAGCGCAGCCGTCGCAGCGTACCGCGAATCCAGGATGGCACAGCGGCCGCGCCCGCACCGCGCATCGCCAGCCATCAGCCGCCATCAGCGGCCGCCGGCGACGGGGTGCGCGTCAATTTTGTAGGGAACCAAGATCATCTTCGGGATGCTCCTGCTCAGGCGGTGCGCGTCTGAGTGCGGGGGCTGTTGCAGATGGCTTCCCGGGTGCTGCTGGCCTCGCGGCAGCGGAGGGCGATGATGGCGTCGGCGCCGTCGACGGTCCAGTGCATGCCTGCCTGCTTGAGGCGCTGGCCGATGACGGACTTGCAGCTGGCCTCGACGACGCCGGAGCCGACGAACAGGCCGCACTGGCGGAACTAGTGAGGGCACCATGTCCCAAACGGCACTTTGTTATCCGGGACACCAGGGCCGCCAGTGCGCAGTCATCTGCGCCGGGCCGTGCTCCGGCCCAGCCGGCGCAGGACGAGGAAGGCGAACGGGATCAGCCACCACGGGAACAGGGCACCGTGCCCGGGTCCGCGGACAGCCAGGACAACCACGACGGATCCGATGGCCGCCACCGCTACAGCGGCCCGGGCGGCCAGGGCGCGGTATCCGGCTCGCCGGGGGCCAGCGGCGTCGGTCACCTCCGCGACGGCCAGGGGCGGAAGGTCGGCCATCAGGCCGGCCAGGTTCTCCCCGGTCCGCGCGCTGAGTGCCTGGCCGGTCCGCTCGTCGAGTTCGGCAGCGGTCAGGCGGCCGGCCTGGAAATGCTCGCTCAGTTCTGCTAGCGCGCTGTCACGATCGGCATCGGACACCCTGAGATATCCGGCCGCGCTGGCCCTCGGGCTGGTGTCCATGACGCATCCCTTTCCTGCTCAGGCACCCGGCGCCAGCCGGGCCCGGTCCGAGCGAATCTCTGGCTGGTCTTCCTAGCGGGAAGCCCCCGCCGGCGCGGCGGGAGATTCCCTGCGATCTGATGTCGTGCGCCTTCGGCTAGGCCTGCGCGCGAGCCGGCGTCCGCGGCGCGGCCTCGGCGGCAGCCACGGGGAGCTTGCGGGCGCGCAGCCTCAGGACGACGAGCCGGGCGGTGACCTCGGTCAGGGCCATGATGACCAGCGCCGCCACCCAGGCGTCCGTGCTGGTGATGCTGTGCACAGCAGAGAACCGCGCGATGGCCGGCCCGGCGCCGTGGCCGGAGAAAAAGGCGAAGGCCATCCGGGAGCCGATGCCGGCAACCCACAGCACGGCAGCCACCCCGCCGGCCCTGGCGAGTGCCACGCCGTCGCCGCCGCGCCGCATGCGGGTCGCCATCGCGCACCCGATGCCCAGGGCCGCCCCGGTCGCGGCCAGGGTGAGGTCGAGCGCAATGTCGTTGCCCGCGGTCGGGACCGCGCGGAGGTAGTAGGCAGCAGCCCCGGCCACCAGCGCGACCGGCAGCACGAGACTTATCAGGTCGAGCCGGCTCTCCCGGATCTGGCGCAGCACGAGCAGGACGAGGATCGCGTTGATGATGTATCCCGTGGCATTCATGGTGTTCCTCCGGTGGGTAGCCGGTCCCCGTTAGGACCGGCACCATGAACGCTAGGTCGGCGGGCCTGCCAGGCCATCGGTCCCCGAGTGGAGCTTTCCGCTGGCCTGAGCTCCACCCTCGGGTTGACCGGGCCCATAGACCAGGGCCCGCGACCCGCGAAGCGTGCCCCTGGCTCGGCGCCGGCCTCAGCTGGGCGTGGCCAGCCCGTGCCGGAACGCGTACCCGACCAGCTGCGCGCGGTCGCGCAGGCCGGTCTTGGTGAAGATGTGGTTGATGTGCGTCTTCACCGTGGCCTCCGAGACGAACAGGGTCGCGGCGATCTCCGTATTGGACAGCCCGGCCGCGATGTGGCCCAGCACTTCCACCTCTCGCGGGGTCAGCTCGTCGGGGAGCCGGGCCGGCCCGGAATCGGCGGCCGCGCCGGATGCGCCGGCGGCCTGGGCCACGGCGAAGTGCCGGCCGCTGCCGAGGGCGTCGAGCAGCCGCCGCTGCACTGACGGGTCAAGCTGCGCCTGGCCGGCGGCTACCGCGGTGATGGCCCGGTGAATCTCGTCGGCGCCGGCGTCCTTGGTCAGGAATCCAAGGGCACCGGCCTGCAGCGCGGAAAAGACCCAGGCATCGTCGGAGTACGTGGTGAGGACGACCACGCGGGTCTCGGGCTGTTCGTCGCGCAGCCGCTCGGTGGCCTCGACCCCGTTGCAGCGCGGCATGTTCAGGTCCATCAGGACGACGTCGGGGCTCAGCTCGCCGGCCTGGCGGACGGCGTCGTCGCCGTCGACGGCCGCACCGACCACCTCGATGCCCGGCAGCAGTCCGATGAGCGAGACGAGCCCTTCCCTGACGATCTTCTGGTCATCGGCTATGAGCACCCGGACCGGCGCGCCAGGCGGTGAAGTCCCGGTGCCGGGGCTAGCGGGATCGGCCGGAGTCATGGCGCTAGCCCGCTGGCGAGGCCGTGTGCAGGAGAGTCCGGCAGCGCGGTCGTCGCGGGCGCCGGCAGCCGCAGCCGGACCGCGAAGCCCGGGCCGGTCGGCCCCGCCGTCAGGCTCCCGCCCAGCAGTTCGGCCCGCTCGCGCATGCCGGTCAGCCCGTAGCCGCCGAACGTCAGCCCGGCCGTGGTGCCGGGCGGGTCCGCCGACCGGGAATCCTCGATGACCAGCTCGACGGCATCCTGCTCGTAGGCCAGCCGCAGTTCGGCATCGGCACCCTGACCTGCGTACTTGGCGGTGTTGGTCAGCGCCTCCTGCGCCGTGCGGTAGAGCGCGAGCCCGACCTCGGGCGGCAGCGGCCGCTCCGGGCCGGTGACGCTGAGCGTGGCCCGGACTCCGGTCGCGGCGGTCGCGTCTCGCACGAGGCGGTCCAGCAGAGCGGGCCCGGGCAGCTCGTCACCCCGCAGCGCGGCGATCGCGCGCCTGGTGTCAGTGAGTCCGTCACGCGCTATCCGCTGACCGCGGCTGACCTGTTCCATCATCCGCTCCATGGTGCCGGCACCGGTCTCCGCTTGCCGGCCGAGCAGCTCCATCGTGTCCAGCGCCAGGACCAGGCCAGACAGCGCGTGGGCCAGGATGTCGTGGATCTCGCGGGCCAGCCGGGCGCGCTCGGTGAGCGCAGCCGCCTCGGCTTGCGCTGCCTGGGAGGCCCGCAGCTGGGTTAGCAGGTCCTCGGCCCGCGCCTGAGCTACCCGCGCCTGGTCCTGCGCAATCCGGGCTGACCGGGTGAAAGCGCCGACAGCGAACACGAACGCGGCACCGACATCCTGGCTGACCAGGTCGGAGACGGACAGCGCGCCCGCCAGCAGCGCGGCGAGATTCATGGCGGCCAAGACGGCCAGCCCGGCCATGATCGCCGGGATCGGCGGCGCGCGCATGCCGAGTGCGGCCATGGCCACGTACACCATCACGAACCCGGGCGCGTTCGGCAGCAGCCCGGCCAGTGCCACGCCCGCGAATCCGACGGTGAGCAGGGCCGCGATGTCGGGGCCGATGGACGGGCCGCGGATGAAGATGAAGGCGGTGCCGCCCGCGGCCACCAGCGTGGCCGTGGCGGCGACCACGATGACGGCGGCGGACTTGCCGGGCAGGGCCAGGCCGACCCCGACGACCGTGACCAGGACCGCCGCGATGGCGGCCGGGATGGTAACCCGCCGCACGCCAGCCGTCGCCGCCGGCGGCGGCGCACCGCCGGCGTTCCGCACGTCCTGGTCGCGGATGTTCCCCGGACACTCGCTCGGCATGGCGCCAACAGTAAACGCGATGCGGTGCTAGGGCATCGGCGCACGGGTGGAACAGCCGGCGACGGCTGCTCCACCCGCAGGCTGACTCACCGGGCCCGCTGCTGGGTCCACGGCATCGTGATGAGCAGCCGGGAGGGCAGCTTCGCCGGGCTCGGCGGCCAGGCGGGGCAGGATGCGATCCAGCCAGCCGGGCAGGGCCCAGTTGGCCGGGCCGATCAGGTGCATGAGGGCCGACACCAGCAGGCTGCGGATGAGCAGGGCGTCGACGAGCACAGAGAAGGGGTGCTGGGACTATTCGGCCGAATAGTCCCAGCACCCCAACTACTGGTGGCCGGACGCTCTGCTGTCTTGGCATCGCTGGCTGAGCATGCAAGCACCTCCGCCTGGGGCCACCACGATGATCTCGATCGCCGGTGCTGGCGAGACGGGGTGATCGATCAGCTCCCGGCCGAGGCCGAGCGCTGCGGTGGCGAGCGTCATTGCAGCGACAGCCATAGCGATCAGATGCCGCCATCGACGCCCGGAGGGATGGCAGAGCGCTTTGGCGTGGCGGCAGATCTGAGGTTGTCGTGGGTGCGCGTCAGATTCGTAGGTGGTGAAGATCGTCTTCGGGTGGGGGCTGGTCAGGCGGCAGCGGTCTGGTTGTGCTGGTTGCGGCAGACGGCTTCCGGCTGGCTGCTGGCCTCAGCGCAGCGCAGGGCGATGATGGAGTCAGCGCCGGGGACGGTCCAGTGCATACCGGCCTGCTTGAGGCGCTGGCCGATGACGGACTTGCAGCCGGCCTCGACGACGCCGGAGCCGACGAACGGGCCGCACTGGCGGAACCAGTGGTAGCGCATCCGGGGGGCGTTGTTCTCGAAGTAGTGCAGGGCCTTGTCCGCCTCGTCCTTCTTCACCCCTTCGAGGGGGTATTTGCGTGCGGCGGCGCAGATCCCGTCGATGTAGCCGTGGTCGAGGTCCTCCAGGCGGGCGGCGAGCCACTCGTCCTTGCGGTCCAGCAGCATGAACTCCAGGGTGCGGGCGAAGGTGGCGATGTAGCTGGAGGAGGCCCGGTCCCGGACCGGGTATCCCTCCTCGTTCACCTTGTCCCGGGTGAAGAAGACGGCGAGCTTGACCTCGCGGGTCCGGGCGCGGCCGTCCTCGCCCTTGCCGTCCCTGCCCTCGGCCTCCTTCCCGGTGACCGGGACGCCGGTCCCGTCGATGACGGCGTAGAGCTTGTCCGGCAGTGGCTGCGGTGGCAATGGCACCAGCTTGCGCCCGGCGATGAGCCTGGCCCGGTCCCGGGAGGCGGTGGCCCGGGCCGCGCCGCTGGCCTCGGCGGCCCGCTCGACGCGCTTGACCGTGAGCCGGACCCCGGCCAGGTCCTCCAGCAGCCCCGCGGCGCTGGCGAACGGCACGGCGGCCCCCGCCCGGCTGGTCATCGCGGCCAGTCCCGGTGGCATGGAGGCACCCGTGACCCCGGGCTCGGCGTGCCGGGGCGCCAGCCCGTGCTTGCACCGGGCGCAGTGGTACCAGGCCCGCCGGAGGGCAACCGGGCCGAGCACCGTGTCGATGACCTTGTCCCGGCAGGCCACGAACACGGCCTCATGACCGTTCCCGCAGTCCGCGCGCGGGCCCCGGTAGCCGGGGTCGGCGGCCAGCAGCTCCCCGAGGATGCCGCAGCCGGCCTGCAGCATCCCGGCCCTGATCACGGCCTCGGCCGCCTGCAAGCCGGCGCCATCGCAGCCCAGCGATTTTGCGGCCCCGGCCGCCAGCCTGCCTATCTCGGCGGCCTTCTCCCGCGCGAGGGCCTCGAAGAGCCCCCCTTTTCGCCCTCCGGCGCAGAGGGCGCGCCCGTCCCGGCCGCCGGCCGGGCCTCGCAGATCCTCTCGCTCACCTCCGCGACCTGCTCGCTGATCGCCGTGAACTCCGCATGCCGGGCCACCTCAGCTCGCACCTTCTCCACCTCCGCCGCCGCCAGCTGCCGCCCGACCGTCTTGCGGCGGCCCGCCGACCGGGTCCACAGGAACCTCGGCCCGTGGCCAGGATGACCCGGCCGCGCGCACGCGCAGTTCGGCTTCCCGCACTTGCGCCAGTTCTCGGTCACCGAGCCGCGCCGGAAGTCGCCAACCCGGTTGAGCTGCGCATACAGCCGGTCCCGCTCTGCCTCCAGCTCCGGAAGCGACGGCTCGGTCATGGGCACTCCTAGTCTGGTTGTGATGTCACAACCAGACTCCCATCATAACCAGCCCAAATGCGGGACCCTACATACGTGTCGCGCACCCCCGGCGACGACGTGCTGAATGACTCGTCAGCGGACGCCGCTACACTGGCCTGGCGCTTCTGCTAGCGAACGGCTGGCCGCGCGTGAGCCTGGCCGCGCAGCCGTCCCGCGCGCCGGACGCGGCCGGGCACCGCAGACCGCTCTGCCCCCGCTCGGCCCGGTCAGCGAGGTAGGCCGGGCACCCTGGTCATGTTCAGGTCAACCTCGGCTTGCGCACAGCTGGTCCCCAGCAACTTTGGGTAGGTCAGGACACACCCGCAACTAGCGCGCGGGTCACATCGGAATAGCTGCGAAACGGAGCATTCATGGGGAATGCCACTCGTTCCCGCGTCCTCGTCACGGGCGGATCGGGCTTCATCGGGCGGCGTGTGGTTGCTGCCCTGCTCGCCGCCGGGGCCGAGGTGACGGTAGCGGACAAGCGGCCGTTCCCCGGCGGACCAGGCCAGGAAGTCCGGATGGTGCTCGGCGACTTGACTGATCCGGTGGTCGCCGCACGCGCGGTCGGCCCGGGCACGGACGTCATCGTGCACCTGGCCGCGGTCACCAGGGTGCTCGACTCGATCGGGGACCCGGCCGGCACCTACAGCGTGAACGTGGACGCCACGGCGAGCCTGCTGGAGCAGGCCAGGGCGCATTCCGTCGGCACCTTCCTGTTCGCCTCCACCAACGCGGTGACGGGCGACGTCGGATTCCAGACGATCACCGAGCAGGTCCCGCTCCGCCCGCTGAGTCCCTACGGGGCCACCAAGGCGGCCGCCGAGATGCTGCTGAGCAGCTACACCGCCTGCTACGGGATCGCCGGCTGCGCACTGCGCTTCTCCAACGTCTACGGGCCCGGCATGGCGGAGAAGGACAGCTTCGTGCCGCGGCTGATGCGGGCCGCCCGCGACGGCCGGGGCGTTCAGATCTACGGGGACGGCAATCAGGTCCGTGACCTGGTGCACGTCGACGACATCGTGGCCGGCATGCTCGCCGCCTGGCAGGCCGGGGCGACCGGGCCGCTGATCCTCGGCGCCGGCGAATCGGTGCCCGTCAATGACATCCTGGCTGCCGCGCGCAGCGTGACCGGCGCGGAACTGCCGGCGCAGCACGTTCCGGCCAAGGCCGGGGAGATGCCGGCGGTCATCGTCGACATCTCCGCCGCGCGCGCCATCGGCTACGCGCCACAGCATGACCTTAAGTCGGGCCTGGCCACGGTCTGGCCCGAGTTCGCGGAGGCAGCACAGTGAGCATCACCGGGATGGGCGACGAGGCCATCGACGCCGCGGCGGCCGGCTCGTTCGCCGACCACTACGGAGCCAGGGCAGCCGCGCTGCCGCCGGTGGCCATCGTCATCGCCGCCTACAACGAGGAGGGCGCCATCGGGCCCGTCGTCGAGGCGCTGCCCGCCTCGGTCTGCGGCCTGAGCAGCGCGGTGATCGTCGTCTCGGACGGCTCCATGGACAGCACTGGCAAGGAGGCGGACAGCGCCGGGGCGCTGGTCTGCGACGTGCCCGTCAACCGCGGCCAGGGCGCCGCGCTGCGCCTCGGCTACCGGCTGGCCCGCGACGGGGGCGCCCGGTACATCGTCACGACCGATGCGGACGGCCAGTACAACCCGGCTGAGATCGGCCGCCTGCTCGCGCCGATCCTGGCCGGCAAGGCCGACTTCGTCACCGGATCGCGGACGAAGGGCAGCGAGGAGACCAAGGACCCCGTCCGGAAGCTGGGCGTACGGGTCTTCGCGCTGACCATCAGCACCCTGACCGGGCAGCGGGTCTCCGACCCGTCATTCGGGCTGCGCGCCATGCGCGCCGAGGTCACCGGCGCGGTCAGCCTGACGCAGCCGCAGTATCAGGCCGCTGAGCTGCTGATCGGCGTCATCACTCACGGGTACCGGGTCGCCGAGGAGCCGGCCACGATCCACAAGCGCAAGGTCGGCGAGAGCAAGAAGGGCCGCAACTTCCTCTACGGCCTGCGCTTCGCCCAGGTCATCCTGGGCACCTGGTGGCGGGAGCGTCAGCGGCGGGCCGGCGGCTCGGCAGGCCGCTCGCCGGCCAGCGCGAAGGAAACCGGCTCGTCCTGACCGTCGGGGCCGGCCGCCTGCACCGCCGGGTCGGCCGGGCGGGCGGCCGCCAGCTCCCTGCCGCGCCGGTCAGTGAAGAGCACGTAGTGGAAGATCACGAACCTGCTCACGAAGGTGACGCAGTTCGCCGCGAAGTAAAAGCCGTCCGCGACCGCCACCCGCGCGACGCCGTGCAGGCCCATCGCCTCGGCTACGTGCACGCCCAGCTTGCTGGCCAGCGTCAGGATCACCCCGGCGCAGATCGACACCGCCCAGAACGGCAGGGTCTCCCGCAGCACGTCCGGCCGGCCCTTGCGCTCCCACGCCCACCGGCTGGCCAGGTAGCTCACCGCCGCGCCGGCCAGCCAGCCGGCCGCGCCTGATATCCCGGCGGTCAGGTGCGCCGGGCCGATGCAGACGATGTAAGTGACCTGGCTGGCGAGGACAGCGAGGATCGCAACCGGGACGAACCGGATAAAGCGCTTGGCGGTGTTGCCGCGGATGAACCGCCGCAGGGAGACCGGAAGGGCACGCCATCCGGCCCTGGCGATCTTGGCTGGAACCTCAGTCATCAATGTCCTAGCTTGACGAATCCGCCCGCATCGGCGAGACATGTAGTGCAGCGGGACACGTATACAGTACGGGAAGCGCCGGATGGGCCGACGACGAATCCCTTCCTGGGCACTACCCAGCCTGGCGCACCTCAATGACGGCCGGGCCCCGCAGTTCGCGCACCGGCTGGCCGGCCGCCAGGGCGGCGGCCCGCTGAGCGCCACGGACAAGGCAGGAGCACGGCATGAGGATCCTGGTACTGGGCGGCGACGGGTATCTCGGCTGGCCGACCGCCCTGCACCTGTCACGGGCCGGCCATGACGTCGCGGTGGCCGACAACTTCGCGCGCCGCTGCTATGACTACGAGATGGGCGTGGAGAGCCTGACGCCCATTGATTCGCTGCAAACCAGGGTGCGGGCCTGGCGGGAGCTCACCGGCAGCCAGATCTCCGTCTACGTCGGGGACCTGTGCGACGCGGACTTCACCTACCGGGCGGTGCGCGACTTTGCCCCGGCGGCGATCGTCCACTTCGCCGAGCAGCGATCGGCCCCGTACTCGATGGTGGACCGCAAGCACGCGGTCTACACCCAGACGAACAACGTCGTCGGCAACCTGAACGTGCTCTACGCCATCGCCGAGATCGATCCGGACATCCACCTGGTCAAGCTCGGCACCATGGGCGAGTACGGCACGCCGAACATCGATATCGAGGAGGGCTGGCTCGAGATCGAGCACAAGGGCCGCCGGGACCGGGTGCTCTTCCCCAAGCGGCCCGGCTCGTTCTATCACCTGTCCAAGGTGCATGACAGCCACAACATCGAGTTCGCCTGCCGGATCTGGGGCATCCGCGCCACCGACCTCAACCAGGGCGTCGTCTACGGCCAGCAGACGCCCGAGACAGCCATGGATGACCGGCTGGCCACCCGCTATGACTACGACGCGGTGTTCGGCACCGTGCTGAACCGCTTCGTCATCCAGGCCGTACTCGGCCAGCCGCTGACCGTCTACGGCAACGGCACCCAGACCCGCGGCCTGATCGAGATCCGGGACACGGTCCGCTGCATCCAGCTGGCCTGCGAGAACCCGGCGGAAGCAGGCGAGTTCCGGGTCTTCAACCAGATGACCCAGGCGATGCCGATCAGCGAGATCGCCCGGACGGTCGCGGAGGCCAGCCCCGACGCCGCTACTATCACCTACCTGGAGAATCCGCGCGTCGAGCTGGAAAACCATCACTACAACGTGGTGCACACCGGGCTGCTCGGGCTGGGCCTGGAGCCGCACCTGCTGTCGGACACGCTGATCGAGTCACTGTTCGAGATCACCAAGCAGCACGCCCACCGGGTCCGGCCGGACGCGCTGCTGCCGACGATCCAGTGGCGCAGCACCTCCAGCGTGATCGGCAACTAGCGGCACCAGCGGCCGGTCAGCCGACCTGCCCGTGCAGGTCCTGCGGGGGCGTCCAGCTGCGTCCCGACAGCGTGGTCTCCCGCAGGCTGCCGTCCGGGCCCCGCCAGAACACCTCGTACTGGTTCGTTCCGGTGCCGACGGCGGCAAACGGGCCGGCGGCCAGCTTCCCCATGCGCATCCGGACCGGGGCCGCCCAGCCGCCGCCGGACCGGCCGGGAATCACCCAGAGCGACCCGTCGGTGCCGCGGAAGAAGACTCCGGCGGTCCCGGCCGCGGCAACCGGCCACGGCGAGAGGCTGATGGAGCCGTTCAGCCGGACCGGACCGCGGGTCCGGCGGCCGGGAGCCAGGAAGGCGGCCCACACGTAGTGCGGGCTGGTGGACCCGCGCCAGAAGACATCGACGCCCCCGTCCTGCAGCGCGACCGCCCGGGCCGGCCCGCCCATGATGCCCATCCCGAGGTCGGACGGCCTGCTCCAGCCGCCGCCCACCGGGCGGGTAACGCCCCACAAGTTGCCGTCGGAGCCCTGGAAGAAGACGTCGATATCGCCGGCCGACGTCTCGACCGGCGACGGCGTGCTGGCCACGCTGCCGCCGAGGCCCTGCGGGCCTGTCCAGCCGCTGCGCGGGCTGTACTGGCCGACCCACATATGGTCGTCATGCGAGCCTTTCCAGAACACGTCGATGACGTCGTTGGGCTGGGCCACGGCTTCCGGCTGGCCGCCCAGGATGCCCATGTTCGCCAGTTTCGCCGGCGCGCCCCAGACCCCGCCGGCGCGGACCACGGACCACAGGTATCCGCCGGCCCCGCGGTAGAAGACGTCGAGCTGGGCGGTGCCCACCGTGACCACGCTCGGCGCCGAGGTGATCGCGGTGCGCATGTCGATGGGCGCGGACCAGCCCGGGCCGGCCGAGTCGTTGCGCCACAGCTGGTGATCGGCCCCCGCATAGAAGACCGAACTGCCGCTCCGCACCTCGATCGCGGGCGCGGCCTGGGAGGTGCCGCCAGGGTCGGGCAGCGCGACATTGAGGTAATCCTGGTCAATGTCAATCGAGGCGCCGCCATAGCTCTGCACGATATTCCCGCTGTACTGATGCAGTCGCTGGGCGTGCGCCCACTCACCCGCCTCGTACACGCTGTCCGCGGTATTCGGCGCGCCATTCCACAGAGCGTCGTAAATGACGTCCGGCATCACGTAATGATGCCCGAAGTACTGCTGGGCCAGATTGGCGATTCCCGACTGCGAGCTGCTGTAGACGCCCGACCGGTAGCCCAGCGCGTGCAGTTCGGCGGTCCACGAGGAGAGGAATCGCAGCGCGGCACTCGCCGCTGCGGCGGGATAAGCCTCCATGTCGTAGTAGAGCGGCGTCTGCGGCCCGAACCCCAGCGCGGCGGCGTGCGCGACCGCGTCCTGCGCGGCCTTGGTGCCCTGGCTGGCCGGGGCCGTTATCTCGCCGAACGCGGCCTGCGGCCCGGCGTAGAGCGGGATGAAATGCCAGCCGGCCGCGGCTTGCCCGCGGACCCAGGCCGGGGTGAGGTTGGCCTGGTCGCAGGCGCGATCGGCCCCCCCGATGTAGATGCCGACGGCCCCGTACGGCGAGCGCTGCCAGGCCCGCATGTAACCAGCGCTCGGCGTGGCGCACGCGTCGAAGCCGAGGCCGCGGTAATTGGCCACCGCGGCCGGCAGCGCCGCCGCCGAGACGGGGAACGCGGGCGTGGCTCCGGCCGGCACTGCCCCGTAGTCCGCTGCCCCGTAGTCCGCTGCCTCGCCGTTCACTGCCCCGCTGCCCGCCGCCCCGCTGCCCGCCGCCCCGCTGCCCGCCGCCCCGCTGTCCGCTGCCCTGCGGTCGGCGGCGAGCCGGGCCGGATCCGGGGCGATGATCTGCGGGGCCGGGAGGGAGTCGCTGGCGATGATCTTGTAAATGGTGGTCGGGTCGGTATCGAAGGTCGCGGTCACCGCGATGCCCGGCGCCGTCGCGACGATCTCGCGGCCCACCGGGTTCTCGACCGACCGGCGGGCGGTGGCGGCCGAAGCAGGCTGGATGATCAGCGCCTCGGTGGTCCCGAGCAGCCAGCTCGGGCATGCCTCATTGGCGCCCGCGGCGCCCAGGTACACGACATGCTGATCGAACCGGACGCAGTCCCGCGGATGCGCCGACAGCCTGATGACCGGCCAGGATGCGGGGATCTCGAACCTGTGCCCCTGGTAGGAGACCGCACGTAACGCAGGCGGCGCCGCCGCGGCGCTCCCGGCTCCCGCGCTGACCGTCAGTCCGGCGAGAATCAGCCCGGCGAATGTCAGCCCTGCGGCCAGGGCACGGACCGGCCGTGGCGTCCACGACTGATGAGCGAGCATGCTGCAACCGCCTTATCGGGTTGCCTAGATGCCCGGGCATGACTAGGACAACCTCCCCGTATTTCCGCCCTGCCCCCCGGCAAGGCGCAGAACACCGCGTCCCCGCCAGGGCCGGCACGCGCGACGGCCCTGGAATGCACCGAAAAGAGGAATGCCAGCTGACGGGCCGTTTGCCGGCCCCGGCTTCCGTATTCGCCCGGCCGCGCCCGGCGATAGTTATTCGGCTGCAGTGCTCCGGAAAAGTAGGCTAGTTGCTGCCCATGTCGCTTAGCGGCCCGACGCGCCGGCGGAATCGAGAGTCACTGCCAGCCCGGCATCGGGAACGCGGCCAGCAGCTCGCGGACCTGGCCGGCTACCCGCCCGATCACGTCCTCGTCCTCCTTGGCCGCCGCGATGATGGCCTCGTCCATCCACCCGGCGATCTGCACCATGTGCTCCTCTGTCAGTCCCCGGGTGGTGATAGCCGGGGTGCCGATCCTGATCCCGGACGGGTCGAACGGCTTGCGCGGGTCGAACGGCACGGTGTTGTAGTTGACCTCGATCCCGGCCCGGTCCAGCGCCTTGGCGGCCGGCTTGCCGGCGATGCCCTGCGCGGTCAGGTCGAGCAGGATCAGGTGGTTGTCCGTGCCGCCCGATACCAGGGTGTAGCCGCGCCCGAGCAGCGCCCCGGCCAGCGCCTTCGCGTTGGCCACCACCTGGTGCGCGTACGCGGCGAACTCCGGCCGCGCCGCCTCCTTCAGCGCCACGGCGATCGCCGCCGTGGTGTGGTTGTGCGGGCCGCCCTGCAGGCCGGGGAACACGGCCTTGTCGATCGCCTTGGCGTGCTCGGCCGTCGTCATGATCATGGCACCGCGCGGGCCGCGGAGGGTCTTGTGCGTCGTTGTCGTGATCACTCCGGCATGCCCGGCCGGCGAGGGATGCGCGCCGCCTGCGATCAGCCCGGCGATGTGCGCGATGTCCGCCACCAGCACCGCATCGACCTCGGCGGCGATCTCGGCAAAGGCGGGGAAGTCGATCGTGCGCGGGATCGCGGTGCCGCCGCAGAAGATCACCCTGGGCCGCTCCCGCCTGGCCAGGTCCCGCACCTCGTCCAGGTCGAGGCGGCCGGTGTCGGCGCGCACCCCGTACTGCACGGAGCGGAACCACTTCCCGGTCGCGGACACCGGCCAGCCGTGGGTCAGGTGCCCGCCCATCGGCAGGGACATCCCCATGATGGTCTCCCCCGGCTGCACGAAGGCCAGGTAGACGGCCAGGTTGGCGGGCGAGCCCGAGTACGGCTGGACATTGGCGTGATCCACGCCGAACAGCTCCCGGGCCCGCTGCATGGCCAGGGTCTCGATCGGGTCGATGAACTGCTGGCCCTCGTAGTAGCGGCGGCCCGGATAGCCCTCGGAGTACTTGTTGGTCAGCACGGTCCCGGCCGCCTCCAGCACGGCCACCGACACGTAGTTCTCCGACGGGATCAGCCGGATCTTCTCGAACTGGCGCTGCGCCTCGGCCTCGATCAGGTTCGCGATCTCCGGATCGGTGCTGGCGACATGCGGGATGGGCGGCTGATGCATGGGGCTACCTCCTGGGGCACGACGCTACCTGGCCGGGCGGCCTGCCAGCGCCGGGAGGGCTGAGCTGGCGCGGGCCTACCCTTCATCATGCCGAAACGAACCCGCCCGCGTACAACCGCGCCCACCGCGACTCGCCGCCGGGGCCAGCCGCGGGCAGGGCCGGCCGGCCGCGCGGGGGTAGCATCCGAGGGTGCGTTTCGGCGTGGTCATCCTTCCGGATCAAAGGTGGTCGCAGGCGCAGCGGCGCTGGCGGCGGGCCGAGGAACTCGGGTTCGACCACGCCTGGACCTACGACCACCTCGGCTGGCGGGACCTGGTGGACGGCCCGTGGTTCGGCACCGTGCCCACGCTGACGGCGGCCGCCCTGGTCACCAGGCGGATCCGGCTCGGCACCATGGTCGCGTCGCCCAACTTCCGGCACCCCGTGAGCTTCACCCGCGATGTCACCGCGATCGACGACGTCAGCGGCGGTCGGCTGGTGCTCGGCCTGGGCGCCGGAGCGGGCGGCAGCAGCTTCGACAACAGGGTGCTCGGCGCCCCGCCGCTGTCCCCGCGGGCCCGGGTGGACCGGTTCGCCGAGTTCGCCGGGCTGCTGGACCGGCTGCTGCGCGAGGACCGGGTGAGCTGGAGCGGCGAGTACTACACGGCCGTGGACGCGCGCAGCACGCCGGGCTGCGTGCAGCAGCCGCGGGTCCCCTTCGTGCTGGCGGCCAACGGCCCCCGGTCGATGCGCATCGCGGCCCGGCTCGGCGAGGGCTGGGTCACAACCGGCGGCGTCGCCGCGGACCCCGGCGGGGACACCTCGGCCTGGTGGCGATCGGTGGCCGATCTGGCGCGCCGGTTCGAGGATGCGGCCGGCCAGGCCGGCCGGGATTACCAGGCCCTGGACCGGTACCTGTCCCTGGACGCGTCCGGCGGGTTCGCCCTGGCCAGCGAGGGTTATTTCGCCGACGTGGCAGGACGGGCCGCGGATCTCGGCTTCACCGACGCGATCACGCACTGGCCGCGGCCGTCCGGCCCGTACGAGGGCTCGGAGTCGGTCCTCGAGGCGGTCGCGGCCAGCGCGCTGGCCGCCATCCGCGCGGCCGGGCCGCCGGCTGGCCGCTGACCACGGCTGTCCGCCGCTCGTGCGGCCCGATGCCGGGACGGGCCTGCGGCCGCGCGTCATCCGGCGCGCCGCGGGTCAGACCGCCGAGAGCAGCTGGCCGGATACGGCCGCCCAGGGCAGCCCGGCGGCCGCGAGGTCGAACAGCCCGGCACTGACCAGCGCCCCGGCGGCACCGGCCAGGTCCGGGCGGTCCGCCCGGTATCCGGTCACCACGTGCCCGGCGGGATTGCGGCGCAGGAAGTAGGCCAGGTGCAGCCCGGCGGCCAGCCGGCCGGGCCGGTCCGTCCGGGGGCCCGCGACATGCAGCGGGAAGCGCGCGGTATGCCGGGTCGCCGCCCTGGGCCCGGCTGCCGCGCCGCCGTACGGGTCGGCGCCGAGGAACACCGCGGCGCCGATGGTCGACATGGCCAGCGCGCCCAGGCAGAGCGGGCATGGCTCCAGCGAGGTCACCAGCTGGTGGTCCTGGTACTTCGCGTCCGGGTCCAGCCGGGCGATGGCGTTCACCTCGGCGTGCGAGAGCAGGCCGCCGGTCAGCTCGGGCGGCTGCCGGGCGGCGTCGCGCATCCGGTTCCGGCCGGTGGCGACGATCCGGCCCGCGGCATCGGTGATCACGGCGCCGACCGGGATGCTGCCGCGGCAGAGTGCCTCCCAGGCCAGTTCCAGGCAGGCGTTCTCGGCCGCGGACAGCTCCGCCGGTTCTCCGGCCGGTTCCAAGGTCACGGTGGCAGGTTACGCGTCCAGCCGCGCGATGCCCGCCGGCGCGCTGCCCGGAGCCGCCGGCCTGACTGCCCTGCGCCGCAGCACCGACCGCTCGGCCAGTGTCCATGCCGTCGTGGTCAGCAGGTAGAGCCCGGCCGCCAGCGGCACGAACGCGGCGATGGCGACGGTCAGGTAGGGCAGGACCGTGGCGAGGGCCGCGGTGACGCGGCTGGCGGCGTCGGCCGGGACCTGGCTGGTGGCCGGCTGGCCCCGGCGGGCCGCCCTGGCCGATGCCCAGCCGACGGCGGCGATGAGGGCGAACAGGGCCAGGAAGACCAGGCCCTGCCCGCTGGCCGGGCCGGGGCCGCCGAGCCAGTGGGCGCCCAGCGGCGCGCCGAGCAGATCGTGGCTCAGCAGCGCGTTCGGATGGCCGGCCACGGAGCCGGACCGGAACAGCCGGTACATGACGGTGAAGAACGGCAGCTGCAGCAGCAGCGGCAGGCATCCGGCGAGCAGGCCGCCCTCCCGCTGGTAGAGCTCGGCAAGCTCGCGCTGCAGCCGGTCTGGATGCCGGGCGTGCCGGCGGCGCAGCTCGGCCACCTGCGGGGCGAGCCTGGCCTGCTTCGCCTGGCCGCGCAGGGCGTAGTAGCTGAGCGGGACCAGCAGCAGCCGGATGCCCGCGGTGAAGGCCACGATGGCGGCGGCGGTCGCGAGTCCCCCGGTCAGCGGGACGAGGACGTGGGCCAGGACAATGACGATGTGATAGGCGACGCTGACAGCAGCGTCGAGGAAACCGAGCATGGCAGGGAACCTCCAGCGTGGCCCGTACGGGCCGGGGAAACGGATAGGGCTGGAGGCGGCCGGCGGCGCACCGCGGCCCGGCACCGGCCGGCCGCGGGCAGACTGGCCCGCTGGCGGGCGGTGCAGGACGTGCGGGGGGGCGGAGTGTCAGGCGGCCGCCGGGACCGCCGACGGCGCTCGGGGCCTGGCCCGGCCCGCCGCGTCGGGGTCACGCTGTCGCTGGAACCGCGCTCCGCGCGACTTCTCGGACAGGGCCACGGCCCGGCCGGTCAGCGGGCCGGCGGAGATGGCCGAGGCGGCCCCGGCCTGCTGCGCCAGGAACGCGAGGACGAGCCCGGCCAGCGCGACCGCCGCGACGGCCATCAGGTCCCGCGGGCTGGCGATGGCGTAACCGGCATGCTGGACGCCGAGCTGCGCGAACTCGGCCACGAGCCGGAGCTGCATCACGACCCTCGCAAGAGATCCCAGCGCGGTCCTGTCACCAGGCTAGTGACGCCGATCGTACGCTGCCGGCGGCCGCGGTGCCATGGTCCGCCTACGCGGCCGCCGGCGGCGGTGACCGGCGCCGCAGCACCCGGCGCCGCCAGCCGTAGCCGATGCCGCCGGCCAGCACGGCCAGCACGGCGAACGGCAGCACCGCGCCGAGCGCGGTCAGCAGCCAGGTCACCGCCGCCCGCAGCGCGCGCCAGCCGCCTGCGAGGCCAGCCGCGAAACCGTGGCTGGCCTTCTTCCGCGCGTGCCGGGCGGCCTCCGGGCGGCTGACGAGCGTCAGTGACACGGTCCCGTAGGTCGTTTCATGCGCCAGCGCGCGCTGCTGCGCCAGCAGCGATTCCAGCGCCGACTCCTGCACGTTGATCTGGTCCTGAACGGCCAGCAGGGCACCGACCGAGCCGGCCTGCCGCAGCAGCGCCCGCAGCTGCGTGATCGCCGCCTGCGCCGAGGTGACCCGGCTGGCCACGTCGGCGACCTGCTCGGTGACGTCGGCGGCCTGCTGGCTCAGGGCCAGCTGGGTGCCCAGGGCGGCCAGCCGGCCAAGCGTGACCGCATAGCTCGCGACCGGGATCTTCAGCTCCAGGCTGGCGACGCTCAGCGCGGCCTGGCCGGGGCGGGCTGACTCCTGCTCGCCGGCGGTGTAGCCGCCTGCCGCGCTGACGATGCCCGCGGCGTGGCTGGCGGCCGCGGCCACGCTGGCCGCCCGCACGGTCAGGCTCGCCGTGTAGACGATGCTCTGGCTGGTCAGGTTCAGCGCGGCCGTGGCGCCAGCGGCAGCGCCGACGGCGCCGCTGGCGGCGGGCAGGGCCAGCGGTGCCCGTTCTCCCGCCGCGCCGGGCTGCGCCGAGCTGGCTGAGGACGCGCCTGAGCGGGCGGTATCGCCCTGCGAGCAGCCCGCAAGCAGCAGGCCGGTGCCGCTGATCGCGGCCGCGATGATGAGGGTGGTCCTTAACGATCCCCGGAACGGGCGGCTCCGCGCGATGGTGCTCATGCCGGTCGGACGCGCCCGCGCGGCGGCCGGTTCCCTCGCTGCGGACTATTCAGTGCTCCGGCGCTAGCCGACGCCGCCCGCGAGCGCGGCAGGTCTACGGCCTCACCCACTCGTCGCTGTACGTCGGCCTGCTCAGCCTCGCTGACAGCGCCGGGATGCTGGCCGGCCGGCTGGCGGTCGCGGCTGCCCTGTCGAGGCCGGAGCCGTCGCCCAGCTGTTCTCCCCGGTCATCTCGGTGGTCAGCGGCGGCCTGGCCTGCGTGGCGGGGGGCGCTGATCCTGGGCATGCTGATCCCGGCGCTGCGCCCGGCGACACTGCGGCCCGGCGATGATCAGCGGGCTGCCGGACTGCTCCGCTCGTCAACTAGCAGCCAAGACACAGCCAATTAAGCCCCTGCCAGCAGCGCAACCAACTAACGTGGACGCAGCCCGGCGCCTAGGCTGAAGAGCTTCAAGGCCAGGTCACAGCACTGCCGCAGCGCGCTGCCAGGCCACAGCCCTGCCGCGGCGGGCCGCTGGCACCGGCGCAGGCAGCCGGGTCACCGGCGGCCAGGTCACCGGGCACCGAGGTCACCGGGCACCGAGGAAATCGGGCGCTGGGATTAGCTGGCCGGTCATGTCACAGGGCAGGTCAAGGGGGAGCGTGCCGGAGCGATGAGAGAGCGCCGAGCCCAGCCGCGGTGGTTCCGCGGGCGGCGGCTGGCGGGCCTGAGCGTCGGCGGCTGGCTCGCCGTGATCGTCGCCGTCCTGGTGGTCGCAGGCACCCTCGGCGCGTACGTCAAGTACCGCGCCGTCTGGGACAGCATCCGGCGCGTCAGCGTGACGGACCTGGGCAAGCGGCCGGCCAAGTACAACACCGCGCTCAACATCCTGGTCTTCGGATCCGACAGCCGCGCCGGACTGACCCCGCAGGAACAGGTGGCGCTGCACGTCGGACACGACGGCTGCGGCTGCTCCGACACGCTGATGGTGCTGCACATATCGCCCGGCCGCGGCGAGGTAACCATCCTGAACCTGCCGCGCGACACCATGGTGCCGACCTACCAGTGCAACGCGGGACCGGGCCAGTCCGGCCAGCCGGATGACCCCGGCGTGATGGTGCAGATCAACCAGACGCTGCAGCACGGCGGGCCGTCCTGCCTGTGGAAGACGGTGGAGCAGACCACCGGCATCTACCTGGACCACTTCATTGAGCTGAGCTTCACCGGCGTCGTGAAGGTGGTCAACGATGTCGGCGGCGTCAACGTGTGCGTACCGTTCGACCTGAACGACCCCAACTCAGGACTCGTACTCGACAGCGGCGAGCATCACATCGACGGCCTGACGTTCCTGGAATTCTGGCGCGCTCGTTACACCATCGGCAACGGCTCCGACCTTGAGCGGATCGAGCGGGACGACTTCCTGCTGGCTCAGGTGCTCAAGGGGGTCCTGCACAGCGGGCTGCTCTCCAGCCCGCCGAAGCTGCTGTCCGTCGTCAGCGACGCCGCCGCCGCCATGACCACCGACTCCGGCCTCAGCGCATCGGATATGCTGACCATCGCGCGCAGCCTGCACGGCATCGCCAGCAAGGACGTGCAGTTCATCGAGGCGCCCACCATCCCGTATCCGCCTGCGCCCGCGCAGGTGGAGCTCGCGCCCCAGGACACCCAGCTGTTCCGCGCGATCGCGCATGACGCGACACTGCCGAAGCCGGCCAGGACACGCCGACCCAGGTCGCCGCCGGTGCTGGATATCAGCCCGTCCAAGGTCAGGGTGCAGGTCCTGAACGGATCAGGCATCGCGGGCGTAGCGTCGCAGGCATCGACGGCGCTGACCAGCCGCGGGTTCGACGTGGTCGGCACGCCCTCGGACGCGACGACGGCGTCGGGCACCCCCGACTACAGCTACACGACGTCGGTGATCAGGTACGCATCGGCCGCCGACCTGCCGGCCGCGGAGACCCTGAAGAAGGAGCTGTCCTCCGCCACCCTCCGGAAGGACGCCAGCCTGACACCCGGAACGATCGACCTGATCATCGGCTCCAGCTTCACGGCGCTCGCGCCGCAGGGATCCTCGCCGCCGTCACCGTCCGGCTCACCGTCCATCAAGGGCCTTGCGCACAGCTACGGCGGCATTACCGGCAATGCCTCCTGCCAGAGCGACAGCGGGGCGTTCACTGGCTGACCCATCACCGCTCCTCCCCGGTCCCCGCCGCCTCCGGCACGGCCGTCCCCGCCCCGGCTCGCGCTGGCTCGTCAGCTGCCGCGCTGCGGAGCTCATCGGCCGCAGCGGGCCTCGCGCTGAGCAGCCTGGCCAGCGAGCCAGCCGCGAGCGCGGCCCCGACGGCTGCCGCGGCGGCCGTGAGCGGGCGCGGCAGCCGCGGGCCGACGCTGAGCCGCCCCGGTCCCGCGGCGGCCAGGGCCGCGGCCGCCGCCAGGTTGGTGAGCGGCAGCTCGAAGCCGCCCCTGGCGGCCAGCGGCCCCTTGGCCCGGTGCGTCGCCGAGGCGACCGCCATCGTGCCGATGAGGGTCAGCGGGCCGAGCGGATCCGCGATTCCGGCCGCGGTCAGCAGGCCCCCGCCCAGCTCGCTGACTCCGGCGACCACCGCCATCTGCTTGCCCGGCGCCAGGCCGATGGCGTCGAACCCGGCGCCGGTAGCCTCGAGGCCACGGCCGCCGAACGCGCCGAGCAGCTTCTGGGCGCCGTGCACAGCCAGGTAACCACCCAGCACCAGCCTGGTGCCCAGCAAGGCAGTGTCGCGGATCATGGTCGCTCCATCTCAGGTAGGTAGTAGCGGAGGGCATTCCTCCGGAAAGCCTACGCCATACCGGAGGTATGCCTCCGGATCAGCTAGGATGACGATGTGGCTGAGGCCGGCAGGCAGGACCCGCCAGCGGGCGCAGCGCCGGAGCCAGGGCCGGCGCAGCCGCGCCGCGAGCGGCGGATGCGAGCGGACGCCGTTCGCAACCGGGAGGCTGTCCTCACCGCAGCCCGCGAGGCGTTCGCCGAGGATGGCCTGGAAGCGCCGCTGGAGCAGATCGCCCGCCGGGCTGGCGTCGGCATCGGCACGCTCTACCGCAGGTTCCCGGCTCGCGAGCAGCTCATTGCCGCGGCGCTGATGGACAAGATCAGCCAGTACGCCGAGATCGCCGAGCAGGCGGTTCACGAGCCCGATCCGTGGACCGGCTTCGCGGGCTTCGTGGAGCGGATATGCGCCATGCAGGCCGATGATCGCGGTCTCGCGGATCTGCTGCTCATCACCCTTGCGCCCTGCGAGCAGATCGAGGCCATCCGGGCCCGGGCCAACCGCTCCGTCATCGCCCTGATGGAGCGGGCCAAGGCGGCCGGCCAGCTCCGCAGCCAGCTCGCAGGCGAGGATCTGCTGATGCTCTTTCTCGCCACCAGCGCCATCGCGGCCGCGACCCGCCGCGACGCACCGGGGGCGCTCCCCCGTTTCGTAGCGCTGATGCTGGACGCATTCCGGCCGCAGCCAGCAGGCGATCTTCCGGGGGCGCCCACGAAGGCGCAGATGACCAGGGTCATGCGGCGCCTCGCCGATGCGCATGGCTGCGGTGAGCCCCAGGCCTAGCCCGGCCCGGCGGGCCCGGCGGGAGGCAGCACCGGCAGCCCCGGCGGCGCCCCCGCTGCCAGCAAGGTCAGGACGGCCCCGGTGTCGAGGTGATCGACGACCAGGTCACCCAGCAGGTCCAGCTGCGCCGCCCGGAGCGCGGCGAAATCCGTGCCGGGCGCGGGCCGGAAGTCGCGGCCGGCGATCGCGGCGACCTCGGCGAGGAACCCGCGGCGGAACTCGTCGTTCTCGAAAATGCCGTGCCAGCTCGTGCCCCAGACCGGGCCCTGGCGCCAGCCGTCGAGGAACGCCTCCGCCGGGCCGGCCGTCCGCGAGACGACGCCGTGGTGGATCTCGTAGCCGGCGACGCGGGCGCCGTAAGCGCATCCGGATGGCCGGTCCAGGGTCTTGACCGGCGCGAACCTGACCCGCACCGGCAGCAGTCCGAGCCCGGCGACCGTGCCCGCGCCGGACTCCACCGCATCCTCGATCTCGGCGGCCAGCATCTGGTAGCCGCCGCAGATGCCCAGGACCGGCCGGCCGGCGGCGGCCCGCTGCAGGAGCGCGCCGGCCAGCCCGCGGTCGCGGAGCCAGCCGAGATCGGCCACCGTGGCCCGCGATCCCGGCAGCACCACCAGGTCGGCGTCGGCCAGGTCGGCCGGCCTGGTGGCGAGCCGGACCAGCACCCCTGGCTCGGCCGCCAGCGCATCGATGTCCGTGAAGTTGCTGATCCGCGGCAGCCGGACGACGCTCACGCGCAGCACGTCGCGCCCGCATGGGGCACCCACGGGCGGCCGGACCGCGTCCAGCGACAGGGAGTCCTCGCCGTCGAGCCACAGGTCCGGGCTGAAGGGCAGGACGCCGACCACGGGACGGCCGGTGAGCTGCGCGATCATGGCCAGGCCGGGGTCCAGCAGGTCGCGGGCGCCGCGGAACTTGTTCAGCACGAAGCCCGCTACCAGCGCCTGGTCGGCCGGCTCCAGCAGCGCGACCGTGCCGTAGAGCGCGGCGAACGAGCCGCCGCGGTCGATATCGGAGACGACGAGGACCGGCAGCCCGGCCGCGCGAGCCAGGCCCATGTTGGCGATATCGCTGCCGCGCAGGTTGATCTCGGCCGGACTGCCCGCCCCCTCGCAGATCACCACGTCGAACTCGCGGCGCAGCTCACTGAGGCAGGCCACGGCGATATCGAGCAGGTCCGCGGTGCGGCCGGCGTAGCTGGCCGCCGTCACCTCGCCGGCCGGCTGGCCGAGCACGACAACCTGGCTGCCGGCGGCGCCAGGCTTCAGCAGCACGGGATTCATCCGCGCGTCCGGCTCGATGCCCGCCGCTGCCGCCTGCATGGCCTGTGCCCGGCCGATCTCCGCGCCGCCAGCGGTCACGAACGAGTTCAGCGACATGTTCTGCGCCTTGAACGGCGCGACGCTGACGCCGCGCCGGTGCAGCCACCGGCACAGGCCGGCGGTCAGCACGCTCTTCCCCGCGTCGGACGTGGTGCCGGCCACCAGCAGCGCGCCTCTCACCCGATCCAGCGCTGTCCCTCCCCGGCCAGTCCTGTCGGTTCCCCGGACATCATCGCGGCTGGCCGCCCCCGGGCGCAGCCCAGGACCTGATGCCGCGCTGCGTTCTGGTCACCGGCACTGTGATCAGCGCCCCTTCGGGCCGCACGCTATCCTCGACATGACGATCCGCGGGATCCCCCGTGCGTCGTGACCTGAGATAGCCGCTGTCCATGTCCGCCGATGACGGCGCGCAACGGGCGGCGTCGCTGGCCAGACGGGTCTGGCGCCACCCTGTCCAGTCTCCGAGAGGTGTCCGGCACGTGACCTGGCTAGTGCACAATGTTTGGTCCGGGCGCCTGTAGCTCAGCCGGATAGAGCAGCTGCCTTCTAAGCAGCCGGTCGCAGGTTCGAGTCCTGCCAGGCGCGCCAGCCGAAACCCCAGCTCAGAGCCCTGACGCGCGGGCTGGCCGCCGATCATCAATTGGGCTTCATGCCCGTTCGTGCCACACTCGTGCCACGCGAGTGCTCTCCGAGTTCGGTGCGGGCACGGTCGGCCACGGCGTCGGCCAGGGTCCGCTGGCGGTCGCTGGTCGAGTGCAGGTAGATCAGTGCGGCCCGGCTGCTGGAATGCCCCACGCGTTCCATCAGCTCGCGCAGGTTTTCCCCGCATTGGCGATAAAGAGGTTCCCGGCGTGGCGCAGGTGGAAATGAATGCCGGGCAGGCCGGTAGCAGCCAGCGCAGGCATCCAGATCCGGCGCAGGCCATCCGGTCCCCGGTAGCGCGCCTGCCATCGGCCAGATCTAAACGGCGCCAGGCAGCAGCCACCCCGATTTCCCCCCAGAACGGGCGTCCCCCACAATTGCGGGCGGGAAAACGGCTTCGCTGAGCTTCGGCGGCGTGTTGCTGAGCGGGATTGACCTGCGGGAGCTGTTCGGCCGAGGCGCCGGATACTGGGCGCTGGGATGCTTGACCGCCTGCCCTGGGCGTTGACGCCGGTAGCTGCCCGCCGGAGCGCTTCTGATGCCGTGACTCGCGCATTACCGCCCCGAGTAGGATCAGGATCCCGATATTAGTGAAGGTGAGTATAAATAGAAATATCAGCATCCCTTTCGCGCCGTCATCGCATCATAGGACAGCACATGTCGCAACCCGAGGCAGATGGCCTGGCGGGCAGCAGGGTGCTCGGGCGTCAGTGGCCAGCTCCGGCCTGGCAAGCCCAGACTCCCAGGTCTTGGAGGGCTTTCTCGTCGAGGTACTCGAGCGAGGAGAGGACCATGTCGGCCTCGCGGTAGCGCCGGTCAGCGGCGAGCAGCGGGTCGGGGACAGCCAGGCAGCGCATTCCGGCCGCCTTCGCTGCCAGCACACCGTTCGGTGAGTCCTCGATCGCCAGGCATCTGGTCGGGCTTTCGCCCAGCCTGCGAGCAGCAGTGAGGTAGACGTCGGGAGCCGGCTTGCCGTTGGCTTCGTCCAACGCGGAGCAGCGTACCTTGATGTCATCCAGCCCCAGCCGGCGGCAGACGGCGTCGATGAGCAGGATCGGCGAGGACGATGCGATGGCGAGGCCCAGTTCGTGCCTGTGGAAGATCCGGATCGCCGCCGGAACCCCGGCCATCGGCTCGCCCTGGGCCCTGACGTGGGCGATGACGAGGTCGGTGATGCGACCGGTGATGTCGGCGTCGGTCAGCTGGTCCGGCTCGCCGCCCTGATGTGCCTGCCGCTGTCGCCAGATCGCGACCACCTCAAGCGCGGCCAGCAGGTCGCGCGCCCAATGGCGTGCCCGCAGGTCCAGCAAGGCGGTCGCTGCCGCCATCGACCAGTCGGTCGTGGCATTGCCGGTCAGCCCGAGCGCGAACGGCGAACCTGCTGCAGCGCATCGCCGCAGGCAGCAAACGCGCAGGCGCAAGCACCTGAGGTGCCGACGTCGATGGCGATCAGTGCCTCCGCGCCCGTGCGACCGGTAACGGACGTAGCCCCGGAGCTGGACTGGGCGCTCATGGCGATCGCCCGGCTATCCGCGAACCAGCTGGGCGTCAGCGCGGTCTTTGCTGAGGCTGACCAGCGCGCCGTTCAGCGCTCCTGTCGAGTAGTCGCTGCCAGGGTTGACGATCAGCGTTCGCCGCTTGCCCAGCCTGCGGATGCCGGACGCCTCATGGATGTGGCCGTGCAGGCCCACCAGGGGCTGGCGGTCCAGCTCGATCTCCCGCACCGCCTGCTGCCGACCGCCGCATACTGCACTTGCCCGAGCACTGCCTGGACACGCAGGTTCTCATCCAGCGCGGGTGCCTCGTCTAGCTGCGTGCCGTACGGCGGCGGGTGCAGGTTGAACACGGCCCGCTCGGGCCGCTGGAGCTTGTCAGCCATGGCCGCATACGCGGCGGCGAGATGCTGCTCGTCCTCCTCGCGGTAGGTATGCCACGGCGTGGGATTGGAGTAGCCCCAGCTGATCATCTCGTGCTCGTCGTCGAGCATCACGACCTTGCCCTCGGCGTGGACGCCCCACGGCGCCTGGTCGAGCATCTCTCCGAGTTCCACCGGATCGTCGTTGCCGAGCATCAGGTACAGCGGCACGCCCCTGGGCCGCAGCCGGGTGTCGGCGATGTCCATCCACTCCGCGAGCCGTTCCCGCATCAGGCGCAGGAACAGCTGATCCAGCGTGCCGTCCGCCTCCATGGATTCCAGCTCGCCGGGCTCGGCCCGGTAAGGGTAGTAGCCGTGGTCGGCGATCAGTCGCTCCAGATCGGTCAGCTCTGAGCCCTCGGTCAGCTCGTACCGAGTGCCCACGAAGGTGCAGAGCCAGCGTCCGCCCGGCCCGCGCACGATCGACTGGATGGCCTTGCCCGCGACGTCCCCGCCGAGGATCAGGACCGTGGGCTTGTAGACCTGGGTGGAGTTGACGAACTTACGGAAGCAGAGGCTGGACCCGTGCAGATCGCTGACGAAGTAGAGGAGCGTGTTCCTGGCCATTATGCGCCCACCTTGCTCTCGCGGGCATGCGCGGCCGCTGCCATGAAGGCCGCTACGCGGGCCGGATCCACCGGATTCCAGGTGATGGCATCGCGCTTGAGCGTGGTACCGACGACCGCCCCGTCCGCGACAGCAAGGATCTCCTGGACGGTGTCCGCTGTCACGCCGGTATTGGCCAGCACGGGGGTGCGCGGGATCGCGTGCTTCGCCTCGCGCAGCTGGGCCGTATCGGTCGGGGCGCCGGTGATCGGCCCGCTGATCAGGATCGCGTCAGCACCGAGGAAGGCTGCGCTGTGCGCGCGTTCCCCGATTGAGCGGTGCCCTAATGAGCTCGCGAATTCGGGGGTGATGTTCGCCATCAGCGCGACCGACTCGGCGCCGATGAGGGTTGTCATCCTGCCGCCTGGGTCGGCTCGTCGCGGTCCCCGACGGAGCCGTGCTGCTGCTGCGCAGCGGAGTCTGGCTCTGCCATGATCACCTCCACGCCCTCGCGCTCGATACTGTCCACCTCGACGGGATCGGCACTGGCATCGGAGACGATCGCCGACACTCGCTTGATCGGCACGACCGTGCTGAGCGCCACGTCGCCGAACTTCGAGCCATCGGCCAGGACGACTATCCGCTCTGTCCGCTCCAGCGCCGCGCGGATGACCCCGGCCTCGCCGTCGTCGAGATCGGTAACACCGCGGCGGGCCGAGATTCCGGCAGCCCCGATGATCGCGATGTCAGTGTTGTAACGCTGCACGCATTCCACGGCCGCGGGCCCGACGCAGCTGAGCTCGTCCTGGCGTACTATCCCGCCGGCCATGATCACCTGGACCCGCCGGGTGCCCAGCACGCTGGCCACCACCAGGGACGGCGTGATCACGAGCAGGCCATCGCGCGGCGCAGCCAGCTGCGCGAACTGCTCGACCGTCGAACCGACGCCCACGAAGATGACCCGGGCGCCAACGGTCAGCTCGGCGGCCCGCAGCGCGATCCGCCGCTTCTCCTGTGCGTGATGCAGCATGCGAGCGCTCTGCGTCACCTCGAAGGCACCGGCAGCGCGAATGACCCGGGTGGTCGCGCCCCCGTAGGTGCGGCGGACGAAACCGTCGCGGTCAAGACGCCGCAGATCGCGGCGGATGGTCATCTCGGAGACACCGAACTCACGGGCCAGGCCGCTGACCTCCACCGCCTGGTCCGCGGCGAGCCGCTCCAGCATTTTGATCCGCCGCTCGACTGCCAGCAAGCCCCTCTCCTACCTGTTCGCTCCTGAACGCACTCTGTTCGTTTATGTACGAAGGATTGATAGTTCTTACTGTTTATGTTCGACTTTAGCAGCCTCTGGGGCAGCGTCAACGGGGGGCCAGCCGAGGCATGGGCAGTCAGGAGGAACGCTCATGACTACGATGAACGCGACGATCATCCCGAACATCCCGATCAGGCGAGCGGCGCAGCATGTCCGAAGACCAGGGCCTTTTAACCTCTTAACCTCTTGTAAGCGCTCGCGGCGAGGTCGAGCAGGAGCTTGTCGGGGACTGCGCCGTCATGCCGGTAGCGGAACAGGCGCTGGACGACGCTGATCACGGCGGTCGCCTGACACCACTGGCGGAGACGGCCCGCGTTCAGGCCAGGGACGAGAGCGGTGATGCGGCTGATCCGGTCGTCTAGCTCGCCCGCGCTGGTGACGCGGGCCAGGGCTATGTCGATCGCGTCCCATGTTCGGTCCCCGTAGGACGATCGGGGGTCGATCGCGACCAGCCCACGGGCCGGGCCGCCGTCGAGGATGTTGAACAGGTGCAGATCTCCGTGCACGAGCCCGTAGTCGCCGGTGCTGGCGGTCAGCTCGCGCGCTAGCGCGTGGCCGCGCGCCACCATGTCCGGCGACACGAACCTGCTTACATAAGGATCGCGCGCCCGCCGGGCGATGAGGCCGTAGATGAACTCCACGCCTTCCGCGCTTGAACGCAGCGTCGCGACGTCCTGCCCGTCAACATTCCGGAGCCCGGCGAGCAGCTCGGCGAAGTCGTCGAACGGCGGGAGCCCAGGCCACGCGGCGACCTTCGTCCCTGGCGTCACCCTGTCCAGGAGGAGCGCGCCGGCTTCCGGATCGGATTCGAGCAGGTCCACCGCGTGCGGCGTTCGCGCCCACGCCCGCAGCGCGATCGCCTCCGACTCGGCGATTGACCGGTCGGGCGTCAGCTTGAGCACCACCGGCCTGGCGCCATCCTGGCGACCGAGAAAGACACGCGACGTGCCGCCGGACAGCGGCTCGTCCAGTTCCAGGCCCCAGCGCTGGCAGTACGCGGCGACCAGTCCGGCCAAGCCGTCGCACCACGGTTCCGCGTCCGGCCCGAACCGGTCGAGCAGCCGCTCGCGGGCGGCGGCGTCCAGTACGAACTCCGGGTCAAGCATGGGCCATAGCCTGGCGGGCGAGCACGGCGCGGCACAACGGGATTTACCGTCACGAAGGCTTGCAGGCGCGGATGGCGAGGGTAATCGGGACCGGCCGGGGACCGGATTCGGCCACGCGCTCGATAACCAGTCCGGCGGCTGCGAAACCATTGAGGATCTCGGCGAGCGGATGGTGACGCCTCCCGGCGCGCTTGCGGACCTGGACGCCCCACCAGGGCGCCTCGGCATGCCAGCCGGCTTGGCGGTACGTCGGATAGCCCGGTGCCGCACCCCAGGTCGAGGCACAGTCCCGTGTCCGGGCCGAGAAGTTCGATGACCTCGGCCGCATTGCCTTCGACCGACGGTTTCCGCCACTCGTCGTACCAGTCCGCGTACCTGCCCTTATGGCCGGGCCATTAGGGGCCTGTGACCAGAGTGACGAGGGGGCAGCTACGGCTACCGGGCTGGCCAATCTGGCTGGTCACTGCCCCTGCTCACTAGTCGCCGCGCGGGCAACCCTGATCACGGTCAGGGTTGATCCTGATGCCTTCGGGGATGCAGGTCAGGGTGCGAACCGGGGCTGATCCCGATCGACGTGGGCCTTCACCGGAGGCAGTCTCGAAGCATGAACGCAAGCACTTCAGATACAAGGTCCGCCACCATTGCCGACCGGCCCGCAGCCCGCCAGCTGCGCCGGTCTGCCGACGACAAGATGCTGGCCGGTGTGGCCGGCGGCGTGGCCCGGTACCTGGACGCGGACGTCACGCTGGTTCGCGTGATCATCGCCGCGCTAGCCCTGTTCACCGGTGCCGGTGTGGCCCTCTACATCGCCGCCTGGCTGCTCATCCCCGAGGATGGCGAAGATCAGCCGGTCGCCGCGGCCTGGATCGCCAGCCGCCAGAACCGCTCCCGCTAACCCTTCCCGCAAACTAGCCCGACGTGAACGGAGACCGATCAATATGCCCGGGATCATCGCCCTCGCCCTCATCGCCATCGTGGCCCTGACCATCCTCAGTTTCACCGCGCACTTCCTGTTCTCCCCGTGGCTGCTGGTGGTCATCGCCATCCTGGCCTGGATCAAGTTCCGCCCGCGCCGCTCGCACCAGTAGCCCCCGTGCCCGGCCGCCCGCTGCCCGGCTGGCCCTGAGCAGGCCCGCCGGGCAGCGTCGTGCTCGCCTCGCGTGGCCCTTACTCGCCCACCGACGGCCCCGGAAAGTCTTTGGCCGAAGGCCCGGCCGCTGGCATGAGCCTTCCGGTACTCCACGGCATCGGCCAGGGCGGAGCGCATGACGGGCAAATCCGATGCCAGAAATTCCGGGCTCGCCGATGCCTTAGTTCGCTGCCGGCGGAATTCCATTCAGCGCATAGGCCGGGCCGCCAGCACCCATTGGCCGCTATCGCCGACTGCCCTGACGGACCGCGCAACGTGCGTCCGCCTGGTCCCTGCGTGCTGAATGTCTGCCCTCAGGCCAGATCCGCCGAGAGCTCGCCCCGCGGCAGGCTTGCGACGAGCCGAGCGCTGATCCGGTCAGCTTCCGGGGCACCGAGCTCCGCGTACAGGGCGAGGGCTTCCTGCCAGTGGCGGCGGGCCCGGGCGGGACTGCCGCTGGCCTGGTAGCTGCCGGCCAGCCCCTCGTGCGCGCGGGCCTGCTCGTATTTCTCGCCGGCCTGAGTTGCCACGTCGCGCGCGGCGGCCAGCTGAGTGCGGGCCTCGGCCGGCCGGCCGGTGGCGAGGAGCAGCTCGCCCAGGCCGTTGAGCGCACAGCCCTGGCTGGACAGGTCGCCGGTCTCGCGGCACAGCGCAAGGGCCTGCTCCAGGTACCGGGCCGCCTCCTGGTAGCGGCCCTGGCGCAGGTCGATGACGCCCAGGCCGGCCAGGGCGTCGGACTCGCTGATCCGGTCGCCTATCTCCCGGAACAGGGTCAGTGCCTGCTGGAAGTGACCGGCGGCTTGCTGGTAGCGGCCCTGCCGGATTTCGACCTCGCCGAGATTGCCGAGCGCGCGAGCCGCACCGCCCCAGTCGCGAGTCTCGCGGCACAGGCCTAGTGACTGCCGGAGGTAGGCCGCCGCCTCCTGGTAGCGGCCCTGCCGCAGGTCGACGAAGCCGAGGCTGGCGAGCGTGCGAGCCTCGCCAGGCCGGTCGCCGATCTCGCGGAACATGGCCAGCGCCTGCCGCAGGTAACCGGCCGCCCGCTGGCCGCTGCCCTGCAGGAAATCGACGAAGCCGAGGTTGGAAAGCGCACGTGCCTCGCCCATCCGGTCACCGCACTCGCGGTACAAGGCCAGGGCCTGCTCGAAGTGGGTGGTGGCCTGCGCGTAACGGCCCTGCCGGAGGTCAACGACGCCGAGGCTGTTCAGCGCGCCTGCCTCGGCCGCGCGGTCGCCGATCTCGCGGGCAGCGCGTCGGGCATGGCTGTGGATGGTGATGGCCTCCGGGTAGTAGCCCTCGGTGTCGAGGTAGCGGAACAAGGTGGCCGAGAAGCGGGTCGCGTGGCCCGGCCAGCCCTGCACGGCCGAGTACAGAGCCACCGCTACCAGGCTCGGCCGTTCGGCGTTCAGCCATGCCCTCGCTGCTTCCTCACCGATGAGGGCGGGGGCCGATGCGCTCGACGGCGGGATGGCGGGCCGACGGTGCCGCTCGGCGGGGAACACGATGTCCATCGCGATCGCGGCGGTGTGCAGGTAGTAATCGAGCAGGCGGGTCAGCGCCGCCCGCTGCTCCTGCTCGCCGTCCTGAGCGTCGGTAAGCTCACGGGCATAGCCTCGCAGCAGGTCATGCATGCCGTACCGGAGTGGCGCGGCGGGCTGGATCATGCACGCGCGGGCCAGCACGTCGAGTGAGCGATCAGCCTCGTCGGCGGTCACGCCGGTGAGGGCCGCGATTGCGTAGCGGTCCAGGTCCGGGCCCAGGTGCAGGCCAGCCAGCCGGAAGGCGCGGGCCGTTTCGTCGCCGAGCTGCCGGTAGGACCAGGAGAATACGGCGCGGACATCCGCGGCCGGGTCGCCGCCATCAGCGAAGGCGTCCAGGTTCGGGCGCGCAGCGAGGTCGGCGGCGATCCGCGCGAGGGACAGATCAGACCGCATGGCGGCGCGGGCCGCGATGATGCACAACGCTAACGGCAGGTGCGCGCATGAGCTGATGATCTGCGTTGTCGCGTCCGGGTCGGCGGCGAGCCTGGCGGGACCTAGGCGTTGCTGCAGCAGCTGGCGGGCCTCGGCGTCGGTCAGGACATCCAGGGTCAGCGGGCGGACGGCCTCGATTGCGGCCAGGCCGGTGAGCTGGCTGCGGCTGGTGATCACGACCCGGCAGGTGGGACTGCCGGGCAGTAACGGCCGCACCTGCGCCGCGTCCCTGGCGTTGTCGAGCACCACGAGCATCCGCTTTCCTGCCAGCAGGCTGCGGTACAGGCCCAGCTGCGCCTCTTCCGTCCGGGGGAGCCGGTCAGCCGGGATCTGCAGGGCATCCAGGAACACGCGGACCGCATCCCCGGGCGTCACCGGCGTGCCCGATGGGCCGAAGCCGTGCAGGTTCACGAACAGCTGCCCGTCGGGGAACTCCGCTTCCACCTGATGCGCCCACTGCACCGCCAGCGCGGTCTTCCCCACTCCCGCGGTGCCGCCGATGGCCGTGACGACCGCGGCCCCGCCAGGCTGGTTCAGCAGCCGGGACAAGGCGGCCAGCTGATCACGCCGTCCGGCAAATCCGGGCACAGCGGCCGGGAGATGCCGCGGTACGACGCGGCCCCCGCTGCGCCGGCGCATTTCACCGGGAGCCGGCCCGGCCACTTCAGCATCCGGGGCGCGGGCCAGGCGCCGGCCGGCGGCGGCGATGAACTCCGCCCTGGCCCCGTCGCGCAGCTCCAGCGCGTCAGCCAGCCGGTACAGCGAGTCCCGGTAGGGCCACCGGGTACGGCCGCGCTCCAGGTCGCCGATGGCACGGACACTCAGCCCTGACCGCTCGGCCAGGTCTTGCTGCGACATCCGGGCTGCCCGGCGGCACGCGCGCAGCCGGGCTCCGAACGCTCCATCATCGCCGCTCATACCAGCCTTCATGTCGCGACAGCCAGCCACCAGGGCAGCAGACCCGATCGGCAACCGCCCCACTGAAGGAAGGGACAGCCTGATCTGATCCGGCTCCGGGCAAGCCGAACTCTATCAGGAGGAGTAATTCTGTCGTTATTACAAGATTTGTCATATCCTATAATTTTATTGACAAGGTACGTCCCCCTGAGCCGAACTCCATAGGCAGCGGCTCCTGGCCAGCCGGGATCCCGGCAGCCAGCGCCCGCTCGATCGCTTCCTCGGCAGGGGTCCCGTCCCGGCCGGCGGACAGGATGGCATCGCGGACGGCGACCGCTCGTCCCCGTGCTCCGCGAATATCGGCGAGCGGGGATCCGGTCCGCCAGCGCCGGGCCTGATAGTCAGCGGCGTTCTCGGCCGCTGTGCCCGCGAGCAGGCAGGCCGGCCGCTGGCAGCTGGCGTTATCGCAGGCGTGCCGGATCACCGGCATCTCCCCCGCGAACGGCTGGGCCACGCCATGACTCAGCTGCCAGCCCAGGGCATGCGCGGACACCTGCCGCCTGTGCACCCAGATGCTGCCATGGCCGCTGCCGTCCAGCGCACCCGTCCACCACCAGTGCCCGGTCCCGCGCCAGACCTGCGCATAGTAGCGGGACGCCGTGGCCGGGTCGGCGATGATCTCTGCCCAGACCTGCGCCGGGATCCGGTCGATACCCGGCGCGCACGTGACCGGCATGCCCGGCAGTACCGGATGAGGCTGGCCGCTGGTCCAGGCGCCCATGCGCGCACCATATGCCCGGACTCTGACACTAGGCCGGCAACCGCGCTCTCCTAGGCGATCAGCGCCCGCCGTCAGTCTCGGGCCTGACGGCCATCTCGAGCCACACCACTCGCCCCGGCTCGTCGCCGCCGTGCCCCCATCGATCTGCGAGCGCGTCCGTGCTGTTGGGGACACTGGCCCAGTCCCCGATTCTGCCCTCGAAATCACCGTCGGCGTAGCTGATCAGGCTGGCCACGCCCCACGAGGCGTGGCCGTCGCATAGGGGCCTGCGGCCGGGGTCGGCCAGCTTGGCCGGGAGCTGAGTCAGCTCGCGGCTCGCCCGGACCGGGGCCGGTCGACGAAACGGCGGCCTCGCCGCAGATCGCTCGGCGACCCCGGCCCTCGGCGGGCAGCGGTCCGGCGCCGCCGGCGGCGGACGATCCAGCGGCCGTCCATCGTCCAGCATCGGCTGCAGTCGCTGCAGCCGAGCAGGGTCCCGATCTGGGGCGAGATCTCTGCCGTCTGGCCCAGGGTGCCCCCGCAGACACAGAGATCCCCCGATGCCAGGATCCGTGACTGGCGAAGGGCCAGCCTTGCTGCCCGCAGGGAGGGACGCGGGCCCGGGGCATTTTCCTGCTGCACGTGGCGGATGCCCAGGACGATGAGCGCCAGCACCGCAATGACCATGACCGTGACTACGTACTCCACGTGCGCCTCCGCAGCGGGATTTACACCGACGGTTCTGCGCCACTGGCGCCGTCGCTAGCGCTGCGGGTTCCCCTCACTGCGTCGTTAAAACAAGGCCGCCCGGGCAAGATCGCCATTACCTGGTCGCCTTTAGCGGCGGAAATGCAGCAAAGGAAGCACGCTGCGGACGGCCGGCCTGACCGCCCTGGCTGGCCGGCTACTTGCGCACGCCAAAACGCAGGGTCGTGACCAGGCCCGACCGTGCGCTGCTGATCGGTTCGAGGTCTATTCTCGCGGCTTCGGCAGAAGTGAAGAAGGGCGTGCCACCGCCGAGCAGGACCGGCAGGATGTGCACCAGGATCTCGTCGACGAGACCGCGCTGCAGGCAAATCGTCGTGGCGCCCGGCGGCTCAGCTGCCCGCCGGCGCCCGGCGGTGACTGCGACGGCGTGTCCGGCGATCTCACCGGCCAGGCCGCGCGCGCCTCATTCCGTGAGGACCATCCAGGTCCGCCCGTCGATGAGCTCACGTACGGCATCGAGGTGGCCCGCGTGGCATGCGGTCTCGGTGATCACGTGCAGCATGATCTCCCGCAGGTTGTGCAGCCGCCAGTCACCCCACTGACTGAGCCACCTGGCTGGCTCCGCGTCCGGATCGGCGCTGGCGATGATGGCATTCGCGAGCTCAATCTCCCGCGGTACAAGCCCACTATGGCGTCTGCTGGCTCGTCCGGGCCGACTTGCCAGACGGCTGCATCTGAGGCTCGCGGCTCGACTTGCTGCCCGGCGAAGATGCTGCGGAACCAGAACCGCTCGACGTCGATGGCAAGATGGCGCACCAGCCCCAGGCAGGTCCAGCCCGAGGGCAGCACCGGGCGTCGCAGGGCCTCATCGGTGAGGCCCTCGATGATGCCGAGAACATGCTCGCGCTGATCGGTCAGGGATGACAGTAAAGCCTTGCTCTCCGTGCTCATCAGTCGCCTTTCCTGCGCCGCCGGGATCATCAGCCCATGGTCTTGCCGCCGTCCAGGGACTCCCTGATGATGTCCGCGTGCCCGGCGTGCTGGGCGGTCTCGGCAAGAATATGCAGCAGCACGCGCCTTACTGTCCAGGAGGCACCGGGCTCGAACCAGGGCGCCTCAGGCAGCGGCTGGGCGGCGTCCAGGTCGGGCCGGCTGGCCACCAGCTCATCGGTCCGCCTGGCGACCTCGTCGTACTGCCTGAGCAGGCCGGCCAGCGTCTCCCCCGGCATCGGCCGGAAGCCATCAAGCCAGTCGCCGACACTGACGTCGCCCTGGCCCGACGCCATCGCTGACGCGCCGCCCTCAATGAAGTTCAGCCAGTTCCGTTCCACCAGGGCGACGTGCTTGATGATGCCGGCCAGGCAGAGGTCGCTGGCGGTCGTCCGTCGCGCCGCCTGCTCGTCGGTCAGATCCCGGACCGTGTAGCGCAGGAAGTCCCGGTGCTTGCCCAGCGTCTGCAGCAGGTCGGCATACTCTCCGGTCAGGGTGCGCTCGGCAGTGCTCATGTCAGGTGCCTCCGGCAGCCTCAGGGCGGCGTCCTGCCACCTCCGTACTGCACGCTAGCGCGGGGGTGCGACATTCTGGCGAGCCCGCGTGCACTGCCACCGGATGGCTGGCCTGCTCCGCAGGCTCTTCCGGCGCTGTGCGGCGCGGCGCCTGCGGGAACAGTCAGCGGGTGGTCTGCGTTTCGGAATCTGACCGGGCGGCAGCGCCTGGGGGACGGGCTGCCGCGCCTGTCTGGCGGAGGCTCATCCGCCTGGCCTTTGTGCCAGGCGGCCGTAGCAGTGAGGGGACCATCATGGCCCGTCGGCGCCAGGCTCGTCCATCACCCGGGCCCGATCGCCGGGCGCTAGCTGGCGGGTGACGGATGGCGGACGAGCAGCCGGACATTCTGTCCTCCGGGCCACGTGAGCGAGCGCGCCGTCGTCTCCCCTGGCCCTGGCCCTGGCCCGGCCGGGCCGGCCCGGTCACGCTCGCTGCGCTGGGCTGCCTGCTGGCCTGCCTGGGCGCGCTGGCATACCTGGCGCTGCAGGTCGGGCAGCGCGATACGACGATCGGCCAGCTTCGCGCCGCGGTCCGGGCAGCCCGGCATTCTGCCTCATCCGCGGCGGCACGGCACGCCCTGCCCGGCTACTCGGGGAGCGCCATCCTTACGTTTCCCGACAAGTCAGGCGGATCATTCTCGATGGTCGTGGCGGCCGTCCGCCCCCGACCCGGCTCTGGGCCACTGACCTGGCTATTCGTTTACGGCCAGCATGCCGACCCCGGACAGCGGTACGGGCTGCTCGGGGACACCTGCGGGGGCGAGTACGTGGCGCCGGTCGACTGGGCAGACGGCACGGCGGACCGCCAAGGCGATCTGACGATCGTTGCCCCCAATCTGTCCATCGCGCCGCGGGACCCGAACCTGTGGATCGTGGTGTACCGGCTGGATGATGGAACCACGCTCGGCGGCGTAAAGGGCCCCTTGCTCGGTGGCGGATCGAAGACATTCGGTTCAGCTCCGCCCTGCTGACACGGCCGCATCACCAGCGCCGAGGCGCCATCGCGGCCGGGAACCCCCGGCAATAGCTCGCGCTTTCCCGCGCGGTTCCGGCACTTCAGGGATTCCGCCCGCAGAACTAGCATTCCGGACGGAAAAGTGGCGAATTGGATAACAGGATGCCCGCTGCCGACGGCAATTGATTATTAAAGCTTCCCAGCTGCGTGATTAGGGACGGCTTGGTCGGGGAGACCAGCCGCTTTGGGGGAACTCAGCATGAGGAAGAAGATTATCCCGCTAGCACTGGCAGTCACGATGTGCCTGTTCCTGATGCCGTTCACGGCTGCGAATGCGTCCGTCCGCCGCCAGGAGCCAGCGCGCATCGTTGCCATGCTGTGGGCACTCAAGCAGCGGGGCAAGTGGTATTGCTGGGGCGGCACCGGGCCCTCGTGCTTCGACTGCTCGGGCCTGGTCGTGCAGGCATACCAGCACGCGGGCATCAGCCTGCCGCGCACGACCGCGGAGATGCTGGACAGCCGGATGCTGCACCGGGTCTCGACGCCGGAGAAGGGTGACCTGGCGTTCTACAGCCCCAGTCATGTCGAGCTGTACGCGCACGATGACCTGACGTTCGGGGCCCATGAGACAGGGCAGCGGATCGGCTGGATACAGGAATGGGAGCAGCCCACCTTCTACCAGGTCGAATGAGCCACGCCGCCGATGGCCGGGCCACAGTCGCCGGCCGCGCCTGGCCGGGTCATCAGCCCGGCCCGGGCGTGCGCCCCGCCCCGAGCGCGTGCCCGGCCTGAGCCTGCGCCCGGCCTGAGC
>Ga0187872_10000689_pt1 | contig 37205 bp, 29 predicted proteins | sample June2016WEW_16_4_FD_132973 | JGI IMG/M metagenome (GOLD analysis project Ga0187872, IMG submission 132973) | Peatland microbial communities from SPRUCE experiment site at the Marcell Experimental Forest, Minnesota, USA - June2016WEW_16_40 | ecosystem: Environmental > Terrestrial > Soil >...
ACGTAGCCCTGGTTGAGCACTTTCGCCAGTTGCCCGGGGTCGCCGAAATCCTGGTAATAGCCCGCGCGCTCGCCGGTAAATATGGCGTGGAGCACGTGATGGAAATCATCGCTCCACATCGCTTCCAGGCCATAGCCCCCACGGCTTGGAGGAAGTACGTAGCGGGCATCGTTCTCGTCGGTTTCGGCCGTGATGCAGATGGTGCGCTGCAAGTGCGCGCCGAGAGCGTGGGCGCGTTCGGCAATTTCGGCAACGATGTGCCGCGGGGAATTGTCACGGATGGTCTGCACGGCGTCCATGCGCAGACCGTCGAGGTGATATTCCGTGAGCCAGTAGAGGGCGTTATCGACGATGAAGCGCCGCACGCCCTCGCATCCTTCGTCGTCGTAGTTGACGCCTTCACCCCACGGAGTCTGGTGGCGCGCGGTGAAGTATGGCCCGAACAGACGAAGGTAATTTCCCTCGTTGCCGAGATGGTTGTAGACCACGTCGAGGGTGACGGTCAGGCCGCGGCGATGGGCCTCGTCGACGAAGCGGCGGAACGCTTCCGGCCCGCCGTAGCCGGCCTGCACGGCGTAGAGCCCGACGCCGTCGTAGCCCCAGTTGCGGCGGCCGGGAAAGGCGTTCACCGGCATAAGCTCAATCGCGGTCACGCCGAGCTGCTGGAGAGCATCGAGCTTTTTGATTGCCCCGTCGAAAGTTCCTTCGGGCGTAAAGGTGCCGAGGTGAAGCTCGTAGATGACATAGTCGGAAAACGGCAGCCCGCGCCACTCGGAGTCGGTCCACTGGAATTGCAGCGGATCGACAATCTCTGTCGGGCCGTGAACACCCTCCGGCAGCAGACGGGAGACTGGATCGGGTACTTCGCTGCCATCGACCAGATAGGAATAGCGGTCGCCGGGCCGCGCCTCGACCACCGTTTCCCAGGTATCTCTATCTTGGTCGGGGAACTCGCCGGGGCCGCGCCGCAACTCGATCAGTTTGCTCTCCCCATCAGCAGGTAGCAGGCGCAAGGCGATCTCGTGAGCGTTGGGCGCCCAGACGCGGAATGCGACCCGCGAAGCGGCTGGGGCCGCCGTACGGAGAACGGTCGCGCCGTTTAGAGCAGTTTCCTTGTTGTATCCAAATTCCCGGGAGGATGTCATGGCGACCGGAGCGCTGAACGCCTGTGGCCGGAGCAGCCAAGCTGCGTACCCGATGTTAACATTCGACAAGCAAGAAGCTGTTCGAGCGCGAAGTGGAGCCACCCCTTGTTTTCGGCAGCAGAAACAAAAGGTGGCTCGACTTCGCTCGCCATGACAGTCTGATCTGTCGGGATACACCCACTCTGAAACCGCTCTAGATTCTCCAATGGTTCAATCGGCACCTCCGGTTGGACGGCCGCGATTCCGGGCAGGATGCATCGGGTGATCACGGTGCCTTTGCGGGCTGAAAGCCGGCGCCGCTCATCCCGGTAAGTATTATTGAGCCCTAGCGTGGTGTCCCGCAAATTCGCAATAAAAGTTTAGGGGTGTCATTCTGAGCGACCAAAGGGAGCGAAGAATCCGCTTTTATTTTCAGGCGCGAGAAAAGCAGATCCTTCGCTGTGCTCAGGATGACACTCACAATGTGTGCTTAGTTATGCGAGGTATCCCTGGGACGCCACACCAGCTATTAGAATCGAAAGCATGCTGATACTGGCATCGACGTCACCAAGAAGGGCGGAGTTGCTGCGGAGCGCCGGAATCGAATTCCGGGTGCATGCGGCGGAGATCGCGGAGAGCCGCCAGGCGAACGAATCGCCACGGCATTTCGTGATGCGGTTGGCAGGCGAAAAAGCCGCGGCGGTGGCCGCGCTGGAAGCCGATGGCCTCTGCGTCCTGGCCGCCGACACGATTGTCGTGGTGGATAAACACGTGCTGGGCAAGCCGGCCAATAGCGGTGATGCGAAGCGGATGCTGCGTCTGCTCGCGGGCCGGGCGCACGAGGTGATCACCGGGGTTTGCCTGCGCGGGCGGGATTCAAGTGGAGTTGCATTCAACGACTTGCGCCTGGAGTCCACAGAGGTCCGCTTCGAGCCGCTGAACGATCGTGAAATCGACGACTACGTGGCGACGGGAGAACCTCTTGACAAGGCAGGAGCCTATGCCATTCAGGGCAGAGCTTCGCGCTGGATCAGCGGGATTAAAGGCGATTACTGTAACGTGGTGGGACTGCCGGTGGCGCTGGTATACCGCATGCTGCGGGAGCACGGGACTGGCGACTAGCTGAAGCCGGACGGGATTAACGGGAATTCTTTGAACAGATTCTGACGAGAATAGAAAACTGGCGCGGCACAAAACTTCGCAACAGCATGAGTGCCGTTGAGCGTGTGGTGCAGGAATCAAGCAGAGTTACTGAATCTACCGGAGAGCTACTTCTTCTCCGCCGGGGGAGCGCCTTCGCCTTCTTTGCCGCTGCCAATCGCGGACTTAAAGTTGCGAATGCCCTCTCCCAAACCCTTGCCGAGGTCGGAAAGCTTTCCAGGCCCAAAAATCAGCAGGGCGATACCAAGAATCACGAGCAGCTCCGGCATACCGAGCTTGCCAATCATACAGCCTCCAATACGCGCCCACACTTAGTCTGCTGGCGGGAAAATTCCAGTGGCACGGGGCGATAACTCAAGTTTAGGCCAGTGTGGCTGCGGAGTCAAAGACCTTCAGGGGGGCGGTCACATATCGAAATAAGAAAGTTGATGGTGCCCCACGTTCGCCCGCTTTTGGCTAACGTGGGGTAGTTTTCGGACCTCTCGCCTTGCGTGAGGTTTGTGTATAGATTTAAGTTAAGTTCCCTGAAGGGCACACTTTAGTCTCTGTAACGTGGTTGTCAGGAATAGACGGCCAGCTCCTTTGCCTTGGTTTCCGGCAGCAACAGAGCCGCGACGATCACCAGCGAGTAGGCAACCGCGGCAACCGTGCCGATCACCTGGCCAAGCGGAAACTGGTCACCGAATCGGCCGACAAGCGCCGGGAAGAACGCACCAATCCCTCGTCCCGCGTTGTAGGCAAAGCCCTGCGCCGTGCCTCGAATCCTGGTCGGAAAGAGTTCGCTCAAAAAGGCGCCGACGCCGGCATTGAGGGCCGACGGAAAGAAACCGAGCGGAAAACCAAGCACCAGGATCATGGTGTTGTTCACGGCCGCAAACATGTAGACGATGACGGTAATGGTAGCGGCGCAGGCAAACAGCATAAAGCTCAACCTTCGGCCAATGATGTCCGCGATATAGCCGCCGATGATGTAGCCGAAAAAAGACCCCGCTATATTGACCAGCAGAAAGGCCCCGGTGTTGGTGATGGACAGATGGCGCACGGTCCTCAAGTATGTCGGCAGCCAGGTGAGTATGTTGTAGTTTCCACCGAGGATGCCCATGACAAGCAAGGTGGACAGGATCGTCGTCACACCGGTCGGCGGCAGGAATATCTCCCAGGTGCGAGGCGCCTGAGCGCCAGCTTCGATTTTCCGCCGGGTGGCCACGTAAATCTCCGGCTCCTTGACAAAGCGCCGGACAAAAAAGACGAGCACCGCAGGCAACAATCCGGCGAAGAACAGGTACCGCCAGGCTTGCTGCGCGGGAAACAGATTGAAAAAGATGGTAAACAAGAGCGCCGCCGTGCCATAGCCGACCGACCAGCCGCTTTGAACCGCCGCCACCGCTTTCCCGCGGTATCGAGCTTGCACGGTCTCCGCGATAAGCACCGCGCCTGCCGCCCATTCACCGCCGAACCCCAGGCCCTGCAAGGCGCGGGCGATCAGAAGCTGGTTATAGGAATTGGTAAGACCGCTGAGAAAGGTGAAGAGGGAAAACCACAATATCGTGATCTGTAGAACCCTGACGCGGCCGTAGCGGTCGGCAAGAATGCCGGCGATCCAGCCGCCGATCGAGGAGACGATCAGTGCTACGGTGCCGACCAGGCCGGCCTGCCCCTTCGTCATTCCCCACAGAGCGATCAAAGTCGGGACCACGACGGCATACATCTGCACGTCCATGGCGTCCAGCGCCCAGCCTCCAAAGCAGGCCCAGAAGGCGCGCCGCTCCTGCTGCTTCATCTGGCCATACCATTCCATCGAAGTTCTCCCGTGCGCGGGTAGCGCTTCTGGTTTTTCAGCAACTTCCCAGCTCTGAGCCTTGTTTCATAAACCGAAAGGAAACCGCAAATCCTCTCAGGGGCTGAACAGGCTGCTGAAAAACTGTTCTCCGAGGTGTCATCCTGAGCGCAGCGAAGGATCTGCTGTTTGCGCGTGCTAAATAAAGCAGATCCTTCGGTCGCGCAGAACCGGCGCGACCTCAGGATGACACTGATGCGAGTTTTTTCAGCAGTCTCTGAAGCCGCGCCCCTTCAAAAAACTATTTAGGAAACGAGTTTTAATCGAAATAGGATTCCAAGTCGATATCCTTTTCTCCTGGAATCCGGATACGTTCATAGCGAAACGGATCGGCACCCAGCGGAACCGTCGCGTCGAGTCCCATCTTGTCGCTGACCCCATCCTCAGCCGACGGATCAAGCTTGCTTCCTAAAGCGCGCGTGATGATCGTCGAGTCCCGCCCGGCCTGGAATCGAGTCGCGATTGCCCACTCGACTTCCACCGGATCGAAGATATCAACGTCTTTGTCGACCACGACTACGCGCTTGATCTCCTGGCTGCTGGCGAAGGCCGCCAACATCGCATTCTTGGCTTCGCCTTCATTCTTCTTATCAATCTGCACTACGGCGTGATAGCGACAGCCCCCACCTGGGGTCAAGTGGACGGCAAGCGTGTTGGGCACCGCGCCCCTGATCACCTGTAACATGCCGCCTTCGCGAGGGATGGAACCAATCAGCAGGTGCTCCAGCGTGGCCGGAACAATCGTGTGATAAATGGGATTCTTGCGCGTGGTCATCGCCGTCAATTCAACCACCGGCTTGAGAGAAGGCGGCCCATAGTATTTTGGGTATTCGCCAAAAGGCCCCTCGGTTTCGCGCACTTCCGGCAGAATGCGGCCTTCCAGGACCATCTCCGCTTCCGCGGGAACTTCCAGATCCACGGTTTCGCACTTCACCAGTTTCAATGGTTCTCCGTACAGGGTGCTGGCGATGGTGAATTCGTCAAATCCCAGCGGAGCCAGGGCCTGCGAGGAGAGCAGCAACACCGGATCAACGCCGATCGCGATCGCCACTTCCAGCGCTTTCCCTGTCTGTTCGGCGGCACGATAGAAGTGAGCCAGGTGCCTCGGCAGCATCAGGATTCCCAGCCGATTTGGCCCCAGCACTTGCAGGCGATGAATCGATACGTTCCTGGCTCCGGTGGAAGGGTCCTTGGAGACCAGAAGTCCGGCGGTGATGTAACGGCCGCCATCCTTTTCGTGGTGTACCGGTATCGGCAAGCGGCCAAGGTCCACTCCAGCGGCGATCACCTGTTTCACGGGAGCAGAGGCACGATCCACGATCTTGCAGGCTGAGGGATGAGCTTGCGCCCATGAGAAATGTTCGGAGATGCATGGAAGGGCAACGCGCATTGCCTTGGCTATCAAAGCCCTGCTGCCGGCGAACCCTGTAACGACCGGTATGTCGAAGTCTTCAGGATGGTTGAACTGCAATGCCCACCGCCCGTCGGCTTTCTTGCCGAGCGCGGCCAGTTCGTACTGAAGGCTGACCTGGCGGCTGACCACCTTCAACAGTTTCTCTTCCGCCAGGACTGCCAGCCACTGACGCATCGAAGTAATTGTCATTGTGTTCCTGCTCCCATGGTTTTTTGCTCAACGGCGGGCCCTGAACCCGCGCCTTTCAGAACATGGTCGATCATCATAACGACCAGCGGAATAGCGGCCGCCACGTATATGTTGTCAATTCCAAATGGGTTTCCCATGAAGAACCAGCCCGAAGCTCCGAGCGCAGCCAGCAACAGTCCCCAAAACGCGCCGGTACCGCTGCTGAAGCCGGGCGCAAAAAACATGCACGTGGCCACAATCGCGATCGAAGTCCTTAGTGCTCTGGCGAAAAAAATGGTCTTCAGCACGCCCGGCATCAACATGGCGAAAGGTACCGGCAACAAACCGATAACAATCGAAAGTATGCGCGTGGCGATCAGGGTATGCTTCTCGCTTGGTTTTAGCAGCGGAACATAGAAGTCTTTCATCACCAAGGCAGTCGAACCAAGCGTAGACGCGGACACCGTGCCGAAGACCGCCGCCACCAGGCCGGCGATCACCAGGCCGCCGAACCACGGGTCCATGCGGGCCGCCAGCGTGGGAATGGCGCTGACTCCCTTGATTTGCGGAAACACATACTTGGCCGCAACTCCGATAAATGCCGACATCAGACCTACGGGAATCATCAGGAGTCCAGCCAGAATGCTTGCCTTCTTGGCCTTATGTTCATCTTTGATGGCGGCAATTGCCTGGATCACGTACTGCGTCGAAAAGACGGCTCCAATATTGCCGATGGTCCACGCAATGATCGTCGGAAGGCCAACGCCGGTGAGTGAAAAATAGACCGGTGGCATGACTTCCCGCAGGTGCGTCAAGCTGCCGCCGCTGAATTGCAGCGCAACCACGGTGGTAATAATCAGGCCGAAGTACTTGATGGAGGCATGAATCAGGTTGGTATAAGCGACTCCCTTGATTCCGCCCACCGCCACGTAAAGGATCGTAACCGCGCCGGTGATCAAGATTCCGATGAATGTCGGCAAGTGCAGGATCGTTGCGATGGTGGCGGCGCCGCCGACGTACATGCTGACGTTCACCACCAGCAGCGCGTAGATCATGATCACGGAGGTCATCAACCTGACTTTTTCGCCGTACCTGGTGGCGATGGCTCCCGAGATCGTGTATTCACCCAGCCGCTGAAACTTGGAAGCCATGAAGCAGGCAAACAAGACAAAAGCCAAGCACATGCTCACGAGATTCCAGGCGGCGGATATGCCTTTGCCAAAGGCGGCTTCGGCCGTGCCCATGGTTGCGGCCGTGCCGATGAATTCCGACATCATCAGGACGCCGATAACAAACGCCCCCATGTCCCGTCCACCGGTCATGAATCGGGCGCTAGTGCTGGTGAACTTTTTGGTCCACAGGCTCAGCAGCACGGTCAGAAAAACATAGGTAATGACAATCGACAAGATGATCGAAACATTGTGGGCGCCCATGCTCGGAAGTCTCCTGCTGACACCATTTCATTAGTCGGTATACCCCTGTATATCACCGCCGGGCCGGATGTCACCCCAGCAAACGCCAAAGCGTTTGCCGGGGACCCCGATACGCCCGGCTTCTTCGCGGGGTATACCTTCCGCGTATCCGGTTAATATGGCGGGCTGCACATTCGTGACATACCTTTCACAGGACACGACACGAAAGCTGGTTTCAGAAATCAATTTCAGGAGAAACAGGCTCTCACTCTTGCCGACTACACGGAATCCCAGACTGTGTGCGGAACGTTCTGTTTATTTAGCCGAAGCCGGACATTCACACAGTGATAAAGATCACCCGCGGCGGTGACCTTCACTCAATGCCGGCCGGCGGCACAGGCTATTCGGCGGATTTCGAGCGCTCCGTGGTTGTCGACTGCGGCCTTGATTCGGACGGCATCGGTTCGCTCAGGCGGTCAAGTTGCCTCGGGCGGCGCCGCGGCTGGGGCCGGATTTTCGGACGCTGGGGTATCCGGCAATGCTTTCGGTTTGTCCTCGGGCTCGATGCTCGACGAGATGACGTTATCAAAATGCTGCCGCAGGTTCGTCAGCGGTTCAAAGGCGGATTTCAGGTCTTCAGCCCCCGAAGGCATAATGTCCCGCGCCTCCGCCTCCAGCTTGCCAAACTCAGTTTCCAATTGTGCTTTCAGGTTATCCCGGGCGTTTTTGAAGCGCGCTATCTGGCGAGCCACCTCTGGCAGCTTCTTGGGGCCGAACAGGAGGACGGCCAACAGCATGATGAACAACATGTCCGGCATAGAGAAGTCCTGCTATTTCTTAGCTTCCGAATCCTTGGCTTCCGAATTCTTGGCTTCCGGCTTGTCGTTCGCTAAGCCAGACTTGAAGTTGCGAATACCTTCTCCAAGCCCTTTTCCGAGCTCACCGATTTTCTTGGGACCAAAAATCAGCAAAGCAATAAACAAGATTACAAGCAGTTCCGGCAGCCCTAATTTACCAATCATTGTGACTCCCTCCGGCCGGTTACCGCGCGGCAGCGCCACGCGAATTGCGATGGGATACCCGCCCATGAAATCGTAGGCTAGATAGGCGTAGAAGACAAGGAACCAACCCAGGAATACTCGATCGGGCTGCGCCGGCGTCAGCCCTCGGATGCTTCCAGCTTGCGATAGGCGTCTTGCATCAACTGGGGAAGTTTTCCGCCAAATTCGAGTGAGCCATCCGGATCGCCCTCCACCTCCATCAGCAGCGGCGGAATCTGCGGTGCTTGACGCAGCAAATCCATGGTTTGTTTCCAGTCGATTTTGCCATTGCCGGGCCACAGATGCGCGTCGCGACCGCCGTCATTGTCGTGAACGTGCGTCGAACGGATGAAGGGCTTCAACAGCTCGAAGCTTGCCGCCACGCCCTTCCCCATATGGGCGTGCCCGACATCGAAACAAACACCGACGTCCTGCAGGTGGGTTACGTGGATAAACTCGACCAGGCGGGCTGGGGTTGAGAGTTCATTCGGTATGTTTTCCACCAGGATGCGCACCCCGAGAGGCTTGGCAAAGGCCCGGAGATGCTCGATCGAGGTCATGGCAGCGTCAAACTTGTGCTCATCGAACTCCTCGCCCCCGGTTCCGATGTGCTGCACCAGGAATTTGAAAGGCGCTTTTTCCGCAACTTCAATGGCGCGCTTGATTTCGTCCATTGCCTCGATGCCGGTTTTGCGGTCGCGGCTGGCGATGTTCAGAGCGGACCCGCCGCGGCGGCCCCAGTCGGCATCGCCGTACATCGGCGAGTGCATGGAGTGGAACACCATGCTATTGCCATGGAACCACGACGCGATCTCGCGTATATGCTGCGGACTGGTGTAGTCGAAGTGACCTTTGGCGGCGAACACCTCGATGGCCTGCGCGCCACCCCTGACGAAATTGTCCAGCAATCCCGGATGCAACCGCTCACGGACGTGCACGTAGGTCGACATCGCTCTCAACATGGTTTCCTTTTCCTTCCCGCCAAATCCAGAATGCCACGAATGGGAACACCTTCGCCAGTGCGCAGCCCTAACCTCGCGAAACGGGGAGCGCTCCCCGATAGGTATACCCGAACAAATTCAGACTGTCATGGCGAGCGAAGTCGAGCCACCTTTTGTTTCTGCTACCAAAACAAAGGGTGGCTCCACTCCGCTTCGCTCCGGTCGCCATGACGCCCTTTTTGGGAATTTGGATACAACACCAAGGAAACTGTTCTAGAAACCGATAGCGCGTCCGCCGTTACGTCCATCGCTTGCTCCCAAGCGGTCGCCGGTGCGCGGGTCCACGGCAATGCACTCGGCATCGCCCCAGTATCCGGTTTGTTTTAATTCATATCCGCCGTTTGACAGCAACGGCAGGGTATCCGGCGAAAACCCGAACTTTTCCAGGCGTAGCTCGTCCGGCACCCATTGCTGGTGGAAGCGCGGCGCATTGACCGCCTGCTGTATGTCCAGCCCGAAGTCGATCACGCCCATGATGATATTGGCGACCGTGCTGATAATGGTCGCGCCTCCCGGTGAGCCCAGCACCAGAAACAGCCGCTCATCCTTGAGCACGATGGCCGGTGTCATCGACGAAAGCGGGCGCTTGTTGGGGGCAATGGCGTTGGCCGCGCTTTGAATCAATCCATACAGATTCGCCACGCCGGGCTTGACGGTGAAATCGTCCATCTCGTCATTCAACAGGAAGCCGAGCCCGGGCACGGTCACGCGCGATCCGAACGAATCGTTCAAGGTAGTCGTCATCGCCACCGCGTTGCCTTGCGGGTCGACCACGGAAAGATGCGTCGTATTTCCGCCTTCGCGCACGGCCATCGGCGCCCGTGTGGATGCCAGTTGGTCCAGTGCTTCGAACTTTGGCCGTTTCAGGCTGTCGCTCGGCGTCGCCCGCACGGGATCGATGCTCTCCCGCCAGCGGGCGGCAAACTGCTTGTCGATCAACTGCGCTACCGGCACCGGCGTGAAATCCGGGTCGCTCATGAACTCGGCGCGGTCGAAGAAAGCGCGCCGGAAGCTCTCGACGGTCAGGTGAATGCTCTTCGCCGACCTGCTGCCCAGGGCGTGCAAGTCGTAGCCTTCCAGTATGTTTAGAGTTTCCAGCAGCGCCACTCCGCCGGAAGACGGGGGCGGCGCGCTGATCACCTGGTAGCCGCGGTAGGTGCCGCGCACCGCCCGCCGCTCGACGACCTTGTAGTTCGCCAGGTCATCGGTCGAGATCAGGCCTCCACCCTGCTGGATGGCCGCAGCCAGCTCGCGGGCCAGTGCGCCGTGGTAGAAGTCATCCGGGTCCTGCGCAATGCGTTCCAGGGTGCGCGCCAGCTCGGGCTGACGAAAGATTTCGCCCTGCTCATAGTAGTTGCCGTTGCGCTGGAAGATGCGTTTCGACTCCGCGAACTGCGCAAGCAGCTCATCGCGCAGCGCGTGCGCATCGGCGTAGCGCAATGCAAAACCGTCGCGCGCCAGCCTGATCGCCGGTTCCATCACCTGCTTCAGCGCGAGCTTGCCCCAGCGCCGCTGCGCCTCCACCAGCCCGGCCACGGAGCCGGGAACGGCGACCGCCCTGTACCCGATCTGGCTCGCCTGCGGAATTACGTTTCCTTTGGCATCCAGGTACATGCCGGCCGAAGCCTTGGCCGGCGCTTTCTCCCGGAAATCGAGGAAGTGGACCTCGCCATTCGCCAGCCGCAGCAGCAGAAACCCGCCGCCACCCAGGTTTCCCGCCGCCGGATGCACGACCGCCAACGCGAAACCGGCAGCCACGGCGGCGTCAACCGCGTTTCCCCCGGCCCGCATCGTGTCCGCCCCGGTCTGCGATGCCAGCTCATGCACAGTGGCCACCATCGCCCGCCGGGCGTGCACCGGACGCATGCCCTCGGCCGAGGCGAGACAAGCGGAGAACAGCATTAGCGCGAGGAGGAAACGGAAGTTCGGCAGGTGTTTCAGCACGGTCAGAGGCTGAGGCTAGCGCACTGCGCGGCCGGAGTCAAACGCGGCTTCACAGGCTGCTGAAAAACTGTTCTCCGAGGTGTCATCCTGAGCGCAGCCGGGGTCCCCGGCAACGGCCGCTTTTGCCGTTGCTGGGGTGGAGCAGCGAAGGATCTGCTGTTTGCGCGTGCTGAAAATAAAGCAGATCCTTCGTTCGCGCAAAACCGGCGCGACCTCAGGATGACACTGCTACGAGTTTTTCAGCAGCCTCTTCAGCCCGCGGAGGCTATTTCAGCACTCCGCGCTCGGATTCCTTAATGAACTGGATGAGGCCTTCGACATCTTCGCCCAGGTCGCCGTCGCTACGCAGCCGCTCGATGGCCTGCGAGGTGTTTAACTTGGAGGCCAGCAGCAGGCGAAATGCGCGCTGGATCTTGCGTACGCGCTCGGGCGAAAACCCTCGCCGCTGCAAGCCCACCGAATTCGCTCCGTAGGCATGGACATCGCGCACCGCGCTGGTCTTGGAAAATGGAAGCACGTCCTGTGTAATCGTGGTGCCACCACCGATGTAAGCGTGCTTGCCTATCCTCACGAATTGATGCACCGGGCACAGCGCCCCGACCACGGCGTAATCTTCCACCGTTACATGTCCGGCCAGGGTCGCGGCGTTGGCCATGATGACCCAGTCGCCGATGTGACAATCGTGCGCGATGTGTGCGTAAGCCATGATCAGCGTGTGGCTGCCGATGCTGGTCACGCCCCCGCCTTTGACAGTGCCGCGGTGAATGGTCGCGAATTCCCGGACCTGGTTATCGTCACCCATCTCGAGGTGCGTAAGCTCGCCCTTGTAACTCAGGTCCTGCGGACCCATGCCGACGCTGGCAAAGGGAAAAATCCGGTTGCGGGCGCCGATTCGAGTCGGCCCTTGCAGCACGACGTGCGAGATGAGCTCGCACTGCTCGCCCAGCTCGACCTCGGCACCCACGTAGCAGAACGGGCCGATGGTGCACGATTCTGGAATGATTGCCGCCGGATCGACGACTGCGCTGGGATGAATCTTCATTCGGCCGGCCGCTCCCCATTGTCGGAGGCGGGCATGTCGACGAGGCGGCAACTGATCATCGCCTCGCAGGCAAGTTTGCCGTCCACCAGTGCCTTGCCGAACATTTTCACCGCGTGGGTTCGCCAGACAACTACCTCGACCTCAAGCCGCAACTGGTCCCCGGGAACCACCGGACGGCGGAACTTGGCGCGCTCGATGCCGGTGAAAACCATCAGCTTGCCATGCCGGTCCGGAACCTCCGTCAGCAGCAGTGTGGCGCCGGCCTGCGCCATCGCCTCGATGATCAGCACGCCTGGCATGATCGGCCGCCCGGGAAAGTGGCCGGTGAAAAAGGGCTCGTTTGCAGTCACGTTCTTGAGCGCGACGATGCGCTTTTTACGCTCCACTTCCAGCACGCGGTCGATCAGCAGAAAGGGATAGCGATGGGGAAGAATGCTCTGGATCTGTTGAATGTCGAGTCGGCCGCCATCTAACACGCTGGCCTCATCGACTGTAATATTCGGTTCATCACTCATGCGATTCTCTGGTTGCGGGGCGGCCAATAGGCCGCTGCCGGGTGTGTGCCTCAAGGCGATCATAATACACGCCCGCAACTTAGCGGTTTTTCTTTCCCTGTCTCGATTGGGCGAGCCAGGGACTGGAATTGCCAGCTTACCGGCAAAGGCGGGCGGACCATGCCCATGAAGAGAAAGCTACTCGCGCCGAGACGTTACGGCTTCTTGGGTGATTAATCGCCGGTCGTTTCTGCCGTTATGTCGTGTTTTGGGGAAGAAACGGAAAGCGAGAAATCAATGATGTATCTGACCGGGGTTGTGCAGAAGAGGCAGGGCGTTTGCTGGATTTCCTGCACGTCTTCACGCAACACGCTCAAGGGAAAAGACCGCAGGCATTCCGTGCAGGTCAGCACGATGTAAGGCACTCCCTTGGAATCCTTTCCATTCCGTGGTATCCAGACCGGAGCCGACTGCCGGTGATGGTTCATCGCCCGCGCCACCGAGGTTCGAATCAATTCGGCGACAGTGCGTAAGAGCTCGTCGGGATGGTGCTGCCCCTTGGCAAAGAATGCATCGGCGATCACTCCGCCCGGAACACAATCCCCGGACTTGTAAGCACCGCTGACCGCGACGACCGGGATTTCAGGAAAACGGCGGCGTACCACAGAGAGGAACTCGAATCCCGACATCTGCGGCATGTTGAGATCGGAGATGATGACGTCTGGGGTCGCGCTTCTGAGTTGCAAGAGCGCGTCAAAGCCATGTTGTGCAGTAGTGACGTCGTAGCCTGCGTCGTTCAGCAACCCCGCCAAGCTCCCGCGAACGCTTGGCTCGTCGTCAACAACAAGGATTCGGTGCTTGGATGTGTTGCTCATGGCCGGCACACCTCTTCGTGCTGGTCCGCGACGATCACCGAGTAGACGACGTTTTTCTCTGGCCCTCAGCGAAAAGTATACACCTCGCTTTGTCTGACACCTGACATAAATCTACAGTTACCGCGAAAAGCGTACTGCGGCCAAACCGGTGCCGCAAACACCCAAGCGCAGCCAGTAAGCAAAAGAAAATAAAGAAAGAGTAGCGGTCGAATCTGTAAGCCGAATTCTGTCTGCCGGTCGGCCGGAGATGCCAGCGACTGCTGTGCTGGGCTCCGCGACCGGCAGGGCGATCATTCCTCTTGGCCGGACATTGCTGCCCGGCTCCAGCGACCTACCCGAAGGTTGTGACGCACCGAGCCGGCACGTGTTTGCCTGCCTCGCCAGCCGCTTGCGCAGCCGATGGGACAAGCAAGACTCCCTCCCTATTTGGTCTTGCTCCGTGTGGGGTTTTCCCTGCCCTGGACATTACTGCCCAGGCGGTGCGCTCTTACCGCACCTTTTCACCCTTACCTCGCGCTCCTTGCGGAACGCGGTTGGCGGTATGTTTTCTGTGGCACTTTCCGTCACCCTGAGTTCGAGAGCGTCGGCCCGCGCCTGATGGCGTGGAGCGGAACTCCCTGGCCCCAAGTGCCCGGACGTTATCCGGCACACTGCTCTGCGGAGTTCGGACTTTCCTCTTCCTGACCGGAGTGTTGACCCCGGAGTCCGTGATTCAAAACCACGGCTCGGAAGCGACCGCCCGATTCGACCGCTATGGGTCTAATTATATAGCGCGGGCAAAGTGCCGGCCGGCTTGGGGCCAGTTTCGCGAAAGGTATATCCGATGAAGCAGAACATGAGTCCGATTTCGCAAGCTGTTCCGCAAGGCCGCAAGGGCGTCGCCTTGGTCCGGCGCTGTTACACTTAAAGTCACTGGTCACTAGGTCATTGGCATGAACACGGTTGAGGCCATCCGGATTGCTCTGCAGTCGCTTTGGGCAAACAAACTCCGCTCCGTGCTGACGCTGCTTGGAGTGGTGATTGGCGTGGCCGCGGTGATTGCCGTGGTCACCTTCGTCAACGGCATCAACGGATATGTTGCCGAGAAGATCTTCAACCTGGGGGCTGACGTCTTCATTCTCTCGAAGGCGCCGAACGTGATCACCAATGCCGACCAGTACCTGGAAAGTCAGCGGCGCAAGGAACTCACCCTCGAGGATTACGAAGCGGTGGCCGCCGGCTGCTCGGCCTGCAAGTTCGTGGGCGCCATGACAGCGGCGCCCAACGCCAGCGTCAAATACAACGAACAGAGCAGCGCGGATAGCTGGGCGCGGGGCTGGACCCCTTCGATAGGGCCGATCTACGATCTTGACCTGGCCAGCGGCCGCTCGATCACCGAATCGGACATGAACACGGCGGCCAACGTGGTTGTGATCGGCCACGATATTCAGGAAAACCTGATGGGCGGGGTTGATCCGCTGGGAAAAGAGATCCGCGTGGATGGCCACCTCTACCAGGTGGTCGGTGTCGCCACGCCCAAGGGCAAGACGCTCGGTATGAGCATGGACAACTGGGTGGTCATGCCGATTACAACCTGGCTGAAGCAGTATGGCAGCCACCGGGTCAGCCTGCGCGTGTGGGCGAAGGCTTACGGCATGGGGCCGGCGTTGGATGCGGCAATCGACCAGTCAAGGGTCATCCTGCGGGCGCGGCGGCACGACTCCGCGGGCCAACCTGACAGTTTCGCGGCGGAAACCAATCAGAACTTTCTTTCCCTCTGGGCCGACTTGAGCCGCACGTTTTTTGTAGTCACAATTGCCATCGCCTCGATTGCTCTGGTGGTGGGTGGCATCGTGATCATGAACATCATGCTGGTGTCCGTCACTGAGCGCACGCGCGAGATCGGCATCCGCAAGGCCATGGGCGCGCGACGCGGCGACGTGATGCGGCAGTTCCTGATCGAGTCGGGCACGATGGCGTTGGTGGGCGGCATTCTGGGTGTCATCGTGGGGATTGCGGTGGCCAAAACCGTAACCCTGATGATCGGCATGCCTTCGGCGATTGAACTGTGGGCGGTGGCAGCCGGGTTGCTGGTTTCAGCGAGCGTGGGAATCTTCTTCGGAGTTTATCCCGCGCGCAAGGCCGCCAGTCTGGATCCGATTGTGGCGCTGCGATTCGAGTTATAGCGATGCGAAGCGACGTTACCGAAAACCTTCTTGCCGAAGATTTCCGCATGGCATTGGACACCCTGGTGACCAACAAGATGCGTTCCGCACTGACCATCCTGGGCATCGTGATCGGGGTCATGACGGTGATCGCGATCTCCTCCGTGGTGCGCGGCCTCAACTCGAATGTGCAAGGCCTGGTGCAGCAGATGGGCTCCAACATCATCTTTGCCTACCATCTGCAACCATTCCAGCTTGGCCGGCCAACGGCGGAGATGCTGAACCGCAAGGAGTTGACGTATGACGATGCCATGGCCATGCGCAGCCTGCCGCACGTGAAGGCGGTTTCCTCCGGAGTCCGTTTGTTTCTGAGACAATTTGGGACCGGAACTTACGTCGTGAAATACGAAGGACGGCGGGCGAAGAACACAATTCTGGAAGGTGACACGGTCTCGGCCGCCGACGTCTTCGAATACAAGCCGGAGCGCGGGCGCTGGTTCATTCCGGCGGAGCAAGAACAGCACAGCCCGGTGATCGTTCTCGGATACGACACCGCACAGACGCTGTTCGACGACGCCGATCCGGTCGGCAAGGAACTCAACATCGAAGGCCAACTATTCACCGTGGTCGGCGTGGCGGAAAAGAAGCGGGCGGCTTTCAGCGGCGGCGCCAACCCTGAAGACAACATTGTCTTCTTTCCCTATACCACCTTCCATAAGCTGCATCCGGAGCTGAAAGACAACTGGATCAGCATCAAGGCCACTTCGCAGGAGGATATGCCGAAAGCCGTCGACGAGGTGCGTGAACTGTTGCGGCGCAGGCGGCGGGTCGCGCTGGACAAAGAGGATAACTTCGCGGTCTTCAGCCAGGACTCGCTGGTGGAAGTGTGGGACAAGATCACCGGCGGCGTGTTTGTCTTCATGTTTGCCGTTTCCAGCGTTGGATTGGTCGTCGGCGGCGTTGGCGTGATGAACATCATGCTGGTTTCAGTGACGGAACGGACGCGCGAAATCGGCGTCCGCAAGGCGATAGGGGCGCGCAAACATGACATCCTGGTGCAGTTCACGCTGGAGGCGGTGGCGCTGACGGCAATTGGAGGGGTGCTGGGAATCCTGGTGGGAGGATTGATCAGCAGCCTGGTGCCCTTTGTTTTTCCGGCTCTGCCGGCGACCATGTCGATACCGTGGTCGGCCCTCGCCTTTGCCGCTTCGACATTCATCGGGCTGGTATTCGGAATCTATCCCGCGTGGAAGGCCGCCAACCTCGACCCCATAGAGGCTCTGCGGTACGAGTAACTGCCGTCACGGGCTGCCGGACTTCAATCTCCGATCTGCTAAGCTGTTTGCATAACTCACATGCACGTTTCATATCTACACTTTTCATGGCTGCACCTGTCATATTTTTTTGCCGTTCTGGCGATCTGCGGACTTAGCTATCAGTTCCTGGTGATCGCCGGAATCATCAAGTTTTGCCGTTTGCCGCGGCTCCAGCCTGAGTCGGACGGCGCGACGCCAGGGCGAGACGACCCCGAGATGCCGCCGATTTCCATCCTCAAGCCACTGCGCGGCGCCGATCCGCGAATGTATAAAGCGTTTCGCAGTCATTGCCTGCAGGATTATCCCGCGTTTGAAATTATCTTCGGCGTGGCGGAGGCGAGCGATCCGGCGGTGGTGGAGGTGGAACGGCTGCGGCGGGAGTTTCCGTCGCGGCGTATTCATCTGCTGGTGTGTCCGGAGTCGCTCGGCACCAATCGCAAGGTAAGTACGCTGGCGCAACTGCTGCCGCTGGCGCGTTACGATCTGCTGCTCATCAATGACAGCGATATCCTGGTGCCTCCGGGCTACCTGCGGCAAATCGCGGCGGGCTTCGCCGCGAGAGGCGCCGCGGCTGGCCGCACGGGGATGGTGACGGCTTTGTATCGCGCGGCCGGCAACCCCAACAAGCCGACAACGGGCTTGTCGGGGACCCCGGCTGATAACCCCAACAAGCCGACAACGGGCTTGTCGGGGACCCCGGTTGATAACCCCAACAAGCCAACAGCGGGCTTGTCGGGGACCCCGGTTGCCGGCTCGACCCTGGCTTCCCGGCTGGAGGCGCTTACGATCGCCACCGATTTCGCCGGAGGCGTGCTGAGCGCGTATGCGCTGGAAGGCCGGCTGAGCTTCGGACTGGGCTCGACCCTGGCGGTGCGGCGCGAAGCGCTGGAGGCAATCGGTGGCCTGAGTCCGCTGCTGGACTACGCGGCGGATGATTACGAGCTGGGAAATCGCATTGCGCGCGCCGGCTTCGACGTGGTGCTGGCACCGCTGGTGGTGGAAACCGCACTGCCCGGCGCCAGCTTCGGGGAGATGTTCCAACACCAGTTGCGCTGGGCAAGGACGATCCGCGATCGGCGCCTGGGAGGGTATATAGGGCTTGGGGTTACCCATGTATTGCCGTGGGCGCTGCTGGCCTGCCTCTGTTCGGGACTGGCGGGCTGGAGCCTGGGGCTGCTGGCGATGGCCGCCTTGCTGCGCTTCGCGGTTGCCGCGGCGCTGTGCACGAGCGTGCTGCACGACGAGGCGGCGGATCTTGACCTGTGGCTGCTGCCGCTGCGAGACGTGGTCGCATTGATGGTCTGGATTACCAGCTTCGCGGGGAACACCGTGGTTTGGCGGGGAGAAAGGTTCCGGATTTCTGAGGGAAAACTGCAAAAGCTGGGGTCAGGGACGCACCACAACTAGCGGATTGCGAGATGATGCGCCGCATTTGCCGCGACATCTGTTTTTCCGCAGCCCACTAGAGCAATTCCATAGTCGGCATACTCCTGTATCACCGCCGGGCTGTGACGCCCGACTTCTTCGCGGGGTATACCTTCCGCGAGTCCGGTCTAGACATCCGGGGTCGAAGACGTGAGCGGCTCAAAGCGGCCGTCCGCGAATAAGCGATAACGCTGTCCGCGCCAAGTGATCGTGTTGCCAAAGAATCCGGCGATCCAAAATCCAAAAGCAGTCACGTCTTCGAGGGGCAACAACAGCCAGTTAAGTTTCGCACTCAGGATTCGCGCCGAAACGACATACGCTGCCGCGAAGCGCACGGCGAGCGTCAGCGGCAGCACCGGCCACCAGGCCGGATTCACAGCGCAGACCAACAGTGCCAGCGGCAAGGGCATGGTGAACAACTGCCCGAGATAGCCAAGCGGTCGGGAGCGCCGCGTACTGCGCGCCCAGCGCAGGCGGTGCGACGCATTGTGGCGCAGATCGGCGCTGCCAATGTGGTGCTCAATAACATATGAGGAAAGAATCACGCCGTGTCCAGCTTCGGCAGCGAACTTCCCCATCACAAAGTCTTCGGCCAGGTAGTCCTTGAGCCGGCATAGACCGCCAATCGCCAGCAGCGTCCGTCGCCGTGCCACAATGGTGGCACCCACGGCGAAGCGCATCCCTTCCAGCATCCGAGCCACGAGGATGCCGGCGAGAAAGTCGGTATTCATGCTGGTAGCCTCAAGCCGTGACCAGAAGCTGGGGCCGGAAACGGCACGGTATGGACAGGTCGCTACGCCGGCACGCATGTCCTGGAATTCAGCAGCTACGGTGGAGAGCAGGCTTGGAGTGGCCCGCGTATCGCTGTCGCTCATCACCACCAAATCATTCGCCGACGCCGTGAGCATTCGGTCCAGGCTGAAGACTTTCGCATTGGGATATGGCGCGGGACCGGTCACAATCAACCGCGCCTTGACGTGCGGGTACTCGCGCTGCAGCTTTTCGACAACTTCCACGGCGGGATCGTCGCGATCTCGCGTCGCCAGCAGAATCTCGAACTCCGGATAATCCTGCTCGAAAAAGGTTCGCAGATTTGATTCAAGTCCCAGATCGAGGCCGGAGAGCGGCTTGAGAATGCTGATTGGCTCCCGCGACTGCAACACGGGCGGCCGCACAGAGAGGTAGCGAAACGCTGCCACGATCGATAGCAGCGAGTAGACCAGAGCGCCGGCGAGCAGAGCGAGGAGTACGAGGAGCACGGCGGTCACGTCAGTTACCAGGAACCCGGTTGGTCAGAATGGATTTGCCTCCGCTGCGGGCCAATAAATAGGACTGAGCGCCGCGCAACTGCTTGGGATGATCCTGGTCCACCCATAGAAACACCGTCGCTGGACCGGACCACAAGGTGGAGAAGGATGATTCGGTTTCGAAAACATGGGGCGCATCCGGGAATTTTGACCCGTACCACAGTACTCCGCTGGGCTCATCCCACACCCGCACCGGCAGCCGGGTATAAAAATTCAGACTGGAAGCCTCGGAGTATTCGGCGCCCACCACAATGATGTCTCCCGGCCGGTAGTGACGTTCGATTGCCACCGCGAGCTGGTATGAAGATAGGATCGGCGAAAAGGTAACGAAGGCCGAATGCACGCAGGCAAGCAGCGCAATCATCATCAAGACCAGGGCCGCATTGCCCGCCCGGGGACGCCTGCGCACTCTGAGAAACCAATTCAAACCTGCACCGATCGAAAGCGAAAGCACAGCTCCTAACAAAGGGATACGGAACGCGCCCAGCGCCTGCGGCGTGAGATCCAGGACATGACCGAGCGAGAGGTCGTATTCCGTGGGATTCTTCTTGAGCAGGTCCGCCAGATCGGTTCCCGGTGGAGGTCGATGCGAAGCCATGAACAGCGCCGCGCCCAAAAGCGAAGCGGCGAGGGCAATCGCGAAGAATCCCGCGGAGAAAATTCTGCCCGCTCGATGCTCGCGGGAATCGGCGGGCGACGCGGATTCCTTTGCCAGCCAATTTCCTACGAGTAGTGCCATGCCTGGCAAAGCGGGAACCGTGTAGTACTCCTGACGGGTCGAGAAGCTAAAAAAAACCATAATCACGAGCACCCAGAGCGCGAACAGCAAATTGGCTCGTTGTTGCTTGCCGAGTGCGCTCCTCAACTGACGCCAGCGCCAGGGAACCTCTCTTACTGCCTGCGGCAGAAAAATGCTCCAGGGCACCAGGCCAAGGATCAGCACGCCCCAAAAAATCAGCAGCGGCACCGTGTCATACCCCGGCGGTATGCGCTTGTTCAGATACCGTAGAAAATGCTCGTTCACAAAGTAAAACCATAAGAACCCGCGTGTCGCGCCTTGATCCGGGTTGCTCAGAGCCGCCAGAATATGCCACGGTGCGGCGCAGGCCAGAAAAACCAGCGTGCTCGAGAAGAGCCGCAAGCGCAGCAGATGGCGCAGGTTTCCTGTCAGAATCAAGTAGGCGCCGATCGTAGCCACAGGGAAGACAATGCCGATCAATCCCTTGGTTAGCACGTTCAGGGCACAGGTCGCCGCGAGTCCCCAGCAACTGAAGCGGGTGGGGGAATTCTCTTGCAATGACCGCAAAAAGAAATAGACGCTCAGGGTGAGCCAAAGTCCGACCAGCGCGTCAGGAATCATGAAGCGGGTGAAAAGATAAGGACTCAACGCAGTGGCCAGCACCACGGACGAGTAAACTCCCGCCCTCTCCCCATATGCGTACCGGCCCAGTTCATACACGGCGAGCAGCCAGCAGAGCATGCCCAGCAGCAGCGGCAAGCGAGTGCTCCAATCGGCGACGCCGAATAGTTTGTAGCTGACCGCCATTCCCCAATACATCAGCGGGGCTTTTTCGAGGTAGCGGATGCCATTGACGTGCAGGGTGACCCAGTCGTGGCTCAACACCATCTCGCGTGATGCTTCGGCGTGTACTGTATCGACGTCATCGAGCAGCGGCGGCGAAAAAATGCCAGGAACGTACAGGATCGCCCAGAGAGCAACGATGAGAAGAATGAAAAGCTTATGATTTCGAGAAACCGGCTCATCCGACTGAGTGGGACAAACGCCTGCCAGCTTCTCCACTGCGCTATTTTTTAATTGCATCCGGTAAACCAATCGAAATACCAGGCAAGCACAATCAGGGCGCTTGCCGGGGGCGCCAACAGCAGCAAACCAGCTAATTATAAGGCATCGATGGGTTCTGACTCTGCTGGGCGGGTTTGCGGCAAGATCGGGCTTGGGGAAACCTAAGGCAACGCCGCGGCTTCGAATGAGACGGGCGGAGAATCAGGAGATTCCATGAAGAACCTGTTGCATGCGGCGTCGGTTTTATTGCTTGCCGGCTTGGCGACGGCTCAGACCGGAGCCATGAACAGCATGAGCGGCGCCACCAACCAGAACCAAACACTGACCGGCGAGACGGCACATTCCTTTCCGCCAGCGCCGGGCTTCAGCGGCGGAGCGCCCGACGCGGGCGACCGTGTCTCCGGGACTCCCGCTAACGCCACGACCATGCACCTGGAGAGCGAGTCGATGACCGCCGGGCAAACGCCACCTGCCGCAGGCAGCGGGGCCGTGGCGCAGCAGGCTGTTTTTGAGAGTGCGGATCAGAGTCCGGCGCGCGCATCCAAGCGGAAGCAGCACTGAGTTCGCGAACGCTCTCTGACTGACCGGCCGCCGGAAGACGCAGGCTGTCGGAAGGCGCAGTTGCGGGGCGGCCTTCGCCGCCCCGTTTCAACTAAATGCTCACTGCGTTGTGCCCAGATTACCGGGTTGACAAGTTGCACCGGTATCTGGAACCGGGGTTGGCGGCGTGGGCGGCGTCGCCCACGGCACGTTGGTGAAGTCGAAGAAATCCAACAAATCGGGCTGCGCGGCATCGCGGAACGTCAAGGCCGCCGTCGGACCGATAAAGCGGCTCTCGACGAACTTGATGATCGCCGTGTGGTCCATAGGGATGTGCGAGACGTAGTGCCTGCGCGTGAACGGCGAAACGATCAAGTTCGGCAGACGGAAACCAAGCTGCGCGGCGAAGCCCAGTTTGGTGGCCGCGTCGTTGGGATGGGTGCCGGGCCAGGCGGGCGTCAGGTCGCAGTGCAGCGAGGGTGGCGGAGGGGGCGGAGGCGGTGCAGGCGGCGGAGGCGGTGCAGGCGCTGGAGGCGGCTCGCACGGGGGGAAACTATCGGGATTCACCGCGATCGCCGAGATGTCGGTGGTGATTCCCAGCGACTTATCGGTGAAATCGTTGGTGTGCTTGGGCACCGGAGGCACGTGTTCGAGTGGACCGCCGCCTTCGTCGTAGCTGAAGAAGAAGACCGAATCCTTCCACGAGGGGCTGTTCATCAGCGCATTGACGATAGCCGCCACTTGCACCTGCCCGGCCAGAATCGATTGGCCCGAGCCGGGGTGCTCATCGAAGAACCCATAGGCCGGAATGATGTAAACAAAATTCGGCAGCGCGCCGTTCGCCACGTCGACAAAATACTGGGTCATGGGCGCAATGTGAGTGGGGTCGATGCAGAAGGAGTTCTTGGGATCGCCGACCGCCGTGGAAGGAACGGTCGTCGGCGCGGCAGTCGAGCCACAGGGCTTTGACGCATTAAGGTACTTAAAGCCGTAAGTGAAATAGTTTAAGTCGACTTCCGGAAGGCCGGGGCACGCGGGGGTGCCGCTGTTCGGCAGCACGCATCCGCTCTGCGTGAGGCCGTAGTAAATCTTCCACGAAACCGGCGGTTTGGCCTGATCCAATTCCTCGAAGATCGTAGTGATGGCGAGCGAACTCGTGATGCCATCGTTCTTGAATGGGTCATTCGTTAAGCCTTGCGTAGTTCCGCCGCTGATGGTCGCAATGCGGTTCGGCGTGCTCTTGCTGGCAACCGGAGAGAACCAGCGGTCGGAGACGGCGAACTGCGAGGCCATGTAGTAGTAGTAGTTGAGAAAATCCTGGTCGTAATACCCCATGGCGCGCGTGCCCCAATCGTTGGGGGAATTATCGGTCAGGGTTCCGCTGCCACAGCCGGAGGCGGCACAACCGATGGCATAGCCCGCGGCTTCCTGCACGAAGTATTTCATCGTGATCTTGCGCGTGATCGACTCGCTGTTGCTCACGTCCAGAAAGCTGGCCGGCCAATCGGAGCTCATGTCGTCGACGCATGCCGTGGCCAATTTGAACGGAAGAAATGTCTTGCCGTTGTACGTGTTGGTGAACGTAGTCAGCTTGTCGTCGATGCCATCGACGTTATACATGACCCCGTCATCGCCCACACTGAAATTATTGGCCTGACGATACGGATTCAACATGCCGAAATAAGTATCGAAAGTGCGATTCTCGTTCAGCATGAAGATGACGTGATTCAACTGGGTAACACTGCCGTTTCCTGGGGGCGGAGGGGGAGTCGGCGTCGGCGTCGGCGTCGGCGTTGGCGTCGTCGGCGTTGGAGTTGGCGTTGGAGTGGGAGTCGGAGTAGCAGGGGTTGGGGCCGGATTTGCAGCAGCGGTCGAGCTATTCGAGGACGACCCGGACCCACAGGCCCATAGGACAAGCAGCAGAGCGGAAACCAGCAGCACATCAATACATCGTTTCATTGGTTCTACCATCCCTCGCGGACCAACCATAATGGTTGCTGTGAGGAAGATGGAGTGAGCAGCTCGGGAGATGCCTGGCAAAGAGGTACTAAGTAAAGAAGACGAAGGGACTAAGTAAGAGAATCCGAGTTGCTGAATCGGGCTACTGTGCCGGTGGGCTTGGCGGCTAGAGCAGTACCAGAGATACTGTATCCTTCGCTGTCATCGTGAGGAGGCTCGCCGCTTTTGCGAGCCGACGTGACGATCTATGCATTTCACCGGGCGTCACCGAAGGTCGGAAAAAACAATACATGGACCCTTACGTCCCTCACCCCAGCGAGCCGAGCCTCGCCGGGGACCCCGATCGCGCCCTAACGAGTTCCTTCGCTGCGCTCAGGATTTCGCCAGCGGGCTCAGAGCACCCCAGAAAGCCTGAAATCTGGCTTTCCGGGGACCCCTCAGACGCCCGCAAAACGGCTCAACCTCAGGGTGACACGCTGGAATAATCGTTGGGATACACCAACCCCACCACCGCCCTAGCTCAGCTCGACTTTCTTCATGAGCCTGCCGACGCGTACCAGCAATTGCGTGGGAATCATCGTATTCAGATACAGGTCGTGAGTCTGCCGGCCATCGATCCGCACTGAACCGGCTTTGATCTTTCTCTGCGCATCGGAAGCGGAGTCGGCTAGCCTGGCCTTGAGCATGAGTTTGTCGAGCTTGATCGACCAGGTTCCGCCATCGGAGCCACTGCCGCACTCGCTGGCGCGCAGGGCCACGCTCTCGATATTTTCCGGCGCTTCGCCGCGTTGAAACTGGCGTGTCCAGTTGGCGGCGGCGGCTTCGGCCTTCGCGGCCGAGTGAAAGTCGGTAATGATGAGCTTGGCGAGATCCTTCTTCGCCTGCATGGGATGCAGCTCCGCGGTCTGTACGCGCGCTTGAAGCGTTTCAATCTCGGGAATCGTCAGGTCGGTGAGCAGTTCGTAATAACGCCACATCAACGGGTCGGCGATGGACATCAGCTTGCCGAACATCTCGTCGGGCGATTCGGTGATGCCGACGTAATTGCCGTAAGACTTTGACATTTTCTGCACGCCATCGAGACCTTCGAGCAGCGGGGTGGTGAGCACGATCTGCGAGAGCTGTCCGTAATGGCGCTGGAGTTCGCGGCCGACGAGCAGGTTGAACTTCTGGTCGGTGCCGCCGAGTTCGACATCGGCGTTGAGCGCAACCGAGTCGTAGCCCTGGGTAAGCGGATACAGCAGCTCGTGAACGGAGATAGGCTTTTCTTCCTGAAAACGCTTGTGAAAGTCCTCGCGCTCGAGCATCTGCGAAACCGTGAACTTGGCGGCCAACCGGATAAAGCCCTCGAAGCCCAGCGCAAACAGCCATTCGCTGTTGAAGCGGATTTCGGTCTTGGCCGGATCGAGGATCTTGAAGACCTGCGCCTTGTAGGTCTCGGCGTTGGCGTTGATCTGCTCGCGGGTGAGCGGCGGACGCGTGGCGTTGCGCCCGGTGGGATCGCCAATCAGTCCGGTGCCGTCGCCGATGAGGAAAATGGCCGTGTGGCCCATGTCCTGGAAGTGCTTCAGCTTGCGCATAATAACGGTGTGGCCGAGGTGGAGATCGGGCGCGGTGGGGTCCATGCCGAGCTTGATGCGCAGCGGACGGCCTGTCTTGTACGACTCCTCGAGACGCTCGCGGAGGTCGGCTTCGCGGATGATCTCCACCGCGCCTTTGCGCAGATATTGCAACTGTTCTTCGACGGGACGGAAAGCCATATAGCTCGATTATACGAGAGAGCTTCAACACTGCCGGCACAGATGGCGTCCAGATGCTCCCGGCCGCAGCTCGCAAATTATTCGCTGGCCCCCGAATTTTTCTGCGCGACTTTCAAAGTTGTGCCGGGTTTTCATCGATGCATCAACCTCCTGTTCCCCGTTGATGGGATGTAGTCGACGAGCCCGCACCTTCCGGGCTCGTTTTTTTGCTGCTCGGTGGCGCCTGCAAGCATCCGTATAGCTAAGTGTTTTCGACCGCCTGCTGCCGAAGGGTTCAAAGACGAATGCCCGGAGCAGGCGGCGGTTGTCCGGCGAGAGACGGCCCGTTTTGGTAGAGGACTGAACCCTCAGCCAGGACCAAGGGTGCAGTGGGAAACCGTTGCGCCTCCCGCGCTTGGAAAGAGAACGCTGTCCGGGATGGAGCGGTAGTCCGTCATCCAGCTTTCAATCCCGCCCCGCCCTCGTGTCCCAGCGCTAAGAGTTATTTCAAGTTTCGAGTTCTGAGTTTGGAAACTCGATAAAACGCATCGTTTCTTTTTCTTTGGATGACTGCGGGATGGCTGCAATGTTCAGCGCTGAGATGACAGACAAAGTTTCCGCCCACACGCTACTGACCGACAAGCACGGCCGCCAAATCACGGACTTGCGGATTTCGGTTACCGACCGCTGCAACTATCGTTGCGTCTACTGCCGCACGGGAAATGACGGCGCGCTCTTTGCCGAGCTGCCGAGCGAGGATTACCTGCGCATGGCGCGAGTGTTCGTCTCGCTTGGCATCACCAAGATACGGCTGACGGGCGGCGAGCCGCTGTTGCGCCGTGAGCTGCCGGAGCTGGTCGGCGAGCTGGCCCGGCTGCGCACTGTCCAGGGCGACGAGCTGGACTTGGCGATTACCACCAACGGGCATCTGTTGCAGAAACTTGCCGGCCCGCTTGCGGCTGCGGGGCTAAAGCGGGTGACGGTCAGCATGGACGCCGTGGATCGCGAGCGGTTCGCGCGCATCACGCGCGTCTCCAACGGATTTGACAAGGTTTTGGCAGGTATTCGCGCCGCCAAAGAGGCAAATTTAGGTCCCGTAAAAATCAACTGCGTGCTGCTGCGCGGTTTTAATGACGACCAGATTACCGAATTCGGCCGCTTTGCCCGCGAAGAAAACGTAGTGGTGCGCTTCATCGAGTTCATGCCGCTGGAAGAGGACCGCGTGTGGTCGCCTCAAATCGTAGTTCCGCTGAAGGAGATTCTGCAGCGGATGGCGAGCTTCCGGCCTTTGCGCGAGATCGAACACGGGGCGAGTGAGACCGCGCGCCGTTACGTGTTCGACGACGGCGTCGGCGAGATCGGCATCATAGCTCCGGTTTCCATGCCGTTTTGCGGCCATTGTTCGCGGGTGCGGCTGACCTCCGATGGCAAGATCCGCACCTGCCTGTTCTCGGTGATCGAACACGATCTCTACGGGCTGATGCGCCGCGGCGTCAGCGACGAGCGCTTGTCGCAGTTCATCATTGAAGCCATCAGCCAAAAGGAAGAGCGGCATCACATCGGCGAGCCGGGTTTCGTGCCGCCCTCGCGCAGCATGGTACATATCGGAGGGTAAGGGTGGCACAACTCCCACATCTGCCAAAAGCGGGCAGATATGGGGCACCGTCGAAGGTCGGAGGACAAGGTACCGCGACACTGGTCCTAATTCCCACATCTGCCAAAAACGGGCAGATATGGGGCACCGTCGCACAACTCCCACATCTGCCAAAAGCGGGCAGATATGGGGCACCAAGCCACTTGCTTATGAAAGTTGCAACGAACCCGCGGGTTCGTGCATCATTAGAGCTGAACTATCCCCTGGCTTCAACAACCCCGCGGGTGGGGCTCGGTGGGCTTCCCATCACGGCAGTGCACCCGCTGAAGCCAACGGAAGCTTTCAACATCCCCGTTCCGCCGCTTTGCGGAACTGAAGGCGAGAAAAACTGTGGCTACGGCTATTTCTGCGAATCAAAGCTGTTCTCTCGACAACTATCTGGTACTTCCTGATCTCTCGATGGACGCCCGTATTGCGGCTGCCAGGCAAGCGCTGGGAGAAGAATGCGTCATCCTCGGGCATCACTACCAGCGCGACGAAGTGATCCGTTTCGCGGATTTTCAGGGTGACTCCTACAAACTCTCACAGCAGGCCGCGGCGGCGAAGGGCGCTTACATCGTGTTTTGCGGCGTGCACTTCATGGCCGAAAGCGCCGACATCCTCGGGCGTCCCGACCAGTCCGTGATCCTGCCCGATCTCAACGCCGGCTGCTCGATGGCCGACATGGCTGAAATCTCGCAGGTGGAAGACTGCTGGGAGCAGTTGGTAGCGCTCGGCATTACCGCGGACGACGGCAAAGGACTGTCGCCGATGACGTACATTAACTCGGCGGCGGCCATCAAGGCTTTCTGCGGAGAGCACGGCGGCGCCGTCTGCACCTCGGCGAATGCAGCCTCGGCGCTACGCTGGGGACTGGCGCGCAATCCCAAGGTGTTTTTCCTGCCCGATCAGCATCTGGGACGGAACACCGGCTACGCGATGGGCATTCCGCTCAACGAGATGGTGGTGTGGGACCCCTTCATGCCGATGGGCGGGCAAACCCCGGAGCGTCTGCGTGCCGCCCGCATCATTCTCTGGAAGGGACACTGCTCGGTGCATCAGCGCTTTTTGCCGGAGCACGTGGAGCGCGTGCGCACCGCTTATCCGGGTATCCGCGTGATTGTTCATCCCGAGTGCCGATGGGAGGTCTGTCAGAAGGCCGACGACATCGGATCGACCGAAAAGCTGCGCAAGCTGGTGGAGGAATCGCCTGCCGGAACCCGTTTCGCAATTGGAACCGAGATTCACCTGGTAAACCGGCTGGCCAAACAGCATCCGGAGAAGCCGATCATTACGCTCGACGATGCTGGTTGCCTGTGCACCACCATGTATCGCATCTCACCGCAGCACTTGTGCTGGGCGTTGGAGAGCCTCGTCGACGGCGTCGTGGTCAACCAGATCAAGGTGAATCCGCAGGTGAAGCATTGGGCGCGTGTCGCGCTGGACCGCATGTTGGAGATCCACTGAACGGCGGGGCTATAAACGGGTTTCGAACAGCTTAAGGCTATGCTGTCGACCGCATGCTTGAGATCCACTGAATGCATTCGGAATGACGCTTCGCGTAGAATAAGCGTGGATGCGAGACATGCGCACTTTTTCCTTACACGAGGCGCAGGCGATGCTGCCGGTTCTGGAGTCGCTGCTGCGCGCTTCGATCGAGTCGAAACAGAAGATCGAGGGGATCGAAGCCGAATTGCAGCACGTGCAGGAGCGAGTTTTCCTGGATGGCGGCACGCTGCTCAACGTCAAGCTATGGGCTCGCCGCGGCGCCGAGCGCGACAAGGCTCTGCGCAAGGCGAAGGACGCGATTGCCGAAATCAATGCCATCGGCGTGCAGGTGAAGGACCTTGAGATGGGATTACTGGACTTCCCCTGCAAGGTGGAAAGCGGCGAAATCGTTCTTCTGTGCTGGAAGCTGGGTGAGACCGCAATCACTCACTGGCATGGCCTCGAAGAAGGTTACGCCGGGCGCAAGCCGATCGACGAACGTATCCAGCGAGCCAAGCCCGATCAGATCAACTAGGGCGGCGTGGGGCTGAGGCAACGACCCCACATTAGCTCCGCCTTCCGCTACGCAAATGTGGGTCACCCCCGGCTGTCATGTTGAGCGCAGCGAAACATCCCGAGGAAACTTTGTCCTACCAGCGCCGCTGTGAGCTTTTCGATAAATCCGTCGGCTGCACCTCAGCCCCATACTGTGCCGGGATTCTTCGCTGCGCTCAGAATGACAGCCCGGAATCTGCTTCGGCTGCGTTCAGCGCCTGACGCTCCAAGCTATGGCTGACACTTCAAGCCATGAAGAATCTTTTAAAACTTGAGAAATCCGGTGCCTGGCGAAACCTATTCAGAATGCCTGGGTTTCTACTAAGATGAAAAGGTGTGTTCAGGGGGAGCTATGTCTAGAACGGGCACGGCATTTCTCGCTCTAATCAGCTTGGTTGCTGTTGCGGGATTGATGATTGGCTGCAATGGTTTTTTCGTCTCGCCGACTTCGCTGGCCAGCATTACGGTTAGTCCAGCTACGGCGGTTCTTAGCTCCGCGAGTGGCGCCGGGACTCTGACAATTTCCGCCAGCGGTCTACTAGTCAACGGCAACAGCTCCACTATCTCGCCGGCCTGGACGACTTCCGATACCACGGGCGCGGAAATTACCATCAGCCCCACCACCGGGTCGTCCACGATAGTCACGCCTGTGACCGGGGCTGGCAATACAGCAACAGTGACGGCCACTTCCGGCGGGCAGAGCGCGACGGTTCCGATCGATGTCATTACCGGCACAATCAGCAGTATCACCATAAATCTGTCGACCACGACTGTGACACCACCGGGAACCGTAAACGCGACAGTCGTCACGGACAGCGGGATCACGATTCCAGCTAACTTTGTTACGTGGACTACCCCTTCGGGCGCGACCATCAGCGGCAGCGGCAACAGCGCGGTTTTTACGTTTTTGACCGCCACAGCCGGAACGACGGCGACGATCACTGCGACTGTCACGACCAACGGCAACTCGACACTCACTGCGACTTCACAGACAATTACCGTTATTTGAGGCGGAAGCGGATGGCAGCGTATCGGCAGCGGCTTGTCAGCGCTGGCAGCTACTTGTAATTGTTTAGGGTGTCATTCTGAGCGACCACAGGGAGCGAAGAATCCCAACACGGCGTGGGGCTGAGGCGCAGCCGAAGGATTTCATCAAAAAGTCCAGAGCGGCGAGGAGTGGGTCAGTTCCCTAGGATGCTTCGCTACGCTCAGCATGACATCCTAAGTTATGTCTCTTGAGAAACCACAGTAAACATTGGCGTTCACTTCGACTACGGTCCCGGCTTTTGCTGTGGTATGCCGGAGCGCTCTGCACTACAATTTCTACGGAATCATCTCTCGTGCTTAAGAAGTCCAGAAGATCTCTTCCCAACATCGCCGTCGTGTGCCTGTGCGGGTGGCTGCTTGCGCTCGCGCTGTTTTCAGCCGGCTGCAAACGTGGTTCATTGCGGTCGAACGAGATCGCCTACGTCGCGGTTCCCCAGGCTGTGCTGCGCGACCGTTTGGCCGCGCTCTACAACAAAGTTGGAACGGTTACCAACGGGCAGAAGGTGGAGATTCTGGAACGGCAAAAGCGTTTTGTGAAGGTGCGGACCGCCGGCAACCAGGAAGGTTGGATCGAGCAGCGCTATCTTGCCGGCCAGGACGTCTTCGACGGCTTCGCAAAGCTCGCCAAAGAGAATGGCACGACGCCGGCCCAGGCAAAAGGCGCGACGCGAGCCGAACTGAACATGCATCTGATTCCGACGCGTGACGCGGAAAAGCTCTATCAACTGGCCGAAGGAGAGAAGGTCGACATTCTGAAACGGGCTACCGCGGAAAAGCAGACGCCGGGCGCGCCCAAGGGCTTCAGCGTATCCAACCAATCCAAACCCGAGCCGCGAAAGCCAGGCTCCAAACCGGCGGTGAACGGCAAGGGTGCTTCGGCCACGCCACCCGCCACGGTACGGGATGCAAACCCGCCGCAGGTGGTCAACGCCAGTGTTCCGCAAGCGGCGCCGGCCGACGGCAAGCCCGCCGAAGCCAAGCCGATGGATGACTGGTGGCTGGTGCGCGACAAACAGGGGCGGGTGGGATGGGTGCTGGCCAGAATGATCGACATCGATGTGCCGATGGAGGTCGCGCAATATGCCGAAGGCCAGCGAATCCAGGCCTGCTTCGTTCTCAACCGCCTGCGCGACCAAGACAAGGACGTGCCGCAGTACCTTGTGCTCATGACCGAGCCCAAAGACGGCCTGCCGTTTGACTTCAACTCCTTCCGGGTATTTACCTGGAGCCTGCGCCGGCATCGCTACGAAACCGCCTATCGCGAACGTAACATTATGGGATTTTTGCCGGCGAGCGTGGGTACTCAGAACTTCGACAAGGAAGGAACGCAGCCGATCTTTACCTTGAAGCTGCAAAACGAGGGCGGCGAAGCGAGCGCTCACACCTACAGGCTTGCCGGTACACTGGTGCGGCGCGTGCTTGCCCCCGGGGAAGAGACTCAGAAACTCGCCCAGATCCATAGGGAACACAAGAAGAAGGCCGCCGCGCCAGGCCATCACCGCCATTCTCCGTAGAGTAGTGTCCCGGAAGTTCTGCAACAAATCCTTAGGGTGTCATTCTGAGCGACCAAAGGGAGCGAAGTTGAGGCGTTGAGGCGGCGTCTGAGCCGCCTGCCGAAATCCTGAGCAAAGCGAAGGAACTCGGAATCCCTCCACAGCATGGAGCGAAGAATCTGCTTTTGAGTTGAGGGGTGAGAAAAGCAGATCCTTCGCTGCTTCACCCCAGCAACGGCAAAAGCGGCCGTCGCCGGGGACCCCGGCGCTCAGGATGACACTCACCCCCTGAGCTGGCCAGGGTTCCCACCCCGGCCATCCGCCCGGCACTATCTGGAATCCAATCGAGCGGGAGGGCTTCGCAATGGCGGAAAAGGTTAAGGAGCTGCATCTCCAAAGGGATTACAAGAGCTTTCTTTACTTTATCGACGGCAATGGAAACGTCTGCCAGAAGCCCAAGTCGGGCCAAGGCGATACCCAGATACTGGTGCCGAACGCGGTCGAGCGCGACAACCAGTATCTGTACTTCATCGACAAGGAAGGCGACGTCTCCCGTTCCCCGCGAGGAACCAAGAAGCGCGCTGCCGCCTGAGCTCTATGGACAATTCAGGTTGGAACATGTACGTCTTCCGGGACGGGCGGAGGATTGTTCCGGGGCAGAGACTTGTCTCTGAGCTGCGCGCCGCGCTGGCGGCCCTCGAACGGGGGCCCAGCCTTTCACCGGATCGGCTGCTGGATGCGTTGGTTGCCGCCGGTGAGTTGGAATGCGCGCTCACTGATGCCGGCTCCGAGCTGGCAGCGCGCGCGGCGGCCATCAGCGATGCCGTAGCCGGCATGCTGGTGCGTACGGCGATCAATCACCCCAGCGAGCAGGACTCGCCGTGGGCCCCGGCCGCGCGAGACGCGTCCAGCGGCGAAGATTCCATCCGGCAATTGCTGGCGCAACTGGAGTCTTTGGCGCCTCCGGCGCAGTTGCACCTCAGTGTTCACGAGGGCTTTGCCTACTACGCGCTGCACCCGCTGAAGATTGTGGACCTGCTGCGAGATGTCTTGTCCGGGCCGGCGGCAGGCGCCGGTTTTGCACCGGACGTGCCAGTGGCGGTGCTGGGGATTCGCAGCATTGGGGCCACCTTGAGCGCCGTGCTGAAGGCAGCGCTCACACAGCGCGGATACGCCGCCGACCGCACCACGGTCCGCCCAACCGGCCACCCTTATGACCGCAAACTCACGCTGGACAGGCAGCAGATGGCGTGGATCGAGGCTCACCACGGCGCCGAGTTCATGGTGATCGACGAGGGCCCGGGGCTGAGCGGATCGTCGTTTCTGGCGGTTGCCGAAGGGCTCGTCTCAGTCGGGGTGCCGCAGGAAAAAATTCTTCTGATCGGGAGCCGCCAGCCCGATATCGCTCAACTGCGTTCCCCGAATGCGGTCGAGCGCTGGAGCCGCTTCCGCTTCATCTGCATGGCATCGCACCCCTATTGTCCGGAAGGCGCCGCGATAGCCATCGGAGGCGGTGTGTGGCGGCAGGAATTCCTGGCCGATTTGAGCGATCCGCCTGCCTGCTGGACGCAACTGGAAATGGCGAAATTTCTCTCCGCCGACCGCGGACTCTTCTACAAGTTCGAAGGCTTCGGACACTTCGGCGGCGATATCGGAAAGCGGGCTTGCGCGCTGGCGGCGGCCGGCCTGGGACCGGCGTATCTGGGCAATGAATCAGGGTTTGGCATTTACCGGGTGAGCCGGGGCCGAGGGCTGAAGCCGCACGATCTTTCGGGGAGATTACGGCATTTGGCAGGCTATTGCGCCTTCCGCCAGCGAGAGTTCAAGGCCGACGATTCGCAGCCTTCCGCCATCGACGAGATGGCGCCCTGGAACTGGTCGTTGGAATTTGGGGAATCTGGCGACTCACCGGGTTTTGCCCCGGTTGAGGTCGAACACAGGGTCTTCTGCGACGCCCACATGATGCCACACGAATGGCTGGAACTCGGCGATGGCCGATTACTTAAACTCGACGGCGCAGCCCACGGCGACGACCATTTCTTTCCTGGCCCGTGCGACATCGCATGGGATCTGGCAGGGACCATCGTCGAGTGGAAGCTGACAGGCCCTGAAGCGGAGTATTTTCTGGAGGAGTATCGCCGCCTCAGCGGAGACGATGCGCGCAGACGCCTGCCGCCTTACCTGAGAGCTTATGTCTCCTTCCGGCTGGGCTGGTGCAAAATGGCCGCTCTGGCCAGTGCGGGAAGCTTCGACGAGCCGCTGCTATGGCGCGATTTCCAACGCTACCGCCGCTATGCCGAACATCTTTCCACGCGCTCCGAGGCGACTGTGCAAGAGGCCGCCGGGCTGAAACCGGAGAGCCCGCAAGCGGAAGCCGGCGGCATAATCAGAGTGGCGTAGGGACTGCCGACCCAGGGTAGTGCCCAGAAGTTCGTGCAATAAATGTTAAGGAGTGTCATTCTGAGCGACCGCAGGGAGCGAAGAATCTGCTTTTTTTCAGGTGCGAGAAAAGCAGATCCTTCGCTGCGCTCAGGATGACACTTTATGAAGTCAGGATGACACTCATGAAGTGTGTTTAGTTATGCGGGGCATTTCTGAAACATCGCCTTGGCGTCTCAGGAAAAAAACTCGGCGATGGCATCCACCACTCGTCGCTGCTCGTCGGAGCGGAGTTCGGGGAAGATCGGCAGGGCTAAAACTTCGCGGCAAGCCCTTTCAGCCTCGGGCATCGAGCCGGGTGCATACCCCAGATAGGCAAAAGCTTCCTGCAGGTGCAGCGGAAGCGGATAGTAGATTTCGCTGGCGATGCCGCGAACGGCCAAAAACGCACGCAGTTCATCGCGTTTCGGCACCCGCACCACGTACTGGTGGTAGATATGTTGCGCCTGGGGATAAACGGTCTGAGGGCGCACCGGGCGTCCCGGCGCACCCGCAAGCGCAGCCGCGGAAAAGAGTTGGTCGTAGCGAGCCGCGATTTCCCGTCGCCGCGCATTCCAATCCTCAAGGTGCCGCAACTTGATGCGCAGCACCGCCCCCTGGATGGCGTCCATGCGGCTGTTGCCGCCCATCTCCTGGTGGTGATAACGGCGTGAGCTGCCGTGATTACGCAGACGGCGGACGCGCCCGGCCAGTTCCGGGTCGCTGGTGGTGACACAGCCGGCATCGCCGAAGGCATTGAGGTTCTTGGTGGGATAGAAGCTGAAAGCTGCCGCCTCGCCCCAGGCTCCCGCCTTGCGCTTGCGCCACGAGGCGCCGAAAGCTTGCGCGGCGTCTTCGATAATCGAAAGCTTGTAATCCTGAGCCACTTGCTCGAAAACGTCCATGTTGGCGCATTCGCCGAAAAGATGCACCGGCATGATCGCCTTGACCGCCGCGGGACGCAACCGCTCGATGGCCAGGCGCGCCGATCGAGAATCCAGGTTGAACGTCTCCGGATCGATGTCGGCAAAGACCGGACGGGCTCCGCAACGCACGATCGAACTGGCCGAGGCGAAGAAGGTGAACGGCGTGGTCAGCACCAGGTCGCCGGGACGAACGCCGGCGGCAGCCATGGCCAGCCACAGCGCATCCGTGCCGCTGGCGCAGGCCACCGTGTCAGTGACGCCGAGAAACGCCGAGATTTCCCGCTCCAGCGCGGCAACCTCGTCGCCAAGAATCAGGCTCTGCGACTCGCAAACCCGGTCGATGGCCTCGCGAACTTCACTGCGAATGGTTGCATACTGCCGCTTGAGATCGAGTAGCGGCACCGTCTGCCGCGGGGCGGCATCTGTCGCCGTTGCTTGAGAAGAATGTTCGTTCACGAAGGTTCCGATCTCCCCTGGCCGGCAAGCACCGCGCATGGCCATGACTGCCGCTTTCGTTGGCAAATGCCGGGTGAGCTATCGATTCTAGAGCAATTCTGGAGTCGGTGCCATGCCGCAATGGCCGGCGGAAAAACCCCACCCTAGTCGCAAAAGCGGCGACTAGAATGGGGCACCCGCTGCTTGTTCCCCGTTCTTTGCGAGCCCCACATTCGCCAACTGCGGCAAATGTGGGCCACCGCCGACAAACTCAGTGCGCCAGGAACAGAACGTAGTGGCTGGCGGAGATCATGAAAAACAGCAACGGGAAGGTAAGCCAGAAGTTTGTCCGGGCGGTGACCGCCGATAGGAGCATGAGTTTCTGGATCTCCGGCGGTGTGGGAGCAGACGGGTTTGGGTATCCAGTTCGCGCAAGAAGCGCAGGTTGACCAGAGTGAAGAAGTAGAGCAGCCCAACCCAGAGGATTCCGGCCAGAATATGAACAAACCGTAATCCGATTTGAAGTTTGGCGCTGGCATCGGCGGAGATAGCCAGGAAAGCTAAGGCGGCGGGAACTTGCATCATCGGTCCTCCGGTGCGCGAACGAGAGTTGCAAAATTAACCGAACAACCACACGGGCGCCAGTTGAATTTGGAAGGCTGACGACTTATCGTAGTTGTGTCCGTGAAGCGGCCCGGATGGAAATTCTGTCTTTTTTCAGTGGCTGTTTGATTGATCGATTTGGTTCGCTTTCGTTGTTTTGCGGTTTTTGGCTCTAAAGGAGAAAGTAATCAATGGATAACAAGCCGGCGCAGAACATACAAGACTCGTTTCTCAATACGGCGCGCAAGGACAAGTCTGTCATTACCATCTACCTGCTGAGCGGCGTCAAATTGTCCGGGCGGATTCGTTCCTTCGACAAGTATTCCGTGGTGCTGGAGACCAACAACCAGGAGCAGCTTATTTTTAAGCATGCGATTTCGACCGTTGTCATGGCTCGTGGTGCGCATGTAAGCGATCGCGCGGAGTTCCGCCCAGCTCCGGCTGCTGGAACGCCAGCCCCAAGTACCAATAACACCGCGCCCGCCGGATCGGGTTCGCCCTCATCGGAGGGATAGGTTATTCTCAGCCGTTCGGAGCAGAGCAACCCCTTGCGGCGGCCGGCCAAGCCCGGGGATCCGCGTTCGACCCTGCGTTCCGGGCCCGAGCGCGTTTTCCTTGTCGGCATCGAGCACCGCGCGCGCCGCGCCGAGAAGGGGCGACCTACGCCGCCCGATGATGCGGCAGGAGCCTCCAGCCGCGAGCCGGGTGCCGTGCCTCCCACGGCACGCCAAGCCAAACAGGCATTGCAGGCAAAGCAGAACGTCGGCGAGCATCTGGTGCCGTTCACGGCAGAGGAATCGCTGCACGAATTGCGCGAACTGGCAATCGGCGCGGGAGCGCAGATTACCGGTGAATTCCTGC
>Ga0187872_10000691_pt1 | contig 37163 bp, 31 predicted proteins | sample June2016WEW_16_4_FD_132973 | JGI IMG/M metagenome (GOLD analysis project Ga0187872, IMG submission 132973) | Peatland microbial communities from SPRUCE experiment site at the Marcell Experimental Forest, Minnesota, USA - June2016WEW_16_40 | ecosystem: Environmental > Terrestrial > Soil >...
ATGTCGCTTAACTGATTGTCTCAGCCGAGGGGTCCAGTCCAGGGTCTCACAATCGGAAAGCGCCCGACTGTATTCGATGCTTCTCGTCTGAAACTCATTCCGCCGCTTTTCGTACTCGATTCTTCCGCTCGCTTCCTGCGCCGTCAAGTCACTCAGGGTCGTGTTTTGGAGGTCTATCTGATCTTGGATGTGCTTCAAGTGTGCCTCGAAGTCAGGCTGGCTGACCGAAGAGCCACAGAGAGGACAGTGCCCATCTTGCAAATTGATACGCAATCCGTGTTCTCTCAGTTGCGCCAGCGCCCCAAGGTAAGGTGTGCGACTTTGCGCTTTTCTGAGCACCTCGCCCGCCGCGATTCGAGAATCTGCTGCGGTTTTCAGTGCCGATTCTGTAGCATCCAAATCCTTCTTAGCCGCTTCGCACTTGCCCTCCAATGTCCGTAACTGCTCACGCCAAGAGAGAGACTTGGAAATATCGGTATTGAGCCGTTCCAGTAATTGGACTCTCCCCTTTTGTTCAGTGAGTATCTGGCTCACCCTTGCCGCCAGTTGCCTGAGCGATGTGTCGGACTGCAAACCTGCCAACATAGCAAGCTTCTGTTGCGTTGCGGCAATGTCTGAGGTCGTGAGTTGTGAAGCGGCAGTTCGCGCTTCACTGATGTCAGATATGCCGGCGAAGTGCATCGCCATGGGAACCCCGAACTCCTCGGCCATGTCGCCGATCTTGTGAGTTTCGAGGACGCCTCCGGCGGTGGCGAGGTCGGGCTGGATCTTGCCGATGGCGTGCTTTTCGCACAAGACGCGGAAGGGCTCTTTCAGATAGATGTCTTCGCCGGTGAGGATGGGAGTCGGGCTCTGGTCGGAAATTTGTTTGAGCAAATCGGTGTACATCCAGGGGATCACGTCTTCCATCCACGACAAGTTGTATTTCTCATAAGCCTTGCCGAGACGGATGATCGACTTCACTCCCAGGTGGCCCAGATGATCCATTGAGAGCGGAATTTCCATGCCGACTGCATCGCGCACGGCAGCGACATATTGCTCAAGCATAGCGATGCCTTTGTCCGTGACTTCCATTCCGAGGAGAGGATGGGGAAGTTGGTTGGCTTGCCATTGATTCAGGTCGGTGGGGTTGGTGACGGTGCCGGGAGTGTCGGATACCATCTCGATTCCCAGGTCCATCTTGAGCCAGGTCAGGCCCATGGCTTCCTTGCGCTCTTTCATGCGCTGAGCTTAGATCTTCGGGTCCTTCGACTCGGTGGTGTCGGCGTAGATGCGAATCTTGTCGCGGAACTTGCCGCCTCCGATGAGCGCGTAAACGGGAGCGTTGTAGACTTTGCCGGCGATATCCCAGAGAGCCATTTCAATGGCGCAGACCCCGCCGCCCTGGCGGGCGTGTCCGCCGAATTGCTTGATCTTGCGGAAAATCTTGTCGAGCTGTAGGGGATTCTCGCCAACGATGCGGCTCTTCAAGAACAAGGCGTACGTGGGGCTTGCGCCATCGCGGACCTCACCCAGACCGTACACGCCCTGGTTGGTGTCGATGCGGATGATCGGACATGGGCTCGGGCCGGGCTTCACTACCGTCGCTACCCGCAGGTCCGTGATCTTCAACGTCGAGGGACTGGAATCAATGTTGACCGCCCTGGGGTAGGCTTCGGCGGTCTCAGCAAGAAACGCGCCGCCCATCGCCAAGGCCGAGGTTTTCAAGAGATCACGACGATCTAGTCCCCTGGTGTTCATTTGTTTATCCTCTGGTGCCAAAGTTGGGGTTAGAAAAACACCGGAGCTGAAACCCTTTCGGATCAGCAGCCCATTAGCGGAGCTAAAGCGCCGCTCGTCCAGAGTGCCGCAAGCAGGCGTTATTCTGCCGTGCCGCAAGTACACGTGTTTTAGCCGCGTTGCGGCTTTCACATGTATCTCTTTGCGACATACAATTGTAAGCTCGACGGCAAACAGCAGGTTTTAAAACATCACGAGAATTGAGGAGAGTGGAATGACATTGCTGAAAATGGCTTGGCGCACGTCCCCTGGAAATTTCGTCAAGATCGTTTGCGTTCTGGTTCTTCTCGCCTCGGAGTACGCTCATGCCCAGTTGTTCACGTTCTCGAAGCAGGAACTGATCGACTACACAGCGTCGTCTCCGTTTGACAGGCTTCCTGACGGGCGGCCGAAAGTGCCGGATTCCATGATAGAGCGGGCCCGTCATCTTTCGTCGGAAGAGGTGTGGGCGACGTTGCACGAGAGGGATTTCAATAATCAGTACGCCGACGGATTTCAGGTGTTACATCCCGGGAAGACCATGGTAGGACGCGCGTTCACCGTGCAATTCATGCCTTTGCGAGCGGATGTTGACGAGGTTGCGGAGAACAAAGCCAAAGCACACGGCCTGCCGCGCCTGATGAATCAGACGGCGATCGACATGCTGCAACCGGGTGATGTGCTGGTGGTCGATCTTTTCGGCAAAAAGCTGGGCGGCACGATTGTCGGGGACAATCTCTTCTATTACGTGATGAAAGCGACGAATGGCGGCGGGTTAGTCGTCGACGGCAGCATCCGCGACCTGGATGGGCTGTCTGAGATCGACATGCCCGGATACTTTCGCGCGGCGGATCCCACTCCCATTGGGAACGTGATGCTAACGGGCATCAATATTCCGGTGAGGATCGGCGGGGTCACTGTGATGCCGGGTGATCTTGTAATTGGCGATCGCGAAGGCGTTTATTTTATTCCGCCGCAACTCGTGGAGGAGGTGCTCGATCGCGCCGACGAGATCCATGTTCACGATGAGTGGACAAAGAAGAAGTTCGATGAAGGCAAGTACAAATCGTCAGAGATCTATGGTTCTCCGAAAGATCCGAAGCTGCAGGAGGAGTACCGGGAGTATTTGAAGAAGAGACTGGAGGAGATACGCAGGCAGCGCGGGGAGCGATGAACCTTCGGGCTTTGCTCGAAGGGCAGCCTGGGAGGCTGCAGCGCTCTACGATCGCGTGGCAGACCCTCATCCGCCGCGCTCGAGATGAAGGTAGAAGCTGGAGGAGTGCGCGTCTCTGCCGTGCCGCGAGAAGCGCATGGTGAGATGCGTTTTGGAGGGGCGCTTGTCGGCGAGAAGCGGGTGTCGGAAGACAATCCTGAAGCTACCCCATCTGACGGGTACTTTTCCGAGCCAAGGCTCGCCTTCAACAAAACTGTAGTGACTAGGCTCGTTGAAAGACCAGCAACCGACGTGCCGCCGAAACGGTAAAATGCCAGCGTGGCCTGCATCCGCGAAGTACCAGCAGTTCACGATAACCATCTAAACCATGGCCTCTATGAGAATCACGCGCCGCTCCTTTGTTACCGGTACTCTGAGTGCGTTACTGATTCCGAGCGATTTTGTTGCCCTCGCCCAGCAGCAGGGCATTGCCTCGCGGGGCGTGAAACCCCAGGCTCGCCCGGCCAGTTCGGGACGTCCCTTCAATGCGCGTTTGGTTGACGTCGCAAAGTCGGCTGGGTTACACCAACCCACCATTTATGGGGGAATCGAATCCAAGAAATATATCCTTGAGGCGAATGGTTGCGGATGTGCTTTCATCGACTACAACAACGATGGGTGGATGGACATCTTTCTGCTCTGTGGAACACGCCTTGAGGGCGCGCCAGAACAAGCCACCAATCGCCTGTACAAAAACAATCGCAACGGTACTTTCACTGACGTGACCGAGAGTGCTGGGCTGCATGCGGTGGGATGGGCGAACGGCGTTTGCATCGGAGACTACAACAACGACGGATTGGAAGACATTTTTTGCACCTATTTTGGACAGAACCGGCTCTATCGAAACAATGGCGACGGCACCTTTACCGACGTCACCAAAGAAGCGGGACTGCTCAGCGCCGAAACCCGCTGGGGAGCTGGCTGCAGCTTCCTCGATTACAACCGGGATGGCCACCTGGATCTGTTCGTTTCCAACTACATACGCTTCGATCTGGAGAAAGCTCCAGTGCCGGGGGAGGGTGCGACCTGCAATTGGAAAGGAATTCCGGTGAATTGCGGACCGCTCGGGCTGCCAACCGGACGCCACCTGCTGTATCGCAACAACGGCGACGGTACGTTCACCGACGTCAGCAAGGAAGCAGGAATTGACAAGGGCACTGAAAGCTATGGAATGACAGTCGTCGCGGCGGATTTTGACGGGGACGGATGGCCCGACATCTTCGTGGCATGTGATTCCACTCCCAGTTTGCTGTTCATGAACAATCACAACGGCACGTTTCGGGAGGAAGGTGTGGTTCGCGGTGTCGCATTGAGCGACGACGGCATGGAGCAGGCAGGAATGGGAGTCGGCATCGGAGACTACGACTTGGACGGACACTTGGATCTGTTCAAGACGCATTTCATGGGTGATACTTGCGGCATTTACCGCAACGATGGCACGGGCAACTTCGATGACCGGACTCGGGCCACAAAAATCGGCGTTGAGACTAGGTTCGTAAGTTGGGGCACAGGAGTTGCCGACCTCGACAATGATGGGTATCCGGACATCTTTATCGTCACCGGAGGTGTTTACCCGGAGGTCGAGCGCAAGCTGCCAGACTATCCCTACAAAACGCAACGCATTGTTTTCCGGAACCTGGGGAATGGGGTGTTTGAAGAACTCGGGGAGGAGGCGGGGCCGGGCGTCATGGAACCTCATTCCGGACGTGGTTGTGCTTTTGGGGACTTCGACAATGACGGCGATATCGACGTTCTGATTGTCAATATGAATGAACCGCCGTCATTGCTGCGAAACGACCTTACCGGCAAGCAGAACTGGATCAAGATCCTACTGGAGGGCGTGAAATCCAATCGTAGCGCCATCGGCGCCCGAGTCTTGGTTCACTACGGAAATAAAGTCCAGGCACAAGCCAGGGTTAGTCAGTCCAGTTACTACTCCTCAAGCGATCCTCGTCTGCATTTCGGCATCGGAGAGTCCAAGGTAGTGGACCTAGACATCTACTGGCCAAACGGCCTGCACGAACGCTACAACGCTATACCGGCCAACCAACTGGTCACGATACGAGAAGGAAAGGGAATTGTGAATAACAAAGGTTGGAGCCGAGATTAGCCGTTACGGGAACGATAGAGTCGAAATGAAACCATTTTCCGCTAGTGATATTCTCGACCCGTGCAACGGCTTGGCGGTTCTGCGATCTCCAACCTCCGCTTGACGGAATTTTCCGGACGCGTCACCGGCTGGATGAAGCAACACAGGAATAATCCCTGGTTTGTGCTGCTCCTCCTGGCGCAGCTGGTGGCGAGCGCATCCGCCCAGGACCAAGGGCCAGGTTGTGCAAAGGCCCGTTCCCACCTGGGCAGCGCCCAGGCCGCCATCAATGCCAAGGATTCGCTGACCGCAGTCCAAGAGCTGAACCAAGCCGTCCAGGTCGCCCCCCGGTGCGCAGATGCATATCTGCTGCTAGGTCTGACTGAATTCCGTAACGGCGCAACCGCCGATTCGATCCAGCACTACCAAAGAGCACTCCTGCTGCAGCCCCGGTCGTACTCCGGCCATTACGATCTGGCGCTGGCTTATGTGAAGGAACAAAAACTCCAGGAGGCACGCGCGCAGCTCGAGGAAGCGGTGAAGCTCGATCCCAGGCAAGCAGATGCGATGTACAACCTCGGGATGGTGCTTCAGGAACTGGGCCATCCCGCCGAGGCGCTCATCAAATTGAAGCGCGCAAGAGCGCTCGATCCGAAGCGCCCCGATGTAACATTCAATATCGTTCGAGCAGAACTCGAGATCGGACAAGTCGCTGCAGCGCGAGCGGAGGCCAGGGATTCGGCCAAGCAGTTTGGGATTGACTCTCAATGGTGCACGGCGATCGGGCAGCTTTTCCTGCAGAGAGACCAGCCTAAAGATGCTGTTCCCTACCTGCAGAGGGCCCTTCGCAGTCGCGGGGATGACGCCGAGCTTCGCCATCAATTGGCGGTCGCGTACCTGCAATCCGGACAACCAGACGAAGTCCTTCTGACGATTGGGGAACCGAGAACGTCGGACGACCATTACCTGCGCGCCAGTGCTTACTATCTTTCCCATCGATTCCCCGAAGCCGACAGGGAATCCGAACAGGCCCTGGATCTCGCCCCTGATAACCCACAGATTCTGGTGCTGCGGACGCGTCTGTTGCAGCGTGCTGGGGACCAGAATGAAGCTCTGCAGACGGCGCAAAAGGCCATCACGCTCGCCCCCAATTGGGAGCAGCCTTACTACCTTGCGGGTGTGAGTTCGTATTTCCTCCGTCTCTACGAAGAGGCTGTGAAGAATTTGGCGCGGGCTGTGGAACTGAACCCTAAGTCGGCGAGGGCGCTATTTGTGCAGTCCATTGCCTTGGTGAACTTAGGGAAAATGGACGATGCTGAGACCTCTCTACGTCGCGCCGTCGCTCTGCAACCAGGGAACGCCCGTCTCAACTGTCATCTCGGAATCCTGCTGGAACGCATGGACAGAAACGCGGAGGCGGAACGGTTTTTCAGAAAAGCGATCCAACTCAAGCCGGAATACGCATTGTCGCACTACGAGCTAGGGAAACTCTTGGCCAGTTCCAGTCATTTGCGGGCAGCTACACTGCAGTTAGAACAGGCCATAAGGTACGACCCGGGGTTGATCGCAGCCTACTATCAGCTGGGCCGGATCTACGCCAAACTCGGAGAGCCCGAAAAATCGGAGCACATGCTTGCGGAATTCAAACGCTTGCACAAACAGGAACAACAGGATCCGCACGACGACCAGGCGCGCGATGATGACGCCAAGAAAGAAACAGAAGCACAATGAAGTGCGGCTCCAGATCCGCAAAATCCGCTGCCATCTGTGAGGCTCGAACATATACACATAGCATACATAGAGTGCAGGAGACGATCCGACAACTGCCCTAGTTGGTCCAAACCAAGGCCAGATAATTGTTTTGAATTATTCTCGCATACATTTGAACAAGATGGACTTAGCTATAAGGACAGCTGATCTGTGGAAGGCCGGCCGGGGGCGGTTCCCCAATTTTTTTGTTGACAACCAACCTACATATGCGGTTATGTGTCCCCGTTCAAAATAATGCGCATGGACCTGCCAACCTTTACCGGCGGCTGCTTCTGTGGTACCTCCGGCAAGACGGCCCTTTATAAAGACGCGCATCATGAAGTAACTCCAATGTGGCAGGCACTGGATGAAGGGATATCGGATGAGGGGAGCTACTGAGTAATTTATCAGGCACCTCTCGCCTCTGCCCCGAGACTGACCCTGGAGGTGCTGCATGAAGCGCCAATCGCTCGCCAAGTTCTGGTTTTGCAGCTTTGCCGCAATCCTGCTCTGTGCCGGACAAATCCTCTATGCCGAAGTGACCGGCGGGATTTTGGGAACCGTAGTGGATTCCAGTGGCGCGGCCGTAGCCAACGCCAGCGTAACTTTACACAACCTGAACACCGGGCTGGTTCGCAAGGTGAAGACGAACGCGGACGGCACCTACGAGTTTCTGAGCGTCCCGGTGGGCGAGAACTATTCCGTGCAGGTGGAACTTTCGGGCTTCCAGACCACCGCTCTGACCGGCATCAAGCTCGACGTGAACCAGAAGTACCGCGCCGACTTCACACTCAAGGTATACGCGTTCAAGGAGACGGTGGAAGTTGTTGCCAACGCCGCCCAGGTGGACACCAGCAATACGCAACTGGGCGACGTCATCTCCGACAAGAAGATGACGACTCTGCCCTTGAACGGCCGCAGCTACATTGACCTGATGGGCCTCCAGGCGGGCGTGGTGCCGGTTGCGTCTGGCGACGCCGTCAATGACCGTCCGGTTTCCGGCAACGGCAATTCTGGTCAGATGTCGGTCAATGGGCAGCGTGAGTCCGCCAACTCCTTTCTGGTGAACGGCGGCGACGTAGAAGAAAGTGTCAATAACGGTGCCTCGATCGTTCCGACACTCGATTCGATCCAGGAATTCCGCCTGCTCACGAGCTCATTCAATGCCGAATACGGGCGGTTTTCCGGGGCGATTGTCAATGTCGTAACCAAGAGCGGAACCAACGAAGTGCACGGTTCGGTCTACGAATTCCTCCGCAATGACGCAATGGACTCGCGCAATTACTTTGACCTGACACGTGGCGAGCTGAAGCGGAATCAGTTCGGCGGCACCATCGGCACCCCTATCGTCAAAAACAAGATGTTCTTTTTTGGCGATTATCAGGGCACGCGTGAAGTGGCAGGCGTGTCCTCGGGCATCATTCCAGTGCCATCGAATCTTGAGCGAGGCGGTGATTTTTCGGATCTTGCAACGACGGGATTCGGGACCTTTAACACACAGATAACAGACCCCAATGATCCTAACAATACGATATACGTACCGAAAACCGTCCGCAGCGGCAGCACGGCCACGAACATGGCTGCCGTATTGACGCAGCGCCTGCAGGCCCTTACGGGTCAGACGGTCACTCCCGGCGAGCCGTACTATTTCCAGGCGACAGACGTTAATCTCGCCACCGACCAACCATACGGCGCGCCTTGCACTGACAATACGCAGTGCGTATTTCCCGGAGCCAACGGTCCCGTGATTCCTCAATCAGCCTGGTCCCCGGCGGCGGTGAACACATTGAAGTTTATCCCTACACTGACCGGAACGAGCAACGGCCAGCCCTATTTTTCCAGTTCGGCCTACAAGTCCAATGTGAAGGACCATAAGTTCGGGGTGAAGGTTGACCTGAACACTGGCCACGGCGGGACGCTCTCTGCTTATTATCACTGGGACGACGCCGATTACCAGGCTCCCTACAATCCACTCTCCAACCTCCCGGGCTTTGCGGTGGACACGCCATCCCGCGCGCAGCAGATCGGGGTAAATTACACGACCATCTTCAATGCCAATACGGTCAATGAGTTCCATGTGAGCTATACGCGCTTCGCCTTCCTGAAAAATAGGCCCATCGAGGGACTCGGCAATATCACCGACTTTGGGTTTATGAAGGGGGGCTTAGGCGTCATCCCGTCAAATCCAAAGTATGAAGGTGTACCGTCGATCGGTCTGAACAACACGGGCGCATCCTTCGGAATGCCCGACGGCATTACTGGCCAGTACAACAATACGTATCAGATCACGGACAATTTTACGAAAGTGAAGGGAAGACACAGCCTCAAATTTGGCGGCGATGTCCGCTATATCCAGGTCAACGAACGCAACACCTACACCCCGAATGGCTGGTTCACGTTCTCGGGAGGCGAAACCGGCAACGATTTCGCTGACTACCTATTGGGCGCCCCGGACTTCTTCAATCAAACCAGTCTTCAGCTCCTGGACTCGCGCACCAAATACTTCGGGCTTTACGTACAGGACACATTCAAGGCTACGCCTGATCTGACCATCAACTACGGATTGCGCTGGGATGTCAGCCAGCCCTTCTATGACACAAAGAACCGGCTTCAAACCTTTGTGCCCGGAAAGCAATCGAAAATCTATCCGGATGCCCCGGAAGGCTTTGAGTTCCCAGGCGATCCTGGAGTGCCACGAACGCTTGCTCCGACGCAATACAACCGGTTTGCTCCTCGGCTTGGTATCGCCTACTCGCCCAGCGCCCGAGAGGGCGTATTAGGAAAGATTTTTGGCGGTCCGGGAAAGACCAGCATTCGCGCCGGTGGTGGGATCTACTACACGGCAATCGAGGATCTGACCCTGTTCAACGAAGTGGGTGATCCTCCATTCGGGCTGTTCTACGTCAGTCCCGTGCCGGTATATCTGGAACAGCCTTACGAGTCCCGTGCCGGCGCAGCCAATTTCCCCGGGCAGCGCTTCCCCTTCACCATTCCGCCGCCAGGAGCCACCGGAATCTGGGATCAATATCTTCCCATCGCTACCGCGCCTACGTACCGGACCGACAATAAGCTTCCCTATTCCGAGCAGTTCAATCTCACCATCCAGCGCGAACTTGCGCGTTCGGCTGTGCTGACCGTTGGCTACGTGGGATCGCGGGGCCATCACCTGCTTAACGAGATCGAATTGAATCCCGGGAACGCCGCTACATGCTTGGCTCTTCAGCCCCCGGTTGTGCCTGCGGGTCAGGGCTGCGGCCAATACGGCGAAGATACCATTTACAACAGCGCCAGCAATCCCAACCAGGTTGTCTCCTACGGAACCCGGCCCTATTCGGTGACCTCGGGTCGTGGGCTGTCCCAGGGCCTGCTCGATTTCCAGAGCAACCCGTGGGAGGCCACCGAGGCCAATTCGGCCTACGATGCCTTGCAGGCCAGTGTGCAAAAGGATGTCGGCAGGTTCCGGTTCCTGGGTGCTTATACCTGGTCCAAGTCCTTCGACAATTCTTCCGGTTTCTATGATGAGCCTAATCCCTATAATCCACGCGCTAGCCGGGCACTTTCCACCTTTGACTTAACCCACAATTTTGTCATGAGCTACAGTTATGATTTGCCCTTCACCAAATCAGCACACGGCGTCCAGGGCAAGTTGCTCTCGGGTTGGACCGTCACGGGTATCACTCGCTTCACTACCGGTTTCCCGGTGACCCTCACTGAGAGTGACGATGCTTCCTTGTGCGGCTGTGGGGGAGCAGATGTTCCCAACTACAATGGCCAGCCGATCCATTTCCTTGACATCCGCAAAACTGGACAATGGTTCGATGCATCCCCCTTCTCCTCCGAAACCACAGGCGTGTTCGGCAATTCCAACCGTCGTTTCTTCCACGGTCCCGGCACAAACAACTGGGACTTCTCTCTCCACAAGAACACCCAGATCACAGAGAAAACGAATCTGGAATTCCGGGCAGAGTACTTCAACGTTTTCAATCACGCGCAATTCAGTTCTGTCACCGGCGATGTTCTGGGCAACATGGGTCAGGTTACGGGCGCGCGCGACCCCCGCATCGGGCAGGTGGCGCTGAAACTTTCTTTCTGAGGACCGGCCAAGCTTCCGGCCGGCTTAGAACATCCAGTGATTGCGAAAGGCCCTATGAACCATGGCTTGAGGAAGATGTGTACCTTGGCTCTCCTCTCAATTTGCTGCTGTTCGGGAAGTACGCTGGCCCAGATGAATGGCGAAGCGGCACAGGACTGGGCGGTCGTGTTCCGCGACACGCTGCAGCATGACGTGCTGCAATTCTGGATCGATCACGCTGTCGACAAGCAATACGGAGGTTTCTTTGGCCGGCTTGACCGCCAAGGCCGGCCGACCGATTATGGCAATAAGTCCGTCGTCCTGATTTCGCGGTCATTGTGGTCGTTCTCTGAAGCGTACCGACGCTATCCGGATCCCGCGTATCAAAGAATGGCAGCTGAATGTTTGAAGTTTCTCCGCGACAATATGTGGGACAAAGAGCACGGCGGCTATTACTTCATGGTCGCCCGGGACGGAACCATCGTTGACTCGACGAAACAGTTGAACCCCATGTCTTATGTCATGGAGGGACTCGCGGAATATGCCCTGGCCTTCCACGACAATCAGGCTGCACGCGAGGCCCTGGACCTGTTCCGAGTGATCGACCGGCACGCTCACGACAGCCAGTATGGCGGCTATCGCATCGCCTTCACCGCCGACTGGCAATTTATCAAGGACTACAGGCCGGGTCCTAATGCAGGCGGCTCCTTCGGACGAAAGTCCTACGATTGGCACCTGGGCCTCGTCGAGGCCTTGGCCACCCTCTATGGGGTTACAGGCGATGCCCAGGTGCGAAAGCGGCTCGAAGAGCTGCTGGACATTTTCGTGAACAAGATCATCGACACGGAGGTTGGTTACGGCCGCTACTACTTCAACGATGATTGGAGTGTGGCTGATCGCGAGGGCGACTCAAAGCAATGCGAATACGGTCTCGATCTGGAGGCGAGTTGGCTGATTACTGAGGCAGCGCAGCGGGTGGGACGGCAAAACGATGCGAAAATTCGCCGCGCCAGCCTGGCATTGGTCGATCACGCTCTCCGATACGGTTTTGATACCGCACACGGAGGCGTGTACCGCACTGGTGCGGCCTCGGAACCCGCAAGCAACCGGAACATGGAATGGTGGCAGCAGTGCGAAGCCATGGTCGCCTTTGAAAACGCCTACCAGCTCACCGGAGATCTCAAGTATTGGCAAGCTTTCAATTTGGAATCCCATTTCTTCATGGGGCGCTTTGTCGATCATCAGTACGGCGAGGTGTATACGACGCTTTATCAAGATGGACGGACTGATGACACCAAGGTGGATCCGTGGAAGGCTCCTTATCACGTAACACGGGCTTGTCTGGAGATTATCTCGCGACTCGGAGGGACGCTGTAACACGTCAGAACGCGGGTGGCTGGCGCGAATAGCGGGTAAATTTATGACAAAACATTTTCCTGTCGTGCTCTGGCTGCTGGCCTTTTCCTCTTTCGGAATGTGCGCTACGACAGCGGATGCACAGGACAAACACACCGTCGACCGCTCATCGGCGACGATTCCAACGCCGATTCATGGCATCACAGTGGCCGATGGTAGGGACATCAGAAAGACTGCATACTTGGACAAAGTGGTCGAATCTCTGGGCAACCTGACTTCATCTCCCACCGTTCGGCTTACGTACAAGCTAGAGGGATCTGATAGCAATAAAGGTGCGAAAGCCAGCACATATCTGGCAGCGACGAAAGCAATATCGAAGAAAGCCTATATATTCGCCGAGGTCCTCGATTCAGCTTATGAATTCTGCTTCAACGTGGCCGACCACGAGGCGCGTTGGAACGACTACGTTTCCACTCTTGGAGATTACGTCGATATATGGGAAGTTGGAAACGAGATCAACGGCAACTGGCTCGACAACTCCGATCCCATCCCGATAAAAGGGCAGTCTTGCCCATGGAAAATTCCAAACACAACTGACAAAGACGTCATCACGAAGATGGTTAACGCCTACCATATTGTGAAGAAGGCGGGAAAAACAGCTGCCCTCACACTTTATTACGAACCCAACCCGGCTTGCACCACGAGCATGGGGCCGGCGTACGATCCGATCGCATGGGCTATCCAAAACATCCCTGCGGATATGAAAGCGGGGTTGGACTATGTCCTGCTCAGCTATTACCGGGACAAGTGCCTGAATTTCAAACCTGATCTTGCGGCGTTATTTACCCAGTTTCACAAGATATTTCCCAACGCCAAGCTTGGAATGGGCGAATGGGGCTACAGCAAAGGCAAACCGAATAAAGCTAAGCTCACGGAACTGCTCAATGAGGGTTATAGCTTTCATCCAGATGTTCCAAACTGGATCGGAGGTGTGTTCTTTTGGGAGTTCGGAAATGATGCTGTGCCCTACGATCCCAAGCCGGACTCAATTTGGAGCGTGATAAATACAGATCTTAGTAAGCAGTAGGTGTTGTGCGGGTGCGGGTCGCGGACAAGCGACATCTATTTTGGGGGCCCTGACGACCTCTCACGTGGATTCGCGCAGCGACGCGATAATGAAATTGCGATTCTCAACTGTCCCGATCGTGATTCCAATCACGGATTTTTCCGAGTCGGTCGCGTAAAAGATGTGTTCGAGGATTGGTTTTCCAGGAGAACCAGAGCCTTGCCGCGGTCAGACTTTGTTATCTACGGCGAATTGGTTGCGACCTGCGCAACTCTCCCCTTCGCGTGGAGAAACTGGGCGCATTCAAGGTCAAGGCCTGGCCGAGCACTCGTTCTCGGTCAAATCTCAGCGTCCATCTCTTCGTATACACGGCCGAAGGCCTCGTTTTCAGGCTTGGTAGCGCTCTTCTTGCTTTCGTGCACGCTGGGAGCATCGGGATCCCCGTCTCCGGACACGTGGGTTCCGGTTCGCTGGACCGGCGGCCCGTTGGAACTTGCCTGGCGAACCCGCGCGAAGACCCTCCCCGCCGATGCCGCCGTCCGCGACGCCCTCGCGCGCTGGTACGAACCCGCCACGCTCAGTCTTCTTGAGGGCTCGCCTGCGAACTGCCTCCTGGTCACCTGGAGCGCGCCCGCCGATGCGGCTGTCGAAGCCGAGCAGCAACAGCTGGTGAAGGTCTATACGGAGGCGGCACACAAGCGCGGTCTGGTCGTGCTCGGTCTCGTCTATGCGGCAGGCAATGCGTCGAAAATCGCTGGGGATGCCGCCCAGTCTGCGCTTGATGGACTTGTGCTTGAAGGCGAGTTCGGCGCGGAATTTCCTGCCGCCTTGCGCAAAGCCGCCGGGTCCATGTTGGTCATCGAGATTGCGAAGGACGCGGCGGCGTGGCGGGGGAAGCCTGCCCCGATCGTCGCCGTCGCAGGCGTGGCTCCGAGCGGACGCAATCTCTCGGAAATGGGTATCCGCGGTGCGCCCTCAAGTGAGCCGTGGATCGAGTCGAACATCTGGCTAGTAAGGTCGTTCGGTCTCGCTTCGCCCGGGCGTCCGGTGTGGATCAGCAGCCAGCTCGAGAACGCATCGGTCGTCGATTACGCGCGGGCAGTGGGAGATGCTGCTGCAGCCGGCGGTCGTTGGATCGTCTCGGTCGACGATGCTCTTCGCGCCAAACTGCGCGTCCGGGATGCCTCAGCCCTCGATGCATGGCGCCGTCTCTGGAGCTATGTCAAATTCGCCGAAAGTCACGCCGCCTGGCGTTCCCTTGCGCCATATGGGAATGTCGGCATCGTGCTTGATCCGGCGAGCACAAAACAGGATCTCGCCGGCGAGTACCTGAACCTTACGGCACGCCGCCAGGTGCCTTACCAGCTGGTGACGCGTTCCGGGCTGAACGCTGCTACAGTGGTGAAGTTCCGCGCACTCGTGGCCACCGAACTCGACCCGCCGTCTGCGGCCGAGCGCAAATTGCTCGAGGAGTTCGCCGAGAGCGGCGGACTCGTGATCGCCGGTCCCTCCTGGGGCGGGGCTCCGAAGACGGAGCCGTTTACCGAAATCCCGGCCGGTAAAGGCCGCGTGGTCGTTTACAAAGATCCAGACCCCGGAGCGGTGGCGCGCGATTTGAAGGAACTGCTCTCGGACGACGAACTGGGCGTGGTCCCGTTCAATGTGCCGTCGGTAATCACGTTTGCCAGCGGAGGCGGTCCCGGACAACCTCTGCTCGTGCAGTTACTCAACTATTTCGACCATCCGGCAGAGGCGATCACGCTTCGTGTGGCCGGGAAGTTCCGCTCGGCTCGTCTGGAAACGCCCGAGAGTGCGGCGGTGGATTTGCCGCTACGGGACGCTGAGGGAAAAACGGAAGTTACGATTCCGAAGCTCTTGTTATGGGGTGCGGTTTCGATGCAATAAAAGGAGAAAAACAATGAAAGAAGGTGTGACGCGACGCGATTGGCTGGCACTTTCTGGTCTTGCTCTAGGGGCAATGGCAGGGCGGCCGGCCGAAGCTCGGCCGGTCGAAGACACGCGGGCCGTACCCGCGGGTCCGGCGGAACCGGTATCCGTCGCCAAGGTCCGCAGCTACGACGAGGACCTGACGGCCCGATTCCGGCAGATGTTCGATCAGATCGGCGGGATCGGCAACCAGGTGAAGGGGAAAACGGTCGGCATCAAGCTCAATCTGACGGGCGGCGCGCCCTTTCCCGGATACACAGTGGGCGACACGCATTGGGTGCATCCCCGGGTGGTCGGCGCGGTGGTCGCGGCGTTCGGTGCACTGGGCGCGAAGCGCATCCGCATCCTCGAAGGCGCCGAGAGCCGCAAGCGCGGCTATAAGCTTGAAGACAAGTTGCTCTCGGGCGGGTGGGACCTCGCCGCCATCCGCAATGCGGCGCTGCTGGTCGAATTCGAGGACACTGACAGGCTCGGCGAGGGTAAGCAATACTCTCTGCTGAAAGTCCAGAGCAAACCGTACGTCTTTCCGGCGTTCCTGATGAACCACTCCTATGAGGACTGCGATTTCTTCGTGAGCCTGGGCAAGATGAAGAACCACGAAGAGATGGGTATCACCATCTGCATCAAGAACCTGTTCGGCATCACGCCGCTGGGCGTGTATAGCGACCGGGAGCAAGTCTTCCACTACGGGTATGTGCAGGCGCCTGCCGGTGCGCCCGCCGAGCTCGATCCGAAGTCGAACCGGTACGAGGGCTGGCGGCTTCCTCGAATTCTGGTCGATATTCTCGGGGCGCGCCCGGTAGACCTCGCCATCGCGGACGGCATCGTCGCCACGGACGGCGGCGAGGGCCCGTGGGTCCTAGGTTCCAAGCCCATTCACCCGGGCATACTCGTTGTCGGCAGGAACTGCGTGAATACGGACACTGTGGCCGCGGCCACCATGGGCTACAACCCCCGTGCCGGCCGGCATGAGCCGCCGTATCGCGTGTTCAAGAACCCCAAGGATCATCCTCCGGACCAGTGTCACCCCGTCGATGAGACGTTCCAGTACGCCGACAACATGATGCTTCTGGCCGAGGCTGCGGGACTTGGGTCGGCGGACCTGACCAAGATCGATGTGCGGGGTGTGCCCATCAAAGAAGCGATGGTCGACTACGAAGCTTTTTGGAAGAACCAGATGCCGAAGGAGCATTCTTGAGGCGTTTGTTTCTCGCCCTGTTCGCAGCGGTCCTGCTGGTGCGGGCAGCCGGAGCGCAGCAGCTGGAAAGAAGCACGGACGCCATGGGGGCGACGTTTTCCGTCGTCCTCTATGGCTCCGATCGGGTGTCCATGAACCAGGCGATCGACGCAGCGTTTGAGGAAGTCCACCGTCTGGACGCCTTGCTCTCGAATTACCGGCCCACGAGCGAGTGGAGCCGTATCAATCGCGAGGCGGCCGCGCGTCCGGTCGCAGTCTCGCCGGAGTTATTCCGTCTCCTGTCCGATTGCATCGAGTACAGCCGCGCTAGCGAAGGAACCTTTGATCTGACCGTCGGCCCGCTCATGCGCGCCTGGGGCTTCTTCGGCGGAGAGCGTCATGTTCCATCTCCCGACCAGATCCGCCAAGCGCTCGAACTGGTGGGATACCGGCACGTACGACTGAACGCAGGGAAGCGAACCGTGCGCTTCGATCGTGCCGGTGTCGAGATCGATCCCGGCGGAGTGGGCAAGGGCTACGCCGTCGATCGCATGGTCGCGATCCTCCGCGCACGAGGTATTCGCAACGCGCTCGTCGCTGCATCCGGCAGCAGTATTTTTGGCCTTGGCAATCCTTCGGATGAGCCCCGAGGCTGGCCTATCAAAATTGCCGACCCCTGGGATCACCGGAAGAACGCGGCGCAGGTGTTCCTCAAAGATATGTCTCTCTCCACCTCGGGCAGCTATGAGAAATCGTTCCGTGTCGGCGGACACCGCTACTCGCACATCATGGATCCCCGCCGTGGCATTCCGGCCGAAAGCGCTGTTCAGGTGACCGTCATTGCGCCCCGCACCATCGATAGCGAGGTCTGGGCGAAGCCCTACTTCATCCAGGGAGGCGCCTGGACCGCGGCACACAGGCCGAAGTCCTGGCGTGTGCTCTACTGCGAAAGCACTCCCGGCGCCGCGTGCTCCTGGGTGGAGTAGGAGGCTCGACTGGACCTTGAAACCCTGAACGGCGAAGCCCTCAATATTCATCCGGAATCCGGCGCTCGGCGGCCGGTATCGGACCGATGTAGGTGAGCCGCAGACCCCAATCGATATCTGCCGGGAACTGGGGCAGCGTAGTGATTCCGATCTCGTCCGACCGGAGTGATCCCTTCCCCACCGGTTGCCAGGTTCCGTTCCGCGGATCGAACCAGTCCGCGCGGTACTCGCTCCACAACTTGGCGCCGCGAACCTGGCTCATCGGGCAGCCCTTCTCGAAATACAGCAGGAAGATTTCCTTGTCCGGAGTGCGAGCGCCATAGGCCCAACCTTCGTACGCGTCCAGGTTGTGGTCTTTGTCAGGTGAGACCAGGTCCGCATCCGGAACCAACTCCTGGTAGCGTTTGCCGATCGACATGGCAAAGGTGCGCAGATATTGCATCTGGCTGGCCGAGTTCCAGTGGAAGGCATCCCACATTTTGATCGGCGCTGCGGGCTCAATGTCGGCCCCCCAAATGCCTTCGGCCCCGTATACGTGACCACTGAATCCGCCGGAGAGAAAATTGCCATACATCGCCGACCGCACAAACTGGTCGTCTTTTGGAGTCCCGCCCGGCGCGCCGAATTGGTAACCTTGGCCCGTTCCCAAACCGCGCTCATCCTTGTAGCCTGAGTAATATGGCTCGCCATTGAGTGCGGGCTGAGGATTGGCCAACCGATAGATCTCTGTCAGATACCAGTAATTGTTGTGCTCGCGCATGTTGCCGGTCTGGTGGAGGGTTACCCAGGAATCTTCGCCCCAGTTCTCGAGCGTAGAAGGGTCAGCATTTGCCGAGAGCAGCGTGCCGAACGGCGGCGGTCCATACTTCTCCTTCACCAGGTTGATTGCTTTCGTGAAGTCTTCGGGACTGACACTCTCGCTGATGACATCGAGGTGGATCGGGCTGAGCACGGTATTGTTGGCCTGATAGCGTGACCAGACATACTGGATGAATCGCGCGTACGAGTCGGGCCATTGGTAGTACTTGCTCCAAAGCAGGCTGGCATCGCGCCGCGACACTTCGATGAAAGGTATGAAGCCCTGTGCGTTCAGGTAGTCGATTTTGCGATCAATGTACTTGAAATATTCCGGGTTCACACGGTCCACGTCGGGGAACATGTATTCATAGCCGGGCACTTTCCCCGGGAACACAAACGGTCGTCCGCCTTCGTTGTCCATGTTCTTCGCGCTGCCTGTGCCGAACTCCAGCCAGGCGGAGCGAACCGGGGTTCCGTCGGGCATCCGGACATGCCACGGCTTCCCGTCGGTCATCCAGTTCGGGAACGCTGCAATGATATTGACCCAGTTGTAGCCCTGCGCCTTGCGGTAGCGGACATAATCCTTGAAGCCGGCACCAGGACCGATCGGGCGCTCCTGGTCGTCGTCGTACCATTTGAACCGGTTGGTCCCTGCTGAATACCAGGTGTCGCCGATCACGAAAAACGGGGTTCCGTCAGCTTGCTCAAGGGCGTGGTGGTTGGCGGTGGGCCGCAAAAAGCCGCGCCGTACCGGATTCGCTCGCTTCTCGTTTTCCGTCCAGTCGATTGCCGTGAACCCGCCGGTTCTCCCGGTCAGGCCCGGGTCCTCGGGGCTCGACCCGCTGCGCCAGGTCCAAGTTCCGGGTGCCGTCGCCAACAGCCGAACACGGAAGACCTGCCCGCCGTCCCAGAAGCCGTAGACCCGTTTGCGGAAGCCAGGGCCACTGAGGTCCAGCCAAACGGTCACGTCGGTGTACGGATTCGCGTAGTACCGGGCGGCGGTGAGCGTGACCTCCTGCTTCTCCCAGATATGCACTGGGGCAGCGGCTTGCGTTGCTGCAGCTGCTCCCAGGATCAGAATTAAGCAGACCAGTATCGGCAAGCTCTTAACGGTAGCATTCTTACGACGATTTCCTACGGTTCGGGAGGAAGGCAATATGCCTGACATACTATTTGACAGCGTATTCTAAAGTCGGCGTATCGCCAAACGTAAACAACAATAATGGTCCACCTTCGGGGCCCCATTCGTCAGAGTCCAGCAAAACCACGATGCAAGGCTTACCTTCGGCAAACCGATTTTCAACGGTCACGTTGCCTTCGGACGGCAATCAGTGATACTTGCTCCAATTCCGGGAAGTGATCTTCCTCATCGGCTTTGCGCTCTGTCGGCGTGATTTGCTGGGTGGTGGTTCGGGCCGGGGGCACGGAACCAAAATACTGGGCGTATACATCATCGAAGGCAGGGAGGTCTGAAAGATTGTCGAGATACGCGGTGGTGGAGACCACTTCGTCAAAATTCATGCCGGCTTCTTCCAGATTGTCGAGCTGATTGCGCATCGTCTGACGCAGTTGATGCGCCGTAGTTGTGGCGTAAACGCCGCCATGCGGTCCCGGAATAAAGCCGTCCTTGGCGGAGCAGTAGAGAGTGTCGCCGGCAAAGACACACGGGCTGGCGGTGGGGCTCGGCGGCATATTCTTCGGACGCACGGCCTTTCGCTGGTTGAGATCGCGCACCGCCACACCCGTGTACTCGATGTGTGAGCCACCGGGAAGACTCAACACCTTGATTGTGGCGCGAGCGGGAGTGTTCCCGAACTCAAACCGCCGCGCGTAATGTTCGTTCATAACACGCATCGGAACTTCAGCTGTTAAATACGGATTGACGAAAACCATGTTGCGGAGTTCGAGGTCCGCCGCTTTAACTACCGCTTCTAAGCGATCGAGCGCGAAGTCGACCTGAGCCGCCGGATCTTCCGGGACTTTGCCGGACACGGGATCGCTGCCGGTCATGCTCGAGACAAACAGACGATCATGGGTGAGCATTCCCGGAGGAGCTGTGTCCTGTGATTTGTAATTCGGCGGATACACGGGCTTCTTGTCCTCGAGACTACGGACGGCAACCGCGTTGATCTGAATCGGTGATTCCGGAACTCGAGCAACGCCCAGCACTGCTCGAGCGGGTTGGGATTTCCCAAAATACTGTGCGAATACATGGTCCATCTGGTCATATTGGCGCATGTCTTCCAGGTAGATCTGGACGTAGACCACATGATCGATGGACAATCCTGCCGCTCTTACCACGGTTTGCACGTTCTCCAGAGCTTGCTTAACCTGGTCCGCAAGACTTGAGGGCAAGCTTCCGTCCGGTCTCCTTGGCCCTTGTCCGGACACGTAGACGTAGCCAGCTGCGTCTACTCCCGGTGAGTAGAGACGATTCGCGTGAGTGGTTGCCTGATCCGGGACGATGGCACGGATGTTGTCCTGGGCTGCGAGCGTGGAGGAAAACAGACCCACCGCGACAAGCAATCGTAAGGATGAATGGAAGTGAAAGATTCTCAACGTCAGCCTCGCTTGTTCAGGCTCTGGCTTTCTTCTGCGCAGAGCCCAGGATGGATCGCAGTCTTTGTCCGACGATCATTTCCTCGCCCGGCTTGATGGTCATCGAAACCAGTTCAATGTGATCCGGCTCTTTGCGCTCCTTGCGATTGGGGTTGCCCTCGTGAACCGCTGTGACCAGACTTGGATTGTCGGCTCCCAGCACTTCGATGACTGGATCTCCCCCTCGCAGTTCCCGTACACAATCGCTGATGCTGTAGTGCCAGCCTTGTTGATCCCACGCGATCCTAAGAGTTGGATAGCGGTTGCCGTCGTCCGGGATGAATATGTCTGTTTTCACTCCTGGCACTGTCTCCACCAGTTTTCGAATTCGATCCAGCCGGCTGTTCCACTCTGCGTAGAGTTTCTTCTCATCCAACTTCAACCATGTTTCAAGTGCAGTGAGACAGCCGATGACTTCTTCTTTGCCGACCTTCATCGGACGGCAAACAGCTCCTTCCCGGGGACTGCAATTCATTAATGCCGCCTCGATTAAGTCTTTGCGTCCCAGGAGCAAACCGCTGCACTGCGGGCCGCAGAGCCCCTTTCCACCAGAGAAGCAATAAAGATCAATTCCCATGCGGGCATAGAGCTTGACATTGTCAACGGGAGGGATGCCGGCGGCGTCGTCGAGCAGCATCGGAACTCTGTGCTCTTTGGCGATGGATAGCTCCTTCTGGAGTTTGTCGCCGAGATCGGTTGTGTAGATCATCGCTGTGTTCTCGTTGATTGCGTTGGCCAGTTCTTCCGGCGAATAGACGAGAACCAGTTGGGCTCCGGTGAGCCGTATGGCGCTGTCAAAGGCGCTTCGCCCGCCGACCATGACGACTTCGTGTTTCAATCCAGTTACGTCGGGCAGTTGCCAGATGTACTTATCGTCGGCGCCGGCCATGCATCCTGCCGTGGCAGCGGCCATTGCCCCCGCTGCTCCAGAAGTGATGATGCCGGATTCGGCGCCGGTCAACTCGGACAATCGCCTGCCTACGGCCCGCTGCAACTCCAGCATGTTCACAAAGTGCTCCGCTGCTTCGACCTGAGCTTCGCGCACCTCCGGGAATTCGAGCGAGCCGCTCAGATAGGTCCAGGTGCCGCGACAGTTGATAACCGTTTTCACGCCCAGCCGGGTGTACACGTTTTGTCGTGGGTCGCGCCCGACGGCAGTCGCAGCTTGCGCGTAGAAGTCCCGCACGGCAATCTGGCCCAGCAGCGGAGCAGCGGCCAGCAGTTTTACAAAGGATCTGCGGCTAGTGTTTCGGACTACCATCAGGGCCTCCCAACGGAAGAAGTCTCAGCAACCTTCGTGTGTTCGCTGGTATACCACAGAATCTTCTTGACGCAAATCGGAATCTTTCGTTTCATTGAGATTTATTTCGTTTGCCGCATGACCTTAGCCGAAAAATCGGGCGTGCTACTCTCAAGCGCACAGCCATATAAGATGAAGAGCAACATGACATATCCTGGCGTTAGGAAACCACTGCGGATCGTCTGGATTGCATCTGCTGCGCTTGCGGTGATGACGTTGTTGGACATTTCTCCGGCATTCAGTCAAGGGAATGCGTCCAAGAGCAGCGAGTGCCGCATCGAGGCCGTCGACTATAAGGGATGGCAAGCGCAGCAGGTGTCGAACCAATGGGTGCAGTTGATCGTTGTGCCCCAAAACGGTGGCCGGTTAATGCAGGTCACTTTTGCCGGCCATCCTTACCTGTTCGTGAATCCCAAGCTGGCTGGGAAGTACTTTCCACCGAGTTCCAGCCAGTGGTTCAACTATGGCGGCGACAAACTCTGGCTCCTGCCCGAAGGAAATGATGATGAGCAACATTGGGCAGGAAATTCCGACATCCTGGATGATGGCCCCTTTAGGTTTCGAAAAATCTCGGAAGGACACAGTTGTGAAATCGAACTGACCAGCCCAGCCGATCCGCAGACGGGAATTCAATTTACGCGCACGATCAGCCTGAACGCCGAGTCTCCGCGAATCGCATTCCATGCCTCCATGAAGAACGTTACGGGCCACACCGTTGAGTGGTCGATGCAGTCCGTCTCGCAATACGACACCTCGATTCCCGCTGCTGTCGGGCAGGACCCGGCCGCACACATGAACCACGATTTCTGGACGTTCGCTCCGTCGAACCCTTCGAGCAGCTATTTGAACCGTTATCACGTGCGCTTCGGCCCGGCAGAAAACGTGGCAGTCAGAGTGAGAGAAGACGGCCTGTTTAGTGTGCACTACGTTCACATGGCAGCGGAATTGTGGCTTGATTCGATAGAGGGTTGGCTCGCAGTCGTCGACGGCAGCAGCCAATACGCCATGGTCGAGCGCTTTCAGTATGACGAGCGCAGGATTTATCCAGGAAAAGCTAGTGTCATCTTCTGGACCAATGGTCCGGAAGCCAGATTGAACAGCGATGGGACTCTCTCTCTCAGCGCTGATCCAGATGCGGGCCCTTATTACCTCGAAGCGGAACTTAACAGCCCCATGTGCCGGTTGCGTCCGGGTGAGAGTTGCGCCTTCGACACGGAGTGGTTTCCCACCCGTTCCGGAGCCGAGTTTCATGGTGCCACAGAGGCGGGAATTGTGATTCGACCGCTGAAGGCAACGGTCGACCAGAACGGCAAGATCGGCCTCTCAGGAGCTTTCGGAGTGTTCTTTCCCGGGAGATTGATGGCGCGTCTCTACGATGAATATGGACACCTTGCCGCCACAACGCCGGTCGCCGAGGTAAGCCCAACCGAACCCGTCTTGCTAGAATCCGAGATTGCTTCACCCGGAAAGTGCTCGCGGCTGTCGATTCATCTCGTGGATAACAACGGTATGGACCGAGGAGCGCTGGAGGAAATCCAATTGGGTGGTCAGGATAATCATTGAGATGAAACGGCCAGCCGGAGTGGTCCTTCTATTGCTCGCCGCGTGCGCGGGGCTAAGGCTGGCGAGGCAAGAGAACCTGTCCCGTTCGAATGCAGCTCTTCAGGTCAGCGCTGAAGATCTGTTGAAGCAACCGGTCGGAGAAAACTGGTCCTCGTACAACGGAGACTACACCGGACGCCGCTTCAGCACCCTGCACGAGATTCATCGCGGTAACGTCGCCCAACTGCGCGCCGCCTGGGTTTTCCATCCGGGCAATTCGCAAAGGCTGGAGGCGACCCCGGTGGTCGTGCGCGGCATCATGTACGTGACTTCCGCCAATGATGTTCTTGCTCTCGATGCCGCCACAGGTCGAAGCTTGTGGCACTATTCCCGGCCAGTAAGTTCGGGACTGCTCGACGATGCAGCAGCCCACAAAAGTCGCGGTGTCGGCGTGTGGGAGCATTTTGTCTATTCGGAAACGGACGATGCTCATCTTCTCTGCCTCGATGCTCGCTCAGGAAACCTGGTATGGGACGTGCAATACGCAGACAAGCTCAAGCAGTACGGCGCGACTAGCGCGCCGCTGGTGGTGAAAGATGAGGTGATCGTGGGCACATCCGGCGGCGATTCCGGAGTGCGGGGTTTTGTTGCGGCCTACGACGCAAGAAAAGGCACCCTGAAATGGAAGCTGTGGACCATTCCGGGGCCGGGAGAATTCGGTTCTTCCAGTTGGCCCGGCGATTCCTACCTCCACGGCGGCGGTACGACGTGGATGCCCGGTACCTACGATCCGGAGCTGGACACACTATACTGGGCGACCAGCAACGCGGCACCCGATTTCGACGGAAGCTCCCGGCCCGGCGACGATCTGTACACCGCGTGCGTCCTGGCGATCGATCCCGACACCGGGAAGTTGAAATGGTATTTCCAGTTCACGCCGCACGATGTCTATGACTACGACGCAAATGAAACGCCGGTGCTGGTGGACAAGGAAGAGAACGGCACGCTGTCTCACTTGCTGATCCAAGCAAACCGAAACGGGTTCTTCTACGTTCTTGATCGAAGCGACGGTAAGTTCTTGCGTGCCGCGCCGTTCGTCGACAAGTTGAACTGGGCGACTGGAATTGATGCCTCGGGCCGTCCGCTTCTGTCCGGTCGAATACCGACGAAGGAAGGCACATATATCTGTCCGGGCGTTGTTGGGGCGACGAATTGGTTTTCGCCCTCATACAACCCGAGCACAGGCCTCTTCTATGTGATGGCACTCGAGGAATGTAGTGTTTACTACTCCAAGCCAAAGAAATTCACGCCAGGCGAAACCTTCTACGCCACGGGCACGAAACATCTCCCGGACGAACACTCGCAGAAGATTCTGTTGGCGCTGTCTCCCTCAGACGGCAAGAAGGTTTGGCGGTATCCGCAAACGGGCCGCGGCAACTCGTGGGGAGGAACGCTCACCACAGCGGGTGGACTCGTATTCTTTGGTGACGATGCGGACTCTTTCGAAGCCGTCGATGCGGAAACGGGCCAACCCCTCTGGCACTTCAACACTGGGCAGTCATTCAAAGCGTCTCCGATGACTTATGCAGTCGACGGGGTTCAGTATGTAGCGGTCTGCGCCGGGAGCGATGTGTTCAGCTTCGCGTTGCCCCACTGAAATCTGCTACTCCCAATGGAGATCGGCGGCCTTTCAGTGCATTAGATACGGAACGAATCCGTGGGTTTTCGTTGCCAACCGATAGACTGACGTCGTCGCTGTAATGTAAAGAGTGTCGTATTGCGGACCGCCCCAGGCTAGATTGGCTGGTTGTTCCGGCATCACGATTGTGCCCAGGTGATTTCCATTCGCGTCCCAGACCCAGATACCTTTCGGCCCTGTGATGAATAGATCGCCCTTGTCGTTCACCTTGATACCATCGGGAACACCTTCATTCTTTCCCCCTGGCTCTTCGCCAAAAATGCGGCCATTCGTTAGGCTTCCGTCGGGCGCCACATCGTAGACGCGAATGTTCCGTTGCTCGCTATCGTCTACATAAAACTTCTTGCCATCCGGAGAGAAGGCCAATCCGTTCGGCTGCGTAAGATCTCGGGTCAGCAAGCGTACGTTCCCTGCCTCATCCAAGCGATAAACCCCTTGAAAGGGAATTTCCTGCTTTTCTCCCGCAACCAGATCCAGGGTTGGATCGGTGAAGTAAAGCGAGCCATCCGGCCCGACAATCACATCGTTGGGGCTGTTGAAACGCTTTCCTTGGTACCGATCTGCGAGCACCTGGTACTTGCCCTCCGGAGTAACTTCGATGATGGCTCTCAAGACGCTCGCACAGTCGATCAAGCGATGACGGCGATCGAATGTATTCCCGTCTGGATCGCCAAGCGCGATAACCTCCTCTTTCTTGCCGTTCGGATAGACTCGAAAAATCTTGTTCATCGTTTCGTCGCTGACATACAGAAACCCAGCCGGATCCCACATTGGTCCTTCGGTGAAGCCAAAACCCGTGGCCACGGTCTCCAATTTCGCGTGGCCGTCGATCAGTTCCATGAACTTGGGAGACAGAGGTTCGAGCTTGAACTCCCGGGGAGTCTTGGAAGTCTGAGCCGGCACGAAGGCCACCGAAAAGACTACCGCCACAAATGCGAGCAGAAGCGCAATCCTGAGTCTCATTCGGTGTCATCCTCATGCTGGTGCGGCGTCACCTTGCTGTTGGAGTCAGGGATCGCCATCAGGTAGCTCACGAGATCATTGAGATCACCGTCGTTGAGCCGGTCGCGGTAATCTGCGGGCATCAGTGACGCATTCAAATATTCGATCTCTTGTAGTTCCGCTTTCGTCAAAAAGTGAAAACGCCCGTCCTTTGTCTGCAACTGCACGGAAAAGTTGTCCTCGTTGCGAATTAATCCCTCAAGTCGCTCGCCACTCGCTGTGGTCAGCACGGCCGCACGATAACCCGGTGGTGGTACTCTCGGCGATCTCATGATTTCGTCGCGAATTACGCTGGGCGACGAACTAGCTCCGTGGTTGGTGAGATCTGGCCCAAGGAATCCCCCTAGGCCCGAAATCATGTGGCAACTTGAACAGTCACCTTTGCCGAAAAAGATTTCTCTACCGCGTTTTGCATCGCCGGTAAGGGCATGCGCCTCATCCCGGCCTTGAAGAGACCGCAGGTAGCTGACCAGAGCGCGAACCTGCCTTTCAGGAAGATTACGGAAAGCCGGCATGCCCGTTCCAGGAACACCGTTTGAGATGATGCTGGACAGTTGAGCGTCTGACAGCCGCCGCACCCTGACGTCTTCAGAAATGTTGACGGCTTTGTCGCTTCCTCGGCCGTCCAATCCGTGACACGCAGCACAGGAAGAATTAAAAGCGCTTCGACCCGCCGCGGATGGTGTTTTCGAGTCGCGATTCGGGGAGGCCTGTCTTGCCTGACCAAAAGAGAGTTGCGAGACCGACAGAATCAGACAAATGGTGAACTGATATGGCGACTTTAGATTCCGAAGCATGGGCAAAATCGCCAACATTCTATCGCATAAGAAAAAAGCTGTCTCGCCGTTTTTCCCACACAATGGAAACTTCCTCCCAAAGGGTGATCCCTGGAGTGTGATAGAAAGGCAGTCGGCCGAGACCTTATTTCACGTTGTTCCGACTCGCTGCCCTTTCAAAGGACGCGTCTAAAATGATAAAGTGCGCGAAACTGCGAATTGTGGAGGAAGGCATGCGTCTATTTCATCGACTTTCGAAACCAAGACTTTTTGTGGCCATTCCCGCGGCATTGGCATTCATTCTTACTGCGACCGTCTACGTCCATCTTGTACGCGCACAATCCAGTTCCCCCGACACTCCCGCTTTGGCTGACAGCGAACTGGTCGCACAGTTCCGCAGGGTCGAAGTGGCCTCCGTTTCCGATGCGCTCGAACAGATTATCCATAAGCGAATGTACATGACGCATCGCATGCAACCGATCTTTACCGCCAAGTTTGCGGGATTTGCGCGGACCGTGCAGCTGAAGAAGGATGAAGGCAACAGCGACCCGGAAGCGCTTACGGGCATGCTCGAAGCCATTGATCAGGGATCGACCGACTCTGTGTACGTGATGGTGGTCGAGGACGGAGAGGATATTGCCGGGATGGGCGGGCTGATGGGTACAGCCATGTCCGTGCGCGGCTACGCTGGAGCGGTGATCGATGGAGGAGTGCGGGATGTGGCCTATCTCCGCAAGATCGGGTTTCCAGTTTTTGCGACTGGGATCGTTCCGTCTACCTCAGTGCGTCACTATCGGTTTGGCGGGGCGCAGATTCCCATCGTGTGCAACGGAGTGCCGGTAAATCCCGGCGATATCGTGGTCGCCGATAGTGATGGCGTAGCCGTCGTTCCGAGGGTCCAGGCACAAGCGGTGCTTACCTTGGCACAGCAGATGGATTATAAAGAGCACTCGATGTATGCGCTCATCGAGCAATGGAAATCGATTGTGCAGGCGGTGAAGAAAGTCAGACGCCTGTAGCCTGAGAAAGTTGTTACACTCTGGACGCAGGCAACACGAGGATCGACTTGCGATCGTGTCGCCTCTTTCCGAACCACGAACTTAAGATCACAAGCCCGAAAGGAGCATGAATATGAATTTCGTTTCGACTCGAAGGACATTTGCTATGCGGTTGGGCTCTCTTTTTTCCGCTCTTGGTTTTACGGCTGTCGGCTTAACCACTCGTGCAACAGCGCAAAGTTCGCAGGATGCAAACGCCATCCGTAAGCTCAATGCCGAAGGCAAGGCAGGCAGCGAAAAAGATGTGATCATGCCCGTCGTCATTCATGACGGGTTGATCTATGTTTCGGGGCAGGGCGCACACGATACCCGCGATAAGAAAGAATGGACAATCGAATCCCACACGAGCATGGTGATGGACAAAGTGAAGAAGATGGTCGAGATCGGCGGAGGTACGATGGACACCGTCCTTCAGGCCAACGTGTTCCTGGTGAAGATCGAACACTGGGACGGGATGCACAAAGTCTTTGCGACCTATTTTCCTCACGGCGGGCCGGCACGCACGACCGTGGCCGTAGCCGCCCTGCCGGGCGATTCGCTGGTGGAAATCAATTGCATTGCCGCGATAGCCCGCAAGTAGAACCAAGGAGAAACATTATGCGACTGACTTCGGGTTGGAGCCGTCGTGGATTTCTGGGTACGGTTGCAGCGATGGTGGCATCGACGGCTGCTCCTCGCCGACTTTTTTCAAAGATCAGCGCGTCCTCCAGGAACACCAGGGTGACCGGCTTTGGCCAGAGCGGGAATCCCTATGAAGAATTGGCAGTGACCACGGTCATCAACTGCCAGGGCACAATGACCATGCTTGGCGGCTCCGTTCTTCGCCCCGAACTCGAAGCAGTCATGGCAATGGCCGGCCGCCACTTTGTCAGCATTCCTGAGCTCGAAGTCGCAGCAGGCAAGCGAATCGCCGAAATGCTGAAGCTTCCCGAGGGTTACACCGCACTGGTTACGTCAGGCGCAGCCGCTGCGATGCAGTCTGGTTTGGCGGGGATACTCACCAAGGACAATGAGGCCTTGATTCGTCAGCTTCCCGATCTCACCGGAATGAAGTCGGAAGTCATCATCCAGAAAACCCACCGCAATCCGTTCGATCACCAGCTGCGATCCACCGGAGTCAAGCTTATCGAGATTGAGACTCGCGATGACCTTCGGCGGGCAGTCAACGACCGAACGGCGATGATGCACTTCACGAATTTCGCCAATGCAGCGGGTCAGATCAAAGTCGACGAGTGGGTGCAGCTGGCGAAGGAGTACAACATTCCATGCATGAACGACGCGGCCGCCGACACACCTCCCGTATCCCATCTGTGGGATTACGCCAACATGGGATACGATCTGGTCACGTTCAGCGGGGGCAAGGCCATTCGGGGACCGCAGTGCGCAGGACTGCTGATCGGGCGCAAGGGCCTCGTGTCATACGCCTTGCTCAACAACAGTCCGCATGAGGACACGATCGGACGCAGCCAGAAAGTCGGCAAGGAAGAAATCATCGGGATGCTGAAAGCGCTGGAGCTCTACCAGCAGGAGGATCACGATGCCCTGGCGCGAGAATGGCAGGCTCAGCTGGAAGAGATTTCCCGCCAACTCACGAAGATTCCCGGCGTGAGCACCGAGTATTTCACTCCCGAAATTGCCAACCACGTCCCCCACATGCGGATCACCTGGGATTCGAGAGTTTCTCTGGAGCCGAAGCAGGTCTCAAAATTGCTTCATGAGTCCCAGCCGGCGATTGTTATCGGCGGAGGAGAAGGCCGGCCCGGGCTCAGCATGTGTTCGTTCATGCTCCAGCCGGGAGAAGACAAGATCGTTGCCGAGCGCTTGTCGCGCATTCTGAGGGAACACTCCGCGTAGTTCGCCAATATCACAATCATGCTCTCAGCGAAAACAACGCATGTGCGGTGGTTCTTGGTTTTCTGGCTGTTCATCCTCAGCGCCGTCTCCTTCCTGGATAGGGTAAACATCTCCATAGCGAGCGGCTCCATCGTTGATGCCTACCACATGACCGACGTGCAGTTGGGAAAGGTGTTCAGCGCATTGCTCGCAGGGTATGCGCTATTCCAGACAGTTGGGGGACACCTTGCGGATCGGCTTGGTCCGCGGCGCGTATTGACTGCAGGAGTGGTTTGGTGGGGAATTTTCACTGCGCTTACCGCTCTTGTTCCGGCTGGTGTCAGGGGAGCACTGTACTTGTTCGTAATGGTTCGATTTCTGCTCGGCGCCGGCGAAGCCGTGATCTATCCGGCCGCAAACCAGTTCATTGCTCGGTGGATTCCAGTGCGCGAACGTGGCATCGCCAACGGATGGATCTTCGCGGGTGTGGGTGCGGGCGCCGGCCTGACACCACCTCTCATCACCTATCTGATGATTCATTACGGCTGGCGCTCGTCGTTTTGGGTCTGTGCAGTGATCGGCTTCCTGGCGGGAGCAGTATGGTTCGTCGCCTCCCGCGATAGCCCGTCCGAGCACCCGCGTGTCTCTCCCGCAGAACTTACCGCGATTCAATCCGGTCTGACGGTAGTGCGAGAATCGGATAGTTCAAGGGAGGCGGCTCTCGCCCTTGTTCCTTGGAAACGAGTCGCGCAAAGCCGCGAGGTCTGGGCAGTAACCATCAGCTATTTCTGCTACGGCTACGTTGCGTGGATCTTCTTCAGTTGGTTTTATCGCTACCTCGCGAAAGTGCGCGGGCTCGATCTCAAGACAAGCGCGTTCTATTCGATGCTGCCCTTTTTGGCGATGCTCGGGGGCTGCCTGCTCGGTGGGACCGTGAACGATCGCCTCACCCAGTGGCGGGGACCGCGGCTTGGGCGCTGCGGCCTCGCAGCGTTTTCGATGGCAGTGGCGGGGGGATTTATTGCTTTCGGATCGCAAGTTCAAGGTGTGCGGCTGGCTAGCCTGGTGCTCGCCGGCGGAGCTGGGGCGCTTTATTTTTCCCAGAGTTCCTTTTGGTCGTTAACAGCGGACATCGCAGGAGCATCGGCTGGATCTGTATCGGGATTCATGAACATGGGCGGACAGATCGGCGGAGCTTTGACCGGCTCGATGACTCCCTGGATCGCGGCGCGATACGGATGGACCGCATCTTTCCTGGTGGCGGCCGGCTTGTGTCTGCTGGGCGCGCTGAGCTGGCTTGCGGTAAATCCACTGAGGACGTTGTCGCAAATTCCAGCCGTAGAAGCTGGGCCGGGTGACAACGAGACGAGGGCAACCCGCCCCACACAGGACGAGGACCGCAAAGAAACAGCGAAGGACAACCATGCCACAGTCTAGCATTAAGGGAAGGCTTCGTCGGATCGCGCGCAGCCTTGGTGGGGGCTCGGATCCGTGTCTAGCCGGTGATAAGACCCGCATTCACTTCAAACGTTCTTTTGTTTTGAGGCTAGAGCCTTAGGCCTTGTGTCGTCAGATTCCTGTGGTCTCCACAGCCCGGAGTGCCCTCGCGATGGGGCGCGGCCCAGTTCCACATGACGAGGTCGTTGAGTGCGGGGGCAGGATAATCGATCTCATCTAACCTCTTCCCCCGCAGGCGCCACAGACGCCGCCGCGTTCCGCTCCGTCGCCGCCAGGGTCGGTGTACAAGGCAATCCGCCCAACAACACCAATCCAGCAGCCCTGGGCAACGACAAAACTCCCGGCGGAAGCGACGAATGGTACTTTGAACCAATAGCGAGCGATCATCCCGCCACCTGGAGCGGAGGCGGCACGCGGCCATCACAGACTGGGTTGACCACACTCGACACAACCGCCAAGAGCTACCGGATCGTGAATCGAAACAGTGGACTAGTGCTAGACTTTTCTACCGGTGTTCCGCAACTGAGCCCAGACCACTTAACAGCCGAGCCGGCCTATCGCAATCCCGCTTATCGAACCAATCTGGCAGTCAGAATCACCCCACTTGGCGCGTGATGCCGATACCTCGCTGGCGGGGCATACCGTGACCGATCAGACAAGCTTTCGCCATCAGTCCCAAGAAGATCTTGCCGAGCCCACCCTGAGGTTAATTCTAGGCACAATGTCATCTCGTATGTGTGATCAGACACGGGTCGCCTCGCTGAATGACATGCCGACTACAGTCATCTGGGCCTTCAGAGCCGCGTCCGCCCTCAGATAGATCAGCGTGCTAGAGGAACTGCGGTGGCCCACGTGGTCCTGGATCGCGTTGAGGTCGTGCGTTTCCTGCCACAGCAGAACACAAATGCTGTGCTTCAGGACCTGGTAGTGCCGTTTTGCAGGATGAATGCCGGCGAGGGCAGCATACCGCTTGATCAGAACATCCATGTACTGCCGAGACCAGAGGCGGGGTAGTTGCCGTTGGACTCGGAATGCACTGCCGGCAACCGTCCCGCCAGACCTCTCACTGCCGTTTCGTTACTTCGACACCGGCGCCGCGCTGAGCGGCCTTACCACTGCCGCTCTGGCCGGCGCAGGGATGAGTTTCTTGGTCGGGTTATGCGACTGCGGGTTCGCGCCCGCACTCTTCATCCGCTCGTGCATCAACTTCATTGAATCCAGGTCGTGGGTGTGGTCGGCGAAACGGACCTTCTCGTAGTTCTTTCGCACCGCGGTGATGCGGTAGTCGAAGCTCACGCTGGAAGTGCCGCCGCCGAGCTCTCGCACTTCAAACGAAGTCGGCGTCTTGTGCGTCACAAACAGTCCCTTGCAGTCGCCGTTGGGGACGGGAAAGACTTTGTAGTCCATCTCCGTGTTGACAGTCTGAATGAAGTCCGGGTCGAGTGTGACGATGGCAACGCCGCTTGCAAGCTGCGCCGAGCCGAAGTCTTCGAACCAGTTCTGGGGCGACTCGATAGCCGACATGGCTACGATGCGCTTGCCGCCATCGATAGGCACGACGGCGTTCTTCGCGCCGTCGCAGTTAAGGTTCCCGCTGATGTCCACATAGCAGTAGTTGCCGCCATAGCCGGTCACTTGAAAAAGGGTGGTGGTGTTGCTATTGTCAGCTTGTACGACAAGAGTGGGGTAGCCGGAGGGAGAGTTGTTTTGGAGGATTCCGGCTTGCCCGTCATCCGCCGTGCCGAGGACTCCCAGAGTACTCGTGGTGCCACCGTCGCCCCAGACGCCGACGCCAAAACCGGCAAATAGGGCACCGGTGTTGCTTTGGAACCCATTCTGCCCGTAGACGCCGACGCCAGCTACACTGCTAGCATAGCCGTCGACCCCAATCCCATTTCCGCCAAGCGCATTAGCCTGGCCGAAGACGCCAGCGCCAGCGCCGCTCATGGTCGTGCCCTCAACGCCCGCCGTGCTTCCCGTGGTCGCAGTTGCCGCGCCGAGAATCGTGGTTGCGGTGGTTGAGGAACTACTGGCAGTCAGCGTGTTCCCCGTAACCGTTCCCGTGGCGGTGAGGTTGCCATCGACCCTCTGATTGGCGGTGAACGTATTGGCAGAGGCCAGCAGCGGCACCTTGGCGGTATTTAGATTCAAGGTGACCGTGCCGGTGGTGCCGCCGCCAGTTTCCATGCGGCTGCTCCATCGTTGGCGATTTGAACATCGAAGCCCCATTTCTTGAGATGCCCACTGATAAGGTGCCGATATATCGGGGATCTTCCGCCAGAAGGATCTTCATGGTCGATTCCTGCTTGCCCGATTCTCTCCGAACGTCGGGAATCGCATGGTCCGCTCCCGCGCTAGACGAAGCAACCCAGTCGGCGCTTGCATCCGCAATCGTGAGAGCTTCACGACCATTTTTCAGTGTCATTTTCATGTTTCGGTTAATGGCTTCTTTACTTGCAGCTTCTGCTTAAGCCAGTCTTGCAAGAAGTTCAGATCGACAGGCGGGACACGGAGAAACTCGCAGCCGACTCTTCCGAACTCTCGCGTCCAGAGGACGCGGGCGTGGATGTAAATGTCTCTGTTCGCACCGGGCAACAAAAGATGAAATGACAATATGGCTCCGACAGTGAACTCCTGCTCGCTACGAAGTCCAACTCCTCCGTCCCCGATATCCATGATGGTCACAGGCACCGTCCGGTCTCGGTCGTCCCTCGCAATAAGGGACATCATTAGGGCGTATCGTGCATGCCGGCGGTAGTCCTGCAACATTATTGAATATGCGAATCTCAGAGACTTTCTGCTGGACTCATCGGTGAGAGGCTTCTTCAGCGCAACGTGGGCACACGGCACACAGCGATCCTGAGAAGAAATCGCAACAACAGTTGGTTTGTGCCAATTGCCAGGCTTCCAGATTTCGTGCAAGAGTTCAGACGAGCCCTCCTCCCAATCGATCACTATCAGGTCCGTACTGCCTTTCGCCAACAGGTTGAGGGCCTTTGACGGGCTCAGGCACACGTCGGTACAGATTGACAGATCCCGTAGTATTCGGCTTACCGTACTAAACACTCCTGCATCGCGAGTAACAAGCAAACACTCAAACGCCATGTCTGGTGTCATGCCCGACCTTCTCCAAACAAATCGCGAACAGGGGAACCACAGCCCAGTTAATTAAGAAAGTGCTGCGACCACTTAGCCACGCGGGGGCCTCCCCTCAACTTCTCCGGCTGCCACACTATCCAGGGTTCTCTTCACGACGTGAAGGAGAGTTTCGCAATTGTGATCCAGCTGCAACTTCGATTTTTCGAAATAGGCGGTCGCCCCCTCTTTCATCAGCTTGGCGTCGTTTTTCTGGGTGAGGCTGCTCAAGACGATCACGGGGATGGCAGCGGTTCGTGGGTTCTTCTTAAGCGCTCGCAGAACCTCCGGCCCTCCAAGCTTGGGAAGGATCATATCCAGCAGGATTAGATCAGGAACGCTGTCGAAGGCCAGGCGCAGCGCCTCCTCGCCATCCTCGGCCATAGCGACTTCATATCCCGCTTTGGCAAATATCCTCCCGCTCGCCACTCGCAGAAAGCGGCTGTCTTCCACCAAGAGTATCCGCTTCAATCAAACCTCCGCACGGGCTCCGGTGCACTCCCACCGCCAACCAAAGGCCCGATAAGCCGTTGATTCCACGGCACCATTCCAATTCGCTATTCGAGGACCTGTACAGAACGCATATTCTTGTCTCCTTATTGGACAAGAATTGACAATGCGCTCCGGCTGCTCTGCCTTGCCCATCTGCCATGCCCCGATTCGCGCCATCAGTCATTGAAAACAAAGCACTTGCCAACTGCGACCGGTGAGTCTAGGACCCGCCAATTTGGCCCATCACGTGCCAATGCTAGATGTACTCTCTATAAGCAACGCTGAATTCCTAGCCGGAGAACATTCCTCAATGCGCAAACATAAAGGCTTTTCGCTGATCGAGTTGCTGATCGTGGTAGCCATCATCCTTATCATCGCAGCCATTGCCATTCCGAACTTGCTGCGTGCTCGCGAGGCGGCGAACGAGGCGTCCGCGGTTGCTTCCATTCGTACGATCAACACCGCCGAGATCACCTACTCGTCCACTTATCCCACAGTGGGATTCGCGGCCAATCTGTCGGTGCTGGGTGGGGTTGCCCCCTGCACGCCGGCCTCAACTACGGCTTGCCTGATCGATAGCGTGCTGTCTGCCGGCAAGAAAAGCGGCTTCAACTTCACTGAGGCTCCAGGAGTGGCGGCCACGCCCCAGACCACCTATTACGCCACTGCAGTTCCGGTTACCCTCGACCAGACCGGGACCCGCAGCTTCTGTTCGTTTGAAGATGCGGTGGTTCGCGTGCAGCCCACGGGCGCCGCGATCGGCGCTGAGTCAGCCTGTCAGGCTCTTGGGCCACTCAACCAGTAACGTAGTGGCTGCTCCTCTGGTTGCTCTCGATGGTCTATTACGAAAAAGGCGAGAGCAGCTTACTTAAGAGAAGTGCTGGTAGTTGGACGCCTGTTCCTTGTTCGGTTCCATCAGTTAATGAAATCAGTTAATGAAAACAGGCGTGGGTGTTGAAAAAGTCCGTGATGGGAATGTCTTTTCGCTGCGATGATTGCGGCGGCCGAGTTCTTTGTTCTCAGCTGAGCTAAGTGGCAGCTTCCATAGTAGGTGTTGTGGGTTGGGCATTCCTCTTTGCGAACAACGGACAGGTATTCACACACTCATCAAGAGCTTGAATATCGCCGTCTAGCTGCAAGCAAAGTGGGGCTGAATCTGATTGTTGGACCCAATGGACCCAAAATGGGGGAGTGCGTGGTGCAATAAAAAGAGCCACGCAAATAACGTAGCCTGAAGGGTTTGAAGTTGGTTGCGGGGGGTGGATTTGAACCACCGACCTTTGGGTTATGAGTTCGCATGAACTAGGCTAAGTCGTTTATTTTGCGGTACGCATAGCAATATTGAGTAATGTTCAGGAAGGCTCGGTAAGGCTTAGAGCACCCAAATTGAACCCAAATCCTGCGACTACGCTCACAACCCCGGTCAATGAGCGCTATCGCGATTTTTCACCAAGGTCGCCGTTCGACGCGGTGCTAGACTCTTACCAGAGGAATCGTAGTGCCGCTCCGCTATGCCATCGATAAACAGCGGCGATTGGTACATACGACTGCATGGGATCGCCTGACGTTCGCTGAGACACAGGCCTATGAGCATCAGTTGTGGAACGATCCCGATTTCGACCCCGAGTTCAACCAACTGGTAGATCTGACTGCGTTAACAGGGTCAAGTATGTCGGTGGAAGAAATCAAGCAGATTGCTAGGCGCTCCGGCTTCTCTGCAATGTCGCGGCGTGCGTTCGTTGCGCCCGCCACGGCCGTGTTCGGGATGTCACGATTGTTCGCGCTCTACAATGAGATGTCGAAAACACCGACGCAAATCCACATATTCCACGACCTTCCTTCGGCCTTGAAATGGCTCGGCCTGGAGACCCTTCCTCCGTTGTCGCAGTAGATCAAGCGACTGCATTCCCCCCGGCTCAAGGTCAATGAGCGTAATCGCGATATTTCAACAACTAGCCGAATTAAGTGTTCACAATTGAACATTTTTCTTCTCCGGATTGCAGGATCATCAACAACCACGACAGTTCGACGATTCGTCGAAGACAAGGAAGACCGACAA
>Ga0187872_10000692_pt1 | contig 37159 bp, 35 predicted proteins | sample June2016WEW_16_4_FD_132973 | JGI IMG/M metagenome (GOLD analysis project Ga0187872, IMG submission 132973) | Peatland microbial communities from SPRUCE experiment site at the Marcell Experimental Forest, Minnesota, USA - June2016WEW_16_40 | ecosystem: Environmental > Terrestrial > Soil >...
CCAGGAAATCGCCGCGGCATTAGATGGGACCTTGCACGAGATTTACGTGCAGGAAGGCCAGATTGCCAAAGTCGGTGCCTCAGTTTGCGCGGTAGACGCAAACCCATCCGACAGGTGCTGACAGCTGCGTCGCTGGCGGAGTTGATCATTGGTGTCCTTCGCCATCTAGGGAAGTGTTCGCCAACGAATTTTAACTCAGAGCTAGGACGCTTCTCGTCGAGGATTTGAGGGCGTCCGTCAGGCTTGTCCTGCAAATCCAAGCCTGCCCAGATTCAACCCAGATACTTTGGTTTCCACTCGCGAACCAGCTTCTCGAACTCCCCAGAAACCAGGGCGGGGCTGAATAAGAATCTCTGCGCCTCATCACAGCGCTGCTCGCGCAGTACTTCCAATTGCTCCTTCGTCTGCACCCCTTCGGCGATCACCTTGAGCTTTAGGCTTCGTGCGAGGCCGATGATGGCGGTTACGACGCGCCCGGCGCCCTCATCGTGTGTCGCGTCCCACAGGAATGACTGGTCGATCTTGATCTTGTCGATGGGAAACCGCCGAAGATAGCTCAGCGAAGAATATCCGGTGCCGAAGTCATCGATTGACAATTGAAACCCCATGTCATGCAGTTTCTCGAGTATTTCGACCGTCGTTTCAACATCGTGCATGACGATGCTCTCGGTCAGTTCGAGCTCGAGGTGATTCGGGGTGATTCCATGCTTTCGCACACTGTTCGCGAGCTGCTCCACAAAATCCTTCTGGCGGAATTGGACCGCAGAAACATTTACGGCTATAGGGATGGATAGCCTCCCAGAGTTCTGCCAGACAGCAGCTTGACGCGCCGCTTCCTCGATGACCCAGTTGCCGATGGGAACAATTAGCCCGCGCTCCTCGGCAATGGATATGAACTTGCCGGGCATGACCAGACCCAAGTCAGGATGGTTCCAGCGGATCAGTGCTTCCGCCCCCACGACAGAACCGGAAGTGATGTCGACCTGAGGTTGATAGTGCAGCACGAACTCTTGGCGTTCGATCGCTCGGCGTAAAGCGTTCTCCATCGACAGCATTTCTAGAGCGTGCTGGTTCAGGTCGCTCGTGTAGAACTGATAGGCATTGCGCCCCGTTCCTTTAGCTTTATACATAGCGGCATCGGCGTTGCGTATCATCTCCTGTCCATTGGTTGCATCGTCAGGATAAAGAGAGATGCCCATACTCGCCGTGACTGTGAGCTCATAGCCGTTCAGTGTCACGGGCTCTACGAGGCAGGAAAGCAGCTTTTGTGCAAGCACAGCGACGTCTTGTACATGTGAAGACCTTGGAAGACCACCACAAACTCATCGCCGCCTAGTCTGGCGACGGTGTCCTCGTCTCGTACCGCGTTAGAAAGCCGCTTGGCTATTGTCTGGAGGAGCAGGTCACCGGCATTGTGGCCCAAGGAGTCATTCACTTCCTTGAAGCGGTCGAGATCGATGAAAACAACCGCGACCTTGGATTTCCTTCGCTGGGCGGCCTTAGTAAGCTGGTTAAGCCGGTCCATTAGCAGTACTCGATTTGGCAGATCTGTCAGCGCATCATAGTGGGCGAGATGGACCATTCGCTCTTCAGCCCGCTTGCGGACCGTGATGTCGGAAAAGATCCCGACGTAGTGTGTTACGGTGCCTTTGTGATCATAGACAGCGCTGATCGACAGCCACTCGACATAGAGCTCCCCGCTCTTACGACGATTCCACATCTCGCCCTGCCACGATCCCGTCTCCAAGACACTCTTGCGCATGTCTGCATAGAAGGCGCGGTCCTGACGTCCAGACTGAAGGATCCGTGGTGTTTTACCGAGCGCTTCGTCCGCTGAGAAGCCCGTCATCTTTTCGAAGGCCGCGTTGACGAGCAGAATTTGTTCCTGCGGGTCGCATATGAAGATGCCCTCGGCACTTTGATCAAGAACCCGCGACCACAACCGCAACTGCTCTTCGGCTTTGACACGTTCGGTTATGTCGCGAGCGATCGTCGAAACACCTACGATCCGTTCCGTCGCATCCTTCATGGGAGATGGAGCAAGGTCGATATGGATCTGCTTCCCGTCCTTTTTCACACGGATGGTCTCGCAATGCTCCACTATTTCATCCCGTCTTATTTTCTCCAGGAGCGCTGGAATCTCGTCCAGGTGCCCGGGACGACAGAGCATGCTGATCGGTTGTCCGATTGCCTCTGCTGCCGAATACCCATAAATCCGCTCCGCACCACCGTTCCAGGTCTGGATGGTTCCGTCCAATGCCTTGCTGATGATTGCCTCGCCAGAGTATTCAACGATGGCAGCCAGCCGGCGGAGTTTATCCTCCATTTTCTTGCGTTCGGTAATGTCGAGCACCGTGCCCAGCAGCGCTGGCCGGCCATTCAGCGTCAACGCCGTCAGGCACACTTCAGCAGGAAAAACCTCACCGTTCTGACGCCGGTGCAACCATTCGAAACAATTCTTGCCATTGAGAAACGCGGCGGCAATCTTCTGGTCGGCCGCCGCCCGGGAAGGCGTGCCGTCAGGTTGGTTCGGGGGAGACAAATCGGCCGGGTGCAGTGCGGTGAAGTTGGCCCGAGTTGCGTATCCGAACATCTGCAGCAAAGCCGATGTGGAAGAGGAAGCTGCGGAAGATGAGCAAGAGCTTACTACCTTCCCTGTGCCCCAACTGTGTCGGGCATATGAGACCTCTGCGTCCGATAGTCGCCAATCCCAAAGAGGGGAACTTCGGCGCCGTTCGGCTGATCCATTATGCTTCCGAAATGGCGCTATACAGTTTCCTGCCTGAAGCTCATTTGTTAACTGATACGTATCTATAAACTGTATGTCATATACACTTCCCTACGGTATTGTCGATCATTGATCAGCTGTGATGGACACTGGAGCGACGCTGCTCGCTGAGGACTCCGATGGACGAATTTAAGGTCTTGATTGCTGATGACTCCCCCGTATATCGCAAGCTCCTTGAGCAACAAATGTTTGCCCTGGGTTCTTGCTCGATCTTGGTCGCGAGGAGCGGCCAAGAGGCTATCGAAATCTTCGAGAAACAACGCCCCTCTTTGGTGATCACCGATTGGGTGATGCCGGATCTGACGGGCATTGAGCTGTGCCAGAAAATCCGTGCGGCGGAATGCGACTATACGTACATCATCATCCTGACTAGCAACACCGAGAAGAAGGACGTAGTGAAGGGGCTCTCCGCGGGCGCGGACAACTATCTTACCAAACCGTTCGATCAGGATGAGTTGCTCGCGCGCATCCGCGTCGGCATGAGGCTCGTTGACCTACAGCACCAAATTGAAGCGAAGAATCACCTTCTAGAAGAATTGGCCCTCACAGACTCCCTCACCGGGCTACCGAACCGCCGTGCGGTTGTCGCATGGAGTGACCGGCAACTCGAAGCGGCCGCCCGCCACGGATTTACCTTCTGGGTTGTCCTGATGGATCTCGATCACTTTAAGAACGTGAATGATACATACGGGCACGAGGCGGGAGACGCCGTCCTCAAGAAGTTTGGCAAAATCCTCAAAGCCAACACCCGTGCTTCGGAAATCTCTGGACGTATCGGAGGCGAGGAATTCCTCCAAGTGATCACATTTTCAGAGGAAGAAGGCATTAGAACCGTGAGTGAGCGTATTCGCAAGCAGTTTGCGGAGGAGACGTTTCATTTCGGCGGTAACGCCTTCACGGTCACGGCAAGCTTCGGTGCCGCGGGGTTTTCAGGCAACAAAGCCCCGGAATTTAGCGTCCTTGTAGGCCTCGCGGATGCCGCGCTCTACAGAGCCAAGCACCTTGGACGCAACCGAATCGAAATCGACGCATTGCAGGAATGTGCGGCGCGTTGAAGAGCACAATCCCTATGGAATCACCCGCCAACGACACGAATTTCGAGCTGCTATTCTCGAAGAATCCGTGCCCGATGTACGTGATCGACCGTCAGACGCTGCGTTTCCTGGAGGTCAACGCGGCCGCCATCGGCCAATACGGGTTCTCGCGCGAAGAGTTCCTCGCCATGAGTGTGACGGAGATACGGCCTTCCGAGGATGTCCCGCGCCTCCTGGAGTCCATCCGAAGGCACAGTGCCTCCGTCGTGTCCAAGGGTCAATGGCGGCATCGCCGGAAGACTGGTGAAATCTTCGATGTGGAAGTAACAGGGCAATCCATTCCGTTCGCCGGTCACGACGCGGTTCTGGCGGTCGCACAGGATATCAGTGCGCGCAAGGCCGCGGAGGCAAAGGTGGCAGAGCGTACGGCCTACCTGCAAGCGCTGATTCAGAATAATCCTCTCGGCATTGTCACCGTGGACTCGGGGCGCCGAGTCGAGATGTGCAATCCCGTTTTCGAGCAACTCTTTGGTTATCCCTTGGCCGAGATTCACGGCAGAACGCTCGAATCGTTGTTGGCACCTTCTGGTCAAGAAACCGAAATGATCGGGCTGTTCGGTCGGGGGGAAGCGAGAAACGTCGTGCACGCAACAGGGAAACGGCGCCGCCGCGACGGCTCGTTGGTGGACGTGCGGATTCTTGGAGTGCCCCTCATCGTCGACGGGAAGCGAACGGGCAGCTTCGTGATGTACGAAGACATTACAGAAAGGATCCGTTCCGAGGAAGCCCAGCAGCTCGCCGAAGAGAAGTACCGCATGATTTTCGAGAACGCCATGGAGGGTTTCTCTGAATCAACACCGGCCGGACGGTTTGTGACCGTGAATCCCGCCATGGCCCGCATCTTCGGCTACTCCTCACCCGCGGAGATGATCAATGAGGTTCATGACATCGGCAAGCAGCACTACGTCGAACCGGAGACGCGCAAGGACGTGAAGCGAAGGTTGGAAGAGGACGGTATCCTCGAGGGCTACGAGTGCCCTATGCTTCGCAAGGATGGCAGCAGTATCTGGATTTCGTTGAACATCCGGGCCTTGCGCGACGCCAGCGGCAAGGTCATCACCCACGACGGGACGGCCGTCGACATTACGGAGCGCAAACGGTCCGATCTCGAGCGGCAGGTCACCACGGAGATCAGTCACGCCGTCAGCATCACAGACAATCTGGATGACCTGCTTCGCCTGATCCACCACGCTCTTAGCAAAGTGATTGCGGCGGACAACTGCTTCGTCGCGCTGGTGGACGCTTCCGGGGTGATTTCATTCCCGTTCTTTGTCGATCGACATGATCTTCACCCGCAGTCGCAAAAAATGGGACGCGGTTGTGCCGCTTACGTCTTTCGCACAGGCCAGCCGATGCTGGTCTCCGCCGAGCGGTATCGCCAGCTTGTTGAGAGCGGCGAAGTAGAATTGCGCGGCACGCCGGCGCGTTCCTGGCTCGGAGTTCCCTTGCGGACTCCAGCGGAGAAGATCGGAGTGCTGGCCGTACGGGACTACGATCGCGACAACGCATACACCCAGCGCGATGTCGAATTCCTTACGTCCGTTGGCGGGCAGATCGCCCTGGCGATCGAGCGCAAGCGCGCCGAAGAAGCCCTGCGCGCCAACGAAGCTCGCTTGCGCGTCCTGATCGAACAATTGCCCGCCGTGCTGTGGACGGTCGACAAGAATCTGCATTTCACGTCGGCGATGGGAGCGGGCCTGGCGCGGCTGGGTCTCAGGCAGAATCAGCTTGTCGGCATGACTCTGTCTGAATACTTCGAGACCTCCGACCGGACATTTCCCCCCATCGCCGCGCACCACCGCGCCATCGCTGGCGAGCCCGTGACATTCCACCTCGGGTGGAAAGGCGGCTCGTATGCTTGCCACGTCGAACCTCTTCGAGACTCGGCGGAAAAAATGCAAGGGGCCATTTGCATGGCGCTGGACGTCACCGACCGTAAGCAGCTCGAGGAGCAATTCCGACAGGCCCAAAAAATGGAAGCTGTCGGCCGCTTGGCCGGAGGAATCGCGCACGATTTCAACAACCTGCTCATGGTCATCCAGGGTTACGCCGACTTGCTGGCCGACAGGCTCCCCGCGGGAGACTCGTTGCGGCGCAACGCAGAACAGATCCAAACCGCTGCTCAGCGCGCATCGTCGCTCACGCGGCAGCTCCTCGCCTTCAGCCGCAAACAGATCATGGAGCCGAAGGTTCTCAACATCCAGACCGTCGTCGGGGACATGGAAAAGATCCTGCGCCGGTTGATTGGAGAGGATATTGAGCTCGAAACCTCATATGCGCTGGACCTTGGACTCGTGAAGGCCGACCGCAGCCAGATCGAACAGGTCATCATGAATCTGGCCGTGAACGCCCGCGACGCGATGCCAGATGGGGGGCGCCTCACCATCGAGACCTCCAATGTCGAATTGGACGCTTCTCGCGCGCATCCGCCCGTGGTGCTGGCGCCGGGGAAATACGTGATGATCGCCGTTACGGACAACGGCAGCGGCATGGATGCCGAGACACAAGCCCACATCTTTGAGCCCTTCTTCACGACGAAAGAACAGGGTAAGGGAACGGGCCTCGGCCTCGCCACCGTCTACGGCGTGGTCAAGCAGAGCGGCGGCTACGTTTGGGTCTACAGCGAGCCGGGCCACGGAACCACGTTCAAAATCTACCTCCCGAAGATCGAGGAGGAGATGACGACCGAAAGTCGCGACAGCCGCGTTGCTTTGAATTCTCTGCCGCGCGGTTCGGAAGTTGTTCTTTTGGCCGAAGATGAGAAGGGAGTTCGCGAATTGGCGCGCGAATATCTCGAAATGAGCGGGTATACGGTGCTCGAAGCCGAAAATGGCCACACAGCCCTCGAATTGGCCGCCATGCACGCAGGGCCGATCCATCTGCTGATGACGGACGTGGTGATGCCCGGCATCAGCGGGCGTGAACTGGCCAACCGCGTCGTGGGCATCCGCCCTGGGATCAATGTCCTTTACATGTCTGGCTATACGGATCAGGCGGTCGTGCGCAACGGAATTCTCCAGACCGGCGCTGTGCTTCTCCAGAAGCCTTTCACCTTGGCCACACTCGCGACCAAGCTGCGCGAGATACTAGCCCCACAACCTGTCCAGTGAACTTCGCCGTCCGGACCGGACCTGAACAAGTGGTGCCGCGTGTTCCAGCCCCGAGGAGCCGTTCGAATCATCAAGCAAATTCGGGCTTCCAGCACCAATCATTCTGAACGAGCACAGCCCGGCTGCCCTCGGATACCTGGGAAGCTCTCTTGCTGAACGCCAAGGTCGAATCCGCCTGCAGGGCAATGTTCGAACAGGGAAAAATACAGGGAAACTTAGTAACTGAAGACGCCAGTTGGCGATCCGTTCGCGCGGAACTTCCGGTGCCTGCACAAGTTAGAAATGATTGCCTTCAAAGGCTTGTCGTTCGGAACAGGGAATTATCAGGGAATCGAAAGGTTTGATCCTGTCCATGTTGAAGCCTTCTCGAGCGGCGATTGGGTTGGCCCACGAACCTTTCATAGCGATCCGGTGACCGATTTTCAAAAGGCTAGCGCGGAGACTGCTTGGTTCAAGGCCCGCTCCAGCGCACACGCGATTGAAATCTTTGTCATCCTCGAAGAGAAATTTCTGTGCTTCTCGCCGAACTCGCAGCGTACCGCTCCGCCAGTCTTCCACGGCCCTAACGATGACCGCCAGCCACAGTCGGTGATCTCCGATATATTCTTCGGTGACTGCTTGCTGAGTTTGCTTTCGTACTGTTCCTTCCATCTGTTTTTCTTTCCTGGCAATCATTCAGATCTTAGTGAGCCAGTCTGCTGAACTTCTTCGAGGTCTGCATCTTTGACCGATACTGAGTCCCAAATCACATATTCTCCGGGAAAATGTGCGGCAAACGACCGCACGAGTTGCTTCGCATGCTCCAAGTCGTTGCGGGATGCTAGCACCACAATTTTGCCGTTCTCCAATTTGCGGCAGATTTTATAAGCACGTACCATCGAGTGCCACCTGACAACCCACGCTAACGCCGTCAATCGATCATCGCTGTGACGCATATCACCAGAAGGTAACTCATAAGAACCTGTACCAATGGACACTGATGCCCTCCGTAGGCCGGCGTCGATTCACATTTTTTGCCGTGGAGTCGTGGGAGCTTTCGTACCACCTGAGTGGCCCCGATCTAGTTCACGCATTGGCAGAAGACAGGATCGTGCTGATGCCGATCCAGCAAGACCCTCTGGGCTGGCCGTCCTGGATACTTGTCGTCAGCGATGCTGGAATTCGGGCGAAGCGAGAATGAATTCCGCGACGAGACGTAGAACATCGAGCGCGGCCATATTACGCTCCGCTTCCTGCATTTCTTTTCGGATTACAGCCTCGTCCTTGGGCAGCAGTTCGTCGGGAAGGAGGGTGTCTTCTGTAAGTGCGAGGGCCACATCGAGACCCGTGTGCCTTTCGGCCAGGATCGCCTTCGTTCGAGGCTGGTCTGGATTCCGGAGAACTGCGACGGCGAGAACGGTGGCAGGATCGAATTGGATGCCGGGCAGCTTTCCTTGAGTCAGCGCGGTGGAGAAGTTGATCCGCGCCCACAACGCGCCTTCGTTGTCCCACGTTTCCGCTTTCATGGAGTACCCGGTTGGGACAGCCATGCCATACGGCTGCATTCCCATCTCCGCGAGATTTTGTACCAGCGCGTCCGGAGCGACCACATTCGCACCCGTCGCCCGAATCGTCGAGACCACGAACTCGAGCGGCGTCTTCAACTTCGTGCCGTACGCCTTGGGCGACCAGAACTCGGGCGAGTGGAACATCGTGCGCAGGACTTCACGGATGTCCCCGTCACTCGATTGGAACGTGGCCGCCATGCGATCGACGAGGCTTTTGGGCGGATCATCCGAGACGAACCGCACGGCTATACTCTTGGAGATGAACTGCGCTGTGGAAGGATGGTGCGCCAACATATCCAGTGCCCGCAGCCCTTCATCGCTCCCTGCCTCATAGAACTTCTCGCCAACAACGGTTTTGATTCCCGGCTCGTGCCGTCGCGAGTCGAATTGAAACTGGCCGCCGTCGTCGGGCTGCGCGATCGTCCATCCGGTCAGGACGCGGGCGAGTTCGGTGACATCCGACTGCGTGTAGCCGCCGTCCACGCCGAGGGTGTGCAGCTCCATGATTTCCCTGCCGTAATTCTCATTTAGGCCGCTCTGGCCGTTTTTGCCCGCGGCCTGCGAATGCGGCCCGATGCTGAGCCAGTTATCGAGGTACATCAGCATCGCCGGGCTTTGCGCAGTGGCGAGGAGCAGATCGTAGAATTTGCCGAGCGCGTGCGGACGAATGACGTCGCGTTCGTAAGCCGTCGTGTAGTAGGCGCACTGGTTCTTAGACTGATAGACGTTGAAGTGATTGAACCAGAAGTCGGTCATCACTTCGAGCAACTGTCGCTCGGAATAGATTTCACGCATCACCTTCGCCTGCTGAAGTTCATAGGTGACAACTCCCGCCGGGTTGGCGAGAGCACGGACAATTTCCCGCTCCTGCGGCGAGAAATCGGAGAATAGGCGGTCCCTTTGATCCCCACGCAGTTGATTCGGAAAATTGATCAACTGTTCCGGCGGCACGGCTTCGAGGGCCGCAAGCCGCTGCTCCTTGGGCAACGCGAGCAGCTTCTCTGCTATCGCTCGCGCCTGATCTTCCGGCGACGTTGTTGGTTGGGAAGTGGCTGCGGTGTTCATCGCGGCCGCGTTGGCTCCGGCGTTTGCTCCCGCTCCCTTCGCCGCATCCTTCTGCTGGATTCGCGCGACGCTGACCGAATAGACCAGCTTGCTCGCAGGATCGTCGGGCATCGGACGCTTGCCGGCGATAATCTGGCGGATCACTCCGTCTGAAGGGAATGTCTGGGCGAGCTGCTTGGGATTCATGCGCGTGGTTGCGTAGGCCCCGACACGCGCGTTGAGCGCAGAATCGTCGATGCTCTCAGGATGCAACTGGTCTTCGATCCAACCGTCCACTCCTTTAGCGAGCACGGCGTCGACGTCACCGGGCCTCGGACCGAAAGTCAAGCGATTGAGCGCATGGATTGCTCGCTGGCGCTCGGTGAGAGCCGCCGGCTGTGCTGGCGTTCCCTTCCTAGCGGAAGTCGAAGTCTTCGTCTGCACCGACGTCTGCGGAAATGCAGGCATGGCGAGATGGAACGAAAGAATCAGCGTGAGCGCGTAACGCACGGGACGGCGAGTCATCGGCTTCCGTGGCATCTTTCCGACGCTAAACGTATGATCACTTCCATTCTAAACCCGGATCTCGCCAGTTGTCCCGCTCGGGACGAATACGCGCTCAGCTGCGGTCAGCTTGATAGCGCCATTAGAGGATCGCCAACTTATCCACTAGATTGGTGTCTCGTGTCTGTTGCTGAGTGCAATTTGCTCCGACAAAATCCATGCGAAGAAAGTGAGGAGGCCTGCAGCGGCAAGACAACGCAGACGATCTCTCTTTTTACTTGACAACGTAGAAGACAAATAGTACTCCGTTGGCAAATCCAGCGGGTGACTGGGTCGCGCATCGTGAATAAGGGAGTCTAGTCATGACAAATACCGCAAAGATGTTGAAGTCTGCCTCGACATGCGTATTGAGCGTGCTTCTGTTCATTGGCGTAGTGGGCGTGAATCGCGTCGCGGCCCAAGTCGAGACAGCGACCATCTCAGGCACGGCAACGGACAGTTCAGGCGCGGCGCTGGTCGGCGCAACCGTCCAGGCTCGAAATGTTGGCACGAATGTGACCCAGTCCACGGTTTCCGATGCAGCGGGCCGCTACAGAATCCCCGATCTGCCCATCGGACAATACGAAGTGCAGGCTTCGATCTCGGGCTTCCAGACCGTGGTCCACAAAGGCATCACGCTTACGGTCGGCGCCAACCTCGTCGTCGATTTTTCGCTGCCCGTCGGGCAAGTAACGCAGACGGTAAGCGTGGAGAGCGAAATCTCGCGCGTGGAGACGCAAACCGCCGCCGTATCGTCTCTGGTGACTCCTGAACAGATGAGTCAATTGCCCTTGAATGGCCGGAACTTCGAGCAACTTCTCTCGCTCGCGCCCGGTGTTCAGACGATAAACCAGAGCTATTATACCGGAGGGGGAGGCGGCGGACTATCTTCGGGCTTCTACGGGCCGGGGAACACCTACTCGGTTGCTGGATCAAGGCCCGTTGGACAAGTGTTCCTGCTCGATGACCAGGATCTCCAAGGCTATTGGGAGAAGGGCACGGGCTCGAATATCACCGGCAATTCGCTGGGCGTCGAGGCCATCCAGGAATTTCAGCTGCTGACCAACACGTACAGCGCGCAGTTCGGGGGAACGGGCGCCGCGATGAATGCCGCGAGCAGGTCGGGGACCAACGCGTTTCACGGCTCGGCGTATGAGTATTTGCGGAACAGCGCTCTCGATGCGCGCAATTTCTTCGATGGGCCGACGATTCCGCCATTCCGCAGAAATCAGTTTGGCGGCAGCGTCGGCGGCCCCATAAAGAAAGACAAGCTTTTCTTCTTCGTGAACTATGAGGGCTTGCGGTCCGCCCTGGGCGTAACCGGAAATCAATTTGTTCCGAACCTCGATGCGATTGGCATGGGGACGGGTGGCTCCGGCGAAGTGCCCTATCAGGTTGGCTATGTTCCCTGCAACACCGTCTCGGCGGCCGCTTGCAGCCTCGGCCCACTGACGAAGGTATCAATCAATCCGACTGTCGTCCCGTATCTGAAACTCTATCCGGTCCCATCCCTAACGGCACCGGAGCAGACGGTGGGTGCGGGGCCGTTCAAGGGTCGCCTGAGCGGCAATCAGCTGGTCACGACAATCGCTAGCCAGCCGGAGAGCGAGAACTACGTTCTTGGGCGCATGGATTATACGCTCGGCTCGAAAGACTCCTTGCTCGGGCGATACATTTCCGACACAGCCTATGAACGCCTGCCCGTTCCCTTCTCGAACCTGCCCGATTGGCCGGTCGTGGACAACGGGGGCGACCAATTTTTCACTCTGGAGGAGAAACACCTCGTTTCAGCGACCACGATCAACGAGGTTCGTTTCAGCTTCTCGCGAACCAATGAACGCCAGAATCAGGAATTCTTGACGAATCCGGCCACAGATCCTTTGCAGTACTATTTGGGAGCGCCGGACTACAGTCCAGGGGACCGCGAGGACGGCAACATCAGCGTCGGCGGCGGCACCTCCAACATCGGTCCGGGTACGACAGCACGGTTCCATCTGATCGAGAACAAGTTCACCGGGGGCGATGATCTTTTTTTGAGCCACGGCGCCCACAGTCTTAAAGTCGGCGTATCCGTAACCAGAATTCAAGACAATATCGCCGTGGGCCGGGAAGGCGGATTCTTCATCTTCGGCAGCCTTTCAGGTTTTCTGGGAGCTGCCCCAGTCCAATTCCAAGGCGAGATCCTCCCACATCCGGGTTTCAGCAGGACGCGTTACGCTCAATCGGTGGAGTACTTCCCTTACATCCAGGATGATTGGAAGGTGAGGCCCAACCTCACAGTCAACATCGGTTTGCGGTATGATTTTGAGACCAACCCGGTGTGCGAGGCTGCCTTTGCTCAACCTTGCACGGCGCTCCTCGATCCGTTGTCTTCGACGGCGTTTACGCCGGTCCATCACGTTCTTCAGGCGAATCCGAACGCATTCAATTTCGATCCCCGGATCGGTTTGGCCTGGGATCCTTTCTCGGATCACAAGACATCGATCCGCGTTGGATTCGGCATCTTCCACGAACAGCTGGCGGCTCGTACGTACCTGAACGCGTACTCGCAGGATCCCCCGTCTCAAACCGTGGTCGTTACTCCTCCTACCTCTATTGCGCTCTTCCCGTTTCCAGCACAGTGTAAGCCGGCGGGGTGCCTGAATCCACCGTTCGGCACGGTATATGGAATCGACTATCGGTCGAATGTTTCTCCTTACGCCATGCAATACAACCTGACGATACAGCGTGACCTCGGGCACAGCATGGTTGCCTCGCTCGGCTATGTTGGCTCGCAAGGCGTCCACCTGTATAGCCAGCGAAATTACAACAGCCCGACGATTCAAGGCGGTCCCAGCACCTGCACCAGCCCTTCCTGCACCTTTACCGGCCCTGTACCGAACCCCAACTTTTCCGGTTTAGACGATACTGCTCCCACCAGCCATTCGACCTACAATGGTCTGGTGGCGAGTCTCAACCGCCAGATCAGCCGGAATTTACAGGGCCAGGTGTCCTATACGTACTCGAGGTGCATTGACAACGGTTCAGCCAGTTCCGGAGTCGAGCAATCCTCTTTCGAAATAACCGACGCGTACAATCAGCGCTACGATCGCGGACCCTGCACTTTCAATATCACTCAGGCGCTGCGGGTCAACAGCGTGTATACCCTGCCTTTCCGGGGGAACAGGCTTGTTTCAGGCTGGCAGGTCAGCGAAATTTTGAGCGCGGCCTCCGGCTTTCCCGTCAACGTGCTGAACGGACTGACTCCCCAGCAGGCCAATACGGGCGGACTTACAGGGGATCGTCCGGACTATTCGGGGGCCGCGGGATGCATTCCGAACCAAATAGTGGATCAGATAAATTTTGCACAGAGAAACGTCGAATGGTTCAATCCAGCTTGCTATGCCTTTCAGCCCTTCGCTACGCTCGGTAATGTCGGGAGGGATTCGCTAAACGGTCCCGGCCTGTTGGACCTCGACTTCTCCGTAATAAAGCAGACGAAGATTACGGAAAAACTGAACGCCGAGTTCCGCGCGGAGTTCTTCAACATTATCAACCACACGAATCTGGGGCAGCCGGCGGCGGCCGTCTTTGCCACGACAGCCCTTACCGCGATTAGCCGCACTCCGTCCAATACCTTTGACAGTGCGACTGCGGGCGTGATTACTTCCACGGCCACGACCTCGCGACAGATTCAATTCGCGCTCAAGTTGGTCTTCTGATCCGCGGCAGCCTGACCGATGCGATGTCTTGCATCGGTCAGGCTGCTCTTGCGTCTCCAGTCTCCTTGGGATGAATTTCGACGACCGCCAGTCCGTTAATCAAGCGAAAGAGTGGAGCGTCAAGTTTCGGACTTTGCGGCCTGCCGCAACCTGTTTTCGAAGCTTTGCTCGGTCCGTCCGCAGGAGAAACTTCACCGACACAGGCTTCGCTCCGTTCTCTCGGGCACAAAGCAGCAGGGCCATGGCTTAGGGGTCCTTATTGACCATATTATTTGTCCATGGCTCTTGACACTTCGCCTTGAACTCGGAGATGGCGATCTCCCGGATCGGCTTCGGTCTCTCGCTTGCTCCCACCGTCCCTCCTTGATCGAAAGCTGCTGGAAGAGGTGGGCAAAACCAAGATCCCGCTACGCCGCAGCAAGCGGAGCTCGTGAGACCGGCAAAAACGAGCGGTAGGGACTCCGCCGATCTCGCTGGGCCTGCTCTGGTGACGAATCGTTGTGTCGAGGGCAGGAGAGGCGTACGATGCGCCAGAAAGTGATTCAAATCGGAAATCCCGATTGGGATCTCTTTTGCAACAACAATCCCTCGGCAAGGCCCTTTGCCGAGATTCTTATCCACCCCCACGTGGAATCCGATCGGAAAGGATGACGAGTGAGCGCTGGCAAAACGGTGGGATGCGTGGCTGCAGTCCTGGTGGCGGCCGCGGTGGCGGTCGGATATATGCGATATATGCGGATCCCGACAAATGTGGCCTATGTGAGCGAACAAGAGGGCGGGATCAGCGTCGCGAGGAATGCGTTTGGTAAAGCACTTTCACGTGGGCGACAATCCGGAGTTCGCGAAGCTGAACCCCGGAGGGGACGAACTCTTCACATCGTACGAGGCGCCGTCAACAGCCGGACTTCCGACGGCCGGAGGTGACGACAACAAAGTGAATGAGCCGGCTTCTCATGTGGTGCGGTGCCATGTGCCGGACTGGACGCAGGAGCTAGACATTATGGCCGGCACGGAAACGGAAGGATTGGAGTTTTCGCGCGACGGGAAGTACCTGATGGTGGCGAACGAGGCACAAAATACGATCGGCATCTACGACGCGCATGCGGGCACGCTGGTCCGCACGATCGATTTGAAGCCTTACGGGCAGAGGCCGCGGGGAGTGAAGGCGTCGCCGGACGGATCGGGTTACGCCGTAACGATGGAATTCTCCGGGACGCTGGTTAAGATGGATTCAAGCTTTAACGTGACGAAAGCGGTGGCGACCGCGGCGATGCCCTATGGGCTGGCGTTTGATCGGGAGGGCAAGAGAATTTTCGTCTCGGCGTCCACGGCGAGAAAGATGCAGGTATTTGCCGCGGATTCCCTGCAACTCATCGCGGAGACGTCAACGGGACAGCGGTGCTGGCATTTTACGTTTACGCCGGACGATTCGAAGATTTTGTTGGCCTGCGGCGATCCAACAACGTGGTAGTGATCGACGCCAGTTCGTATAAAGCGATACAGACGATTGAAGGGTTCCAGATGCCTTGGGGAATCGTTACGTACCCCAGGGCATTTGGAAGTTTGGGGCTGCCTTAGAACACGCGGCCACTCGTCGCGCAGGCGCGCCCGGTCTGGGCTGCGAGGCTCTGTTGTAGAAGCGCAGCCGCTTGCGTGCTCTGGGGCCTGATCGATCAACCGCTGCCAAGTCTACTCGGTTGCGAGGAGCCGACGACATCATCCAATCACTCATTCCACCATGTAGCGAGAGTTTTCAAGAGGGTAACTCTAGCGCAACGGAAGGCGCGGGCAAAACGCGCGAGGAGTACCGCGTGGTCTACCTGTGACGGGCCAGTTTCTGGTCGCGGTATTCCCGCCACGTCAAGTAGATGATCAGGGCATCAAATACCGAAATTAAGATCAGCAAAATCGAATGCGTGTGCATGAAGCGATGCACTTGGTAAACGCAGAAGGTCCCGAACACAAACATAGTCAGCGGATACGCCCACAGCGCGTCAAACCAGAGCGCGATGACGAGCAGCGCCTTGATGAGACCGTGCGTCAGTAGGTAAAGCGAGGCGAAATGCGTGCTTCCCGATGCGAGGTGCTCGGTCGCGCGATAGAGGTGGGTCGTGATGAATTCGTGGCGATCGAAGGGCAGATCAAACTCAAGGAACCTGAGCGCGATCTTGTTGAGCGCCGACGGCTTCACCGACCACAGAATCGCGCCGCCGATCCCCTCCAAAAGTCCGTCGATCCCTTTAATCGTAATTCCGGCTCGAAAGCTCTCGTGGAGGAGCGTCTTGCGGCGAACTCCGGCTGGATGAATGGCTGAAAGCTCTTTCATGGGTGCGGTTCCAGTGCTCATTGCGAACGCTCAATTGATCCAAGCTGTGTGAGGAAGTGTTCGCGCAAGCCTGGGGCTAACACCCGGTGCTGCACCGCGCGGCGAACGATGTCGAGATGGTCGTCGCTGTTCGCGACAGCGCGGTTGATCTCCATCACGCTGATGCGATCCTCATCTTCTTTGATGCGCTCCACCGAGTCTCCGGTAGCCACTCGCCCTTCTTCCACGACCGAAAAGTAAACTCCGGACCGGTTGCTTTGCAGAAAACGCTTCGGAATATCATCGTACCCCAGCCTTATGCCCAGCTTGTAGCAGGGTATTCGGGGTTGGGTCACCATGAGGAGGGCTTCGCCAAAACGGAAGTGGTCCCCAGGATCAGCGGCGCCGCTTCCGGAAATCACTGCTCCAGTACGCCGAAACGCAAAGAAAGATCAGGAGCACAAACACACCTATCAACACCCACTCGATCATTTAGATTCTCTCGGCCAGGTGGCCCCACTTCCACGATTCGCGACCATCGCCGTATATGGCAACGTCATCGCTGGATGACCTGCCAAATTTGAGTTGGCTTGCTAGCTTCCTCGGCCGGCAGATTGGTTCCATCCCTCGCACCGCTTTAGACGAGCGTCGACGAATTCATCTCACTCCTCAAACTTGGCGTCGGCAGGCTTCGGAGAGCTCGGAGAAGGAGTGGACGCACGCTTCCCAATAGCAATTTCCATGGCTGTGTTTTTAGGGAATACGAGGTCGCGCCCACGCGCGACGAAATGCGAATAGACCGATATGCTTGCGCCATATGCACCCATCGCCATGCCAAGCGGCTGCGAGTGAACGAAGGCACCCATCGCGATGCCCACAAGTTTGAGTCCCCCGGCGCCACCTGCTACCCGACTGTCAGTATTCCCGCTAACATCGCCGTTACGGGCGTCAGGATCGCCACGAGCGGACGCAAAGGCCAACGCCACGGCGATTCCAGTTGTCAAATAGCGTGATTTCGGAGAGTTGGCCTCAGCGCCGCCTTCTGAATCGAGTTTGACATCCTGTCCTTTATCCGCCTGGACGCCCGCCAAGCTCGCCTCCACTTTTTGCTCAATGGCGTCCGGCAAGACAAGCTCGTGGAACACCATTCGGAGCTGCCCATTGCGGCTGAGGCGGCGGGCAGGCCGAACCTGAACCACGGACCCTTTCAGTCGGCTTCCCTGAGGAAGGACCAGGCGGTTTCCGTCAAACAGTGGTTGTGAGAGGAGCGCCTCAACGTCATCGCCCTTTTGTGCCGTTGCTGAGCTCAGCCCGGTCATGAGCCGCACGTGCACGGAGCTGCCGGGCGGTGGCGGCGTGCTGATCGAAGCCGCAATTTCTGGAGTCAAAGGCTCGGTTCCAAAATCGAGTGGCTTCTCAAGCTCGGCGAAATAGACCGTTCCGGCATCAATATATTGCGGATGGACGGGGAGTTGAGCGACGGCATACCTTCTAATCTTGTGCAATTTGCCGGGCTCATTCACCTGCTTCATCGCATTGTCCCACTGCCGCTTGGCTTCTTCCTTTGCCTGGTCCGTCTTCTCTGACGCAGCGCGTTTTACGCCCTTCTTTTTCTCGTCGTCAGCGGTGGTGACGAACTGGATCACCTGTCCGGAGCCCGGTGTGACGGTGGTGTGGATCGAAATGTGCCGACCGTCGAACAGTTCGAGATCGTCAAATTCGATCTGCACCTTGCGAGGAGGGGTGAAATCGGCATTCAATGCATCTAGAGTGCGTTTTCCACCAGAAACACTTTCGAGCTGAGTGATCTGGCCTGTAACCTGGGTTCCCACGGGTACCACGAGTTTGTCAAAAGCATACACGGGCTCAGCGACCCGACCGTGGACCGACTGCCCGACTTTCTGAATTCTCACTTCCTTGTCGAGAACAACCTGCATCGCAGCCCCCTTCGGCACCGTGAGAGGGATGGTCTCATTGGTCGAAGCACTAACAGCGGCAACCGGTCTGTGGATCAACATCGAGTCAGAAGCAGGTGCGGACGCCGCAACAGCGTCCTGAGCTTGCACCGAACTCGCACACACGCATGTCAAAAAAACCGCAGAAATCACGCGTCCTGTTGCCATATCATTTCTCCCTCCGCCAGGTCATTTCCACGCGCACCGGTATTTCGTTCTTTACAGGCATTGCTAAGAGCGATGGTGGGTCGATCTTGAAATCGGACAGTGTAGTTGGAATTGTTCCCGATATCCGGGCTTCATTCCCTTGAATCACCTCTTGGAACGGGACCTCTTTGTAATGGGCGGTCTGACCGGCAAACTGAATCTCCAGGTCCGCACGGATCGTTGCTGATGCGGATGCGCCTTCGGACAAACGCGTGCGCACAGTGGCTATCGGAAATTGCCCGCCGCGCGTCACTTGAAGCGTGTGAAGGTCGCGGTTGCTGTCCCCGGAATCGAACGATTTAATAGGCACGGCGATCAAGAAATCGCATTGTTCAGCGTGGCAAACGCCCTTGCCGCGCGCCGCATGGCTGACGCCATCAACTTGATGCAGCGGGTGCGACACGTGATACGTGAGAGTGGATTGTTCGAGAACCCACTGGCTATCTGTCTGGGCAAAGATGGGAAGCCCAAGAAGCAAGAAGGCTATCAATATCCTTATCCTTTTATTCACAACCCCTCTTTAGAACTTAATGGATACGGACAAAATAGAGGCTCCATACGCCGCAGCTGTCACGATGGCCACCGGCCCATGAGCGCTAGCGATCCCGTGAACCCTTTCCCCCTTGCTTTTTTCATCGAAAGCGATGGCTCCGAGTATCGGCGTCAGGATCATGCCAGGTCCATGAATCCAGGCGAGGGCTTTGTGGACGCGGATTTGCCCGCGAGTTTGCGTCTCTGGAATCTTGGGTGCGCGAATAGCGTAGTATGCGCTCATAAAGTACAAGTCCCCCGTTGCCGAACCCAAGGTCAGATGCGCCCAGCGGTCGCTTGTGCTGGTGCTCTTTCCACCAGCGCCGGCCCCTAAGATCACCGTGGCGATCAGAGGCGCGGTATCTATCAAACCGAGACGCTGATGAATCTTAAGCATGTGCGAACGTTTATCGAGTCTCGCCTGATCCTGAGCGCTTCCTTGCGTCTGGGTCGGAGAAAAGCCGAGATCCCCCAGCGAAAGCGTTCCGCTCAACGTCAAGTTCATCGTGTGCTCGGCTCCTGCGGTGATCGTCACTTTAGCTACGTTGGTGCTGAACCCATCCGCCGAGACGGAAACCTCGTAATCCCCGGGCGTGAGATTTGGTACGTTGTATAAGCCGACCGAATCGGCCTGGGTCTCCGTCGATTGCCCCGTAGCGACATTCTTGATGGAGATTTTGGCGTTGGGAACGACCTTGCCTGATCGATCGGTGACTGTGCCAGAAAGCACGGCGCCAGCGACCTGTGCGCGCAATGGAGGCGAGATCAGGAGCGAAAACAGTAAAATTCCCGCTCCAACGACGAACTTCGCCGCTTTAGGATTCATTTGAGGTTCTCCTCCTGATAGCAGGCTTGTCGGAAAAACAATCCTGAGGTCGCGGAGAGTCAACGATGTATCGACCGCTCGGAATTCGCGCCTGCGGATCTTCAGGAATGCCTCCTCGGCGCTCCCAAAGTTCGATGCGGAACTCTATCAGTTGGGAATTAAGTCCTAGTGTCTTATGGATGACAAATTGTTCATTCTTTACGGAAGCGCCTTAGAAAACGTCAGGCTCATCTGATCGTGAGCTGAACCGGAGGAGACTGAACGCTTGACCATAGACACCTATCCCAACGAACTCGATGATGTGTTCCTGATGGTGTATTTTCGGTTGAAGGAGAGCCTCTTCTGGACGATGAGTTACAAAGGCGGATTCTGTAATCTAAGGGCTTTTCTTGGGTGGCGGCTGTTTAGTTGAGATCACGCGACAGCATCAGCTTCAACGTCAATTTGTCGGCCCCGGCGGTCACGCCAACCCCCACGCCGGTTTCGACATTCAGGATCTTGCTGGAGTGATCCGTGACGGCCCAGACCTCGTGGAACTGGTCATCCAGTGTGCGGAAATGGCGCAGGGGCCCTAAATCGGCATACTCCTCAAAGGCAACGGCCCATTTGTCATTCACGTTATAGGCGATTCGCGTTGCTGGAACGAATTCGAGGTTTCCAAAACCGCCGGTGTAGTTGGTATCCACAATCGGATTGAAGATGATGTCCACCTCGTTTTAAAAGGATCCCCTATCCCTTTCCTTTTGTTCACCAAACCTAGCTGATTTTGGAGATTCCGGAGGCCGGATGTGTCGTCGCGATACGGCGCGCGGGGATTTGCTGTGGATGAGAACTTCACATTCTCCGCCGCCGTCGTACCCCATTGACAATGAGGAATTTAGTTTATTGCTACGCGGATCCTGCTACATTTCACAAGGGAGAGCGAACGATTTTTTGCGAAACCATCGATCGTTTTGAAAAAAGCGCCGGAGTCAACGGGACGACCGGCGGAATGGTAAGGGCGGGGGCCTAGATTGACAGTCACGACCAGTTTGGCTATCGCGGTGTTGGTGTCAGTCCGAGAAGCAATATATTTTTGAGTGGGCGGGCCTCGCCCAGGAGTTAGAACGATGGCAGCGCCGCAACCGGTGCCCGGCGGGCTACAAATGGACCGTGGCGTAGAGACGGTTGTTGTGGCGCTCGCGATTGATCAGTTGAATCAACTCCTCGAGGCCGGCGAGCTGCCCCTGCGAGCTCACGGAGAGGGTTTGCACGTTCCGGTTCAGGAAGTTGGCGTCGCTGAATCGTGAGCTCGAGCGTTCCGCGCGCGGCCTGCGCGGGGGCATCGTCACAGGTATTTCCTGGATGAAGGGCTCACCCCTGTAGGGCCGGAGAAGCACCTTTACGGCGACGGTCTCGCCGGGATGCACTTCGCTCTTTTCGATCCAGGCATTGTCGATCACAGCTCATTGCCGCTGCGCCAGCGTTTTCACACGCAGATCGACCCGGCTGATCTGCGGCCGTTCGTAGGGATTTGAGTAGATCCGCCCGAAGGCGGCCTGCACGTCGGTTGCGACGAAAAATCCGGCCGGCTCCGGCTGGTCGCTCGGGCCAAATAGATTGAGGAGACGCACCGGCGTGTGTCCCTTCAGTTCGATCGTGCCGTCCAGTTCAAGCGTCGAGCCCTCGCCGTACACCGGACGGAGCAGCGAATGCTGAGCGCCATCCAAACCGCTACTTAGCTCCTGCACACGCCCCTGTTTTCGTTAGTCGGCTCGTCCGTCAATGACGCATCCGGCGTCGAGAGGACTCACTTTTGTCCCGTGGTCGGACGGCTGTTCAAAAAAGCCAACAAATGACTCAGATCGCCCTCGTTCAAGGTGGGCCAGCCCAGGCCCAGTTCCTGAGCCTTTGCATACATGCGAGGACCATGGGACCAAAGGGCCAGGGCGAGGCTCACCGGGGTCCAAAGCCTGTCCCCCTTCCTCAAGTTGGGGCCGATTTCACCTCCGCGTGCGTCCGTTCCGTGACAGCGGCTGCACTTACGCTCGCTGAACAGATCCTCCCCGATGACCGGCGAGCCTCCGAGTTCGGAGTAGCGCACACTGTAAAGGAAGGCGATGAGATCTGCCATCTCTTGTCCTGCAAAAGAGGGGCGCTCGATGCCTTTTGCCTGCATGGCAACCCACATTTCTGGCGAGTGATTCCACATCCGACCTGCCATCTGCGTCAGGTTGCGGGGCAAGGGGCGATCCGAGCCTAGATCAGGGCCTACATGTCCTCCCGCGCCTCGGATGGAGTGGCAAGCAATGCATCCCTTCTTGCGGAACAGAGCCCAGCCCCGAGTCGGGTTGGCTGGCAGCAGCTCGGACTCCAGCTCCGACCCCCCGCGCGCCTGGCGCACGAAGGCTAGCAGATCGTTCATATCCTCTCCCTCAAATCGGGGCCAGGTGATGTTGAGTTCGCGCATGTGAGTCTCCATCGACGGCGCGTGGTTCCACATTGCTTGCGACCAAAAGATTGGCGTCTCTACCGGACCGATGTCCCTCAGGTTTGGTCCGACATGGCCACCTCCCGTGTCACCGATGGAGTGGCACCGGATGCAACTCTTCTGCGTAAACAGAACCTCTCCGTGGGCCACGTTTCCCGATTCGTCGTCGTAGCAGGTAACGTAGAGGTAGGCAAACAGGTTTGCCATGTCTTCGGCCGTAAACTGCGGATAAGCCACACTGCTGCGCTTGATCTGCTCCCACATGCGCGGTGCGTGATTCCACATCTGCGTCGCTAAGTCGTTCATGGTGGAGCCCCCCGTGCTCCCGAGTAGACCTAGATCAGGAGCTAGCTGGGGCCCGACGCCAAGAACGGCATGGCACTGGCCGCATCCCTTTTGCTGGAAGGTTTGCGCGCCGGCCCGGGGGTCCCCGACTAGGAAGGTGTTCCACTGTTCAGCGACGTTCTGTCGCTGCCGAACAAGGATGCTGACCAGCAAGAGCACGGCCGCGACGGCTGCGATAACCCAGATTAGGAGCTGGCGCCGGATATTCATTTTCCTCTCCTATCTCACTTGTTGTACTCCAATACTTCGAGCGTTGGAATCTCCGGGCGGTTGATTGCGTCCTCCGTAACCATCCGAGCGCATACCCAGGGCTCTTGAAGGCTCGGTTTGTGTTCTGGGGAGCGCGATGTAAATTCCAGAACACGGCCGAGCCGCGAATCGTCCACCTAAGGCGCCAACGCAACTTCACAAGCGAAGCCGATTTTCTGATGTACGCGTTACACAGTTGGCTCGCCTTCTTCTTTTCCTCCCCGGTCAGCAGACAAACCGCGCAAGCAGATACACGATGTTATGATCCGAGGCGTTTCGTCCGGAGCCGTCGTAGTTCGTGGAGCGACCCTTGAAGTTCAGGTATCGGCTAGTCATTTGAGAATTCTTTCACTTGCTCTGCGCCCTCTCGCTGGAGCCGCTGTTCGATCTCTCCACTGCAATCGCGATCCGGATCAGCCACGCCCACGAGAATCTTCCCGTTCGTTACTTCCCGGTCATAGAGGCGCTTTCCGTAGTTGGGCAGCCGCGCAGAGATCAGGAACGTCACAATCGTGGTGAAGATTGCTCCAAACATGGTCAGTTCATACATGATGATCCCCGTGGGCCACATGGCCACAATGGGCATGTTGCCGGTTGGCAGGGGATAGGTGCGTTGCGTAAAGGCCGCAAGCGCGTATCCCCCTGCGCCTCCAAGAAGGGCGCCGAGCGGTGCGAGCCAGGGCATGGGCGTCCGTTGTTCCTTCCAGCCGAAGCCTTCTTCCTCCAGTGGCTCGGAAGACATAATCACGATCGCCTGTGGCTTGATGCGAAGGCGAGAACTCTCTGCACGGAAGGCTGCTACCGCTCGTCGCGCGGAGTTTGAATCAGGAAAGAGTCCGTAAATAGCATTTATAGAAGAGGATAAAGTGCTGTTCAAGCGCACTCCGGCCCGACTCACAGCGGCCTGTGGCTGGTCCGGAAGCGGCCGTGCGTGTTGCCCGCCTTTCAACTCCCAAATCGAGATAATCGGCACGAATTTTGCGAACAGAACGTACAAGAGAATCATTCCCGTGAGCGTCCCGACGGTAATCGTAATCTCGACCCAAGTCGGGCGGTAGCTTCCCCAGTCGTAGGGGAGGTTTTTGTGCTCCAGGGGAGGAACAACAATTAAGAAGCGCTCCAGCCACATTCCGACAACGATGGTTGAGGAGGCGATCACTGTGCCGGCGATGGTTCGCAGTTTCTTGATGGCGAGAATCGGGAAGGGGATCAAGAAATTGCAGAAGATCATCGTCCAAAAGAGAACCGCGAATCTTCCCCGCTGGATGGACAAGAAGGCAGCCATCTCAGAAGGCTGGTTGCCGTACCACACGGTGAGCCGTTCCGCAAAGATGAAGTAAAGCCACAGGAGGCTCATCACCAGCAGAAGCTTGCCGAGATTGTCAAAGTGGCTCGGTTTCAGGTACTCCTCGAGATGCAGCAACTTCCGCAACAAGGCCATGGCGACAATCAGGGCAGCAATCCCGCTGAAGATCGCCCCCGCCACGAAGTACGGGCCGAAGACGGTGGAGTGCCACATGGGAACCGGCGCCATAGCGAAGTCCCAGGAAACAATCGTGTGAACGGAAACAGCGACAGGGAGGATGACGACGGCCATGATGCGCATTGCCATTTCGAGCCGATGCCATTCCCGGGGTGTCCCTCGCCAGCCCAGGGCAAGGACCGTGTAGATCCGTGTACGCAGACCCGTCGCCCGGTCCCGCACCATGGCCCAATCGGGGATGATAGGGAGAAGAAGGAAAGTCACGCTGCCTGTAAGGTACGTGCTGATGGCGAAGAAGTCCCAGACGAGGGGCGAACGGAAATTCGGCCAGATGCCGCGTTCGCTGGGATACGGCACCAGCCAGAAGAACAACCAGGAGCGACCCAAGTGGATGATCGGGTACTGAGCACCGATCGCCAAGGCAAAAACGGTGATCGCTTCGGCGCAACGAGTCACGGGACGCCGCCAGGTGGCGTTGACCAGGCGAAGAATGGCAGAAATCAGAGTTCCGGCGTGACTGATGCCAATCCAGAAAACGAAGTTCGTGATATAGAAGCCCCAGAAAACCGGGCGCGTGATTCCTGCCACGCTCATCCCGCGAGACATCTGATACATATAGGCGAAGATACCGGGAAGGCCGAAGGCGACCAGGAAAAACACAAGCGCGTAGTAACGCCGAGACGTATGGAACACGGGCCGCAGGAGATCGTGCCGGATCTGTTCGGGCTTGAGATCAATCACGTTGGCCTGCACGACGCTATTCGTTGCCATGCGAGGACTCTCTTTCGAGATAGGTGACTTTCGGAAGCGTGCCCACGTCGGAAAGCAGGGTGGTGGCTCGGATCGAACGCACCAGGCGGGAAACTTGGCTTGTCGGATTGTCCAGATTTCCAAACACCATGGCTGTCGTGGGGCAAGATTTCACACAGGCCGGGCTGAACTCCCCCTCGTTTATCTCGCGGTTCTCCGCTTTGGCCTGGATCTCCGCGGCGAGGATGCGCTGGCTGCAGAACGTGCACTTCTCCATCACGCCAGCCTCGCGGATCGAAACATCCGGATTGAGCTGAAGGTTCAGCGGCTTGTCCCACACAGGATTGGACCAGTTGAAGTACCGAGCTGTGTAAGGGCAGGCATTTGCGCAATAGCGAGTGCCTATGCACCGGTTATAAACCTGCGCATTAAGGCCGTCCGGGTTGTGATAGCTGGCGTACGTGGGGCAGACCGGCTCACAGGGAGCCGCATCGCACTGCTGACAGAGAACCGGCTGAAACCGTGCGCGGACGTTTGGAAATTCACCATCCCAATAGCGTTCCACATGAATCCAGTGCATCGCCCGGCCCCGGGCGGCTTGTTCAGCGCCAACCGTGGCGATGTTGTTTTCGGCGTGACAGGCCGCGACGCAGGTCTCGCAGCCGGTGCAGCGATCGAGGTCAATCACCATTCCCCATCTATGCGCCATCCGCCTTCCTCCTCATGGCTCTTCGTGAACGGCCCGTGATTACCGGGTCACAGTCTCCTGACCCCACTCGGTCGGACCGCCCGACAACAAAATCAATTCGCCCTTCCCTGCCTTTGTGACATTCACCCGCGTTCCCGCCCAGGCCAATGAACCCGTGGTGGGTTCGACCTGCGAGGCGAGAATCTTGATCGGGTTCGAACCGCGACCACTGGCATAGCGTCCGTATTCCTCGTGTCCCTGTCCGACCGGCATGGCAATGACGTCTGGCGCGATGCCTGGCGACAATAGAGCCGGGGCATGAACCTTGCCGTGCGGAGAAGCAACCTCGAGAAGATCGCCCTGTTCGATTTCCAGAGTTGCCGCGGTCTGCGGGTTTATTTCCACCCAGGTGCCCCACATCCCGGTGGACAGGACCTCCGGCATCTCCTGCATCCAGGGCAGATTCGCGTGCCGCCCATCGAAAAACTGTTGCGAAGCGTAGGGCAGGAAATAGAACGGATACTCTGCTGCTGGTCCAGCGAACTGCGGCTCCTGGTTTTTGACTGGACGGGAGGAATCCGCTGGCGCCTTTGCTTTCGGCGCTAGGTTCACGTCCGTGCTCCACCAACCGCCCTGCTCCTGCACTTTCTTCCAGAACTCATCGCCGCCTTTCGCGCTGATCGAGCTGGGATGACGCGCAAGAGGTGTGAGTGCTGCTTGCAGCATTTCTTCATAGTTCTTCCACGGCAGGGCTTGGCTCGTCCGGCCGCCCAGGCGATGGGCAAGGTCGAGCAGGACGTCAGGCAGTGCGCGGGTGTCATGGAGCGGGCTCATGGCCGGTGGCGCAACGCTCACCACCGCCTCCGTCGTTCCCGATTCCGGAACGTCATCGATCCACGATTCCAGAAAAGAGTGATCGGGCAGAATCAAGTCGGCAAAGCTGCTTGTGTCGTCAATGAAGTTGCCGAAGCTCACAATGAAGGGAACTGTTTCGAGGGCTTCCCTTACGTGCCAGCCTGGCGGCGTGCCGAAGACGGGATTGGCCTCATAGAGAAGGAGCAGTTCGATCGGCCGAGGCTGGCCCGAGAGGATTTGCTGTGCAAGCGAGGGGACAGAAGCAGCGTTCCGCTCGCCAGGAATTGCCTCAGGAGATCCGGCAGTGGACAACGAGAGCCGAGGGGTGAACTGAACGCCGCCCGGTTTTCCGACGCTGGCCAAAAGCGCGTTGAGAGCGTTGACCGCGAGGGCCGTGAACAATCCATTGGTCTGGGCGAGCGGTGCCCCTCCCACGACGGCAACGGCGGGCGTTTGCAGGGCCATCTCGCGCGCCAATCTCGCGATCGTTTCGGGAGGGACTCCCGTCTTCCACGCGACTGCCTCGGGAGAGTATTCCGGCAGTCCGTCGCGCCATCCGTCAATTCGCATCCCAGCGGTGCCCGCAGCTTCCGCCTGCCCGCGGTGCTCGTTTAAGATGACGTGGGCGAGTCCCAAGGCCAACTGACCCTCGGTGCCAGGATGTGCCGGAACCCACTCGTCTGCATTCGCTCCAGTCTGGGACATGCGCGACTCGACCTGCACGAACTTTCCGCGAGCACCCGAACGGTTCTGGCGCATTGTTCCGTAAGCTACGCTCTGTGCCACGGGTGAATTCCAGGTTCCAAGGAAGTCAGCGCCAAAGGAGATCACATAACTAGAGTGGGCCAGGTCGAACGTCGGCAATTGGTCGTAGCCGAAGCTGAGCCGATTCGCTGTCCGCAACACCCGATCGTCAAAAAGTTCGAACGGGACCAGCTGTGCGGCGTCGAAGCCCGAGAGAAATCGCTCGATCAGTACTCCACGCTGGCCGCGGAGCGGGCGTGTCACAAACGCAAGCGATTGAACAGCGTGTGGGGAAGCCAGAGGGCTGAGATGAGCCAAGAGTTCCTGCATGGCTTCGTCCCAACTGACCTGGGCAAATTGCGCTGAGCCGCGCTGCCCGACGCGCTTGAGAGGATGCTTGATGCGGTCGGGATTGAAGGTGACCTGCAGCCCGGCCTCGCCACGCACGCACAGCTTGCCGCGGTTAACGGGGTGTTGAGGATTGCCTTCCAACTTCTTGGCCAGCCCCATTTTCACAACGCCGAATTGACCGTTCCGGAAGACTTCGGCGTCACCCTCCATGATACGAACTTGAACGCCGCAACCCGCGGGACACTGGGTGCAGACGCCCGGCCTCCAAATGGCCACGCCCGGCGTCAAGGTCTCATCTGGGATAAAGCGAATAAGCTGATTCGCTGGGGCGCCACAGCCTGCAAGCGCGCACCCTGCACCGCCCACCGCGGAAAGTTTCATGAACGTTCGACGTTTCATCGTTTCAAAGCTCCTCTGCTCGCTCGTGCGGAGCGCCGCGAGCGCCAACGGTACGCGGACACGCTAGTAATGACATGTTATGCAGTCCACTGAGACTGCCTTTGCCTTATGGCAGCTGAGGCAAAAGTTCATCGTCAGGTCCGTCGTCCGCACAGCCACCGTCTGCTTGGACAGGTCGCCGTGGCACTGCTCGCACGCAATTCCATTGCGGATGTGCGGGGCATGCTGGAATCGGAGGTGCACTGCCGGATAAAACCAGTACACGCGTTGCCATGGGACGTCCTGCCCTTTGGCTGCGTAGGCCGTGAGTTTCTTGATTTCCGGATTACCCGTGGCAATAACCTGATGGCAGGCCATACAGAAGGTGACACTGGGAATTCCGGCGTCCGGTCCCTGGGTTACGCCTGCGTGGCAGCCCGCGCACTGCAAGCCGTTCTGGATATGAATCTTGTGATTGAACGCGATCGGCTGCACGGGTGTCGATTGCAGAGAGAAATATTCTCTAAGGGCATCAAGGAATGATCGACGGGCCGTAGTAAAGACCGGAGAGACTTTCTCGGACATCGAACCGGCAGGGCCTTCCGCCGCGGGCGAAGAATCCTGGCTTTCTATCTTTCCTTTGGCCACGCCAACCCACAAGGTTCCCACCACTCCCAGGCCGACCGCGACGAGAACGATCACAAGCCAGCTTCGGCGGAACCTGGAAGCGGAGGGCTCCCCGCTACCTTTCGAGGAGCCGTGAGTTTTCTTGACCTGCGCGTTGTTCATAGACAACTCAGAAATTCTCCGACGGCGAATGCCAAGGCAATGGCGGATCGGACAGTGATATCCAACCCACCCAAGTGGTACTTGGCTCTGACCAAGGCCCGGGCTTCATGCAAAGCATGTGATGGACCAATTCGTTAGGTACTCGGGGAGTGTCGTCGCGATCGCGAGCGAAGCTAACTGCTGGTCCTAGAGGCGAGTACAGACGGGAGACGGGATGCTCGGGCTCCACTTAAAGTATCCGAGTTGCAATATAATTGTCAGGAAATCGGTCGACGCCAGAAAATCGGACGGGCTTGCGATTAACCTATCGCTCTCCTGTAGAGTCGGCCAGCCCATTCCTAATGGTTGACTGAGACGGTACATTTTCTGACCGTCGCGCCATACTCCGGCGCGTGATTCCACATCAGCTCATCTGCCACTTCTTCGTAAGTCAGCGTTGGATAGGATAAGTGCTCGGCCCGCATGCGTTCCCAAATGTTCAGCGCATGGTTCCACATTGCCGTGACCAGAAAGGCGAGATCGGGCGGGTGGCATCCTGCACCTCCCAAATTAAGCCCTACTTTTCCTTCAACTCCGTTCACGGCGTGATAATGGATACACCCCTTTTCCCGAAAGATGGTGCTTTCTTGCTCGGGGCTGCTGGGTAGAAACACCGACCATCGCATGTCGCTTCAAGCGCGGGTATTCGTCGCCGTGAGACATGGCATCCCTGCCTAGCTCTAAAGGTATGCGACCGGCCAAAGAGGAACCTGCACGCGGTTTGCACAAAATAGAGCAAATTTAGGTGTAAGCCGCTTGGATTTCAGTCGATGTAAACTTTGTTCACCAAGCTGAGAGAGCAAGGTCTATAGGATCGAGAGCGCTTTCAGCATTGCAGTGTCGGATAATCGGACATTGCACTTCTCTTGAAATGGGACTACATGAGGTTGGCCTCAAACCGTCTCTTTGAACTCTCGCAACTTGCGGTAGAGAGTATCTCGGGAGATGCCCAACAACGACGCCGCGTGTGTGCGGTTCCCCTTACACTGTCGCAAGGTGCGTTCAATAACCACGCGCTCCCACTGCTCTAGGGTCAGGGTCGGCTCGACCCTTGTGATGGACATCTGTTCTCCTTTGCCACTCTCGAGCAATGGTCTCAGTTCCCTTTCTGTAACCACTTGGGGATCATCACGGGACAATGCCGCCAGGCTTTCCAGCACATTCATCAGTTCGCGAATGTTTCCGGGAAAGGAATAATGCAATAGCAATTCCAACGCCGACCGGCTCAAAGTGATCTCACGCTGATAGCGCTCTGCCAGAGATCGCGTAAAGTGCCGCACGAGCGCCAGGAGATCTTCAGAACGGCTGCGCAAGGGCGGAACCTCAAGGGTGACGGTGGCAATGCGGAAGTAAAAGTCGTTTCGCAAATACTCGTTACGCAGGACGGCTAGGGGTCTGTTCGTGGCTGCGATGATGCGCACGTCTAGTGGTATCGGTCGTGGGCTGCCGACGGGGCGGACTTCCTTTTCCTGAAGAACACGCAGCAATTTGACCTGGATATCCTTGGGCATTTCCCCAATCTCATCCAGGAAGACTGTGCCGCCGTTCGCCGAGGCGAACAGGCCAACGGCATCGCTGTAGGCGCCTGTAAAAGCACCTCGGCGGAAGCCGAACAATTCACTTTCGACCAACTCGCGGGGAAGGGCGCCACAGTTTAGAGGGGCAAAAGGCGCGGAAAATCGCCGACTGGCACCGTGAATGGCACGGGCGAGCATTTCTTTGCCCGTACCGGTTTCTCCTATTAGCAGAATCGACGCGTCCGTATCGGCGGCCGTGCGCGCCTGTTCGACGATGCGCTGCATTACAGGAGAGATATGAACTAGGGCTTCGAATGAGTGAGCATATTTGTCGAGGTTCGACTCGAGTTGCGCCACTCGGTCGCGCAGCTCAAAGACCTCCATGAGGCGGCCGATTTTCTTGCGAATCGCCTCCTGGTCGAATGGCTTGGTGAGGTAGTCTTCGGCGCCCCTCTTCATGGCTTCGACGGCTGTTTCGATGGTTCCAAACCCAGTCATGATCACGACAGCCAATTCGGGATTGCGTTGTCGTAGCTGATCCATGAGTGCAAGGCCGTCGGTGAGCGGCATGATCAGGTCCACCAGCGCCAGGCTAATGCCCAGAGTGTTCGCTTGGAGAGACAGCGCCTCCTCGCCAGACAACGCCACCTCCACTGAATAGCCTTCGCCGAGAAGGAAGTCTTTTAGGGCGTTGGCCAGGCCAGCGTCATCATCGACCACCAGGATTGTACAAGGGGGACAGCTGTTCTTCACTGATGTCCTCCATTCCCCGTGGTGCTCCTTTGCCAGATCGGGAGTTCGACGTGGACGGTCGTGCCACTTTTCGCTGTGCTTTCGATGTATATCGAACCACCGTGTTCCTCAAGGATGCTGCTGGCCAGCGCCAGTCCCAATCCGGTACCTTTCCCAGGCGGCTTGGTGCTGAAGAAGGGCTGGAAGATTCGAGGCATATCGTGCGGATTGATGCCGCAACCGTCGTCGGTGATCGTCACCTCAATGCGCTCCGGGCCGGGGCGGCGGGAGCAGATAGCAATATTTCCGTCATTCGCAACGGCGTCCAAAGCATTGCTAAGCAAAATGATGAAAAGGGCTTCGACTTGATTTCGGTCCGCCAAAACCTTGTCACCGTTGGTCGTCTCGAGACTTAGGGTGAGCCGGATGCGTTTCGCGAGGAACTGTGGAGACAGGAAGCTGATTACCGACTCGAGGGTGCTGTCCAGCGATTCCGGCTGCTTGATCGATTGGGGACGTCGGCTGAAATCCAGAAGCCGACGCACAAATTGCTGGCAAAACTTGATGCTGCCTTCGAGTTGCTCAAGCTCCTGTGGAGAGCTTTCTCTTACACTTGCTCGCATCATCTGGACTCGCAGCAACATTGCCGCCAGTGGGGTATTCAGATGATGAGCCGTCCCTGCAGCCATCTCACCCATGGTCGTCAATTTCTCAAGTTGCAAAAGAGCTTGGCGGAGGCGAACACGCTCACGGATGTCATCCGTCACCTCCAGAAAGTAGCTCTGGCCGGAGAGTGCGAGAAACGGCAACAAACTGAGCTGGACGTCAAGGCTAGAACCGTCTTTATGTTGGCGCTTTGTTTCCACATCTAGGACGCGGCTCCCCTGGCGAACCTGCTCCATAAATGTGCGCAGCTCGGCCTCCTTCCCAATTGGCACGGTGGCTAAACGCCGTTCCAAGGCCTCGGATTTAGTGAAGCCGTACAAGCGCTCGGCTGCCGCGTTCCATTCAATCACCACAACGTCGAAATCGTAAAGGGCAACCGCGCCCGGAGAAGCCTCAAGCAAGCTGCGATAGTGCTCGCGAGATTCGTGCAACTGCTGTTCACTGGCTCTCCGTTGCCGAAGGACGTACCATGCTGCCCAGAAGGCGAGGAGAAGCGACGACGCGATCCCCCGCGTGATGTAAAGGTAATGCACGGTGCGGTAATCAAGGTCACGGAAGAAGTGATCTTCGATCAGCTCCCAGACGGCAAAGACTACGGCGACGATGGTGATGCTGGAAAGAGTAAGCGTCAGCCAAAACCACGGCTGCGTCTGCGCTCCACCTGTATAGCGAAGGGATGATTGTTTCACCGAAACGCGTGGTATTGCGGCCCCTGCTCGGACGCTACTTTGAGAAAGTCCCTGTCGAGTTGACTTGGAGCTACCCATACTCGTCCGCTTGGGCCGGTACACGATTTTCGCAAATCCTTCCTGCCATCGCTTGCAGCACCTGCCTCCGACAGTTCTCGCAATTGCCCCTAGTTCTCCACCAACAATGATACTCGTATGTCGCCTAAGCCTTTCACGAAAATAGTCACAGAAATAACAGCGCGAGATCGAGGGTGTTCCCAGAATCAGACGCGCGATCTCCGAGAAATCACCATAATCGAAGCTGACCCGGACAAGAAGACAGTCATGCAACAAGTTACGAAGCAGTCTTCCGGTCTGAGTGCGTGGTTGGCACAGCTCACATCGCGCACCCACCGCAACGTCGCCGCTGTGGCGTTAGCGAATAAGCTCGCCCGCATAGCCTGGGCCGTGCTCGCAAAGAATGAACCATATCGGCCTCCCGTGTTGGCCAATGCGGCTGCAGCCCTAGCGACTACTGCGGAGACCATAATTTCCTACCAGGTCTGCTGGCGAACAAGGAGATGGCACAACGGTCGAACCCGGCGCTCTCCAAACCCGGACTCGGGAAAAGTCTTTCGAGACTGACATTGTAATGGGGAAGAGAGCGCAGCGCATTCCATCCTGGCCAGGAAGTGATCCACTCCAACAAAGGCCGTATACATTTGCGCAGACCAACCTGTGACACCCTCACTTTTCGCTTGCGGCGAAGCGGCGGACCATATATTCCCGAGTGATTGCGTACTCGGAAATGATCCACCTGTCCCGTGACCCGACTAACAGGGAGTAAAGGGGGACCTGATCGGACTCGATCTCGACAAGAGGGACAACATCTATGTCGCATACAAAGCCCACTCGAAATATGACCCGGAGGATTTGACGAATCCGTTCCATCCGTCTTGCCGGGACGCAACAGTAAGCCGCTCTGGGGTTTATAAGATCGACGCTAAAACGAGAAAGGTGACGGCCCTCGCGACAAGAGCGGATGGTTGGCCGTTCTGTTTTCCTGACGATGTTGCGATCGACTCGAGAGGCAACGTGTACATGACGGACCTCACGTACTCCGGTATTTGGAAAATTTCTCCCGATGGCAGGAAGGTGGACCTATGGTCAGCACATCGTCTGCTCAATTGGTCGTCCAAGCCTTATTCGGGAGCGCCCGCGGGCGTCAATGATCTCGCGCTCGACAAGGAGGAGAAGAACATCTATGCCGTCACCGACGGCGACCCCATGGTACTCAGGCTCCCAATTAAGGACGACGGGACGGCCGGTGAACCGGTGGCGCTACCGTCAGGGTATTCGATATTGGATGGGATCGAGTCGGACGGGAAAGGCAACATCTACATCTCCGAGATTGTACTCAACCAGATCTGGGTCCTTTCACCCGACGGTTCCCAGCGCATCCTGATAGCTACCAAGATGAACGCGCCGCTGGATAACAACACGAGCCTGGTATTGAAAGGGGATGTTCTTTGTACGGCCAACCTCGGCTTCGCCCACGCAAAACCGGAGGAGGCAGACCGCACGGTAGTCTGCATGAAGGGCTTCCCCGTACCGAAATAGCTCATGGGACCCCTAATCGGTAGGCCGCCATCGCGGCGAGCGAAACACTGCATCGGAAAGCGTTCGTTTGCCCGATTACTGCACGAACTGAGCGACGGCAACTTTCTCTGTCTCAGGCTCGTGCCAGATCAGTTCCGCTCCGACAAGTTCAAGTGCGGCTGCGAATGAAACGTTAAAGTTGCCGGTGCTCCCGCCGTCACCGTGCATCAGAAAAACCAAGTTGATGAGTTGCGAGAGCAAGAGGTTCATCAAGTCTTCATCTGCAAGATCCAATGCGCGGGCGATGCGGCCAGTGGCGAGCTTCCGCAATCGGTCATATGCTTTTTGTCGCTTAGTATCGTTGGGAATCATGGTTTTTGCTCCTTTTGAGCCGCATCATTTTAAGCACCGCGACAGGAATTGGGGAACCCGCTCGGTTGCTACGAGACCGTGGTCTCGTTCTGGATGCTTGGCGATCACCTCTTTGGGAGGGAGAGCCGGGCGGCGACGAGGTCACTTGCCCCTGGCACGGAGCCAAATTCAAGGTCACCAGTGGCGAGGTGCCCAGGTCGCCTGCGCCGCAAGGGGTGAACTCTTACAAAGTCCGGGTGAATGGTCCGGACATCGAGCTAGAACTGTAGGGGCGGGGAACAGATCGGCAGAGCGGTCCATCAATTGCGAGCATCTTGACGATGCCCTCGCTCGATGCGCTTTGCGATCGCCAATGGCGCCAAAATAGTTTCCAAGTGGGCGAGACCGGAGATTGCAGAGTGGTCATTCTGGAGGAACTGCTACCACCCCAAAGGCGCCAGCGCGACTTGCGGTTGACGCGACGGGGCAGGAGGGGCTAGGCTTTCGGGCGAAGGGGAAGCTCCAAACGGAAATTCCGGTCTGGAGTGAGGAGGAATCTCGATGAGTCCGAAGCGCAAGAGTGTGAGCAAGGCGAAGGCAAAACCGACAAGGAAATCCTACCGGCGAATCGCCACGGAAGAAGCGTTCTCGATACCGGAACAGATGGATGCCCAGCGCGAACTGGTGGCCAAGACGCAGGAATATGATCCCGATCTATTTCTATGGAGAATTCAGACTGATCCCAGCGGTCCCGTGCACAACAAGCTGATCGATCTCTACGACCTGCGCCTGCGCACCATGGATGAATACGACGTGGACATGCACCTGCTCTCGCTCACCTCGACCGGCGTCCAGATGATGGACCCGGACAAGGGCACGGCTATCGCCACCATCGCGAACGATCGCTTGTACGAAGCAGTCCAGCGACACCCGGACCGTTTCTCTGGGCTCGCAAGCATCGCGCCGCAGGATCCGGCGCGCGCCGTCAAGGAAATCGATCGCGCGATTACCAAACTCAAGCTGCACGGGATCATGATCAACTCGCACACCAATGGCGAATATTTGAGCGAACAGAAATACTGGCCGATCCTCGAGGCCATCGAAGGCCTAAACGTGCCTCTCTACATTCACCCTCGCGCGCCGATCCCGCTGATGGCCAAGGCATTCCGCACGGATCATCTCGAGCACGCGATCTGGGGCTATCAGGCCGAGACCGGGCTGCACGGGCTGCGCTTGATCACGGGCGGCATCTTCGACCAGTTTCCGAAGCTTCAAGTCGTTCTGGGACACATGGGTGAAGGCATTCCCTACTGGTTCTACCGCCTCGATTTCATGCACGGGCGAGTGCGGATCGGCTTTGACCGGCCAAAGCTGAAGTTGACTCCGAGCGAGTACTTCAAGCGGAATTTCTACATCACCACGAGCGGGATGAACTACGAACCGACACTGAAGTACTGCATCGAGGTGATGGGCGCCGACCGGATCATGTGGGCCATCGACTATCCGTATCAGGACCACCCGGACGCCGTCGAGTTCATGGACGCGGCGCGAATCTCGGAGAAAGACAAGCAGAAGATCTACCACGAGAACGCGGAGCGCGTTTTCAAAATCAAGAAATCAAGAACAAGGCCTGAAGCCGGCCGAGCGGTAAAGATTTTGGAACAGGCGGCTGCCGCTGCTGCGGCAACATAGAGTTTAGCGGTGGTATTTCCCGCAGGAGGCCCACTGCTTACGCTTTGGAAGGAAACTAGACCAGAGATTTAAAACAGTGAGTAGCGGCATTCGATTTTCCCAGGGGTAGACTCGCATCCCAAATTCTGGCCAAAGGAGAGAGTTATATCCAGGCCGAGAGAAAGACTCTCTGAGCAGAACGAACCACGGGCAGCCGACGGCCATCCTACGCGTGAAGAAATCGAGACGCGCATATGAGATTTACGTCGAGCGCGGCTGCGCTCATGGACAGGAGGTGGACGATTGGCTGCAAGCCGAACGTGAGTTGCTGGAGAAATACGGGACGACCGGCGGAATGGTAAGGGCGGCGGCCTAGATTGACAGTCACGGCCAGTTTGACTAGCGCGGTATCGAGTAACAACTCCCCCCAAGCTCTTGGTGTCGTCTGTCCAATTATTACCATAGGAACATCTCCATGGGAGTAAGGGTTGCTTCTACGTGCCAAGCGGAAATCAAAGCCGTCGCAGGGGAATACGATCTGTCCCATTACACATTCATCCTAGCGGAGAGGGATGTGGGCAGCGCGCGCAGCGGCCCCTCCCAGGCGGTCATCGAAAGAAACCTTTGCCGTTGCACTCTGAACTGAATCGAATGCGAAAGCACTTTTGAAGTGTACACTCTGGGCCGGGATTCCGAGCGGAAGTCACGGAGAGCGTCCGTACGGGGGCTATCGTGGACGGCGAATCACAAGCGCTGACCGTCAGCGACCTCATCGACCATCGGCCGATGAGCAGCTTTCAGATTGGGACTGTGGTGCTGTGCGGGCTGGTGCTGGTTCTGGATGGCTTTGACGCGCAGGTCATTGGTTTTCTCACACCTTCGATATCCAAGAGTACCGGCATTCCGATTCATACCTTTGGCCCTATTCTTTCCGCCAGCCTGGTTGGTCTGATGATCGGTGCGATGGCCACCGGCCCGATCGCCGACCGGTGGGGCCGCAAATGGCTCATCATCCTTTCCGCATTCAGCTTCGGCGTGTTTTCGATCTTGACGGCTCGCGCGACATCCTTCAACGGCCTATTGATTTTGCGGTTTCTCACCGGTCTCGGGCTGGGCGCCGCGATGCCGAATGTCGTTGCGCTGTCGTCCGAATACATCCCGAA
>Ga0187872_10000699_pt1 | contig 37031 bp, 37 predicted proteins | sample June2016WEW_16_4_FD_132973 | JGI IMG/M metagenome (GOLD analysis project Ga0187872, IMG submission 132973) | Peatland microbial communities from SPRUCE experiment site at the Marcell Experimental Forest, Minnesota, USA - June2016WEW_16_40 | ecosystem: Environmental > Terrestrial > Soil >...
ATATCAGCCAGCACATATTTGAAGGCCTCCGCGTCGATTGTCGGGTAAACAGGCGCCTTGTTCCGATCGATGATTCCGAACTTGAGTACGTCCAGTTTCTTCATCAGCTCTTCGCCGATGCCGTAGATGACCTGCTTTTTGTCCCGATCGTAAAGCGGAAATATTCCCAGGACGAGGCCGCCGGTTGCGAGCCCTCCCAGATACCCGTACCTTTCCACAAGAGTGACGTCGATGCCCAGCCGCTTGGCCGAAAAGGCGGCCGCCGTCCCCGCCGGACCGCCTCCGACAACCAAGACGCTTGTCTTTTGCAAAACGGGCAGTTCCCTTCGCGGTTGCACTACCTTGCCGTCAACGATGGTCGCGGGAACCCTGGTTCCGGCTTGAATAGTTGATTGTCCGGCAGCTTGATTGGCTAGCGTCGACGAAACGGGCATCAGTGATCCGGCCGCAAACAAGCCGCCTGCGGCAATCGAACGACGCATTAATTCTCTTCGTGTCAGGTCCTTTGACATGGTTCTACTCGTCCGACGATTAGCCGATCCGAACCCAATTTCCGGGTTCTTGATCCAATCCCCGCCAATACTATCCCAACGCGAACGAGCAGCCAACTCCTGTTAAAAGCCTCGCTCGGTTTCATGTTCAGCTACGTGCTTTGACGGGCAAGCAATTTCGCGGAAGACTCGAACTCGTACAACGCGAAAAAGAGGGACGAAAAACTCATAAGCCGTACGGTCTCATGTGTGGTGGCAACGGCTGCCTTCGACCATACCAACGCACCGCTCTAGAACAGCGAAATTCCATCTGGTGCATCGGTCAATCGCGACTAGCGACTCCCGCAGGAGATGCGTTCTTCTAGTAACCTCCTTCAAATTGAATTTCCACGTGTAAACCTCGCATCGGTTCGCTTTTCTTGGTAAAAGTTGTAGGAGCTCGACAGCAGGACAACTGTGAACCCCCGCTTTTCAAGGAGGCACAACCATGGAGCAACAAGAAAAGACAAACAACGAAAAATCGAACCAAGGTCTAGCTCATCCTGCGACGAATGTCGCTGGTTCCACGATTTCAAGTCTACATCGATCACGAAACCTCAGGCGATCCGGCACAGCGGCACCAACCAGCAACAAACCTCTTCCGCGACTGCTTCTAGGGCGACCGGTCCTCGAAGGGATTCGGGAGATGTGCGGCGAGATGGGTGCCGGACTCGAAAACTAAGTTTGCGGGATTGGATAAGCAGAACTCGCGCCCGACGCGCAACACTTACGAGATGACGGGTGAGAGGTCCGTATGTGTGAAATCATCGCCCTTGAACAAAATCGGTTCGCGCATCACCTTGGCTAAGGCATACGCGAAGCAGTCTCCGAAATTCAAACCCGCTGGGTGCCGACTGCCCTTTCCGAAATCGCGGTAGGCTTCACGTGCAATGCGCGCTTGGTCTTCGGTAACCGACTCGACGACGAGATGCGCCTCCTTGAAAAGATCGTCGAACCGTCGGCTGGCAACAGGATTTCTGCTCCCATCGATAACTACGGCGGCTTCGACGTAGTTGACCGCCGAAACGCGGCGCGTATCCGTGCTGGCGATCGCCTTCGCGCAGGCCTCGGCTTCCGGCTCATTGCGGAGGATGGCGATCAGCGCCGAGGTGTCGATAATCATCGTGGCAGCCCCTTCTCGTTGTAAAGCAACTCCCCGTGATCGACGGATCGGTAGGGCTCCTTTAGATGCGCCGCGCAGTCCTTGCCGATCTTCAGCAGGCGGTCCGCGAGGCCGGTTCCGTGCTCCTCACGCACCCGATCCAGACGCTCACGAACCGCTTCAGTGACTGCAGCGGTCATGCTTTCGCCTGTCAACTCTGCCAACTCTTGAGCTAGCTTCTGGGTCTCTTCATTCTTGATGTTCAGAGCCATAGATCCACCATGCTACCTAAATCCTACACCATTCTACCTCATACAGATAGACTGCTGCAATACCTCTGTAACTAGCTGAAAAACTGAGTATTGGGCATGATGGCCTAAGAAGACTAATCTACTGGACGAGTACACGCCCCTTTGCAATCTGCTATCGGGTACGGGCGGGTGCGGAACCTCAGCGGTTTGCCAGCGTCGCTATCTTTCCTAGGCCGAGCAACCGCTGATCCGCGGTTACAAGCGTCAGTTCGAGTACTTCCGCAGTGGCAGCCAAGAAACGGTCCGCCGGATCCGTGTGCGAAAGCGGCAGTTCCTGCGCTGCGACGACGATTTCATGTGTTAACGGAGCTTCGCGCAGGTGCTTGGTCGCTTCTGCAACCCATTCTCGAACGTTGCCCTGCAGGCGGATTCGACCCTTGGCGTTCAGCAAGAGGGCTTCCCAGGTACTCACGGGAGACAGCCACAACTCGTTTTGAGGATTTCGCAGCTCTTGCTGCACCCGTCGTGAAAGCTGGCTGACCTGCGCCAAACTCCAGAGCCAGATGTGAGTATCGAGCAGCAGCTTCAATTCTTCAGCGCCTCAATCTCCTGGATTTCGATAACCGGCGAAACGATGTCGCCAACGATTTCGAAGCTCCGGGACATTGAGCCCAACCAGTCTCGTTCGACTGTCTCAACGGCCGCTGGAACCACGTCTGCGATCGCTTTGCCCCGTTTGGTCACCCGCAGTGGGATCTTGGTTTTGTCCACCTCTTCCAGCAGCGAAAGACACTTTGTCTTGAACTCGGAGATGGCGATCTCCTGGATCGGCTTCCGTCCCTTGCTTGCTCCCACATTTCCCTCCTGACCGAATAAGACTACCATGGACAAATAATATGGTCAACAACAGACACCTCAAGCGGCTCGTAGGGCGGTTGAGTCCAATGTGACGTCGTGAGCCCGAATGGATGTGAAAGAAGCCAAAATTACAAAACGAACTCAGCTATCTCTTCTGAAACCAAAAAGATGCAAGATTTGAAACTGACACTTGTAGCCCGGATCAGCGGCCGGGTCGCGCATATCATGTGTTAACGGAGCTTCGCGCAGGTGCTTGGTCGCTTCTGCAACCCATTCTGGAACGTTGCCCTGCAGGCGGATTCGACCCTTGGCGTTCAGCAAGAGACCGTGGAGCGAAGGGGCCCTGCTGTTGGCACGACTCCACAAGAAGGGGTGAGATGAAAACGGCACCCATCAGTTTGCAGGACCTGAGGCGGAGTTGTGGCTTGTGCTGACCCTGGTGAATTTCGCTAGTGAACGATAACTTCGTGGCCGCAAAACGGCCGATGGCAGCTTTCGGACTCCTCAATGTAGAGGACGGCAGCCACTGTCCCGAGAGCTCCAGCCATTATCAGAACGAAGAGCAAATGCTTTTTGTTGACGCCCTGGCTGCCGACGCTGACCGGGGCGCCGCCTCCGCCGCCCGAGTCAGCCTCGAGACTGACGCTATAGGCCTGGCCTGGACGAATCGTCTGCGATTGGCCGTCTCGTTCGACGACCAGCGTTCCTTCGTAGGCGGTGACGATCATCTTTTCGGAGCTTGTGAGGGCCACCTGTCCGTACACGCGCGAGCCGTCCACTCCGCGCACAACGCCCAGCGGCGTCTCGACTTCGAGCTGTTCCGGCGCGGGCGTGGAGAATCCGAGCGTTCCGCGATACACCTTCGCCAGGATCTTGTTCTCCTGCTGCCGCAGCGTCGCCTCGCTCGAAGCGAGGAGATAGACCTGACCCGCCCCAACCTTCAGCCGCAGCGATCCGCCCGGATCGGTGACGAGAGTGTCTTCGAGAAAGACGTCGGCTCCCGGCACGGCATTCAGATTGGCAAGATACGCGTGTTCGGAGGCCACGACCGTCGCGAGCGGTTTTTCGCTCGCGGCCATGGCGGGAAGACTCACGAGAGCGCCGACAAGCACGGCGACCAGGACGGAACGGGCTCCGAGGACGATGGGACGCACGGTCTCCTCCATGACAACAGGGCCAATGTATGCGCACTATGTTGCGGTGTCAATCAAAAAGTCTACGCACCCCAATGTGCTTCGTCGGACGTCGGTTACAGCATGACGGCAGTTATTCAGACCTGAACCTTTTCTGTACTTTTTCTGTACTTAAGGCCAGTTGTTCGCGCTAGCGAAGCGGCCCAAATTGGCGATTGATTAAGGATGGAACGGGGGCTGACCTTGGAAGTTGCTTTGGAGAGCAGAATCCTTGTTTGTTCCGCCTACGAAAAGACAATCTCGACATCATGGGAGGGGAGAATGCGCAAGTCGCTAGGGGTGCTGGTCTTGTTTGTCGGGGCTTGCTCGGCGGTACCTACACGGGCAGGGGACGTCACTCCCGTGAAGTGCAGCCCCAACCAGGATCGGGTCTGGGTCTATGACTCGCTCGCTAGTTTCGACGTGCAGTCAAAGATCCGGTGTGGCGAGACAGTCGAGATCGTCGGCCGCGAGACAGGCTTCGTAAAGGTTCGAACTCAAGACGGCTCTGAGGGCTACATTCCGGACAGCGCTCTTCCCGGCGTGTCTCCCCAGGTGGGCAGCGGCGGCAAACCGGCTGATGGTAACGCCGCGGCATCGACGGCTTCGTTGGGAAGCATCGCGCGTCGCGTCGCTGCACGTCCTGCTGCTGCGCTAGTCCATCCCGCAGATACGTCCCATGCAATTCCGAACATAGCGGACTCCCGTGTGCCCGCGGCTCCCCCCGTGACTGTCGGTGTCCCGAGCCCATCGTTCCCTCCAAGCACTCCGAACACTTCACGACCTACGGGCACCACGAATACCGGTCTTGTCAGCTCGCCAACGAGTGCGAAGTCGGCTTCTTCTGCGGCCAGCCGCGCCATAACTGCGGGCGCCAAGTCCAACAGGCCACAGCCACCCGCGGGGAATGCGCATCCGAATCCACCTGCCTCGGATCAGGCTTCGGCGCTGCCGAAATTTGCGCCCGCCATCGACACGACGATGGCCGCGAATATTCCCCTAGCGTCGCCGACTCGCGAGACGCCGAGCATGCGCCCTGTTTCCGCAACAGTGGATGCAGACGAATTTCCTAATTTTCAACCAGTGAGTGATAGTGCAGACCCTGCCTGCCAATCCTTTTTCTCTGCTTACGGTCTGGCGCCTTCGCAGCTCAAATGGATCGCGCAGAACAGAAAGAAGATGTTCCCCAGCATCTGTCCGGCCCCCAATCCCTCGAAGGTGGACTTCGTAGTCATTTTTACTCATGACGTCGACTCCTACGATTCGACCCTGCCCGTGCCGGTTCATACCGACAGGAACGGGTTCTCTGATTTTAGTCCGACGGTGGGAGTTGACACAGCGCTGCTGTCAGATTCCGCTGCCGATAAGGCGCGGCACGAGTTCGTCTGGGTATTCCTGATGAAACGCGGCGCTTTCGACCCGGCAACGTTTTCACCGCGCCGACGGTATCAATTCACGAAGGTCGAGTCGAACTTTTTGGGATCCAAGGCTGGTGTTAAGACCGTCGAGGAGGCTTTCCAGTTCGTCGCGCTGCAGGGGGCCGAGCCACTGAGCAAGCTGCAGTGACTTAGGCTTAGTTGAAGTCGAACCTCAAATGAGAACGAAGAAGGCTGATGTCTGGCGTAGGATCTCCGGGGCAGTGCGCAGCGGACCCAGCGACTGTGGACGAGTGGTCGCGTTTTCCGCGTTTATCAGGCAGGTGGACTGGTTTGGTGACCAGTTCACATGGGCAGGCGAATCAAAGAGGCGGGACATAGAGGCTCGCAAAGAATTTTCGCTCACCGTACTCCCGAGCAAGATCCTTGAGCGCCATAACCTTTGATTGTGTTTCATAGGAGGGTAAGCCATCGGTCCAAATCAGGGTGACAGAATGATCGACCGGGTACCTCTCCAACAGCCACTTCATCGTTAAGTCTACTCTTGGTTTATCGAGAGGAAGACTCCCGGCCTCAATCTGACAGACGATGAGAGGGAGATCCTTCCTGTAGCGGCCCTCCTGAAGGTGTGCTAATGGCAGCACTATCTGCAGTCCACGGCAATCGCAGTTGACTTCCGCGAGAGCTAACTCCAGAAAACTTAAGCCGTGTACCACCCTGATCTCTACGCCCTCCGCTGCTCCCCGCAACCGAAGCAGCCTTGTCGTATCCTCTAGAAAAACAGGACTTCCGGGAAGACCATAAATCGCCTTTCCTCTGAGAGCAGCCTCTTTAAGCAGGGCGCTCACAATGAACTCGTAAATCTCTCCAGGTTTGGTCCATGCGAACGTGTAGAGCAGATCAAAACAGACCAGTTGCTTGCCAAGGCCATGTAACCAGTCGTAGACAGGATGGGCGCAGGTCCGAAAGAAGACCTTGTCCTCAAGGAGTAGCTCGCGCTCAGCCTCCTTGGTTAAGTACGAAATTGGTCCTGGGCCGATACCAACTACCGTGATCGTAGCCATCTTTCTCGCATCAGAGATTCGGAGTTCACCACGCCGAGAGGCTACTATCCCAGATGAATAAGTTCAACGGCTCCGTAATTGCATAACACTGATTGCTGAGAAAGCCTTGGGTCCTAATGCCCGGTATGTTTGAATGAATAAGTCAGGGGAGCGCTTGGTAGAAAAGCTGAGCTCAGTGCGAGCGCTAACTCAGAATCAAACCAAGGAGGCTCCTCATGGAACAGATGTATTACATCGGCTTGGATGTTCACAAGAAAAAGATCAGTTACTGCGTGAAGCATGCGAGCGGCCGGGATACACGCGGAAGGCGCAGTACGAGATTGTCGCGCTGGTCGGCAGCGGCGGGCTAACATTCGGTGAAAGCCTCCAGCGCGAGCTCGAACTTCTTGTCGAAGCTGGTTTGTCTCGGATGGAGGCGATACGGTTTACCTCAAATTGCAAATCAACCGTTCTAAGACCGCCGTGGTTACTTCCTCTTAAGTTAATGCCATAGGCGATGCCAAACGTCCCACCTAGCTTCCCGAGGTCGATGGCGGTGTAGTGAGGTGGGTTGTTCTTTGTTTGCCGAGCCTGTGTCAACCCGACTACTCGGGACTTAGCTTAACTCGTTGTGTCAATTCCGACTGTCGAAGAATCTCATGTGCGCTCGCTGTGGGAAAGCCCCACTTTACAACGTGGTTGCAAGATAGGGTCGTCTCCTTGTCAAGTGCATTGCAGGAGCAGACTGGGCGTGGATTAGATCGCGGCGATTTTTACCAGCTGTGCAAAGTGCCATCGAGTGTTCTGCCCACCGGCAAATAGGCGCGCTGATACGGAAACTTTGCCGCCAGTTCTTCGTCGATATCGACGCCGAGTCCCGGTGCTTCGCCCGGATGCATCATGCCGTTGGAGAACGTGTATGCATGCGGAAAAACTCGATCGGTCTCGGTGGTGTGGCGCATGTATTCCTGGATACCAAAGTTGTGAATGCTCAAGTCGAAATGGAGTGCGGCGGCCATGCAGACCGGGCTCAGGTCTGTCGCGCCGTGCGACCCGGTGCGCACATGATAGAGCTCCGCGAGGTGGGCGATCTTTCGCAGGTGCGAGATTCCACCGGCATGGACCACGGTCGTCCGAATGTAGTCGATCCACTGCTTCTGAATGAGCCGCTGACAATCATAAATCGAATTGAACACCTCTCCTACGGCAAGAGGCGTCGTTGTGTGTTGGCGAATAAGCCGGAAGCTATCCTGCAACTCCGCAGGGACGGGATCTTCCAGCCAGAAAAGGTGGTAGGGCTCGAGGCTTTTGCCCAGGCGAGCGGCTTCGATGGGTGTGAGGCGGTGATGCGCGTCGTGCAGCAGGAGCAATTCCGATCCGAATTCCTTGCGCAGCCGCTCAAAAAGCGCGGGAATGAAATCCAGGTAGGATTCGGAGCTCCAAAGATTTTCGGATGGCGCTTCTTTTTCTGCCGGCTCGTAGTACATCTTGCCGCGTCCGACGCCATACGTAGCTGCAAGTCCGGGAATACCGCATTGCGCCCGGACGGCTTTATAGCCGAGGCTGCGGTAATCCGCCACGGCTCCCACCGTCTCCTCTATGTCAGCGCCACTGGCGTGGCCGTACACAAGGACGCCGTCTCGCGAGGCCCCACCAAGCAATTGGTACAAGGGAACACCCAAGCTCTTCCCCTTGATGTCCCACAAAGCAGTGTCTACTGCGGCAATCGCAGTCATGGTGACCGGACCGCGGCGCCAATACGCTCCTTTATAGAGGTATTGCCAGAGGTCTTCGATGCGCCGTGCGTCGCGACCGATCAGCAACGGGATCACATGTTCGGTAAGGTAGCTCGAAACTGCCAGCTCCCTTCCGTTCAATGTGGCGTCGCCCAGGCCATGGAGGCCATCCGCAGTGATTAGTTTCAGGGTAACGAAATTCCTCCCCGGACTGCATACAATTACCTTGGCGTCTGCGATTCTCATTGTTAAACTTGCGCCCATTCGCTTGATTTGTATTTGCAATTGTGGATGGCTGCTTCTGCTGGCTCTGCTGGGAGTGCCGGATGGGTCATGCTCTTCTGGATCTTACGAACAAAACAGCCGTTGTCATTGGCGGCACAAGCGGCATCGGGCTTACACTTGCCCGCGGACTCGCTCAGGCTGGCGCGAACGTCGTCCCAACGGGACGACGAACCGATCAATTGCGCGCGGCTGTCGCGGAAATCGAGGCGCTGGGCCGCCGCTCGCTTGCTCGAACCTGTGACGTCACCGATCTCGGCAGCATCGAGGCACTCCTGCATGCGGTTTGCGCCGAATTCGGCAGCGTCCAAATCCTGGTGAATTCCGCCGGACGCATGCAACGAGCGCCAACACTCGAGCTTGCGGAAACGGACTGGAACGCGATCCTCGAAACCAACCTGACTGGCACGCTGCGCGCCTGCCGAGTCTTCGGGCGTCACATGCTCGAACAACGCTATGGCCGAATCATCAATATTGCTTCGCTCTCTTCGTTTGTAGCCCTCTACGAAATCGCCGCGTATTCCGCCAGCAAAGCTGCGGTAGTTTCTCTGACGAAATCGCTGGCGATCGAATGGGCCACGCAGGGTGTTTGCGTCAACGCGATTGCGCCTGGCGTGTTCCGCACAGCGCTGAACGCCACACTCCTCGATGGCACTGAGCGCGGCCGTGAATTCCTGCTGCGCACGCCCATGCGTCGTTTCGGCGAGCTGAGCGAACTCATCGGCGCCGCTGTGTACCTTGCCTCCGATGCAGCCAGCTTCGTAACCGGCCATGTGCTTGTGATCGATGGTGGCTTCCTGGCTAGCGGCGTTAATCAGTGAAAGAAATCCCTCCTGCTGCATGGTCACTATAATCCTCCCCGAACGGCGTAAAGATATCCGCTACGAGTGACTCTTCAATCGCCGACGCGCCGCGCGAGACTCCTCCACGCACGACATACACGATTTTCTGATGCAGATGACTATGAACCGCGCCCGCCCATCCTTTCTGCATGCGATGTTCGACGAGCAGCAGCTTATCGTTATAGGCTGATACTTTGCGAGCCAAGCCGGGTTCGGGCATTGACTCCTGAGCCTCGTTGCTTCGAACTACTACGAGATTCGCGAATGGTTGCCCTTGTGCAGCCATAACTTCCCCTCCGAATCTTTCAAGTTCGGCTCGGGCCGGCCGTTTTCTTTGCAGCCATCTGCGCCCGAGTTTCGCGAACGATCGTCAGAAATTTGCGGGCTGCGTCGGCGATGCCGCCCGGCTTTCCTGATTCTTGCCCTTTTCCATGCACCAACTCGCTTCCCACGCCCAATGCCGCCGCACCAGCCTTGATAAACTGAGCAGCGTTCCTCAAATTGACGCCCCCTGTCGGAACAAGCGGGACCTGCGGCAATGGGCCCTGAAGCGCCTTGATGTAATCAGCACCGCCCACTTGAGCGCACGGGAATACCTTCACAAAATCCGAGCCCGCGCGCCACGCCGCAAGGATTTCCGTCGGAGTCAGCGCCCCGGCTATCATCAGAATCTCTTGCCGAACAGCAAGCTCCAGGGTTTTGAAATCGAGGCCGGGGCTGACGAGGAATTGCGCCCCGGCGTCGAGGCACGCCCGGGCGCTCTTAACGTCAAGGACGGTGCCGGCCCCCACCAGCAAGCCATCTTCTCCGCTCTTCACGAGATCGCGGATGACCTTGATAGCACCAGGCACGGTCATTGTAATTTCAACTATGGGAATCCCGCCCAAGCAAACCGCTTCAGCGGCAACCCTCGCCTCTCGAGACGAGGAAGCCCGCACGACGGGCACGATACCGATTTGCGCTATGCGATCTCGAACATGCTGCTTGTTCATTGCTCGTGGCTCGTTCCGCACAATGATTCCAGTCAGCGCGCGATACGCGCGCCGAGTCCCTTCATTACTCGTGTGACTTCCTCCAGCGTGACCATCGATGTGTCTCCCGGCGTGGTCATTGCCAATGCGCCGTGTGCGGCGCCACATTCGACCGCCCACTGAGGATCCTGCGCGGAAAGGAAGCCATAGATCAGCCCGGAAGCAAAAGAGTCGCCGCCGCCGATGCGGTCGAAAATCTCGAGGTCTCCGCGGAGCGTGGCCTCGTATATCTTGCCCTCACAGTAACAAATCGCGCCCCAATCATTCCGAGTTGCGGACTTCACCTTGCGCAGGGTCGTGGCCACAACTTGGAAGGGATAGTCCCTTACGACTTTCTGAATCATTTCCTCGAAGCCATCAATGCGGAGCGTCATCAAATGCTCGTCCAAGCCACGAACTTCGTAACCCAGAGCGGCCGAGAAATCTTCCTCGTTGCCAAGCATTACGTCCACGAATGGCGCGATTTGGTGGTTCACTTCTTGCGCATGTTTTTTGCCTCCAAGTGACTTCCAGAGGGACTCGCGATAATTCAGGTCATAGGAAACAACCACGCCGTGGCGACGCGCGCTCTGCATCGCCTCGATCGCCACCTCCGGCGTCGTGTGCGAAAGCGCGCAAAAGATCCCGCCGGTGTGAAACCATCGCACGCCGAGCCTGCCGAAGATGAAGTCCCAATCAAAGTCGCCTGGCTTGATCTGCGAGACGGCAGTGTGCCCTCGGTCTGAACAACCGAGGGCGGCGCGCACACCGAAGCCTCGCTCGGTGAAATTGAGCCCGTTCCGCACCGTGCGCCCGACACCATCGTAGGGAATCCAACGCACGAGCGATTGGTCCACGCCGCCCTGGTAGATCAGGTCCTGCAAAAGCCGGCCCACCGGGTTGTCGGCGAAGGCGGTGATAATCGCCGTTTCCAGACCAAAGCAGCGTTTCAACCCGCGCGCGACATTGTATTCTCCGCCGCCTTCGCACACCTCGAATGTACGCGTCGTCCAGACGCGCTTCTCGCCCGGATCCAGCCGGAGCATGACTTCGCCAAGACTGACCAGATCCCAGCGACATTCCTGCTTCGCTCTAATCTTCAAGGTCATCGATCCGCCTTACGGGCCATCCATCCGTCATCCACCACGAGAACACTCCTTGAAACCACGGCAGCGAAGCAGTGTTCAGAATCTTACCTCGCTCGCCCCGCTTGAGCATGGTTTGCCTAGCAAGCTGCGCCAGCCGGAACACGGCCGTGAGGTTTACCGCGCTCCCCTCGCCCCAATACCCCTGCGAAAACTCGACTGCCGGCGCTCGTCGAATCACGGTTTGACCAGTGACGATTGCGTTCTTCGCAGATAGTTTAAACGACTCGAGGATCATAATTGCGCCTCTCCAACGATCCTTGCCGGTGAGAGCCTCGGCGCCAGTGCCTGGATGACGGCCAACGCCACCAAGTACGCGGAGCCAGCGACGAAAAAGGGAATCATATAGCTGCCCGTCCATTCCAGAACATAGCCGACCACCTTGGCGACCAGCATTCCGCCGATCGCTCCCGCCATTCCGCCTATTCCAACCACGGAAGCCACAGCACGGTCGGGAAACATATCGCAGGGGAGCGTCAAAAGATTCGCGGAGAAACCCTGATGTCCAGCCGCAGCCAGGCCGATCAGCAGGACCGCGTCCCACGTGTTTGGTGTGCGGTACGCAAATACGATGGGAACCACGCTGATCCCGCAGATCAACATGGCGATTTTCCGGCTAAAGTTCACGCTTCTGCCGCGCTTGATCAATGCCGAAGAGATCCAGCCGCCCGCGATACTGCCGATGTCGGAGATCACGTAAATCACCACAATCGGCAATCCAATTTGCATCAAGGACAAGCCGTGTGTCCGTTGGAGGAAATCCGGCACCCAAAAAAGGTAGAACCACCAGATGGGGTCGGTCAGGAACTTTCCCAGCACGAACGCCCAGGTCTGCCCGTGAGGGAGTAGCGTGGCCCACGGAATTTTTCCTGTACCCTGCGGCGGATCGCTGCGAATGTAGTCCAGTTCCATCTGAGACACACTGCCGTGTTCGTCGGGCTTGCGATAGATCAGTAGCCAGAACGCAAGCCAAACAAACCCCAGCGCGCCGACCAAGACAAACGCCCATCGCCATCCGAGATGTAGCGTAACCCACGGAACAACTAGCGGAGTGACGATCGCGCCAATGTTGGTCCCAGAATTGAAGATTCCTGTGGCCAGTGCGCGTTCTTTCCTCGGGAACCATTCCGCGACGGTCTTCATGCTGGCCGGAAAAACGCCTGCCTCGCCAAATCCCAGCGCGGAGCGAGCAACTACAAACCCGCTTAGCGACGCGGCCACCGCGTGGCCCATCGAAGCCAAACTCCAGAACACCATCGCCACTGCGTATCCGAGCCGCGTTCCCACCCGATCTACAAACCAACCCACGACAAGCATGCCGGCTGCATAGGCCGCTTGGAACGCGAATACGATGTTGCTGTAGTCGATTTCATTCCAGCCAAAATGCTGTTGTAGAGTGTCCTTCAAAATCCCCAGGACCTGGCGGTCCATATAGTTCTTCGTCGTGCCGAACAGCAACAGCGCGCAAATCACCCACCGGAAATGGCCAGCCCATATCGATCGAGCCGGTTGCGCGCGTTCCGACGCGGCCTGCGCGGGAATACTCACCGCCGACACAAGGGGCTTGGGTGGCCTGCTGGCATCGTCTGAGTACATAAATGGCGTCGGTGAATTGCTACTTCGTGCGTCCTGCTTCCAGACCCGATCCTTGCTGGTTGAATTCCGGCTGTACGTTCACGACGCCGAACTGGCGGTCATCCGCCTCGCGGTGGGCCGCCATCGCCCACAGGAAGCAGATGCGGTGGCCTGGAACGGAAACATTTGGATGGTAACCGCTGGGCATCAGCACGGCATCGCCGTCGCGGACGACGGTCACTAGTTCGGGGTATTCCGTATTGTTGTAGACGAGCTGAATCCCGTATGCCGGCTCGGGCATGTCGAAATAAACGTACATTTCTTCCAGCATTTTAGCGTGTTCATGGGGCGGCCAACTGGTCCAGTTTCCGGAATCCGAAACGGTGAAACCGGCCACCAATCTCCCGGCCTGAATGTTCTTCGCCAGAAGCATGAAAAGTTCCCGCGACGATCCGGGCGCGCCCGTTTTGAATTTTAAGCCCGCATCTTTCGAGATCTCGGCGTAACGCACAATTTGCAAGGGATAATGGTTCTGCACTTCGGCGGAAAATTCGGCGAGGTCCACTTCCGTCTTCGTGTGGATGTTGACATTTGAGTCGCGAGGAATGTACATCGCGTCGAACTGGCCGAGGCTCGTCTCCGCGGAGCCCGCCGTGACAGTCGCTTCGCCCGAAAGGCAAATTAGGCCGGTTTCACGATCGCCTGTGGAAAACGACACCGGAGGATGTGACGCCTTCAATATGATTCGGCCGTAAGCGAGATGGCGCATCGTGCTGTTCGCGGGACTAATCGAAATGTGGCGCCCTGTATGCGCATTGGTCTTGCGAAAAATCATCCTTTCTGGGATCACCTGTGCTGTCGAGCTCATGTTGCCTCCTCATGGATCTCGATTCCCCGTATTATTTTAGTATTTTCTCCTGATCCGCCGTCGAGCGCGACCGCTCATTTTCATTCACCCGTCCTCTGCTGAGCCGCGGATGACGATTAGTCCCGAGCTTCCCTCGTGGTTCGAAGATTGGAGACAAATCGTGACGCCTCACCATGCGAGACAGCGTGCGTTATCTGAACCCAGTTCAAGTAACAAGTAGCTCCGAGATCGCAAGCGCGCGATCAAGAAACCGCGCACGATAGGGAGCCGATTTAATCTTGCTATGCGGCACGGTGGCGCATTATATGGGACCGTGCGCAGGTGGTGCAAATCCCGTTGCCATAAAGCCAGCGAGGCTTCCGGAATCCAATTGAGAGTTCGCAATAGAGTCCGGAAGACAAGGCATTAGAAACTGAATTTCGCGCCGAGCTGAAGAACGCGCGCCGGGAGGGAACCGGTAATCTGTCCAAAAGAGGTGCTACCGGCGTTGTTTACGGTGGGATTGTTCCAATTTGTCTGGTTGAAGGCGTTATACGCATCCCCCTGCAGTTGTATGCTCAGGCCTTCTCTCCAGGGTAAAGCGATGGTCTTCCTTAGCGAGAGATCCCACTGGTAAAAGTGAGGCCCAATGAGGTTGTCGACGGGTGTATCGCCCGCACCGAGTTCAGATGCGGCCCCAAAAGCGCTCGGATTGAACCAGCATATCGCTTTTGGATTCGAGCATGCGCCGGTAAACGAAAGCGTCGCACCTGGCACCATATTCGCACGCCGAGTGGCGCTTACGCCGCTATTGCCAATGTTGACGGCGTCTGTTGCAGTGAGGGGCGCGCCGGACTGGAAGTGCATTATACCGCTCAGCGACCACCCTTTCACGAGAGCACCCTCGGCGCCCGTCATGTCCTTGCCCCAGGGCGACTCGATGGTGAAACTCATGGCCAAGATATGCGTCGCGTCAAAGCTCGCCTTGCCATAGTAATATTTCTTCCAACTCTCCACCACGCCGCCGGTTTGCACACCGGTCCCATTGACCACCGGAGTAGTTCCACCGTTTACCAGGACAGGATTGGAGGCTGTGCTGACGAGGCACGTGTACGGGCACTCCGGTTCGCCATTCTCGTTATAAGCATCGCTTGCGCCATCGCCGTCTGCCATGACCTTCGAATACGTATAGACGACGGTGGAAGTGAGGGTGCCCTTGCGCTTCGTCAGGCTCATCTGCAGGGCATTGTAGTTGGAATCGACATCGCTCGCCGCCATGCCAATAGTCGTGTATCCCAAGAACGGGCGAATCTGGTCCTTTGACTCGGCGGCAGGTGCAAAGCCCCCCACGCAACCAAACGCAGCACTTGTTCCAGCAGGGCACGCGTTCGTGTTGGGATTCGGCGAGGGAGGTATGAATTCCTGCTGCGTCCAGGTGGGGTCGTTGATCGTGGGCCCTCGCAAGATGTGCCGTCCCTGGTTGCCGACGTAAGATACCTGGAGCAACATGCTCTGCGGCAGCTCGCGCTGCACGCTCAGGCTATACTGGTAGCTGCGCGCGACCACCAGCCGAGGATCAATATCGTTCAGGCCTTGAGTGGTTAGAGCCGGGGGCGTGCCGGCAGCCGGAGCGGCATCGAACTGCCACAACGCGCTCTGAGTACCAGCATGCAACGCAGTGATCGTGACCGCCTGCGACCACGGCACGTAGCCCTGGCAGTTAATGCCGCCACACAACGCGTTGCCTTCCGGGTGGTCGTAGAAAATGCCAAAGCCGCCGCGAATCACGGTCTTATCGTTTAAGGGCGCGAAGGAAAAGCCGAAGCGCGGCGCCCACAGGTTCTCCGGATTGTAGAATCCACGCGCCGCCGTCGGAGGTATGGCCGCCAGCAATGTGGGATCCACATAGGTAACAGGCACCCTGCCGGCCTGATCGGAAGGCACATTTCCCGGCCGTTCCAATCCGTTGCATTCAATCGCATATGTCGGCGTACCTATCACATTAAGCAGAGGGCCGCTGCAAAGACCCGGTGAAGTAGCGGCGAGAGTACTACCGCCCCCGACAGCAGCAAAGGCCGGTTCGAGACCAGGGTTAAATGCAAACGGGTTGAACTCCGTCATGTTGTTGCCCTGGGCATAGGTAGGTATTAGGTATAAGTACCGAACGCCCATGACCAAGCTAAGCTTATGCGTGACTCTCCAGGTATCCTGGACATAGGTCTCAAGATCGTTGAACCTGAATTGGCCTATCGGGTTGGCCGAGTTCTGCGAAAGGGTGTTAAAGTTCCCCAAGAGGGCGTCGGCGAAGGGGTCGCCCGTGCTGTTCGGAGAAGCGGCGTTGAAATTGATATTGCCCTGATCGGGATTGCGCGAGTTCTGCGTCTTGCGGTTGCGCGCGAACTCGACTCCGAACTTGATGGAGTGGTCGTGCTCGATCCAGGTGACGTTCTCGGCGGGATTGATATCCGAAGTGGGAGACTCGAGGAAGTTCGGCCCTGGGCCAGATACTTGGGTCGGCCCGGAAGTCGGAAATCCCGAGACACCCGTAAAGGTTATCGCGGGGAGCCCGTTGCTGAATGTCGGTGGATTTCCGAGCGGCGGAATGAACGCGAAGCCATAAACGGACTTCTCCCAGGCCGTGCCCTGGAGCGGAGTCGTCTGCTTGTGCCAGTCGGCATTGAATTTGAATTCGCTGATCAAGTTCGGGCCGATGATATCGGTCCAGCCGATTTGTAAGTTGTATCCGGGACGATGGCGCGAGTCCGGGTCCACGGGAACCTCAGCGGAGCTATTGCTGGGGCTCGGACCGAATGTAGAATAAGGATTGGTGATGTTAACGTAGTCGTGGAGGTACCGGAAATAAAGGCTCTGCTTGTCATTGGCGTGTTCATCCACGCGAATGATATCCTCGCGAATGTTCGCCGGGTTCGGGAGGTTGAACGACAGGTTGTTGGTAGTGACCGCGGTGGGCAATGCGCCCAGGGTGGACAACTTCGCTGCCACCGTGTAGAGGTTCGCTATGGCTAGGCCATCGGGGGTTTTTAGACACGCGGGGTTTATCACGTTGGCAGAACTAAGGAAGGTAGCCGCCGTGCAGCCGACAGTCGCACCCGAGTTCGGCGGAAGCAGCGCTGGCACTTTAAGTGTGATGCCTTGATCCGTGAAGTTGCCGGTCACCTCCTCCGCCGTGGGAAACGTGACCTGTTCCGACGCAGACTGTAATCCTGCGGCTGACCCGCGAAATCTTTTCCACTCCTGGCCGGCAAAGATGAACAGCTTGCCCTTGGGCTGGATATAGGGGATAGGGCCGCCAAGATCCCATCCAAAGTCGTTAAGGTGAAACGGGGGAACAGCATTGTAGCCCGTTGCAGTCGGATTCGTCAGTTTGGTGCCTGCGTTTTCGGCATTCCAATCATTGTTCTGGACGAATTCAAAGACTCCGCCGTGATACTGATCTCCCCCGCTTTTGGTTACCACGTTGATTGTGGATGAATCAGAACGGCCAAACTCGGCGTCGTAGTTCGACGTCTGCACATCGACTTCCTGAATGAAATCAATACCGACCTCGTTGAACACGCTGTTGTTCGAACCGGAGTCGAGGTTCCAACCCCCGTCCACACTCCAGTTTTGCCCGTCGAGCCGCTGTCCGTTGACGTCCGCGATGCTGTTATTATAGCCACTGGTTATGGAAGCGGCGCTCTCCCCCGAACTCTGGAGGGCCGCGCCGGGAACCAAGCCGACGACCGACTCGTAGTGGCGCTGGTTCAGGGGCACGCTCAACACTTGTTGGTTAGTGATCGTTGACGAGAGTTCTCCCGAGGTCGTATTGGTCGTGTTGGGAGCGCCCGTCACCGTGACCACCTCCGTAACGGCGCCAAGTTGCAAAGTTACGTCCACTGTCAGACGACCGCCGGCGGTGACGGAGTTTCCAGCCACCGAGGTTTTCTTGAATCCCTTTACCTCGACCGTCACCGTATATGTGCCAACGGGCAGATCATCGGCCACATAATTGCCGCTCCCGTTGGTGGTGAGGGGAGGGCGCGAAATCCCCGACGCGTCATTGGTGACGGTGACGCTTGCGTTGGGGATCACCGCACCCTGCGAGTCGGTGACAGTCCCTGAGATGCGGCCGACGATGTCCTGAGCCTTGACTGCAGCGACACTCAAGAACAAGATTGCGAATACGCTTGCCAGAGTCTTGGCCGAAAGCCCATGAACTTGCATGGTCACCTCCCGCGAAACAGTTTTTGGCATTCGTCAGCAGTTATTCAGTTCTTCACTCAACATAGGTACTCTTCGTCCCAGGCTTCACACGCAGGGTAGCCGCCCAATGGGCGCCCGGCACGACGTCCCCGGCGATGGTTGAAAACCCCATCGCAGCCGACTAGCGAGGAAGTCGACAGTGCCACACCCCGATTCGGGGTCACTTCGTTTCACTCCGGCTAGAGGCCGCATCATGCGAATGACGGTAACTTGCCAGATACAATCCTCCCCTTTTCATCGTTACCGGTTTTCTACGGTGGCGCTCCCGACGCAAGCATCCATAGCCCCAGCAGAACAACTACGCCCAACGGCCTTTTCCGCGCGTCACTCTTACTTTAGAATATCGATTTTTCTCGGCATCCCCGACTTGGCGAAATTTAGCACCAAATGCGGGTGCCTTGTCAAGATAAAAATATCGATTTTCTAAAGACCTTTTCACCCTCAAGATGATGATGATACTGTGTGTGCCCTGGGGGCAGCTGCGGTAGAATGACTGGTCCCGACGAGATTTCTGCTGGATCTAAAAGCTTTCCGAAATCGCCATTTCACAGGGAATCGAAAGGGCTTCCGGATGGAACCTCGTAAAAAGAAGAGAAAAAACGGGAAATACCACGCGGTCACGCTGAAGGCCGTCGCCGAACATGTGGGGCTCACACCGGGAACGGTTTCTGCGGTTCTGAACAATTCCCCTGCATCACGTTCCGTCCCTCAACTCACGAAGAATCGCATTCTTGCCGCCGCTCGCAAATTAAATTATCGGCCGAACTTTTTTGCCCGCTCGCTCCGCGTGAAGCGCACTTTCACAATCGGACTGATCACCGAGGAGATCGGCGACGCCTACGGCGCGATGGTCATCAGCGGGGTCGAGCAATATCTTCGACAACATGGTTTCTTTTTCTTGACAGTGGCTCACCGACACGACGCAAAGCTCCTCGAGACGTATTCGCATCTCTTGCTTCAACGCGGGGTCGAAGGCTTCATTACTGTGGACACATCGATAACTCATCCCCTGCCTCTTCCCACAGTGGCGATAGCCGGACACCGGAGCGTGAAGGGAGTTACGAATCTCGTCCTAGATCACCAGAGCGCTGCACTGATGGCACTCAAACATTTGACCGATCTAGGCCACGAAGAGATCGCATTCATGAAGGGACCATTGAGCAGTTCCGATTCCGAGGACCGCTGGAGAGCCATCGTCGAGGTCGCTCGAGAACTCGGCATTCGCATTCGGCCGGAGTTGACCATTCAACTCGAGGGTGAAGCTGTTACACCGGATCTGGGCTATGCCTATGCCAAGCAGTTACTCAGCCGCAAGAAGGCATTCACTGCGCTTTTTTGCTACAACGACAGTTCTGCGATCGGTGCCATCAGGGCGATCCATGAGGCTGATCTGCGCGTTCCCGAAGACATTTCTGTTGTAGGTTTCGACGATATTCAGAGCGCAGCCTACAGCTATCCCAGCCTCACCACCGTGCGCCAGCCGCTGCAAAAGATGGGTGAGATCGCAGCGCGCACTTTGCTCGGCCGAATTGAGAACCGTGAGCCGTACGTACCCGAAATCGCCATCGAACCCGAATTTGTCGTGCGTAATTCGACCGCTCGAGCACCTGCACAAATCTCGCAAGCCAATGGAACCCCCGTTCTCTCGAAGGCAAACGAATAGAAACCTAGTCCAGTCTGCATGTGGACAGTCTCTGAGGGAAACACGCTACGAGCCATGCTCGAAGTTGTGGAATCCAGCGTTGTCTGAGTACACGGTATCCGTCACAATGTCGGTCCCGCCATGACTCCCATCGAAGCTCTAATCGAACGTATGCCGCGCCGGGGCACCGCGATCTGGTTGCTCCATGCGGGATTCGTCCTAACCGGGGTTGTAACGACTCTGCTCGGTCCAATCCTCCCTATATTGATCGTTCGCTGGTCACTGAGCGACGCGCGCGCCGGGCTGTTCTTCACTTTGCAGTTCTGCGGCAACTTGGTCGGTATCGCTTCCCTTGGCACACTCTTGTCCTGGCGCGGCTATCGGCTGACATTCTTCCTCGGTTTCACTTTCGTGTCGTTGGGAATTGCAGCGCTGATCCCGATAAGCGAGTTCGTCGGCATGATCGCAACTGCCCTTTTCGGCTACGGCCTGGGACTCATCCTCTCTGGCACCAACCTTTGGGTAGCCGAGATTGCGGCATCGCGGCGGGCTGCTGCACTCAGCGTCCTAAACCTGGCATGGGGCATCGGTGCGATCGCCTGCCCGGCGCTTGTGGCGTTCGCGCAAAGAGAACACGGGCTTTTGACGCTGCTGTTGGGAATCGCAGCGTTCTCGGGATTCGTTGCCCTGGTCCTCGCCGCGATTGACATCGAGCCACGCTCGCATGGAAGTGAAAACTCGGGGGCGGAACACCGACTGGAGGTCGATAGCAAGCAAACTACTGTCGCTCTGGGTGGTCTGTTTTTTCTTTACGTCGGGACCGAAGCGTCCATAGGCGGGTGGACAGCTGCCCTCGCGAAGCGCATCGCAACAACGCCAGGAAACCTCTGGGCACTCTCGCCAATGTTCTTCTGGTCCGGCCTTCTCGCAGGACGGGCGCTGACCCCCGTTGTTCTGCTTCGGGTGAGCGAACGGACCCTTGTAATAAGCGGGCTGATTCTATCCGCGATTGGGACCGGCGCACTCTTGTGGGTGACGACGTTCCAGGGCGCAGCAATCTGCGTTACGGCTAGTGGATTGGGACTTTCTTGCATCTATCCACTCCTCGTCGCATGGATGGTCGGATACTACGGCAAACAGGCAAGGCGCTTCGGAAGCGTCATGTTTGCCCTTGCGGGTCTGGGCGGAGCCACGATGCCCTGGCTGGTGGGCTTCACATCAACGCAAGCAGGCAGCCTGCGCACGGGGTTGTTGGTGCCCCTGGTCGGATGTCTTGTAATGATAAGTCTATTGTCAATGCTCCGGGGTCATTCTGTATCCTAGCGGGTCGCTCAATTCGCCGAGGCACCCAACCTTTACACGCTTTCTGCCACCCTCTCGGCCGCTGCTCAGACAAGTTGAGTATCAGTCCTATTTATTGGTCCTGGGCGGGTGGGTCATTTCCATTGCCCAGATCGCACCCGGACGCATGTACATGGACGCGCGGTAATTCCCGGTAATATCCCATGCTTCAGGCGTGCGGAACCAATAGCCCTTGGTCTCGTACGTCACGTGATAGATTCCCCAGGCGGTACGGTAAGCTTCAGTCTTCATCCCCTCGCTCAACATGAGCGCTGCCACGCCCAATGTCGTCCCCGTCCATACCTCCTGAACCTGTTCGTTGGTCGTAACGATGGATCCATCCCGCCCCACACCGTTTACGGCGCCCATTTCTCCATGGGCAAACTGCATCACGTTCATCGCGAATATCTTTCCAAGAGCCTTCAGCCGCATCTCGCGAGGCACGAGATCGCCAAGACCAGTCATGTCGGCATACCATTGCCCCGCAAGTTGATCGGCCTGAATGTTGTCGGAGTACTCGCTTCCCGTGTCGTAACGAAAATATTCTCCGTTCCAGAGTTTGTTAATGTAAGTGCTCTGGGCCTTCAAGAACATTTGGCGATAGTGGGACGCAGAAGAGTTGTCGCCCAGCTCCCGTGCCATCTCTTCTGAAGCGCGCAACGCCGCGAGCCACAAACCGCCAGCGTATGCGCTCACACCCCGTACGACCCATTCGTCGTACGTCTGGTCAGGAAATCCCCCACCCTCCGGCGTGCCGCTACCATTGTCGAATTGCTGCAGGTAAGCAATTGCGTCCTTCACCGCCGGCCACGTGTATCGTAGAAAGTGTGAGTCATTGCGCCCGGTCAAGACGAAGTCGCGATAAACCATCAATACAAACTTGGAATTCAAGTCCTTCCATTCATTGGTATCCTGCCAACTGAATTGATTCACCAAAAAGAATGGGTCTTCCTCGGGTATCCCCAGATCGTGTGGTACGGCGCCCGCTTTCTTGCGGACGCGGAGGATGGCACTATTGGTCTGCTGTGATTTCCAAATCCACAGAGTCTTTTCAGGCAGGTCGCGAGGCACAGTGTCCGCAAATTGCCTCAGAACCTGCTTGTCAATTTCGGGCCAGAATTTCACCAGTGGCATCGAACCATAGAAGCGGACATCAAGCGTCGCATAGTATGGATAATCGAAACACTCCATAAACGCAAAAGTGTAGGGGGACTTGCGGTCGGCACCGATCGGGCGCCCCCAAAATGAGCCGCCATCCGCCAAGTCATAAAGTTCGTTGAACAACATGCCACGGTACCACAGCGGCTTGTTTTGGTCGTTGATGTAGCGAGCTTGCCAGGCGTCAATCGCGTCGCTCCATGCAGCGGAATTCAACAGACCGTCACGTGCAATTGATAATGCATTCGCGCCGTTCGTGCCGTAGAAATCAGTGTAGCGGCGATACCATTCGCGACCCGCGCCGAACTCCACGACAGGCAGGTCCCACGCAATCACCATGGGAACAATCCGCTTTTCGCCGGGCTGGAGAGTGAATCGGATAGCGATAGCGCCCGCCAGCCTCTCGCCGCTGCTGACCCATTGCTCATCGTTGTTCGCAAGCCGGCCATCTCTCGCAAAGGGTTCCCAGACCTCCCTGCCGTCACCGTCTGCCACAAACGTTGATTGGTAACTGACTTCGACACCCGCCGTTTCGAGTGTTGCAATCGCGAGTTGACCGTCCCATTCGTTCTGCACTGCGTCGACGCGATTGCGATCGAACACGATTCCTTTCATCGTTCCGGCTGCACCCAGGGAGCTGCTTACGAAGCGGTCGTGATTGCCCTCATTCAGTGCACCACTGAAATCATGAGCGAACGAGCGGAACCAGCCGAGCATGTTCGTCCACGAAAATAGGATGGAGATGGTCACGGGTCGGGTCGTGGGGTTCTCAGCGTGCCAGCGATAAACTGCAACTGGATAGCTGGATTCTCGATAATTCTCGGGAAGAATCGGGGAGAATTGCTCGACGACCACGTGTGCCGGAAATTTGTCCCATCGATAATCAAACCAGGACTTTGGATACAACGCGTAATAGTCGCCGGCACCGACTGGGTAATCCCATCCCCAACTGCTCAGTTCGTTCCGTGGATGATCCGTGAATAGAACGCGGGCAATACTTTCGGATTCGCCTTCTGTCTTCTGGAACATCGCGAACTGATTAGCGTAGACTGTCTGGTACTTGTGCACGCCAGCCTTGATGTGCCAGCGGGCAAAATCGCCGCGGTACGTACGAGAGAATGTTCCCGCGCCGAATCCTCCTACCGGCGCGCCCTGCCAGAAACCGTCATCGATGTGGTCGTGATCGAGCGTAGGCTTCTTTGTACCGGCGCTCGCAAGTGGGAGCCCGATGGGACGTTGCCAGGCTGCCTTGGGAATTCCGTCTCCACCCCAAGCTGCAGGAGCCAGGAAAAACAGCACAAGCCACAGGACCAGCCGTCGACGAACTTGTCGTTTCATGGAGTCTCCAAGGAAACTGCCGTGCGCCTGCTCGTCTTTCCATCCACTCGACGCGTTGCGAATAAACGCCGCCGATGATACAGCAAAATCGTTATTCTAGGAAGGAGTATTGTGGTATAAGAGTCGGGAGATATCGGGTCTTCTCATAATTTTAGGAGGGAAGCGCGGTGCGAAGGTCGACTACGGATCGCGGCGCTGGTTCTGCTCGAGAGCAGTTCCACTCCCTGGGAGAACGACAGCCCGGGCGCATCCTCCGTGTAGCACGTCGCTTTGATACCGGTTTTCAGTTCTTGAGCACTGGTACACGAGGAGTTTGGGTGCGTACAGCGGTGAAATACAGTCTGATTGCCATATGTTTGTTCGTTGGTCCCGCTTTCGGTGCCGCAGCACCATCGAACCTGATCGCCAACATATCGGGTCGAACCACCATGAGCCTCAATGGTACCTGGAGAATCATCATTGATCCCTACGATACCGGTTTCAATTATCGCTTCCATGAAAACCGAAAGCCGCGCGATAAACAGGACTTAGTCGAATACGACTTTGACACCTCGGAAAGCCTGAAAGTTCCAGGTGACTGGAACTCGCAGCGCGAGAAACTCTTCCTTTATGAAGGAACGGTTTGGTACGAGAGAACCTTCGGTTATCACAAGCGCGAGCTCACGCGTACATTTGTTTACTTTGGTGCGGCGAATTACCAGGCTACCGTCTATTTGAACGGGAAGAAACTCGGCGAGCACACAGGCGGCTTTACACCTTTCAATATGGAAATCACGGACGAGGTCAACGATGGAACTAATTTCATCGTTGTCGCGGTGAACGATACACGCCGCATCAATGGTGTTCCGGCGCTCAGCACAGATTTCTGGAATTATGGCGGTCTGACACGCGACGTCTCGATCGTCGAGCTTCCCCAAACGTTCATCCAGGACTATTTCGTGCAGTTGGCGAAGGGTTCGACTAGTCAGATCACCGGGTGGATACAACTCGGCGGCGCAAAAGAACCGCAGCAGGTCACGTTCGACATTCCCGAAGCCGGAATCAAACAGAGTGTAACCACTAACGAGCGCGGCTATGCCGAATTCCGGTTCCCTGCAAAGCTCGAGTTGTGGTCACCCAACGATCCAAAGCTCTACCGGGTTGTTCTATCCGCGGCCGGCGACAGGGTGGAAGATCAGATTGGTTTCCGGACGATTGAGACGCGCGGCACAACTATCCTTTTGAACGGGAAGCCCATTTTTCTGCGCGGAGTTTCAATACACGAAGAGGCTCCGTTCCGGGGCGGACGCGCGTTTGCGGCAGAGGACGACCAGATACTGCTGGGATGGGCGAAGGAACTCGGGTGCAACTACGTCCGCCTCGCCCATTATCCGCATAACGAGGCGATGGTTCGCCTTGCTGATCGGATGGGCCTACTTGTTTGGGGAGAGATTCCTGTTTACTGGGGAATTGACTGGCAAGATCCGGGCACACTCGAGAACGCGGAAGGTCAATTGCGCGAGTTGATCACTCGGGACCACAATCGGGCTGCAGTGATCCTTTGGTCGATCGCGAATGAAACGCCGAATGAACCAGCCCGGCTCGAATTCTTGAAAAAGCTGTCTGCCGAGGTGCGGGAACTTGACGGGACGCGCCTCATCACCGCCGCGATGAATACTGCGGAAAAAAAGGGGCCCTACACGAGATTATTGAGTGATCCGCTGGGTGAAGTGGTTGATGTACTCGGTGTGAATGAATACATTGGCTGGTATGAGGGTCGGCCCGAGGACGCCAGTCATACGCAATGGGAATCAGACTACGAGAAACCCGTAATCTTCAGCGAATTCGGAGCGGGAGCTCTTTACGGGGACCACGGCGACGCGGATACTCGCTGGACGGAGGAATATCAGGCCAGCGTCTACGAGCACCAGATCGAGATGTTTAAGCAAGTTCCTTTTCTGAGCGGGCTGTCGCCTTGGGTACTGATGGATTTTCATTCGCCTCGTCGCTTTCTCGCGGTCCGACAGGAATGGCACAATCGCAAAGGTCTGATTTCAGATCAGGGGCAACGTAAGGAAGCCTTCTACGTGCTCCAGAAATTTTACCGCGACATCATTCAAACTTCACAAAAGTGAATATGAGCCGTTACAGATCGACAAGATGGGCGAGAAAAACCTATCATTGATGTCTATTTGGCCGTTTGCCCGGAAGAGAATTCGGCAAAAGCATTTGGTTGCGAGCCAATTGCCAGCGACCCTGCGGGGTGCACAAAGAGCGGTTTCAAAAATAGCACGCTAGTAGTTTCCTTTAAAGAGTCAACGAGGGTCGTGCCCGGCGTTGCCGGTCCGAAACCTCCGGAGGCTTTTTTGACCACATTCGCGCAGTGTTTAGCGTTGACCGCGTCCGACCGTGGCGTATGCGTTAGCGCGCGTCGGCCTTTGCATCCTTGATTGACTCTATATCATAAGATTCTTGACGAAGAGGTTTGGCATGGTGAACGTTAGTCCAAATTCAGAAGTACCAATTGACGCGGCTGCGAGCCAGGCCTCCACTCTGGTTGTCTATGTCGCGGCTGCTTTCGCGGCACTTGGTGGTTTGCTTTTCGGATACGACACGGGTGTCATTTCCGGTGCCTTGATCTTCATCCGCCAAAGCTTTGCACTTTCGACCTTCCACCAAGAGATCGTCGTTAGCGTAGTGCTAGTCGGTGCATGCATGGGCGCGCTCGGAGGTGGCCGTCTGGCTGACCGGCTCGGCCGACGCAAAATGTTGCTCGTCACTTCGCTGATCTTTATGGCAGGTGCAATTGTGTGCGCAGCTGCGATGTCAGTCACAACTCTAGTCGTGGGCCGGACGATTGTGGGTCTTGGAATTGGGTTTGCCAGCTCGACGGTGCCGCTCTACATCTCGGAAATCGCCCCTGCGCGCGTGCGTGGATTTCAGGTTTCTCTTTTTCAACTCGCGATTACGGTTGGAATTCTGGCTGCCTATTTAGTGGACTACAGTTTTGCAAGAACGGAGAACTGGCGGTGGATGTTAGGTCTCGCTTTCGTGCCTGGAGCCATGTTGTTCCTGGGGATGCTAGTCCTTCCCGAGACGCCGCGTTGGTATGCCCAGCGCGCGCAGCTTGACTCAGCGCGGAGGGTCCTTATGAGAATTCGCGGGACTCAAGCTGTCGACGCGGAATTCAACGAAATCGTGGCTACTTTGCAGCAAGCACACGAGCGCGGCCAGTTGGCTGATCTTCTGTTACCCGAAGTTCGTCCTGCTTTAGTCATCGGAGTCGGTCTCGCCATTTTTCAGCAGATTACAGGGATCAATACCGTCATTTACTATGCACCTACAATCATCCAGTCGGCGGGTATTTCGTCGGCGTCCGGCGCGATACTTGCCACGGCTGGGATTGGGTTAGTGAATGTAATCATGACCGTTGTTTCTATGTGGCTGATTGACCGGGCGGGAAGGCGAGCGCTGCTATTGACCGGTATTGCAGGGATGGCCATCAGCCTGGGAGCGCTCGGCTATGTCTTCCACTTACCCGCGCGAGCCGGGGGAATTGCCGAAATCGCTGTCTTCACACTAATGGCATATGTGGCTTCCTTCGCCATCAGTCTCGGGCCAATTTTTTGGCTGCTGATTGCGGAAATCTATCCGCTCAAGATTCGGGGAGCAGCGGAAGGCATCGCGGCGGGCACCAACTGGGCTGCCAACTTCTTGGTTGCGCTCACATTTCTAACACTAGTGCAAATGTTCGGGCCGAGCCAAACGTTTTGGTTATACGGAGTGCTCGCAGTAGCAGCTTGGATTTTCTCCTACTATCTCGTGCCCGAAACGAAGGGGCGTACGCTGGAGGAGATCGAGAACTCCTGGCGGCTTAAGCGCCCACGACCTCTACCCCGGCCGTAAGAATGGGTTCACGGTGCCAGGCGGCGGTGCCGAAGTCTACGCTGGGAGGATGTTGAGGGACCGTGTCGGATTGCAGACCTATCGCCTTGATGTGCTCAACATCGATTACCCGCATTCGACCGGTCGGAACGAGGACACGATCAAAACTTTCGATTCCCTGTTCCAAACGACAAGCCTTTCAAGGTAATCATTTCTAACTTGCGCAGGCACAGGAAGTTCCGCGCGAACGGATTGCGAACCGGCGTCTTCTGTGCCAAGTTTCCCTCGGAGAAAAGTTCGCTGCCGACTGGATCCAAAGCCTGAACCGATTCACCGTTGGGTCCGGATCAGAAGTCCGTCTTGCCGCGCAGCAGGTTGAGCGTGGCGATGGATGGGGCCCGAAAACGCTTGGCCTCGAACCACCGCGCGCCCAGAACTGCTGGCCGTGAGGAAATTCTACAGTGGGGGCGTCCCCGCCGCCGAAGAAGCAGCGCAACCGCGTTGCTCTCGTGTAAGTACTCTCGAAAGCAAATCCATGTGGAGGCGCTAAACCGATTTGGAGCGCAAAGCTCGGAACGAGCAACGATCCCCGTTACGAAATTCACAAATCAGGTAGGCACCGTAGTTAGAACTCGCCGGAGCGGATTTGTCTCCATTGAATTCGGCCCCTTCGAGATCAACTTGCAGTTTTCCCGACTCGGACGAGATTACAACGGTTTGTCGTTCTAAATCCTGAATGACTCCCTGTAAATCCTGCCGCACACCCGACCGTGAGCTATGGACTCTTACGGGCGTCATTTCATTTTTCCACGAGTCCAACAGAGACATCGCTTCTTCTGCTGATATGTTCATACCCCCAAGGAATCGTCAACTCTCCGAGCGGTCCGCAAAAAACCACTGCCTCCGACGGTGTACGAGCTCCGTTCGCCGCAGGAGGAGGACGGGGCTTGGCCTGGAAATCTCCTCAACGACTTCTCCGGTCTTCCTCGGCACGCCGATTCGGGTCGCCACATCGGCCTGCGAGATGATGCCGACGAGACGGTCCCGGTCGTCCACAACTGGTATTCGGCGTACCCTTGCATCCACCATCGCATCAAGCGCTGACTCGACGCTATCGTCCGCCCGACATACCAGGGGGTCGCGCGTCATCAATTCACCCAGCGGCGCGTCGACATCGCGGCCGTCCGCCACGATCTTGAGGGCCAAATCTCTGTCCGTAATGATGCCGACGATAGTCTTCGTTTCGCAGCTTTCGACCACTGGAACGGGGCCCACATTCTTGTCTCGCATCAGTTGTGCCGCTTGAGACGCCGTCTCTGTCGGCAGGCAGTAAACGGGATTCTTGGTCATAACATCGCTGCAAGTGGTCATCTTTTCGTCTCCTCTCATTCGGCCTCGTGGAACTTCCATACTCAGTCTCGTGCCTCGTGCCCCCGTCGATCAATCGTTCGCGGAGGAGCTGACTCGTGTCCCATCAGGGTCACCGACCGCCGGCTGCTGCCGCGCGGGAACAAGCAAATACCCGATCACGGAGTGTTTGGTCACGTCAGTGACGACCAACTCGTACGGCTCCCTGCTTTCCTTGTGATAGAAGCGTACGGATTGGTGAACACTCTCGTCCCGCAACCACAAAGTTCGGTGGTCTTGAAGGAGCCACAACGACCCACGAAAGCGTTGATATCGGTTGTTCGTGCCGCTGATTTGAAGGGAGATTCCAGGGACTAGCTCCGTGGTCCGGCCCTTCGCCACTTCGAAATCGACCCGTTCCGGATTGAGCTGCTGGGATAGAGAGTCGAGGTTGCGAGCATTGTTTTCAACCTGCTGGTGAACGCCGGAGAGATCACGGCCAGTTTCCTCTCGGGCTGAGGTAATCTCCTGCCGGAGATCGCCTTCGACCCGCGCCAGTTGCGCACGCTGAGCCGTCTGTTCGGATTCGACCTGGCGGAGGCGCGCATCGAGAACGGAAGTTCGTGCCTCTATCTCGGCTCTTATCTGCTGGTGTAACTGCGCGGTCAAGGTCTCAGCATACTTCCGAGTCTGCTGGAGATTGCGGCTGACCTTGCCATCCAGCGTTGTCACACGCTGCGCCAAGCCTTCCCATCTGCCTGTCACATCACGTAACGTGTTCTCGGCGGTGTCCACTCGTTGACCTAGCGTGTTGAGCGTAGCTCGGTCTCCGAACAACTGGGCGATTTGCAGATTCTTATTCTTCACCGCGAAATAACCTACGCAAGCCAGCGCCCCTAGGGCGACGGCCAGTACAATGATAAACACCCAAGACGAATTGGATTGATTCCGGTGTTCTGGCTCGGCGGTTTCCCGGCGAGCCGCCCACGTATTCTCAGTAGATTCGAACATCGAGTTGGACAGGTTCATGGAAGATTCCCCTTCTTGACCAATTCCGGTGGCACACGGATTGACACCGGGCAAGAACCGGGCCAGGCTCCTCTCTATATGATTGAGGATGTAACAAACTGATATACAACAGGTTAGTCGCTCAACGAGCGCCGCTCGCCCAAAAGGCGGTCGTATGCAGTTAGGCAATTCTTGCGCGCCATTCGAATTTTTTGCCGTGCAGTCGCGGGATCTTTCGTATCTGCGTGGCCCCGATCTAGTTCACGCAGTGGCAGAAGACAGGACCGTGCTGATGCCGATCCAGCAGACCTTCTGGGCTGCTCCTCTTGGATGCTTGTCGATCAATTCGGTGTACCGTGGATGATTAACTGCCGCTCAATGGAGAAAACCAGAGGTGCCCGTGGCTGCGCGGTCCGGTTTTGCGATTCGCCAAGCAACCGGGACGCACACGCGGTTCGATGGCTCGGCGGACACTGGAGAGGCGGCCGTTTTTCTCGCCTCCTCGGCGGGGGCGTTCATCACCGGAGAGGTGTGGCACGTTGACGGTGGCGCCACCATTATGGGCGGTTGAATCCCGGCTTCCGTACGCTCTCACCGCCCCGGGCTGCACATTTGCAGTAACCTGAATGTCGGGAGTTCGAATCTTTCCGGGCGTGCGACTCTTTTCAATGAGTTAGCACCGATTCGACTCTTCGCCTTTGCACAATCTTTCACGAAGTCTCAGACAGCTTGTGAATGCGCACCTGCACAGGCGCGAATACTACGAAATCGTCACGGACCCGAAGCTTCTCGACCTCGCCCGCAAGAAGTACGCCGCAGTTTCTCCCAACAACTGAATATCACCTGTCAGGTAAGGATCGCGCCCGTTGGGCTATAATGGCCGGCTTTCAGCACCGAAGAGCCAATGGACAGATGAGATCCGCTTTCAGAATATCGCTCGTCGTCGTTCTGGCGTTGATGGGAACCTCTGCATTCGCACACCACTCGCGCGCGATGTTCGATCAGACGAAACAGGTCACGCTCGTCGGCACGGTGAAGGAGTTCCAGTGGACGAATCCGCACTGCTGGATTCAGGTGCTCGTGCCGGACCCGAGCAATCCCAGCGCGGAACCCGTCGAATGGGGCGTCGAGATGGGCGCCCCGGTCGAGGTGATGCGCAAGGGGTGGAAGCCCGGAAGCCTGAATCCCGGCGAGAAAGTCACGATCGTTGTCAATCCACTGCGGGACGGCCAGCATGGCGGGTTAGTTGTCTCCGTCACTGGTTCGGACGGAAAAATCATCGGCAGGCCGGCCGAGACGCCAAGATGATGGCGAACGTCATCCGTCGAATTGCGGTGCGCCGCGTGCCATGGGCTATCGCTGTGACGCTGATTGCGGGCTGTCTCCTCCCGGCGGCCGGGCAAACTTCTTCGAAGGAGCGCATCAAAGCGTTCACCAAGCTGCCCGATTGGTCGGGCATGTGGGAGCTCGACGCTTTCGTGGGACAGGCCGACGGCCAGCAATTCAGCGCGGAAGGCCAGCGGAGATTGAAGGAATATGCGGCCGCTCTCCGGCCTTCGTTCAGTTCTGAATATCAGGCAAAGTACGACGAGATTCGAAAAAAGGTCGAGGCCGCCATCGCCGCCGACCCGGATCATCCGCCCGTCACGCATGAGCCGCTGTGCGCCCCGCCGCCCTTTCCCGCGACCTCGACGCCGGGAATGTATCAGTGGCGCGTGACGCCGGAGGAAACCACTTTCATCAGCACCGTGGGCGCGGTGCGTCACATTTACACCGACGGCCGGTCGCATCCTCCGCAAGACGAGCTCTGGCCGACCCTCATGGGCGGCTCCATCGGGCATTGGGAGGGCGACACGCTCGTCGTCGACACGATCGGAACGAGAAAGCGGCTCTATATGGGCGAGCTTTCGGGCTTCTTCGTGCCGACGAGCGATCAACTGCATTTCACCGAGCGCATTCGCATGGTCAATCACGATCAGATGCAGATCGACTACACGGTGGAAGACCCGGTCGCGCTGACGAAGCCGATTCACGCGGCAATCGTTCACGTACGCGTCACTGATTTCAACCGCATGATCGAGGAGACCGATTGCGAGCAAAACGAGCGCGATCCAGTCGTCAACGGCCGGTTTACAACGGTTGTGAAGTAGCATGGGCCGCCGAAAGAAGCCCGGGTTGAAAATTCCGACAGAGGCGCGGCGACGCGCGCGGCTGGGAGTCGGCTTACCGCACTAACCTTGCGGGACTGCATCATGATCACATCATCAGCGACCCGTCCTGTGGCAAGGCTGACACAAGCTCTCCAAGAAAAGTCCTAAAATCGTCCCCTTGGTCGCGCCATTCTAATTCCTGCCCTACATTGGGTTTACGCTGCTTTGACAGAATCAATCTGAACTACGTTTTGTAGCCCTTGTAGCCCAAACAGCGAAAAGCCCAAACCCAGTCGCTCGCACCATTCCCGCCGCCACGCCTCGAGACAAATTCCTTTCACGATAACGCAGCGGTGAGACTCATGCACAACACGAATAGCATAATGTCCTTTCTTGCAGTGGCACCCGGGTTGCGGCCAGAACCAGTCAACGACGGCGACGGCGCCACCGGAGTCGCTGCGTGTTGGTTTCGCATTTTCTCTGTGGTAACTTTCATGTCCGCATTGGAACGCAGGGAAAAGGTGGAACAATGTCCAATTCGTTTGAAGGTGCTCCTGGGATCCTCGGTCGTATTCGCTCGTCTCCTACGACACAAGAGCGAATCGCCCAAGCTCTGGCCGAGCTTAGCAAGCGTGGCGTGAAGCACGATTACTGCCCTCGATGTGATCACAGGGATTGGAACGTAGACCTACTGGAAGTGCCGGCAAATACGGCGTTGTCTGAAAGCGGTTTGCCTCCGTGGTCCGGCGCTTCTGGGTACCTGCCGCTCTTGGCGGTAGTCTGTACAAATTGCGGCAATTCGATTTTTCACAATCTAAACATTCTTGGAATCTCGCTGAGGTGAGCGATGAGCGATGCGAACCAATCTGAGCCAGGCCAGCCTGCGAGCTATCAGGTGCGGTCAATGGTCGCCTCTCCGCTTCCCCCTGAACGAACTTATTCCTTGAGTTCCGATGAATTTCAGACGCTCTGCGATGGAGAGAGCACGATCGGAAGGCCCCTCGGAAGGACGTCTCGGACCAAACCGGCTGAAGTCTGAAATTACTTTCCGAAGCTCTGGATCGCGGCCAATTCGCTGTCGTAGGTGTCGAAGACGGTCATCAGCTTCGTCACCTGCAACATGTCCTTGAATTTCGATCCTAGGTTCGTCAGCTTCAGGGTCGCGCCCTGCGAACGCGCGCTGTGAAATGTGGCTACCAGCGTGCCCAGGCCCGCGCTGTCGATGTAGGTGACGTTGGCGAGGTTCAGCACGATCCTCTTCTTGCCCGCCGCCAGCAGGCTCTTCACTTTCTCGCGGAACGAGTTGCTCTCCTCGCCAAGCACGATGCGCCCTTCGATATCGAGCACGTTCACCCCGCTCACATCCCGATCAGTCATTCGCAGTGCCACGTTCACGCCTCCTCGAGAAATTCGAATCGCCTCTTGCGTCTGCCAGATGAAAAAGCCGCCTGCGAGCTAGGGCGGGGAGATACGCGCCTGTTTTCAGAGTCATCATTTCGTTCCGGTCGGCACGCGGCGCTTCAACTCTTCAAACCAGTTCAGCACGACGTTGCATCCCGCCGCTGCCGACCAGCGCGAGAATCTCGTACGCCCCGAGTCTCGTCCCCACCACAATCGTCATCACTGCTTCCCTGTAGGAACTTTCTGCTTCAGCTCTTCAAACCAGTTCAGCACGACGTTGTGTACGGCCGGGCCAATGACGAGGATTCTACTGACCTACTACGGCCGAGCTTGCTTCGTCGCAAGATCAATGAGCAGGATGTCCGAATTTTCCCGCAACCGGTCGAATACAATCCGGCCGCCATCGGGAGTGATATCAAAGGTCCGCATTACGGCGGGATTGCTCAGCCGAGTCAAACGCCGTGAGCGCATCGTGCTAAGGTCGAGCAGCCAGAAATCCTGCTCGGCCAACGTACTTCCGAGCATGTAAACCAGGCCCGTGCCATCAGGCAGGAACCGCGCACGCTCGCCTTCGCGCTGCACGTTGATTTCCGGCAGCTTCGCTGGCGTACCATCCGGGTGCACTGCCAGGAGCGGCGTGAGCGTGAACACCTGCGTGCCGCAATACACGATCAGGTCCCCGCGCGGAGACCACACAGGATCCAAGAACGGTCCTGTTGCAATGCGAACCGGCGAGCCGCCGTCGACGGGTAGTTTGAACAAGCCCGCTCCATCGCGGTCGCTGCCGGCCGCGACAATCCATTCGCCGTCGGGAGACCAGGAAGCCGTGCCCCGAACATCGACGTCGCTCGAAAGGGGGTGGAGTCGCGTTCCATCCGCGGCCATTACGTGCATCTGCTGCTTCCCGTCTCGCCTTAGCGCAAACGAAACACTCCTCCCGTCCGCCGAGAGGGCCGGAGGCGACTGGAGCGCGCCTTCCGAACCCTTCCAGATCTCCAGCGCTTGCCCATCGTGATAGCTCCACAATCCGTCAGCCCCGTCCCTCGAAGATAGGTAGAACAGCGATTCGCCTCCGAAGCGCGGTGCCTGGGCGCGCACGGTGGGTAATGGGAAGGCCTTGACGTCCTGTTCTTCGACAATGCGTCTGGCAATCGGAACGCTCCACAAGTTGACCTGAGCGTTCACGACGCTCGCGGCAAGACGCTGGCCATCCGCCGTGGCTGCCAGAGCGGTGTATTGTTCCAAACCCGAACTCACGCGGCGTGAAGTTCGGGTCTCCGCATCGAACGCCCACAACCATGGGCCGGCCCCGTCTTCGTTGTGGGCTACGAACAGAGTCGTCCGCTCATCGATCGGAGTCGGGTACGCGATATCGGTGCTGAGATGTGTGAGTTGTTCCGGCGCTCCCCCGTCCGGCGAAATGCGCCACAGGTCCATCTCACGCGTGGCTGGCCGACCGCGCACAAAGTAGATCCAGCGCCCATCCTTCGACCAGACCGGATAGTGGTTGTGCAATCCAGGCTCGTTTTGCACGATCTGGCGTTGATTGGCGCCGTTGTGATCCGCCACAAATGTGGGGTCGCCCGGTTCCCACGTGTGATAGACCAGCCGGGTGCCATCGGGCGACCAGGCAACCTCGGCAGCGCGTTCATCCAAAAAATTGTGCGGCGCTCCGCCCATCAGCGGCCACAGCATGAGCCTCCTGCCTTCCGTTCCGCCGCTCCACACTTCCGATCCATCGCCTGAGAATCCGATCGCACGAAGGGGCGCACGCACATCTCCGATCCGACCCTGGGTAAGGTTCGCGAGGCTGCTACCGTTGGCTTGAATCAGCCAGATGTCGAACGTGCCGCTCCGGTCGGAGATGAAGGCGGCGAATTTCCCGTCCGGGGAGATGGCAGGGCTAGTTTCGGCTCCTCCGAAGTCGGTGAGCCGTGTGAACTGCGCATTGGAAAGCGGATTCTGGACTGTCGGCCGGAGGCGATTGGCGACGATCCACGCACCGAATCCCGCCACCAGCAACGCCACCAGAGTCCATGGCAACCAGGCGTAACGCTTCAGCGCAACCACCGCGGGAGCGACCTGCCGACTCGAAACATTTCTGTGTGGCAGGATAGTCTCTATCGCTTGGTCACGTAGTACCGTGAGCTCTTCCTCGATCTCAATCCGTGCGTCCCCGAGGTCCCGCAGACGACGCTGCGGATCCTTTCGCAGGCACCGCCGAAGCAAGTCCCGGATTCTCACGGGCATCTCCGGGGGCAGTGCTTTCCAGTTGGGCTCCTTCTCCAGAACAGCAGCAATCGTGTCTGGCAACGTTTCACCTGGAAACGCCCGCCGGGCCGTGAGCAACTCGTAGAGCACACATCCGAACGCCCAGATGTCAGTCCGCTTGTCCACAGGCTTGCCGCGTGCCTGCTCCGGGCTCATGTAGGCGGGCGTGCCCAGAATTCTTCCTTCATCCGTGGCCATGGCTGTCACTGTCGGCACATGGGAAAGGTCCAGCCCCCCATCGCCAGCGAAGGCCTTCGCCAAACCGAAATCCAATACTTTCACCCTGCCTTCGGGCGTCACCTTCACATTGGCCGGCTTCAAATCCCGGTGGATCACCCCTTTTCCGTGCGCCGTTTCCAGTGCTTCCGCGATTTGGCCGCTAATTGTGAGGGCCTCGTTGCACTTCAGCGGGCCTGAGCTCAAGCGCTCCGCCAGCGTTTGGCCTTCGATCAGTTCCATCACCAGAAAATTTACTTCGCCCGCCTGTTCCAACCCGTGGATCGTCGCGATGTTGGGATGATTGAGCGAAGCCAGCATCCTCGCTTCGCGCTGAAAACGGGCGAGCCGCTCGGGATCGTTGACGAACGCCAGTGGAAGGACCTTGATCGCCACATCGCGCTTGAGCTTTGGGTCGTGGGCTCTATAGACTTCCCCCATGCCGCCCGAACCAATGCGTCCCAGAATCGTGTACGGTCCCAGGTTCGTGCAGCTCTGAAACGGGCCAGTGTTGAGGGCAGGTGGCTCCATGAAACTGCTGTCCCCTTGTTCGTGCGCAGCAATCAGCGACTCCACCTCGCGGCGCAAGGAAGCGTCCGGGCAAGCCTGATCCAGATAGGAGCGCCTTTCTGGTGGCGTCCGCTCAAGCGCGCCTGCGAGCACCTCTTTGATTTCTTGCCAGCGTTCCGGCGTCACTTGGGTGCGTCCTTCTTCAATTCACGCCGCAGCCACGCTCGGGCGGTCGCCCATTCACGTTTTACCGTGGCGGGCGAAATCTCCATGACGACTGCGGTTTCCTCAATCGAGAGTCCGCCAAAGAATCGCAGTTCAATTACCCGGCCCGGCCGTGGATCCAAACGGGTTAACCGGAAAGGTAGCTTCCCAGACAGGCAAAGTCAATTTGCCCGGCACTGGGAAGATGAAGTGGTTTGTGCGGGGGGCGCGCCCCGACCTAAGAATCCTCGATTCGGGTGAGCCGATTTGCCGCGAGTTCTCGCTTTATAGGGTGAAGGCACGATGCGGACTCCGGCAGGCCAGCGGAGCGCACTCGGCCAAAACAAAATAAGGAGAACTGCGATGAAAACGAACCATGCGGGTTATTCGGCCAGTTTGAAACTGTTCCTGGGTGTCCTGCTGGCAGCTTGCTTCCTCGCGACGGCGGCTCATGCCGATTCGCTCTTCGAAGGCAAGTTCACACTGACGCACGAGGTGCACTGGGGCAAAGCCGTGCTGGGCCCCGGGGCGTACTCGCTCGCGCTCGAT
>Ga0187872_10000700_pt1 | contig 36996 bp, 33 predicted proteins | sample June2016WEW_16_4_FD_132973 | JGI IMG/M metagenome (GOLD analysis project Ga0187872, IMG submission 132973) | Peatland microbial communities from SPRUCE experiment site at the Marcell Experimental Forest, Minnesota, USA - June2016WEW_16_40 | ecosystem: Environmental > Terrestrial > Soil >...
CAGGCTCTACGATCGGCCATTTTTGAGGCCGTTGAGACCATCGAGAACGGGGTGAGACATCTCCCTATTGCTCCTAAGCCGGCTCGAGAGGAGGTTGTCTCTTTTTTCCCCGCACAGCCAAGTTGCGACTGTAAGTGGTGCAATTATCTTTCTTCTTGCGAGGATGGCATGCGGTACGAGAAAAATCGAGGCAAAATTCCAGATCCAGATTCTTCCGAGGACGCCGAGGGGATAGGTGTAGAGAGCGTCGTCACGAGGAGCTAAATATGGAACCTACCCAAATTTCAAAACGATCCCCTGAGGAGATGAAGGCAAAGATTGATGCTATCCAGAAGAGGCATCAAGCCGTTTTGGAAAAGCGAGCTAGTCTCAGTGGCCAACTTCAAGTGAAAAAACAAGAGTTGCAGGCCATCCTTGATGAGATTCGTGCTGCTGGGTACGACCCAAAGAATCTAGCCAGCGATCATGACAAAGCTGAGAAGGAGCTGGAAACCATGATCTCTGACTTCGAGAAAAAACTGTCAGAAGTCGAAGATGCTCTTGCAACGTTCGACAAGCGATAACAAACAAGAAGGACCTATGGAAACTGAGACGATTCAATTTCGGGCAAGTGCTGAGGCAGTCAACAATGCCTTGGAGATTGTCAGTGTTGTCGACCCCCTTGCGGTTACCGAACAAGGTCAGTCAGGCTTCTTCTTCATGGTAGGGAAGAAGAAAGAAGGTCCAGACGCCGGAAAAGATTTCTGCTGGATTTACTCCAAAGATGCCATTCATGCTGCCCGCACTGAGTTTCCCATCTCGGATGTCGTTGTAACGGGTGGAGGACAAAGGCAGTTCGTGTATCTTGTTGATTACCTGGAATCCTTTAAGTACGTCGATGGGGAAGTGGTCTTCGATGTTATGAACGATTGGGAAAATACAGCCTTCACTGTGAAATGGGGGACCGTGGGTGGGTTGAGCACGGAACGTAGTACCATTGATCCTCGAGCTGGGAATACTATTGATGATCGTTTGGAGGCGGCCACGGATCCTCACACCTACCGAACGATCCTTCTTAAGGAAGCACTTCAATATGGGGCAAAGTTCTTGGCGTCTGAATCCGATCGAAACGCCAGGGACGAGTTCAAAATGCTCAACATCTACGATTCCATCCTGGACCCGATAGGCAAAGGTGATGGAACCCTGCACGCAACCGATGGGTATCAACACTTCTTCTTCTATTGTGACAACTTCAAGGGGAAAGGGTTGCAAGTTAACATCAAAAACCTCAAGTTACTTGACAGATTCCTTGCTAAATGCGGGCCTGAGGTCGTCATTTGCGCAGGCAATGAGATGACCTTCGCGATGTCTTCTGACAAGTCTCGTATTCTTGGTTGGAGTAGGCACACCAAGAAGCCTTTGGAGTTCAAGACGATCCCGATGAAATGGGACAGTCACGTTCTTCGTGTAAGAGATCGGGAGCTGCTTCTTAAACAGCTCCGATTCATGCGATCCGAGATGCCAAAAACGAGAGACAAAATTAGGGTGGAGTACAACTCCGTACCCAATCAAGTCCAATTTCGTATTTTGGTGGATTCGAAGGTGGTAAGCTTGCCAATCGACGTGATCCCTGTAGAGGGATCGGAATCCCGAGACTACAAATACGATGTTCATATCGATCAGCTCATCGGGCTCTTCAATGAGGTCAAATCGAGCATCATCGAATTTCGTATGTTTCGTATGGAAGATCACGGAGGAGCTAAAGGCGGAGCTGGATTCCGAACAGTGGATGAGTACTGGCTCGACCAGGATGGTAAGATTGTCGGCGGCAGTGGCATGATCCCGGACCCAGCAAACGGACAGGTGTATCAGTGCAAGGTGACTCGGTTCATGCCCAACAAGATTTGACCTCTAGTCAACGAGTACGGGCTCTCGTCCAAAAAGCTTCTCGTACCCAGGCGCTTCGAGACCAAGTTCTAGAAGACCTGGAAGCTCGTTGCAAGGAGATCGATCAACTTTCGGTGCAGATCGATGTTCTTGCAAAGGTGGGGGAGCTTTTTCGGGCTCTTATGGATCTTCTTGTTTTGAGCCACGTGCGTTCTGTAGAGGCGGTCATTACGGAAGGTCTTCGCACGATTTTCTTTGATCAGAAGCTCTCCTTTGAAGCGGAGATCGCTCAACGCTACAATCGAATCTGTGTCGATTTTTTCATGCAGCAAGAACGGCTAGAGGGTCGCCATATCGTTCGAGGCCGCCCTCTAACGAACTTTGGTGGAGGTCCCTCTACTATTGCCTCCTTAGTTCTACGACTTCTCGTCCTGATGCGGCTCAAGCGTTCCCCCCTGCTTCTTCTGGATGAAACTTTGTCGGCTATTTCGACGGAGTACATTGACCAAACAGGTCTCTTCTTGAGGAAGTTGGCGGATTCTACCGGGACGCCTATTCTGCTTGTGACCCACAAGCATGAATTTCTCGATCAATCAACGGTGGCCTACACAGCTTCAGAAGGTGGCGTAGAGGGGACCCCCCATCTTGAAGTACAACGTTTGCGAGGAGGCTCCCCGTGAAAACCGATACGGAGATTCAAGATCGTATTCGGGCTCTACTCGACGAAGAGTTGTGTGCTCGTGTGGCTAAGACTCAAGAGCGTTTGCCAGTTCATTGTCGCTATAACTACCGACATTCTCTGGATACTCGAAAAAATGTGTACGGGGAGCCTAACGACAGCTACAACCGTATTACTCGGGGAGATACAAGCGCTGGACTTCCTGTCACACAAACGATTGGCCTTTGCCTGTATGGTTCTGAGGATCCAGAGAATTGGCCTGGTATTATATGCGAAGAGCCCGTGGATGCTCTTCTATGTCCTCCTCAAGCGTTTACCTCTAAGACAACTCCCGAAGTTGCTAAGTCCGATCTAGAAGCGCAAATCAAAGACTTGAATTGGCTCAGAGATAATATGCCAGGGGTGTACACTCTTTTGTGGGTCTTGGGCCTGGAGTCGGAGAAGAAGCAGGATCCTGAGCCTTCAGAGCCCCCCAAAACAGAGCTTGTAGAACCAGAGCCCCCCAAGGCAGATTCTCCGTCTCAAGAACCCTCTGAAAGGGTCGAGCCGGAATTTTCCAAGCCGAAAGAAGAGTGCTCCGAGCCTGAGAATGAAAACGCGGACGAAGCATTTCGGGTATTGGAGTCCAGAAAGCTTCTTCAGGCAAAGTCTAATCAGGCCGTTCTTGAAGAATATAACTCGAAAAAGACTTCATTTCCTTGGTGGAGACTCTTCTTTCTGTGGTTGTTGGGCTTCCTAAGACGTCGGCATCTACTCCTTCCTAGAGGACATTGATGGCTTACGCTGCCCTCGAACGAATGCTACTACCTGAGAGGGTTCGCCAGCGTGCAGCTCCTCATGGTGGTTTCTCTACACCCACAATATGCTTTATAGCTGTGGAAGAGGATACAATGCCTCTCCTGGCTACCAATGCTCGTGGGAGATTTTTACCCACTCGCATCAATTCCGAAGGGTGCGCACCCTTAGGGTTTTCCTTTTGCCCCATTGGACAAGAAGGTCCTATTCTCAATGAGCTGTACCGAACCCTTTGGGGTCTTTCCGTTCAAAATAATTGGTGTAATCGGTGTACGGCGATCCCGGAAGCGATGGATCGCCTACATGAGCTTGGTGTCGAGCCAAAGTCTTTAGTGGTATCTGAAAGTCAAATGGCCCCCCTCTTGGGGGATACCGTTAGCATCGAGGACGCGCGCCGAGCAATGGGCTTCCAAGGGTATGTGTCCGTGGTTTCTGGTATGCAACTTCTTCTCTCCGATTTGACTGATATGCATACGCTTGTCGTGGGACCTCAGTCTCTGACAGGGGTCTACATGCGCGTTGGAGATTTCCTCGGGTTGCAACTTCATCGTATCAACCGATCTATCATGTTGGTGCAGCCTGATGTGGTATGACGATTTTGTAGGTATCACCACAAAGGCGATGGACCAGAGGGTACAAGAGGCTCTCTACGCCCGTGGTGTGACGGACGCTCAGATTGCCTTGTACCGTCTCGGCTATGTGGACCGGAAGCTTCCCCCACTGGACTATCCACCAAGCTTTCTCAGTTGGTGCCATAGAGGCGAAAAGCTCGACGATAGCATTGTCCTTCCGCTGACGAACACCCTCGGAGATATTCGGGGCTTCCAGTTCCGCCACGTAGAGCAGACGCGAAAAGGCTACTCGGATTTCATGCTGGAGAAAGGGGAGGCGGTTCTCTTCGGCTTAGGTCAAGCCATGCCCTACATTTGGGCAAAAAGGCGTATCCTTCTCGTTGAGGGAGGATTTGACCTGTTTCCAATGCAGCGGTATTTTCCAGAGACTACGGCAACGTTGACGGCCCATATTTTAGACTCTCTGGTCCGGATTCTTCGTCGTGTCGGTGTTAAGGACATGCTACTGGCCTATGACAACGACAAGGCAGGGCGTAGCTCTGCGGAGGAAGTGAAGAAGCACTACGGAGATAAATTTAGGGTGGCATCCTTCTGCTTCCCTCGGGAAACGATGGCAAGCGGACAATTAACGAAGGATCCCTCTGACCTGTGGGAGACTCTAGGGGAAGTTGGTTTCAGCGAATTTTTGAGATTCTACACCAAAAAGCACCATCTGGAGATATTTGATGCCTAAGGAATACGTTGACGCAGAATCCGTGGAGACCATGGCTCTCCAAATTCTTCCTACCTTTCATGCCGAGTTGGCGGATGCCAAGATCAAGTATTACTTCGTGAGCGAACATTCGATGAAAGGGGGTCGTCCCATTACAGGCAAGGCTCGTAAGCTCTCTGGCGCGGCCCAGTTCCTTTCAGGTGGGTACAACTTCGCCATCGAGATCGCAATGGATCTTTGGAACCAAGCGACGGATTTTCAACGCCGGGCTACGATCGACCATCTTCTGGAATACTGCACGGGGGAGGAAGACGAAGATACGGGCGAGATGGTCTACACGATGCGTGAGCCTGATGTACGAGAATTTTCGACCATCTTGCGGCGTCACGGGGCATGGAATGACGACCTCGTTGGTTTGATTCAAGTAGCCCAAAGCATCGACATTGAAGCACGCGTCCAGGAGGTTGTCGATGACGTGACCGAAAGCGTTCACGTCACAAATTAGGAATTCGCTTTGTCCAACAAGGGGAAGCCACCTCCTTGTGTATATTGGCTCACGAGGTGTATCCTAATGTGGGATGTTCGCTATCGTCCTATAAAATTTGCCGACGTTCTCGGACAGGAGGGGAATGTCCGTCTGCTCAAGGCTAGGTTAGCTCGGGGAACGGCCTACGACACGAGTTACCTGTTCATGGGGTCCCATGGTCAAGGGAAGACAACTCTTGCCAGGATTCATGCAAGGGCCATGCTTTGCCAGAACCTTAACAAAGAGGATCCTGAGCCCTGCAACGAGTGCCCTAACTGCCAGGCCGTTCTCCGAGACCAATGTGAGGCGTTCTCTGAGCGGGATGCCGCAAGCCAGGGGAAGATCGATCACATTCGTCAGCTTGTCGAAAAGCTTGGGTTCGCGGTAGGCAACGCGCGAATGCGAATCGAGCTTTTTGATGAGGCTCACCGCATTGGAGACGGAGCCCAAGATGTTCTCCTTAAGCCTCTTGAGGAGAAGCAGCTCGTCGGGATGTTCTGTACGACAGAGCCGAACAAGATTAAGGGGACCATTCGGACTCGGTGCGAAGAGTATGTTATCCGCAAGGTCACGCGGGAAGAGGTGCTCAAACGCGCAAAGTACGTGTGTGCTGCGGAGAGAGTTGAGGCGGAAGAAGATGCCCTCCTAACCATCATTGACAGTTCCGGAGGTCATATCCGAGACATTCTCAACAAGATGGAGATGATCGCTCAAATTGGGGCGATCAATGTTGCAAATACAAGGGATTATCTGCACTTAGGCTCGATTACTCTCTACTATGATATCCTTCTTTCGTTGGTGAGCGACCCCGCGCACGCTCTTGAGCTTGTCGACCAGGCTTGCGAGAATGTCTCTCCAGATGAGGTGGCTTCCGGTATTGCAGAAGCCGCGATGAATTCCTATCGACTCGCGAATGGGATGTACGCGGAGTTTTTCAATGTTGATCGGAATCGTGGGAAGCAAGTTTACGAACGCTATGGGTTAGGCACGATTCTCTTGGCGGAGCACTTTCTCGAAAATCGCCATACGACCCGAGTAACTCTTATGCGGGACATCTTGATGCCTCCCAATCTTTCTGGGAATCCTGCACCCCAGCGAACACCCTCTCCCGTCTCTCTTCCTAACCCAGTACCCGTTACTCCCCCATCCCAGGTTCCTGATGCATCCCCTCAGGCGGTTCCTGAAGCGCCTCGACGAGATGACCCGCCTCATAATTTTGGTCCAAAATTCAGTACACCTCCGGCTCCTCGAGGTGAAAGTCATCCTATCATTTACAGTCCTGACAAGAATCGTAACTTGGTCGCCGCGAGGTGGCGAAGCATTTTCTTTTCGAATGAAAAGGAAATTCAACGCATTCAATCTTGTCGAGAGCTTAAGGTCAGGGACAAGCTTCCAGCATGAACAACGGCGTCAACAAAGATTGGGTTGTGTTAGAGCTTGGGCCTAAGGCTGATGGGGAAGATCCTGATATCATCCGCGCTTCTATCCGACATTCTATTCGGGATGCCGAGGTTTTCATTCCGGCATCTGTTACGAAAATGGGGGACGATAGAGTTATCCAATACCTCGTGGAAGGTTATGCGTTTGTTCGACGGAAGCATCCCGATGAAACCTACTTGCGCCTGGAAAACACCAAGTATGTAGACAGGGTTCTTCGTCATCTCGTGACTGTGGGAGGTCCCCGTTCTATCAAGCAAATTGCTGTAGTCCCCAACGATGAGATTGAAAAGCTTAGGCGCCAGGTTCGTATTGAGGTGGATCAAGGGATCTCCGTAGGGGATCTGGTCATGATCACCTCTGGCCCTTATCGACAAATCACGGCTAGGGTGGAAAACGAGATCCTTGAACAAGATTCTGTCCAGGTCTTCATCAAGCTTCGTTCTAAAGAGGCCATCATCACCCTGCCAAGGGCTTGCTTACGACTTGTTCAAAAGTCTACTAAGGCTCCCCTTCAAACGCGCTTTAATCTCATTCGTGAGTGGTTCAAAAGCGTTCCAAGATCCGTGAAATGGTCCGACGGTATTGAACGTGTTCTTGTTCCGTACCAAACCTATCTTCGATTGAACAGGTGGATGGTTGAGGGTAAGAGCGCCTATCTAGGACTACTCGAAGCCAGGAACCCAACCCTCTTTGATTTTGAGCCGTTGGAAAGGAAATGTGTGGAGTATACTCGCATTTCCATATGGTTTTCCAAGGCTCGTAATCTCTATGTGCTCACGCAAGAGCCTCCCACCTTGGAACCCCTCCTAACGAAGGTAGAGTCGTGGGAACTTTTGTCTCGTCGATTGTACGGAAAAAGCCTTTACGAGAGACTCCGTAAGGTGTACACTCCACTTTCTTTTCCGAATCTAGACACTGCTTATCTCAACTGGGCTTGGTTTGAAACGGTAGGTGAGCGTCTTGATGCGTTGCAGGTATCCATCGACACCTTTGAGCACATACTCCGTTCCGGTGGGAAGGTAGGCATGCTACAAAATCTCATTATCGACGGAACTCAGCTTGCTATCCGGTGCGCGCTCAGTCCTGGCTTAGGGGAACTGAGGGATAGTAAGGGTAGACCTACGGGTGCGATCGTTGGGTTCTGCAATAGCCTCGTAAGCTTGAAGAAGCGATATCCTACAGCTACCCTTCACGTAACGTGGGACGGCTCTTCTCAGCGAAGACGAAAGATGTTCGCAGGCTACAAAGCTAGTCGATCTTCCCACCACACCACGTTTGAGATACAACACCTCAAGACATTGCTCCCGAAACTAGGAGTCAATCAAACCTACAATCCAGAAGAAGAGGCTGACGACGTAATCGCAACGCTCGTTCACAGAAAGCTCAAAGGACAACTGAATTCATTCCTAACCACGGATCGTGACCTTCTTCAACTTGTCAGTGACACCAACACTCAGATTGTACCCGCTGTAGGAGCTAGTAAAGAGAGGCTCTATACGGTGGAAGAGGTTGTCGAGGAGTATGGGGTAGGACCTGAACTCCTTGTTCATGTGCGCGCCTTATCTGGAGATACCTCGGATGAAATTCCAGGGGTCGAAGGTTTTGGCTTGAAGACAGCCACCAAGCTCATCAAGCTCTATGGGTCCGTTGACCGACTCTTCACTTCGAATCTTGCCGGACTGTCCTCAAAACAGTCAAAATCCTTGCGAGCCTCCGAGCAACAGGTCAGACTAAACTTGGAACTGCTTAAGCTCCAAGACGACCTTGCGCTCACGCACGTAGGGCCAGATCCAGATCAAATTGCCGCTACCGAGCGGCTCCGGGAAGTGGATATCAAACCTGATTCCATTCTCGTAGCGTTTTTTCACAACGCTTCTGGGCTGACGGCCCATACTTGATAGAGGTCGCTACCATGTCGAACGGCTACGTTATCCCTATCGATCCGGCCGAGCTTTCCAATCGATTTGCCGCGCCCGACGAGCCCGACTTTGACGAGATTGATGAGGTAGAGGATGTTGCCGACGAGGATGGTGCAAGCTTCCTTATCGGTGAGAACTACGAGACCGCTATCCAACCTCTCCTCGACCGCATTCCGCAACGGGAGGCGGACCTTATCTACCTCTACTACATCCAGAAAAAACGACAAGCAGATATAGCGGAAATTTTCGGTGTGACACAAGCGGCTGTGTCATATCGCCTCGATCGTGGTCTTCAGAGGATCAAGTTTCTTCGCTCTATACCCGCGACAACGGAAGAGGATCTTCGCGAAGATTTGGCCGAGATCTTCAGTAGTTCCATCGACATAGACATATTGGTAGGCATGTGGAAGACGACATGTCAATCCGAGGTGGCTAACAGTCTGAACTTGACGCAAGGACGGGTCCGGCACCGCTTCTTCAAGGCTGTGGCGACCCTAGAGGAGTGCGCCAAGGAGGATCCTCGATTCGTGCCCTACTTCAAGATTTTCTCATCGATCTCGGACAAGCACTTCAATATGCTTCGAGAAGTTATTCTCCCACAGTGGAAGGGGAGGGGTGGGGATGTGTGCTTCTGACTTACATGTAAGACGTTGTTCTGTCTGTGGGGGATCAGGACCTTTCGGTGCAGACAAACATGCTAAGGATGGTCTCAAGAGCCACTGTAAGAAGTGTTGCGCAGAAAAACAAGCTGATTATCGGAAGGCTCATCCGGAGGTGTGGTCAAATTGGGCATCTGAGAATGCTGACCGGTTGAAGAAAAAAGACAGTGATCGTTATTGGTCAGATCCAGAGAAAGATAAGGCAAGAGTTAAGAAGTGGCAGTCAAACAACCCTAGTAAAGTCAAGACAAACTCAATTCACTATAACCTATCGAAGTACCACCTTACTCCTGAAGAACGTGACTCGATTTTTGAAAAACAAGGGGGTAAGTGTGCCATCTGCTTGGATCTTTTGAAGACAAGTCGTGTTGGTATGCAAGTGGATCACGATCATGCAACGGGCTCCGTTCGCGGATTATTGTGTGTGCACTGCAACACGATGATCGGTGACTTTCGAGAGATCCTTACTCGTTTTGAGTCAGCCGTGGCGTATCTTCGTCGAGGGCGTATCACTGACTTGCCTCCCTCTCCTCGTATCCCAGGGATAAGTAGGCAGCCCTCTCGCGTTAGGAATCTTTTGTATAGATATGGCTTAACGGAACAGAACATACAGGAGATTCTCAACAGACAGAATGGATGTTGTGGGGTTTGTAAAGATCCCCTTGCCATGGGACCTAACATGCACATCGACCATGACCATTCTCTTGGTCGTAAGAACGGTTTGCGAGGGCTTCTCTGTCGTAGTTGTAATTTAGGTTTGGGGCACGCTCGGGAGAATGAGCGTATCCTCATGAGTGCTATCGAGTACCTTCGTAGACACAGGGCCTCTTTGGTGGTGTAGAAGGTTCTCGCTCCGACATTTAATAGAATAGGAATCCTTTTATCAGGCGCGGATCTATGAGGGATTTTGCGCCTTGACCCAACCGATACATGTCTCCCGGCTAGAAACTCAGGATTACAAATTCCAAGTTGCGCTTCCCAGCGGGATTTGGCGTTGGGTAACGCGTCTGGACGTATCTCTTGGGATGCCTAGTCTTGAGGTGCGGAACGTTACGTCCCCATTCGGTACGTTGCGGGACATGGTTCCTATTCCCGGGCCGGTCATTACGGCAATGGCCGAGTCCATCACGACGATTCTCCAAGCGTTTGCCCCGTCAATCCTGGTGTCGCCAACTGGGCCGCTTTCCTTCACGCTCACCCAAGGTCAGGGCGTGTCGATGCCGCAGCCCGTCTCTATTACCAACAACGGAGTATTTGGGTCTCTTCTTGCCGCTTCGATTACGACCTCGGCTCCATGGCTACAAGTGGTGCCAGCGAATCTTACTGGACTAGCCTTCAACGAGACGGGTTCCTTCAATGTGACAGCGGACTCTACGGCGCTTCTTGCTACGAGCAGTCCGTACTCTGGAACCATCACGGTTCAGGATCCCGCGGCCACGAACAACCCTCAAACGATCCCCGTGTCGGTTGTGGTTCTGCCCCCGGCCACCATCACCGTGAGCCCCAACAACCTCGTCTTTAACGTCACCTCATCGTATCCATCCCCCTTCCCTCCTATTCCATCTCAGCAGTTCATTCTGAGCAACACGGGGCCGTCGGGATCTCAGCTTACGTACCTCATCCAAAAGCTCATCGGGAATTCTCCATGGCTTGTGAGCTTCACTCCCTTTATGGGCAATCTTGCCAGTACCCAGACGCAAGCCATTACGGTTGCGGTAGCTCCGCCTCCCAATATGTACTCTGGAGTTTACACGGAAACGCTTCGTGTAAGCGGATTCAGTACCAACATGATTCAAGACGTACAAATTCAGCTCATCGTTTCGTGAGGAATTATGGCGAACGATTTCAATTTTGATGTAGGACAAATTGACTTCGGTGGAGGCGCGGACATTGACGGCTTTCTCACAGTGTCCTCCAGCGCTGAGGGGGTCTTCACGAACAACTCGATTCTTCAAACTGTCATGCCTTCTGGAACGTTTTCGAATTTCGATGTTGGGGGTCCCCAAGGTATCCAAATGCAAGGGGCATCTGGGATTGACGCGATTCTTGCGAGGAATGAGCTTCGAGCGAGCCGTAATCGGAAGGTTGTCTTGTCTGTTTCGGATCTCAAAGGGTTTACGCGGATCTCGGCGGAGACTCTGGTGCACAAGAGCAATGCTGAGCTTTGGACTCTTCGGAAAGAAGCCGACGGAAAGTTCTATATCGAGCGTCTGTTTGACGATAACGGGGAGCCTCTGAAAGGTTGAACCGATGGGTATTCGAGTAAACATTCTTGAGAAACTGGACAAGAATTCCCATGGGATGATCCGTCTTGGCGCTACGGGTCCAGGAGAAGCTCCAGCGATTGAGGATGCCCTTTCGGGAGATCTTGAGAACGCTGGGACGGGGACAACCAAGCGGGCTATCCCCAAGGACTACAAATACGACCCATCGTCAATTAAGCCGATGGCCAAGATGCTTTGGTCGATGTCCGTCTCGCTTGGTCATGCTCTTTCGGCCCACAAGACGTTCGTTCGACTCAAGTCCTCGACGATTTCCCCGGATGGGTTGCTTGGGGGTCGGGGTTACGTCATGGCTGTCAAAGACGTAAGAGCCATGCTCCATGACGCTTGTGAGGCTCTTTCGGCACTCTGCGACACCATTCACGATGAGATTAACGCGCCCCATTGGCAGCCTAAGTTAGGCCAGCTTGAGAAGGTAGACATCGACAAGATCAAGGATCTTCTTTCCGAGGCTCAAGACAATCTTGATGATCCGGAAGATATGGTCAAGGAAGAGGAAGACGAAGCGGAAAGCGGCCACGCGGGTTGGCATCATCCAGCGGTCGACAAAGACAACAAGAGCAAGAAAGACCCTAAGTCCGACGTTCCCGGTGGAGGGGATTATGAGACCAATCCTCAAGCGCAGCCCTTGCGTCACGATATGCGCAAGGCGCCTCAGAATGAGAAGCAGGCTTCGGTCCGGTGGGTTCAATCAAATTCGAGTCTACCCGTCGAGACTATGCCCGGGGGTCCCCGCGTAGATCACTTGGATCGGGCGGACTCGGATCAGACGGGCCCCTTCGGCACGTACAACCGTGACGAGAACATGGAGTTGTCCGACAAGTGGCGCAGAGATGAGGGTTTCGGGAACGACTATAACTATCCGTCCGATTGGGAGAATGATCTCCACGAAAAGATGGCGTACGATGCTCGGTGGAGCATTTTTTCGACAGCGGCCATTCCCGACTCGAATTCGGATCCCACGCATACGGAAGGGTGGGACTTCGGTATCGGCGATGGAAACGGGGACGAAGCCACGGGCCAAGGGGCTGGAGGATATGGAGAAGGGAATCCGGGCGCCCCGAATTCGAACCCCGGGGGTGGTACGGGGAATATGGGTGTTTACGGCCCTTCCTCGGGTCTCCCTAAGGACTTCGGTGGTGCTGTAAACCCTGATGAGGGGGACTCGAACCTTACGATTGAGAACGAGATTGGCGGAAAGGGTCGATACGCAACCGAGGACCCATGGGCGGTTTCTTCAGGGACCCCAGGAACTTATCCTCTTAGCGCCCCAGATATTCAAGAGTCGCTTCAGTCAGTCTCTGAAAAACAAGCTAACTGGGAAGTCTCTTCTTGGTACGACGGAGTTTATGACTACGAGCATCCCGTTGAGCCCGTAGGTCAAGTCAGAGAGCAGGGAGGAGCACCGCTCCCTATGGGTCCAGAAGAACCTTACGTGGGCACATCTTCTGACATTGGAGACAAGTGGTACGCTGGAAGCTCTGTCCCTGGGGACAACGACTTAGGGGTTGCCCGTACCGATTACTTTGATGGTCGTAAACCCGTAAATATGCAAAATACGGCGCCAAGCAACGTTGGTTCTACGAAGCTTCCTGGAGAGCAAATGCCAACGCCTCCAAAGCCGTTGACGGCACGGCCTTCACATAACCAAGAGCATATGTTCGCTACGGGAGAGTTGCCTGGGGACGATACGAGTGTCACCTACGACTATGATACGGATCTAGGGCCGGACATGACCAATCGCTTCGAGCAACAGAATGTCCCCTATATCAAGTGGGATGACAACACTCATGAAATGAGACCAGATGTAATGCATCAACGTGACCCAATCACGGGTCCTTACGTTCATAACGACTTGGCGGAGCGGCCCCATGGGTGATCTCGGCGATCTTAGCGATTTCATGAAGGAATCGTCTGTATCGAACCTCAACTGGCTCGATGTAGATGAGAAGAAGTACCGAGAGGAATCGGTACTTCCAAAGCAGAACCTCGATGTTCGGCCCGATCTCGAAGCCCTTTGGGATCACCATGACAAGCCATCAACAACGTACTTGATCCCAAACATTGTACCCGTTCCGCCCTTCAAGGGATCTGGAGAGCCTCACACGATGGGGGACATGAGCCAAGCACATGGCCCCCTTCAAAAGGGTACAGACCTTTTAGGAGAAGAGATCCGAAGGATGGCTCGCATGGCGCTTATGCAGTCACCGGATCCTAATCATCTTAGAGCTAGTCTTCTCAAGCGTTACGATCTTCAGACGCTTCAGAATCGCCGCCATATTTTGGCCGAGGTGCTTAAGGAGCGTGGCCTGCTGGGTAAGCTCTATATTGCGGCGTCTGACTTCGACCATTGTTACACGGGACAGAAGATCGCTTCTCAGTTCGTTCGTCGATACGCCAGCGATGCTCCTTTTGTTGTGGCGAAGGATCAATGCTCTGGCTGCATGTACGCAAAGACGACTCCTCTTGGAGGTCAGAATTGCGCCGTCTTCCATAAGGATCTCGTGGTGGAAGTTCCTTATTCAGACGCGTTGGCCCAAGCGGTTGAGGATTTGCAGAAATCTAAGGGCAAAGAGGTTCAGTCCTCTCAAGCGCCCCCTCGGGAACGTATTCGGTTGGCTATGCTTGCCCCTGAGTTTGGGCGTCCCGCGGCCAATGGTCCTTACCAGGGTCAAGGTACCGTCTACGTGCAGACCCCCGTGGTAATCCCCCGGGAGGCGGCGCATCAGCAGCTTATTCGAGCCAGTGATCTGCTCAAGAATAAGAACGAAAGTTTTCTCAAGCAGCGCAAATCGGGGGAGATTATTTCGTTCCTTCGGCGAGAGATGCTCCGTGGTTTGGATGCGGAATCGGTTCTCAGGGGATTGAAGCTTTCTTTCTCTGGGGAAGATTTGAAAGGAACCCGGAGTGAATGGGAGCCTGTTTTTCGAGAAGTCGGTTTGTACGGGCACGTCTACTCAACACAGGAATCGTTTGACTCTTGTCATGAGGGAGCGGATTTCTTGGCTAAGCACACTTCCTCGGTACGCGCCGTGGTTGAAGGGCCCAAGTGCGATTCATGTATCTACCATAAGGTCTCTCGGTGCATGCTCTATGGGAAGCCCGTAATTGCTTCTCCTGAGGTTCTGTACACGCCCGAGACGGTGGCTTCGGTCATTCTCGAGAACACCACGGCGAGTCGTTTATCGCCTGCGGATGGAAAGGTGGCCTCGTCGGTTGGAAGCCCTCGCGACCAGCTCAAGGCGCTTCACCAGATGTTCCGACGAGATGGTCTCTCCGTGCCTTCTGGAGGGGGTCGCTTAGACATCATGCGCGGATTCTACGGAAACATCCTCGAGAGTCCGATGGATCCGTTGCGTCGTCCAGAGATTCTCGCCGCGCGTCGCTTCCTTAACGAAGGGCTCTATGGCAATAAGCTCCGGTTGGCTTTGCGGCTAAAGTTTGAGCCCGCTGCGCTCTTGGCGGTTCAGGGAGAGCTGAGGACAGTTTTAGCCGAGCAGGGTCTTCAGGGTATTTACTATGTAGATCCGAGTGTTTACGCTGACTATGGATCAGGTTGTGAGGAGGCTATGCGGCTTCACCGCTCTCGCAACATTCGGTATGCGAAGGTGGGTCCTAAGTGTGCTGGGTGCGTTCTTCAGACTCAACCTGGCTTCTGCTCGAAGTTGGCCAAGGAGTTGGTTGTTGAGCCTCCTTACATGGACAAATCAGCGCAACAGCGAGCCATTCTTGCTGGCTCTTCCGCTACCGAGACGGAACCCTCTGAAATCATGAGAGGTTCTAACATCATGGCCGAGTACGAGATGCAACATGGGGGGATGGTTGTCGAGGTGGATGAACAGAAAATGGCACGGTTGCCTATGCCAATTGAGTTCAACAATCGCAGAATCGTTCTATGACGTATGATTCGATCGTTCTCCGGGTGGCCGCTCGCTTCTTGAAGCAAGCGGATCAACCTTCTAAGGCCCGCCAAGATGCGGCCAAGGCGGTCAAACCCATCAATCGTCCAAAGGGTATGGGCCGGGAGACGGTCAAGGATTACGTGCGTACGGAAGATAACTACAACGAGGAAACCGTAGACCCTAAGAAAACGGACATCCTTCCAAAGGATGTGTTTCAGCCAAAGCCCGTGAACATGAATGTGCTTGACTACGTGAACAAGGGTTGGCCAGGTACCGATGTCGATTATACGGATATGCAACACGCGATCCAAAGAGAGATTCCCAAGGATCGGGGTTACGAAACTGTCTATAATTTGAGTCAGTATCTAGTACGCACGCAAGGCGGTGGCGGAACCAAGGCATTAGGTACAAAAAGTGATGTTGATAAGGCTAAGTAGGTAGGTGCATTATGGGTACTCAAAGCAGCTATCCAGATAGCGGTGATCTTCTCGCCGATTTGGATCTCGATGATTTTGCCGAGGATGAGTCGGAAGAGGAGTCTGAAGAGATCAATGAGACTACCTCAACGGGTAAGGTTGTGTCTATTCTTCCTGTCCATGCAGCTCCCCACGTAGGTGGGAAATCCAAAGGCAGTGCCTTGTCTGTAGGAAGGCAGAAAGGACGGCCCCGCAAAGTTGAGCGGATGCCTACGACCACGGATCTCGAATACCATGCGCGGATGTCCGAGACGAAGGCTAAATTCGTTGACTCGGATTCCGTGGTTCAGGCAGCGGTTAAGCACGCCGATCCGATGTCAATGCTTTCGGTCATCAAGACCGAGGTGGCAAAGGAAAGTGCTGCTCTGCATTTCCAGAGGATTGAGAATGAGAAGTACGGTAGGGATACAGCTCAAGTATCCTCACGTCGTATTGATGCTCTCAAGAAGATTGCGGATATTGAGCTAGAGGTTAAGAAGCTCGGCGGGGATACCGTTGACGTGAATAGTGAAAGGATGCAGCGCATCTTCAAATTCTTCATCGACACAGTTCGAGAATCTCTCCAAGCGAGCCTGACTCCTGAGATGTTGGACGTGGTTTTCAATCGTCTTTCCACCGATTTCGATGGTTGGCAAGAGAAGCTGTCCAATGTACTTCGATAGGTATGCCTGCCAAGTACAAAAACTCGGTAGACATTGCATCTTTATGGCGTGATGCTGGCGCTAAGGCCAAGCATCACGTAGAGATTCAAGAACAGACTGCCCTCGATGACTCGGTTGGAGGGGAACTTCAAGTTCCCCTCCCAGCTCATGCCTTCAAGCCGAGAATTTTCAATGTCCTTGAGTACATTGAATCGTCTTGGGGATTGGCAATGCGCCTTTTCCCAGCGCAGCGGTTCATCGTAAAGCTTTACTACAACATCCCATTGAACACTACCGAAAAGACCATCTCGGTCACGGATATGTTCAACACGAAGGTGCTTTTCTCTTTCACGGAGCGTGAGTACCTAACTTATCTCTACAATGAGGGTCGTTGCAACATCGGAGAGCAAGACCATGAGCGTCGAGAGCTTGTTCTAGCCCTCGGCCGTCGGTCTGGAAAGACTTCGCTATCAGGTATCTTTGCCTCCTATGAGATCTACCGCCTTCTCAACCTTCACAACCCTCAAGAGTATTACGGACTTCCAAACGGAAACCGTATTCAACTGATTTCTGTTGCTACCGACAAGGATCAAGCGGGATTGCTCTTCAATGAGGTGACTACCCACCTCAATAAGTGCGATTATTTCAAGCCATTTGTTGCGAACAACACGCAATCGCTCATCAACTTCCGAACTCCCTACGACATCGAAAAATACGGTCCAACCCATCGACATCAGGACGGTAAGTTCGTTAGCTTCAGTGGGAAGGCAACCCTCCGAGTAACGTTCAAGAGCTGTATCGCAAAAGGTCTTCGTGGGCCAGGCAACATTATTGTCATTCTTGACGAGGTTGCCCACTTCCAGGACAAAGGCCAAAGCTCTGCGGAAGAAATCTACAATGCGGTAACCCCCTCAACCGCTGCCTTCTCTCCCAAGGATTCCAAGACGGGTATGCCGATTTACGGGTCTCAAACGGAGACCGAGGCCCGTATCATTCTCATCTCGAGCCCCTTAAATCGCACGGGCAAGTTCTTTGAGCAGTTCCACCTAGCCATGAGCCGTCAGCCAGGCTCAGAAAACCTGCTCGCAATCCAAGCGCCCACCTGGGAAATTAACCCGACCATCCCGTCTTCCTACTACCGAGGTAAGTTTCACGCCGATCCTAACGTGTTCATGACGGAGCACGGGGCTCAATTCTCCGATCGGGTGCGCGCTTGGATTGATCGGGAAGAGGATCTTCTTGCGTGTGTTGATGAGAATCTTAGACCTAAAGAAATAGGGATGCCTCGATATCCTCACAATATGGGCATCGACGTAGGTCTTATCAACGATGGAACGTCTGTTTGCATCACACACGTGGAGCAAGATCATATTATCATGGATTACCATGAGCTTTGGAGAGCGGGTGTGGATTGGCGTGAGACCAATCCCCATCTTGGCTCTAACTACCCGACGGAATATGCCAAGCGTCTCGCGAGTGTTGAACGTTTGGACTTTGATGAGATTACGGCTTGGGTCATCGCTCTCTCGAGACGGTTTTTTATCTCGGAAGGTTTGTTCGATCGGTGGAACGGCATTCCTCTTGAGCAAGCCCTCCTCAAGAAAGGCTTGACTCAGTTCAAAAGCGAGTTCTTTTCAAGAGACAGCTCCTCCAAGATGTTCCAGGCGGTCAAACTACTCATGATTGACCGCAAGATTTCCATCTACGATTGGCCTAAGACACAAGGAAGCAAGCATTCGTCTTTCATCAAAGAGCTTACGGATTTACAGGCCGAACAACTTGCCAAGAATATCGTGGTGGTGAGCGCTCCTGATGCCGCAGGCTACCACGATGATATGAGTGATGCTTTCGTTCGTTCTGTGTGGCTTTCTTCAGAGCGAATGCGGTCTGAAAAACATGCTTATGGGAACAATCCTTATCCTAATCGATCTCCTGGGACTACGACGGCAGCCTACCAAATGAAGCGAGCCAGGATGCATGGTGGTTTTAGCGAGCGTGTTGTCCCCAGAAACCTAGGTTTGCGTCTAAGGCGTCGTTGAAGCTTTTATGCTAGATCCCCTTGCCCCTCAAGTACTTTCTCGGCATTTGGATTTATCCAGGGACTTCCCCTCAGAGGAAGCCTTCAGGGAATACCTTCACGAGCATCCCCATGCAGATAAGACCAGGCATCGCGTTGTCGAAAAAGAGGATCCAAAGACTGATCCGGAAGAAGTACTTGAGGTATACAAAGGGATCTCAAGCGATCATATGAAGCGTATATTTGGCAAAAACCCCCCCTGTTAGAAGTGATTTTGAAGAGATGTTCTCTTTAGGAGAAGGCTACAAGACTACGATTCAGAAGGTCAGACGAGTGGATCCTTCGGATACATCATGGGATGATGTAAGTCCTTTGATCCGTGACTCCATAGAAATTGAAGCGAAGATTCATGATGGTACTGGAAAGGAGGTTGGGTTCGTTAAACGAAACTTCAATGTTAAGGACGGGAAGAAGGTCGTGTACCAAAATGAGTTCATTCTCGAGGAAGATCAGCAAGGCAAGGGTCTTGGAAAGACATTTGTTCGTAGAAGCTTAGAAGGTTATCGAAAAGCTGGAATCGATCAAGCGCATATGAATGCCTGCTTCATTGGTCGATATACATGGCCTCGCATGGGTTTTGATGTAGAGAAGGAAGAACTTGAGGCTATTAAGAAAAAGTTCGGTAATTATCTTGTCAAAGAGGTTGGAATGTCTAGCGAAGCATCCGCTTCACTGGTTGCCAATCTTCGTACCATGCGTGATCTAGTCTCTGTTCGAGTAGAGAACCAGCATGTCGGGAAGAGCTTCCTATTGGATGGACATGATGATATGGTACTTTCCTTTCACGCTCACTTGAACATTGATCCGAATGATGAAGGTTTCAAGACGGTTCAGGAGTATGTCAAGTGATCAAAAAGAAGACTCCTCCTAGAGACGATTTAGCCAAGGATCTAGAAAGCACAGCGGATAAAGGTACTTTTTTGGATTTTTCTAAGAGTGGTAAGCCTAGTAATATTTCGCACTTGCGTACTGCGATGGATGACACTTCCTGGACCCCAAGCGTTTTTGCGAACAAGGTCATTCTTCAGTTCGTACACCATATTTTGGCGGAAGATATGGTGGTTGAGCCGGATGATTACATGGCCATCCGCATTGTTTTTCGAAAGGTAGGAGGCTCTTGGGACGAGCTAGCCAACGGAAGCATAGTCATGTTGGAGCTTCTTCAGAAAATTATCGCGGCTTGGGGAAAGATGCCCGAGCGCCAACACGAATCGGATAGGTTGATCTAATGGACATCCCTCGGGACCGCGACGTCATCATCTTCGACAAGGGGAAGAGCTTCACGGTGAATTTGAGCCAGGTTATGGTTGCCGGGGGCTGGCGAGGCGGTCAGGGGGTTCAGTACACCACTCCTCAAAACGAAGAGCCTTACGTCACCTATGCGGCTGGAATCGGGGTTGGATTCCTTCTCTGGGGCTCAAACGAAACTGCCGACGAGTACACGGCCAGCACAGAGAATCAACCAACCTACGCTTTCGCCACGTTGGGTGCTGGCTCCTGGCTTATCTCAACAGCGACTTATGAGACGTACACGTATGCCTCTCGTACTGGAGGGGGTCCCTTGATTCCGCTCGTGTACAACGCTAGCGATCGATTGTACTTCTCCTTACGTGGGTACTTTTCTAAAGAGGATGAGCTACTTATATCAGGGAACTCTTTAGCTCCCAACAACATCATTGGCTACGTGGCTCAGATCGCTCTTCCGACGTGGGATGACTATTTGACCCTTCAGACTTCGATCTAGCGAGGATTCGTGGAGCTGATTCGAGATCGTGATGTGGTTACGCTCGTGAAGGGGCAGACCTTTCCGGTGGGCCTAAGCACTAGATTGCTTTCGTTAGGATGGGCTGGAGGTCAAGGGGTCATGTGGCTTGACTCCCCTTACGACATATTCCAAGTCGACTTTTCAGACGGTACCCCTAACGGGTTCCTTCTCTGGGGCTCGAACGAGTCGGCAGACCAGTATTCTGCTTACACGCAAAATCAACCGACGTATAACTTCTCGGTTCTTTGCTATGGGACGTGGGTTATCACCACAAGCACTTACGAAAAGTACACGTACCTTTCGAGAGTTGGGGGCGGCCCGTTGATTCCCATTTCTTACAACCCAGGGGACCGTCTTCTTTTCTCACTCCGAGGTCTGTACACCAATGAAAATGAGTGGGCTCTTGAAACGCCTCCTGACCCTAGGGCGCCCAACAGGTTCTATACGGGCTACGTCATCGAGACTCCGGGCCCAAACAATAACAATTACCTGACTTTGCAAACAACGATGTGACTATGTTCCCTCCTCCCCCAGGCACATTCACGATAGATTTCAAGGGGATCGACCTCATTCGATCGCGGGATTGTGTCATTTTCTCGAAGGGTCCAGCGCACAACGTTGCTGTAGATTCCACCCTTATTGAAGGGGGATGGCCTGGAGGGCAAGGAGTTCAATGGGTGGCTTCTAATGCCGATGAGCCTACGGTGACTTACTCATCGGGTCTCTTCGGTGGCTTCTTGATTTGGGGCTCGGATGAATCGGCGGACCAATACACGGCGGCCACTGGCAATCAGCTCACTTACGGGCACGCCGTAATGATGACCGGGAGAGCGGTACTATCCACCTCGAGTTACGAAAAATACACTTACGCTTCCCGCACTGGGGGTGGTCCGCTTGTTCCGTTGGTCTACACGACTCCTCAGGTACTTTACTTATCGCTTCGAGGTCTGTGGACGATCGAGAACGAAATGGAACTAACGGGTGCACCTCTCGCTCCGGCTCAATACGTGGGATGGGTTTGCCAGGTTCCAAAAGCGATCAACGAGTTCTTTTTAGGAATTCAGACAAGATTGTGATGCCTTCCTCTCGAAATCCCATTCACTTGCCGCCCGAAGATATTGTGGTGGAGATCGGTGACCTAAGAGACACCATCGATCAAGCTTCTCGACGTATCTACGAATTGTCGAAAGTCTTGCACGATCGGATGCGGCGATCTCCTGGGGAGAATCGAGAAGTCTACATTACGTACTCGAACATTTGGGTTCGTTTCTCTGGAATTGTTCAACAGAGTCTTCAGCGATCTCGTCAGGGAGATCGAGTTCTTCGGCTCCTTACGGAGACTCCCGTAAGGACTCCCGAGGTAAGAATTCCAGAGCCAACGCCACAAAGGGTACAAAATTCACCTGCTTCTTCCCTTGAAGATTTTATCACTTTGTATCAACTATCTCCATCTGAAGAAGGAGACTTGTGAAAGGAAGCTTTAGCCAAGCAGAGAGTCACGAGAAGAGAAGCGGTTGATTAGACTAGGCTTAAAAGGCCAACTGAAGGAACTATCCGTGGCAGGATCAACCGTACATAGAGGATGCTCGTCCAGTCTTCTAGTTTCTACGTTCCTCAGGGTCGAGGATGTATACATACAAGATGCGTAAGCATTTTTCATCATGGTTCCTGTAGTCGATAATAACCAAAATCCTCTGATGCCATGCTCTGAAAAGCGGGCGCGGAAGATGATTGAGTCCAGGAAGGCAACTCCTTTCTGGCATCTTGGGGTTTTTTGCATTCGTCTTAACGTAGAACCTTCTGCTCGAAATATGCAGTCCATCGCAATCGGAATTGACCCAGGATCTAAGAAGGAGGGATTCACGGTCAAATCCAAAGCCCATACGTTTCTGAACATCCAAGCCGATGCGGTGACTTGGGTAAAGGACGTTGTTGAGATTCGACGGTATATGAGAAGGAGTCGTCGTTTCCGAAAGACTCCTTATCGTCAGAACAGAATGAATCGGGCTAGGGGTGGGATCCCACCTTCCACGAAGGCTCGATGGCAACTCAAGCTTCGGATCCTTGACCAGCTTTGTAGTGTTTATCCGATCACGGATGTCGTTGTCGAGGACATCAAGGCTGTGACGAAGAAGGGCCAACAAAGATGGAATGTAAGCTTCTCACCTCTTGAGGTTGGAAAACGATGGTTCTACTCCGAGATCGAATCCAGAGGACTCAGACTGACTCTTCGTCAAGGTTATGAAACAGCCGAGATCCGAGAACGACTTGGTTTGAAGAAGACCTCGCAGAAGCTTGCCAAAGTTTTCTCGGCCCATTGCGTGGATTCTTGGTGTTTAACCAACGAAATCGTTGAGGGTCATCAGAAACCTGATAACGATAAACTTCTCTGCGTAGTCCCTCTCCGGTTCCATCGGCGACAGCTTCACGCTTTTCAGCCTTCTAAAGGAGGGATTCGAAGACCTTACGGAAGTACAAGGTCTTTTGGAATGCGTCGAGGATCTCTTGTGAGACACCCAAAGTACGGTGTGGTTTACCTCGGAGGGTCTTCGGAGAATCGGGTTAGTTTACATTCTCTACGAGACGGGAAGAGACTTTGCAAAAATGCAAAGGTTTCTGACTTGAAAGTGTTAAAGCCAGGCTCATTCAGAACTTATACATTGCCTAGGGGAGGAGATAGCACACGATGCCGACGGGCAACCCCCAAGGGGGTAGCTTCACCAATAGCTCCCCTTACAGGCAGCCTTTAGTCTCGCCTACATCAAGGCGACACACCCCTCCTCGTGCTGCGACGGGGGAATACAACAACCGTATGATCCCCCTTACACCTAGGGAACGGGAGGTTAGACGCCTTCAACGCCAGGGGAATACGCAGAGGACAGGGGCCTTTGGAATTGATCCCATCGGGGGTGCTTCCACCCTGATGTCTGGGGCGACTAGCTTCTTTAGCCCTCAGCTTTCGACTGACTTCCTGGAGCTGCCGCAGTCGCTCCGTGAAAAGCGAGAGATTTACCGGCATTTCTACAATGCCGATCCTCTTGTGGGTCAATCCATCGACTTGCACACGGAACTACCCTTAAGCAAGGTGCGTCTCGGCACTCCGAGACCGCGTACTTGTCCGAAGGGATTTGAATCGGCCGACAGCTACGGCAAGTACATCCTTTGGTTTTTTGAGACGTGGGCAAAGAAAGTTCGTCTTTTTCACCATCTCATTACCTCGGTCCATCACTACTGGCTTGACGGCAGCATCTTTATTTTTGCGGAAGACTCCACGGTCGATGTTCCTCAAGAGGTTGGCTACGAGAAGCGACAGATTGGAACTCAATCAATCATCGACGATGAAGGCAACGCGAAAGAAGAGCCTGAGTTTGGGTGGATTGAAAGGGCTGACCGTGAAGAGTTAGAGCTTGCCTACTACAAGAGGCACTACAAGGGGTGGGACAAGCTCATCGTTCTACCTATCGATCAAGTCAAGGTCACTACGTATTCATTTACGGACAAGTGTCGTATCGAGTTAATCCCGAGCGACCGGGATCGAGCGCTTATTGAGCAGGCAAAGATCGGAAATGACCCTATTGCTGACGAGATGGTTGCGGAGATCCCCGAAGAAGTACGTGATTACATCTCCTCAGGACGGTTGATCCCTCTTGGTACGGATCCCGAAGAAGGTTCTTTCTGCTATCACTTGGCCGGGCGCCGTGGGGCTGGAGAAGAGCTGGGACAGTCCATCCTCGATAGGTGTCATATTGAAGGCACCCCTGTTCTTTCAAAACGTGCTCAGGTAGTGCAACAAATCCCTATTGAAGAACTAGACCCAGATACGGATCTGGTTCTTAGTCACGCTGGTGTGTGGAGAGAGTTTGAGGTTGGTAGCCGATTTGTATCAGAAGAAATCATACTTCTACACGTAGCCAAAATCTATCCCCCTATTGGCTGCACCAAGGATCACAAGTATCCTGTGCTCAGGAGCGGGCAAGTCATCAAAATGGTGGCTGGGGACATTGAGCCTGGAGACTACCTCCAAGTCGCCCAAGTCCCTCTAACACAATCTCTCAAGAACGTGGATCTCGCCGATTTCATGCACGGTATCGAGGGTGTTTATAGAGCCAGTAAATCTAAGGGTGAATCCCCTCTTCACCTTGAAGTCGTAGACAGAACGCAGAATGCGTTCACGGTCAAGTACAAGAAAGACCAAACGGATCCAAAAAAGGTTGGTCGTACAAACGACCTTAACTCCATTCTTCAGTGGGCTTCAACGCTCGCGGAACCTGTGGCAATGCGTTCGGCTGAAGTGTGTGAACGTTTCGGATTGCACCCTATAACTCTCAAAGAACTGAGAGTGCAACTCACTGCACTTGGTTACTGTGTCGGTGTCACTAAGGGGAAGACACTCATTTTTCCTCCAAATCAGTCAGGGTTAAGTGCACCCACTAGCGCAGACTATTCTAAGACATTCCCGCGCTATCTTGAACTTGATGGGGATCTCGGATACTTCCTCGGTTTTTGGCTTGGGGATGGGGATATTGCAAGACGAGACGGCCTGGATTACGGTATTATTGACTTCACGTACGGGCCTAACGAGCTTGCCTCTGTGGCGTCTATTGAGCATAAAATCAAGCCTATGCTTGATCGCCTCAAGGTGGTTTGGTCAGAGAGCCTAGTAGGAGCAGGCATCCACATGAATGGGAGCCAGGATGCTCTAGCTCGTTGGATAGCTAATAATTTTGGGCATGTTTGTGAAGACAAACATTTGCCTGATTGGATTTTCGATGCCCCTAGAGACTTTTTGTTTGGTCTTCTTCGAGGCTTCGTGGATTCTGACGGAGATGTCGTTCGAAAGAAAGATGGTAGTGTCAGCGTCAAGTTCAACAACACGAATGCTGCACTCATGGAGCAGATTTTCCTGCTTTGCACATCGCTTGGTATTCCAGCTTCTAAGACCAAACCCGCTAAAGAACGATGGGTCAAGCAAGCAAATGGTCAAATGGCGTGGGCCAAACCTGTGCATTTCGTTCATTTTACGAGTGGTCCATCAGTTAAGTCGTTTTTTGAAACTGGCTTTCTTGCGAAGCGCCTAGATCCAGATGTGTGGAAGGACGGTCGATCTGGTTCTCGTCATATAGAGTACGAGGGAAATCTTTATTATCGAGTGCAAAAGATCGGAACTGCTTTGCACAAAGGACCAGTATACAGCCTCAATGTGCATGTTGATCATACTTTCTACGCTGGAAACATCAATAATTTCAACTGCTTAAGGCTTTTGTACTATAAGGAGAAGCTTCGTCAGGCCCAAACGCAGATTGCTAGTCGCGCGATGACCCCCAAGCGCCTTGTTTGGGCGGACGACATCTCGTTGGCTGACCTCGATGAGCTTCGTGAGCAGGTTGACCTCTCCCTCGTTGATCCTGATTATTCCATCGTAACGAACTATGAGCTGCATTGGGAATAGATGGGATCGAAGGACCGTCTCCTTGATTTGTCAGGAGAATACGAGCTTGTCAACAAGGAGCTGTATTCCGGTCTCGGGGTTACCGAGAGCTTGTTGTCTGGGGAGACTCTCTACTCCGGGGATCGTCTAAAGCTTGAGGTCATCAATACTCGCTACATGTTCTTGAGGGAAATCCTTCAGGAGTACGTCGAGGAATATCTTTTCAAGCCCGTGGCTCGTAGGAAGGGCTTTGTTGAGAAGAACGAATGGGGGGAAGAAGTTGTTCTCTACCCGCGCTTGTCCTTCACTCGGTTGCCGCTTCGAGATAGCCAAGACACCTTTGATGCGCTTCTCAACCTCTATCAGAAGGGCTCTATCCCGGTTGAGACTATTCTTGAGCTGTTCAACCTCGATTCCGAGGACATCAAGTCGAAGTTGGATCAAGATCGGTACACGGGAAATGACGCGACTTTCAATGAGGTTCTCCGAGGTATTTACGGAGGCGTTGCCGATAAGCTCATTGAGTCGACGGATGTTGTGGATCGCATTCAAAAAGGTCTGGGTCTGAAGACGAAGGCAGCGGCTCCGGCGGCGGAAGATAATCGCTTCTGAACCTTTTATCCGTAGACATGTCCATGGATGTGTGGTCGACCAAAGACCTATACGAGCTTGAGACGGAAGAGTCTGACCGACTCGTTCGTCCATCGCCTAAGGTCCGACCCCCGAGACACGACAAGCGCCGGGAAACGATGGATACGGATCGCGATCCCGATGTCGACGACGATCCTGACATCAAGCGCGACAAGGACCTTTCTCTCAATTACAAAACAATTGGAGGGTCGATTGCGTCTCGTGTCTTAGGACGTTACTTGGAATGCGATCCTCTTGCTTTGCGGGTGGCTACTCGTTTCGTCCAAACGGATCTCGATCGAACAGGCCTTAATGACGAGTACGTTCGAGTTGTACGTAAGGATACTGGGGAGACAACCCACGTCAAAAAAGATACGCTGAAGGGACCCGAAGGCGCAAAGTACAAGGTTGTTCGGGATGAGAAAGAAGAGGGAGGAGAGAAAGGGGGTCCGTCGAAAGAGGATGTTGATGAAGTTCTCGAGATGGCAGAAAGGAATCCCAAGCTTAAGGGGATGCTCGATATTCTCTCTGACCCTAAGCACAAGGAGCATACAACCTTAACTTCTTTGCCCAATATGCCCGTCAACGTCATGATCAAAGACGTTGAGCTTCCCGAGGGTATCCATACGATAGGAGACCTTCAGGCTGTTGTACAACAAGCGAAGGCCAAGGGTTCTAAAGCTCCGAGGAAAGGTCCTAAGAATCTATCCCCAAAGGAAGGTCCTAAGCCTAAAGGCCCCCCTGGGAAAGGACCCTCTACAAGCTTTCCTCAAGGCATGAAAACGCCCTTTTATTTTGATGAGGATTACAGTTACGGGGGACCTTCTCGTGAAGAGAAAGAGGCACTCAAGAGTTGGATTGAAGAAGGAGGCCACGAGAAGCCAGATTTCAAAGAATGGGCGGATAAGCAGAAAACGGTGAGCGAAGAGGATGGCAAGCTTCTCTTTCCATCAAAGGGTAAAAAAGTACCTTTTGAGAATCTTCCCTCATCGGCTCAAGCGAAGCTGAAACGTCAATTCGAGAAGCATGTCAAGACACAACGTAATGTGGATGCGTTGAGGGAGTTGGCCAAAGATCCTAGGACGAAAAAGATTCTGAGGGATTTGGCTAACACAGAGAGCCCTCTTCGACAGAAGATTGAGGATGAGGCTCGGGAAGAGCGGCGCGACTTAGAAGAGTCTGATATTCGAAAGACGATCCCTCAGCTCGCTCATATGAAGCTGCCTGATGGATTTTCTTCAGCCCAAGATGTCATTGATGCCGCTGAGAAAGGTTTTGGTCCTCCCCCGGAGCCTAAGCGACCAAGAGCAAATCGACAAGAGGTTGCACGCTCCGAAGCGGCCCTATCCGAAACCTTCCCCGAGGATGTTAGAGAACGTCTTTCGGAAATGGATCTGCATCCGCACGATGTTAGTGACCTAATTAGCCACTACCGAGCTGCGATGAAGGTGAAAGTCCCGGATGAGGACATCTCGGAGATTGCTAAAGGTCTGCATACTTTTGACATTCATGAGCTAGAGCCTCCGGAACAGATTACCTTCAATGGAAAGAAGGTACCTTTCAAAGACTTGAGCCCTGAGGATCAAAGTGAAGCTTTTGCACAGTACAAGATGCGATCTTTGGCCGCCAGCTTGGCTTCCGAGCAACGCATCACCGATAGCCTATCGAAAGCAGGACTCTCTAAAGGTCCTGCACGTCTCATTTCAGAGACTCTTATCAAGTCAGGCGACAAAGACCTAGACGATGATAAGGTGCAGAAGTTTTTTTCCAAGTCTCTTGCCTCGGCCATGGCCTCCCAGCCTTTGAAGGAGGAGGAAGTTCAGGAGATACTTAAGAAAGTAGGGGACAACCCTGCTGCTAAGAAGTTGGTTGCCGCTTATGTTCAAGCGTCAAGCTACGTGGAAGCTCGTCTAAAATTTCTGTCTGGAGATGTTAGTTACGAGGACTCCCAGATCACGGAGTTCGATAGTCCTTCTGAAATCGCTCGCAAGATGCAGAAAGCTAGCGAGTTCATTAAGGAGAAGACAAAGGGGTTGCCCCCAGAAGCTTGTGTTGTGGATCCGGCGATGGAGTTCCGCAATCGTGTTCTGGATCGCGTGACTTATCTTGATGAAGCGAAGGTCCCCTTTGTTCGTGGATACCTCCAAGACTACGAAATGGAGGAATACGAGGAAAAGATTAAGGACTTTAAGAAGCGGGAGTCTGAATACTCGAAGGCACTCAAAAAAGAGAGGACGACTCGCGAGAAGGAATTATCCAAAGGGGAAGAGGGTATCTATCGTTCCCCCTCGGTTCCTGAGGAGGGTACGAAGGAGGATGAAAAGGATCTGGAGAGTCGCCTTTCTAGAAAAGGTATTCACCGTCCTAATAAGCCCGTACAACCGCCCGCCTACGGTCACTGGAAGCACAAGAGGAAGGTCGAGGATAGCGCGAAGGAATCTTTTAACTGGCTCAAGGAGCTTTTCGGATTCTTGAAGGGAGAGCGTACTAAGCAGGCATCCCTTACGATGGCTGAACGCGTTGTGCTTAGAACAGCTCTCCCTGACCCAAACCAACGCAGAGCTTTTCTTGCTGAAATAGGTCTAACACAAAATCCCTATTCTTCTTATCCGCCCCAATGGATGATGGCCGCTTCTTCACCTAAGATACACACAGCGCTCTATTGGGGCCAAAAACCCTATGAGGGCACCGCTCCTTACCAGGGATGGTCTCAGCTTCAGGCCAGGGACTTCAGTGACCAGGATTCGACAAACATCCTGAAGGCGGCTCGTGAATGGCTGAAGCTTCCCGTTCTTGGACGGGAGATCAAAGGATTGTACCCGGATACGCAATTTCGGGCGGCTCTCGATCTCGCGATTCGGGATCATGAGAACGGCAAGTATTCCGTTGGGCTCCACCCGACAGTCTACAACGAGTTGCTCGCCAAGCTGTCGAAGCAATCCGACCCTTATGAGCTGGTTACTGGAAAACCGGATTCAGTGCCGACAAAGACGGCAGGGTATGGGTATGGCGTTACCAAATCCATTTATACGAACACTACCACGGAGAGATCAACCATGAGTGCATCGGCAAGAATTCGTGTTTTCGCATCGCAGGTAGCCCCTCAGAACCCTGAGCTGGCTTTCGATATGGTGAATCTGGCGGATGAAATCCAGAAAGAAGAAACCGTCGAGAATCCTGAAGCCAAGCAGGCTGCCATCCGTCTTGCGGCCAAGACTCAGAACAAATTCGAGGCGTTGCGTTCGCTCACTATTCGCCAAGCTGCTCAGAATCCTCAAGCAAGATCCGCTTTCCTCCCTCTTCTCCAATTCCTGAAGTCTTGAGGGTTACCGAAGCGGATTCAAAACCCCAACGATAAGGATGTTCACGATGATCCCCAAGTTCTCCAAAGATGAAGCCAACCCCATCCTGGCCCGACTCGACAGGATCACATCAACAATCCAGGCCAACCACGCTACGTGGGGAATGCCCTTTGATACGGCGAAGTCCATCGTCAACGCCATCGATCAGACGGCCGATGCAATCGAGGTTGCGGCCTATGGACAGGAATCCATGGCTCTTCGCCAAGAAGAGATCGTGAAGCAAGCTTCGGCGATGCCTCCGCGCACGGCTCAGGTTCTTCAACATGAGTCTGATGAAAGTTACATGAATACTTTCACGACCAACCCGGACACGATCCAGATCGAGGCCGACGAAAATTATATGCGGGCGTATGGTACCCCGGATCAGTCTTCGGCGGTCACTCATGGAGTCTCGACGAGCGGAAGACCCCTCACGCCGCACAAGTGATCCTACCCTACCTTATTCTGTCTGACATCTAGCTCTGATTATATGCCTGCTACTGTTTTACAAATCGGATCTTTACGAACTTGCTCTAAATGCCATGAGAGTAAGTCAGTGGTGGAGTTTTCTCCATCACCTAGAGTTAAGAGCGGTTTGCAGAGAGAATGTAAGCAGTGCGTATCAAGTCGGGCAACGGCTTGGTGGCGTAACAACACCAGTAAATACAATGATGGGCGTAGAGTTCGTCGATACAATATAGATGTAAATGTTCTGTGGGAACAACAGAATGGCCTGTGCGCTATATATCACGAACTCATGTTACCTAAGGGTAAAAAGGCTCGTTCTGTTGTTGTGGATCATGACCAGAGATGCTGTTCAAGTCGAGGTACATGTTGTGGGAAGTGCGTTAGAGGGTTAGTTCACAGTCGTTGCAACATTGTACTTGGTGTTCTGGAGAAGGAAAGAAAAACTCTGGGGTTGGCTAAGGAATATCTTCGGCGATACGAGGAAAAAGGAGCTTCCCTTGGCCATTGATTACTGGCGCCTCACGAAGGAGTTTTCCGTCGGGGATATGGTGCAGAGGTATGCCCCTGGACAGGGCGGATACTCGCTCTCTCCTTTTTTAGGTCGAGTGACGGCTGTGCATCGAGGTCTAGGAGTCGTTGATGTTCAGTTTCCATATGGGCATGAAAGGATGTTTCCCGACGACATCGTCATTGTGAGCCCTCAATCCACGAGCTGGTTCCCTCCCACGCTCATGGATACGACGTACATGGGCCTCGATACCCAAAGAGCACGGGAGCTGTGGGCATCTTCGGCAGCACGTAAGCTCTGGAGGACTACCGAGGTCCCTCAAGGGTTTCATCTTGATCTTGCTCGTCTCTGGACCAAGGGCGCCGGAGAAGTTCAAGCTTACGATGATCTCTGGCACAAGTACGCAAAGTTTGGAACAAGCGATGATGACATCAAAGACGAGGTTGGTAAGTTCTACCTCGTAGGCAGAAATCTTGCCGAAGCCCTCGTTCAACAGTTCGCTCGACGTACCGCTACCTACTGGGTCGCTCAAAACCGGCAGTACCGGGTAACTCGTGACGAGCACAAAAACAAGTGTCCCGTGTGTCCTAAGTGCGGTACGCAGATGAGGAAGACTACCTACAAGATGGATAAGGGGACCAAGCATCGCCTCTTCGCTTGTCCTAAGGATCTCTTCCTTATCAAACAAGACTCGATTCTTGGACCTGAAGGACAACCTGTGGAGTGGTGATGAGCTACAATTACGATCGTCGAAATCAACAAGCCTATACAGAGAGATCCTCGGGCACTCGGCTGGATCGAACCTCACACTCTCACCTTACGTCAGCCCAGATTGCAGAGCATCTTCTGAAGAGCGCTAATCGACTCTACAGTCATCGGTCAGAGCTTCATGGGGATTACGACATTCTTCATGATGCCTATTCGGATGCAACCGGGTTGGTGACTCAGGGTCTTTATGAGGATCCAGACGTGCAGGCAACCATGAATATGGTTGAGCAAGTGAGTCATCAGCTTATGACTGCGGCTCAACATATGGAACACCTCGCTCGACTCATCAAGAGTGGGAAAAAAGGGTAGTAATAGTGCTTTTTTGAGAATGGGATTGAGGTAACGGTGGCTTTTTTCAAGTACGCAAGTGCACAGATCGTTAAGTCATCGCTCAATGCGGCTGACTGGGACTGGATCCGTGCAAAGGCTCTCTCTCCAGCCCCCGGATCCAATCAGAAGACTGCTGGAGTTCTTCTCCAAGAGTACGATCCAAACAACTTCCTCTTAACCCATTGCACCATCATTGCATCCGTAGATACGGAGCCTGTAGATCAATCTCTCGGTCGGTCCATGGTCGATGGCTTTCAGATCGATCGCAGGTTCGCGGATTACTACATCACGCCCCAAACAACAAAGTTCATCAACAACAACTGTTGCGTCCCTGGAACTATGATCCTCATGGGGGATGGATCTGAAAAACCCATTGAAGACGTTAAAGTTGGGGATTTTGTTGTAACTCACACTGGAGTAATACGAAGAGTTACCGAGGTTTTCGTTCACCCCTTCAGAGGATTTCTTCGAAGCATTAAGAGGTTAGGTGATCCTCGCACGTTGGATGTGTCTCCGGAACATCCTATTTTCGCAATGGTCCCTTCTACAACATGTGCTTGTGGTTGTGGTACTTCTATTGATCGTCGTGCTCGTAAGGCGGCCGTACATAGGTTCCAAGACTACGTTCGTGGGCATGGGTCTAAAACTCGTCAAAATCCTAAGCCAGGTTATGATTGGATCTCTTCTGGACTTCTAAGTAAGGGTGATTTTCTATCTACACCCCGTCTCCAAGGGGAGATAGAAGAACCTGGAGTAACCCCAGGGAAAGCTCGTCTTCTTGGTTACTACCTTGCCGAGGGTTTTTACCACAGGCAGAAAGAACATCGTGTCTCTAAAGAGAAAAGAGATACTTTAGGTCTTTCCGACGGGTCTAGTGTTCCTGTATCCGTTAGCTTTGGTCTAAACCTTGACGAAACAGATACTCTTGTTTCTGAAATTCGTCAACTGCTAAAGGATGAATTTGGGGTTGGTTCTTCTGTGAATAGTGTGAGTGCTAATGGGGTCACTGTTTACAGTCAGCAGTCTATTGAGCTGGTACAGTTTTTCCGTGATCATGCAACTGAGTATGCTCAGACAAAGAGATTGAAGGCGCACGTTCTTCAGTGGCCTCTTTCTTTGCAACGGGAGCTTGCTCAAGCATGGATTGAAGGTGACGGTTGTGTCGAATCTACGGCTGGTGGTTGGATCAATGTCGTATCAGCATCTCCTGACCTAATTTCCCAAATGCATGTCATTTTTGGTCGTATTGGTGTTTTTGCGACTAGATCACGGCGTGTTGCAGTAGGACGTAAGAGAGTTCGTGTAGCAAATGGTAATTTCAAGGTTGTCAATGACCCTACCAAAACAAGTATCGCTTATGCATTGCAAGTAGGGTCGGTTCACGCGGATATGTTGCTTGGGGGCTCATTTTTAGAGCCTCTATATAGGCGATCCATCAGAAATAGGCACAAACACAAATTGGGATTTCGTATTAGCGATGAACGCACGATGTTTCCAATTAGGTCTGTCACGAAAGTGCCTTACGAAGGGGTTTTACACAATTTTGAAACTGAAGTCGATCACTCGTATGTGGCAAACGGTATCGCCGTTCATAACTCGGATGCATGGGAGCGCAAGCTCTTGCTCGGTTGTTTCAAGACTTTCATCGGCGCGGAGAACTACGTCGAGCACATCCAGATTCCTGAGCTATCCAAAGGCAAGATCATTGATGCCGCCGCTCGGAACATTGGGGACTCGATTTACGTAGACATTCTTATCGCGACCAGTCGAAAGCACAAACCCCTTGTCGATGCAATTACGAGCGGAAAGATTAGCACGCTCTCCATGGGGTGCTCCGTTGAGTACACGATCTGTACGAAATGTGGAAACGTAGCGGCTGACGAAACCAATCTTTGCCCCCATGTCCGGTACTTCAAGGGTAGTGATTTCGTCGATGATCTTGGTGTCAAACGCAAGATCGCAGAGCTTTGCGGCCATACTTCCGATCCTACCTCGGTAAAGTTCATAGAGGCTTCGTGGGTAGCCAATCCCGCGTTCACGGGGGCGGTACTTCGAAGCATCTTGAATCCTGGAGAGATTGAGAATCTCGGGAACAAGATTCAAGTCGCTTTTTCGAATCCTTCTCAGGGTTCTATTCAAACTGCTTTTTCGAAAGCGGCTCGTGTGCAGAGTCACGACTTCAACATTCTGAGGTTTGCTCAAGATCAAGGGCTTCCAGAGGGTCAGGGAGGACAATCCGAAGGTCAAGATCAGGCCAAAAAGGATTCCGACGATCCGGTCAGCAAGCTTGTAGACGAGTTTGCTGACATGATTCGGGAGAGAGCCGTCGAGAAGGTTCGAAAGGACTTGGACAAGAATGAAGCTTCTCGACTTCGAGGTACCCCCGAAAATACGAATGATACTCTTATAAAGTCTGCTCTATACCACCCTGAGTGGCGCCGAATCAGTCTAATAGTCCATAGGATGACTCGTAACGCGTCAGCAACAAGAGTCATTCTTGCTGGGCTCATCCTTCATAAGAGTGGGGGATGGAAAGTCGTTCAGAAGGGTGGCTTCTCAGGGCGTCAGATTCTCGCCATTTCTCGTGTACTCGACAAAATGATCAAATGTTCTTCAATGGCAGGTGAATCCCGAGTCTACCAGACGGTTCTGGCTCTTGGGGGAACTGCTCCATATGTAGATGCATCAATGTATCTGGCGGCTTGTCGTCAGCTACTAGGTCGACCCCCTACCGGAAGCGAGTCTGCCCTCTTGATCGAAAAAGGACAGTTGTACTCCTTGGGGTCGTGAGGATCTTTCTATATTAACGCTAAAAGCGAGGAAAAGGGCACCTGTCATGCGAGCACGAACTACCTGGAACACGAGCGATATCCTTCAGAGAACAGCAACTACGACTCGAAGGGCTGATCCTTACGCGATGAACCAGGATCATCTGAAGCCGCAGCCTGCCGTGGGTCAATACCTGACCGGCGACCCTTCCGCATTTGCTGAAGACATCACCACTCCGAATAACTGGAGAGAGGAATACTCTGGAGGCGCTGTGAGACGAAACGAAATCGGTTTGCCGGAAGATCGATCGGACACGTTCAACCATCCCGAGAAGACGGCGGCCCTCAACGAGCAGGCTCTCCTCAAGAAGTCCGACCTCACAATTCGGATTGCTCGGAAGATGCTTGGGAATGCCCCTGAGAAAGCCATTGAGGATCAGGCTGTAGCCCTCATGAACATGTCGGACCAGGCGGTCATCGACACGTACAACCGCTTGGCCAATGACCAGGGTCAAGAGCAGCAGTCTCCTGAGGAACAAGCCAAGGAGCAAGCCAAGCAAGCTGCCATTAGCGGAGACAAGGTTGCTTTCGATCAAGCAATGGAAAAGCTCGTTCGGTTGGCTTCTGAGCAACAGCAGCAACAGCAGGGTGGTCAGCAACAGCAGGGTGGTCAGCAACAGCAAGATCAGCAGGCTGCTCAGCAACAGCAGGGTGGTCAGCAACAGAAAGATCAGCAGGCTGCTCAGCAACAGCAGGGTGGTCAGCAACAGCAAGATCAGCAGGCTGCTCAGCAACAGCAGGGTGGTCAGCAACAGCAGGGTGGTCAGCAACAGCAGGGCGCCTGGTATGACACGAAGGGTCAGCGTCCAGGACATCCTGGCAAGGACACCGGTCCTTATGCTGGTCAACAACAGCAATCGGCCAAGCCCTTGAATGTCGAGGCTGAAGTTCAGCAGATGATCGAGCAGGAAGCCTCGAAGATGCGTCAGGCCTATGGGCAGCAGCAACAGGGTGGACAGCAAGTTCCTGCTCCTCAGCAGCAACAGGGTGGACAGCAAGTTCCTGCTCCTCAGCAGCAACAGGGTGGACAGCAAGTTCCTGCTCCTCAGCAGCAACAGGGTGGACAGCAAGCTCCTGCTCCTCAGCAGCAGCAATCCGGTTGGCAACAGCAACAGGGTCAGCAAGCTCCTGTACAGCAAGCTCCTGCTCCTCAGCAGCAGCAATCCGGTTGGCAACAGCAACAGGGTGGAGCCACTTGCCAGTCTGATGACGCTCTCCTCGATCAGATGATCGCCCCGAGCACTACAGACCAGACGATTTCGGAGATGGACATCGAGATGCAACCCCCCACGATGGATATTGGCGACGTGTCCTTCCAGCCGGGGGAAGATGCCATGCTTCGCGAAATCTTCTCGAGCGATGAGCTTATTGCCGCTCAACAAGCCCAACAAGCCCAACAAGCTCAAGATCAGCAACAAGGTGGCCAGCAGCAACAGGGTCAAGGCCAACACCAAGCGAACATTCGAACGGCAGCCTATCGAACGGTTGGAGCACGACCTACGGTAGGTGTGAGTCGAATCGGTGGTTCCGTGAACCCTGGCTATTCTGCGGGTGGAAACCAGGAGATTTCAAGACTCGGTTCTCTCTGGCAGACCGCACCGGACGTTCGCGAAGCTTTCGGTCTCAAGACCTGATTGCCGAACGTCCTTGAAGTTTAGGTCTCATAACTTGAGACCCAAAATATAGATGTAGACCAAATCAAATCAGATCAAAGAACCCCAGCGACTTTGCCCCTAAGGAGATAGGTCTACAATGACAACCTATGCTGTTGGCGGCCAGTCCTCGGGCGATTTCCGGGAGACCAGCGCTCGTGTGCAACTCCTCCACGTCGTAACCCGCAATTCAGTTGGGGTTCTGACGCCGGACGCGTTCACACAAACGAATCCTCCCAGTGGCGTCGCCCAGGTCTCGACCACTCTCGCAACAATCACGAAGGTCGGTGTTCTCGGAGGCACGTATGCCTTTACGAGACCTGATTATGGCAATGGCTTCCATGGAGGCCCGCCACTCTACACGGGTTCTGCTCAATCTGGAGCGAAACCTCTCGGTATCTTCATCAACGATGCCATCGGCAATGCGTTTGAAAACACCCCTGGTATCGCCAGCGGTCGTGGTCCCTACATCAGTGGTGTTGGGGGAACCGTTGGTAACTCGATCTACGAGACCAAAGTCCAACTCTCGCAGAACTCTCTCACTGCGGGTACCGCCATTACTTACGCAGCGGGTAACCGTCTCTACGCGTCGATCAATGGCTTGGTCACCAACGTCCTCTCGGATGCCTACGAGTTGAACACCGGAAGCTATCAAGCTCCCTCGTTCACGTATCCCACAGTGCAGTTTACAACAGTGGGTGTCGTGAAGGTTGCCCCTGACGCCAACAGCTC
>Ga0187872_10000701_pt1 | contig 36962 bp, 28 predicted proteins | sample June2016WEW_16_4_FD_132973 | JGI IMG/M metagenome (GOLD analysis project Ga0187872, IMG submission 132973) | Peatland microbial communities from SPRUCE experiment site at the Marcell Experimental Forest, Minnesota, USA - June2016WEW_16_40 | ecosystem: Environmental > Terrestrial > Soil >...
CACTTCCCATTGCCGATCGGTCAACTCCCAGCGGCCATGCATGCGGCAGAACGGAGCATTCCAGAGCACACCCAGAATGCCACGTCCGACCGACCGAAACGTTTATGAGACTGGTTCTAGAGCAAAACCAGAATTGATGTATCCGATCAAGAATTGAAGAATGTCATTCCGACCGGAGCCGCGCAAAGCGCGGCGAAGTGGAGGAACCTTTTGTTTTGAAATTGAAAACAAAAGGTGGCTCGACTTCGCTCGCCATGACAGCCTGATATGTCGGATATACCAACCTCGGAAGCATCCTAGTAACGCGCATGCGGCTGGGCTTTGGCTGCGCAATCCGCGCAGAAGCTCCAGTGCTTCAGGTCGATCCATTCCACGGCGTGCGAGGATGCCATGACGCATTCGTAGTCCGGGCAGTGGGTGAGATGAAGCGTGTGTCCCAGTTCGTGAACCGTTTCCGTCAGCAATCGCCGCGCCAGCAAGTCGCGGTCTGGAGGAAGGCCATAGTACTCCTGGCGCAGGCGATGGTAGGAAACAACCGAAGACGGACCTCCGATCTGGGCCTCGCCGAAAACAAAGGTCAGAATCGGTATATAGAGGTCGACGTCGGTAACGCCCAGCACTCGCCAGAATTTCTTTTTCATGTACTTCTGATGAAGCGTCGCCAGCAACTCGCTGGAATGGTACTGGCCGCGCTCGGAGTGGTAGGCGAATGCCGGATCCAGCGGGTTTTCTATCCCGCAGGGAATTTGGAAAGCCTCACTCAATTCGCGGCGCAGCCAGTCGAGCAACTCGAATTCCGGCGCCCCGATGGGGACCAATTGCAAAAACTTCATCGTGTCTCGCTGGCTGACATCGCGTTCTTCGACCAGCCATACTTTTTCAGCTTGTGATGCAACGTCACGCGGTCGATGTCGAGGATCTCGGCCGCTCTTGTCTGATTGCCACCGCACTCCTCCAATACTCTGAGGATGTGCGTTTTTTCGATGTCGTCGAGTGTGCGGCTGTCGAACCCGTTGTTCATCGCTGCAGCGCCCTTTGACTTCAGCATGAAGTCTTGCTCGCGAAGCTCCGGCTCCTGCGCCACCACCATCGCGCGCTCGATGGCGTTTTCCAGTTCGCGTATGTTGCCGGGCCAGTTGTGCTGTTGCAACAGAAACATGGCGGCCGGCGCGATGCGCACAATCCGCTTGTTCATCTCCTTGGAGAACTTGTGGATAAAGTGATCGGCAAGCAGCGGAATATCTTCCCGGCGCTCGCGCAAGGCAGGCAGCTCGATGCGGAATACGTTGAGCCGGTAAAAAAGGTCCGGCCGGAACCTGCCTTCCTCCACCAATTGCTCCAAGGGCTTGTTGGTGGCGGCGATGCAACGAAAATCGACCTTGATCTGCTGGTTGCCGCCGACGCGGGCAATCTCGTGTTCCTGCAACACGCGCAACAAATCGGTCTGCGTCTTCAGGCTGATGTCGCCGATTTCGTCGAGGAAAACCGTGCCGCCCTCGGCGATTTCGAATTTTCCCTTCTTGCGATATTGGGCGCCGGTGAACGCACCCTTTTCGTGGCCGAACAGCTCGCTTTCCAGCAGCGTTTCGGTCAGCGCGCCGCAATGGATGACCACCAATGGATGATAACGCCTCGGGCTGGCATAGTGGATGGCGCGAGCCACCAATTCTTTTCCCGTCCCGCTTTCGCCGGTGACCAGCACCGACGTATCGGTTGGACCAACGGTTTCAATGGCGTCCATCAAGCGCCGCATGGGCGCGCTGTTGCCCACGAGCTCGTTCGGCCGCGTGATCTCGGCGTGCTGTTCGCGCAGGCGCTCGTTTTCCTGCTCCACCCGCTGATGCGAGAGCGCCTTGCTCACCTTGAGGGTGATGTCTTCGGGGTCGAGCGGCTTGGTCACGTAATCGTAGGCGCCGTTCTTCATCGCCGTCACCGCTGTCTCCACCGAGGCATAGCCGGTCATCATGATGGCGATCAGCCGCGGGTCGATTTCGTGCATGCGGCGCTGCAATTCGATTCCGTCGGTGCCGCGCATCTTGATGTCGAGCAGCGCGATATCCCACTGCTTTTCCGCCATTCGCAGCAGCGCCTCGCTGGCGCTTTCCGCGGTGCCGACCTCGTATCCTTCTTCTTTAAACCACTTATCCAGTGAATCGCGGACGCTCAGTTCGTCGTCCACGATCAGCATGCGTGCCTTTGCTTCTGTCACGGTACTATCCTCATAAGTGCTGCACACGGTTCGGCGGCGCGGGATGGAATCCCGTTAACTGTTCGCCGCGGATTTCGTCAACGATTCACCCTGCTGGGGAATGCGGGCATCGAGCGGCAAAATCACTCGAAACGTCGTTCCCACTCCCAGGTGAGACTGCACTTCGATGCGGCCGCCATGGCGGTCGACAATCCCCTTGCTGATGGCCAAGCCAAGCCCTACCCCTTTGCCCACTTCCTTGGTGGTAAGGAACGGTTCAAACAGTTGGGTCAACAATTCCGGAGGAATCCCCATCCCGTCGTCACGGACCAGCAACTCGATTTCGTTTCCGGGAAGACGGCGGCTGCTGATCCACAGATTTCCACCCTTAGGCATCGCGTCAATGCCATTGACGCAGAGCGCCAGCAACACCTGTTCGATCTGTGCCGCGTCGCAATATACCTCCGGGAGGGCCGGGTCCGTGTCCACCTGCAAATGAATGCCGCTGATCTCGGCTTTGTGCTCGATGAGCCGCACGCAGCGCCCGATGACCTCGTTGAGAGCATACTTCGCCAGGTTCATCGGAGAAGTGCGCGAGAAGGTCAGCAGATTTTTGACCAGCTCGCCACAGCGGCGGCTTTCAGTCGCGATCAGATCCAGGCATTCGCCCGCTTCCTGCTTCTGAGAATCATCGACAAAGCCCCGGGTGATCCACTTCTTAATCAGTTTGGCATAGGTCAGAATCCCGGCAAGCGGATTGTTGATCTCGTGCGCAACCACCGCCGCCATTTTACCGATGGTCACCATCTTCTCGACCTGAATCATCTGATCGTGGGCGCGGCGCAGCTCGCGAGTTTTTTCCTCCACCCGCTCTTCCAGGGTGCGCGCCCAGGAGGTGACCTCTTCGCGCGCCTGCCGCAGTTCCAGGCTCATTTGATTGAACGACAGCGCCAACCTGCCGGCTTCGTCGTAGGAAGCCACATCCGTCTGATATCCGAGTTCGCCGTCCATCAGCCTTTCGGTCGCCGACTGCAGCCGCTTGAGCGGTTTGTGCACCACCCGCCAGACGAATATCCAGCTCACAACCGCAATGAACATCGCCGCGACGGCGGTGTAGAACAGCATCCGGATGGTGCTTTCCCTCAGATCGGCATCCGCCTCGGCCAGCGATAGATGTGTATCGAGCACCCCAAGCACCTTCTGGCTCGCAGGATGCGCGTGGCAGGCCGCGTTGCTGCACGCCGGCTGGTTTTCTATAGGGGAAATGATAGCGATGACCCGTTGATTTCCCGCGCGATAGAAGCGGTTACGGTCGGGCCGGTCCAGCTTGGAGAGCGGCTGCGACTCGCGATGACACATGTAACACTGCTCGGCGCGCTTATCGACGAGATGTCCCAGCTCGTCGGCGGTCGAGAAGCTGATTCGTCCTTCCGGGTTGATGACGCGAATGCGCAACACGCCTGGTTCGCCCGCGAAGGTGTTGATGGTGTGGTACAAGGCGTCACGATCGTTGCGTAACATGTAGTACGACATGCTGCGCCTGATCGCGTCGCTCAGATGGTCGGCATTCGCCAGCGTCGCCGATTCCAGATGATGCCGATGCAAGAGGATATTGACGAATCCCAGCACACCAAAGGTAAGCATCAGGGCCGGGATCAGCAGCAGAATGAGCTTGGTGCTGATGTGGTGCCCCGCCAATTGGCGGACACCACTCAGACCTGAGTTCCGGCGGTCCTCCGCATCCCAGTACCCGCTGTCATCACGGGCTCCAAAACCGGCTTCGCCAGTCCCGCCCGGGAGGGGCACGCCGTTAGCTCTCCGTTCTTCCTCGTCCGGATTGTTTTCAATCTCCGGCATCAGTGACCACCGTGGTAGAACTCAGTGGTGCCGCCGGTTCCACCGCTTGCGGTGCGGACAGGCGTGGTTTGTGTTCGTGTTCGTCCTCGAAGATGGGCAGATACTTTACCGCCAGCCCGAACAAGGCGAAGCCGCCGGCGACCATGGATGCCGTCACCGAGAACTCCGTCCAACTGGGCAGATAATGACGGCCAACCCAGTGTTCGAGCCCCGTAATGCTGACGTTCAGCCGGTTGGTGATGAATCCCAACACGGTCAGCACGGCGCAGAAATACAGGCCGCCCGGGCTCATGCGAACCTTCCTGATGGAGAGCAACAGGATAGGCGCAATCGCCGTCATGATGATCTCCAGCCAGAAAAAATAAGTCTCGTACTGCGGAATGAACGCCTGGTGCAGCACGCCGCGATGGTACAGGTCCTCGAAACGCAAAATTGCGTAGACGCTCAGTACTACCAGCAGAATCCGCCCCAGCTCCTGGATGATCGGCAACTCAAGCTGGCGGCCGAAGACACGGGAGCTGATCGACGATTCGAAAATCGTCATCGCCAGGCCCACCGCGATCGCCGAAATGAAAAAGAACACCGGCAGCAGCGGGCTGTACCAGAAGGGGTGCAGCTTCTCCGGCATGATCAGGTACATGGTTCCCAGCGAGGACTGGTGCAGCGTGGAAAGAATGCAGCCCAGGATCACCAGCGGAATCAACGCCGCCTTAATGAACTTCAGCGGCTTGTGCAGGTTGAAACGCTCCAGCACGATCGGCGAGAACTCCAGCGCCAGCACCGTCGTGTAACACATCACGCACATCGCCACCTCGAACATCACCGAGTGAGGATTGCGCATGACGAGCGGATGCCAGATGCGGTAGGGCCTGCCCAGGTCATACATCAGCGCAATGGAAACCAGCAGGTAACCGGCGAAAGCCGTCAGCACCGTCGGCCGCACGATCGGCTCCAGGCGCTTCACGTTGAGGATGTGAACCGCGCCGGTCAGGGTAAAGCCGCCGGCCGCGAGCATCACGCCGCAGAGCACGTCAAAGCCGATCCAGATGCCCCAGGGATACTGGTCGCTCATGTTGGTGGAGGCGCCCAGACCCTGCGTGAAACGGATCACCGTCGCGTAGCCGCCCAAGACCATGATGATGGCGAACACCAGCTTCCAGAATGTGAACTTGAACTTCATCGCGCGCCTCCGTTCTTCTTGCCGGCTTCTTTGCTGGCTTGTTCAGCGGCTTCGGCCTCGGCCACCTCGTCGCGGCGGTGTGTGATCCACCAGACTCCGCCCAGCACGATTCCGCCCAGCGGAATGAAGTCGGGAATCCGCGAAAGAACCTTGTAGGTGTAAAGCGGCAGCGGGTCGCTTGGCAAATCTGAGAGCCGCATGTTCCATTGATCGAACGGTATCCCGGAAAGCATCAGCACGGAGGTTCCGCCGACTTCCTCGACGCCGAAGACGTGCGGCACATAATTCGAGGGATTTGCCCGAATCCGTTCCTGGGCTTCGCGAATGAGTTCATCGCGTTCGCCGAACTTGGTGGCGCCGGTAGGGCAGGCTTCGGCGCAGGCGGTCTGCTTGCCGGCGGCAATGCGGTCCGGGCACATGATGCACTTCTGCACCTTGGGAAGCACTTTCGCCCACTCGTACTTCGGAACGGCGAACGGGCAGGCCACCATGCAGTAGCGGCAACCCATGCAGCGCGCTTCTTCGTAAATCACCGGCCCGGCGGGCGTCTTGCGCAGGGCAGCTACGGGGCAGACCGAAGCACACGCCGGATCCTGGCAGTGCATGCAAAGCCGCCGCATGTACTTTTCCTGCTTGGCGACGACAGTGGTGAATTTGTGGTCCGAGGTTACCTGCTCGGCGGCGATCTGGTCGTTGTAGGGCAAACGGTTCTGCTCTGCGCAACCTGCCTCGCACTGCTTGCAGCCAATGCACATCGTGGCGTCGTATAAGAGAGACTTACTCATTGGTTCCCCACTTCGGTGCGGAGCGACCATCGGGAGCGGTAGCACAGGAACCCACGGCAGACGAGGCTCTTACGTCGCTCGGGGTGGCGCTTGCCGACTCCACTGGTCAAGAATTCCGGAATTGCGGGTAGGAAAGTGAGATTGAGAGCCGAGTCACGGAAGAATATAAGGACTGCGATCCAGAATTGAGCCTGCGTCATCGCTGGTCCAACGCCGGTCTTTCGAATTTGCTTCCCGAATCTCACGTACCACCCGGGTCAATAAGGTTCAGTCCTGCTTTACAACGGTCCTTCGTTCGTCCGAATACCGCCGCAGCAGGTCGTTGTCAGGAGCGGCCTAGCCAAATGCTTTCGCCAAACTTCGGCGCACTTCCAAGAATGCGAATGAATTCGTGTTGCCATTGTTCAGACACCCAACTACATCGCGAACAAAAGTAAGAGTTAATTACACTGTGCAGTGTGCGGCCGCCGACGAACGACGGCGGTGATGCAAATCACCTCAAAAGGTGAGCCCTGAATCAGTACCCTGTGAAGTACATGGGGAGATTGCGTATAAAAACGCAACAATCGAGCTCTGGTCGAGGGAAAAGTGCTGAGAATCGCTGCTTTTATGAATATCTATTTGTTTGGAGCTTAAATTTGCAACATTTGATACTTAGTCCCAATTTGGGAAATTGAAATAATTTTCAATACTTTTTCGATGTTTTTGGGACCCTACGGGGGGCGCTTTGAAGGTTTTCGCGACAACCTTGCAGGCACGCGAGGGAGATGGGAACGCAGAAAAGAATCTGTGACGGGCGGGTCGTTTACGAGAAATCGGTCGTTTCGCGAGAAAAACTGCGGGGCGCGATTCGTAATAGGAATAGCACTAGGAACAAAGGTAAAGAAGGGCAAATCCCTATCATCGAGAATGGGGGTTGGATCAAGAATGGAGACGGACGAAGGCGCGCGCCGAGACTCCCTTGCGGAGTGTTTTTCCGCAGCCAGCTAGAACAGTTCCAAAGTTGATGTACCCAGTACCAGCACCGCCGGGCGGGACACCCGGCTCCTTCGCGGGTATACCTTCCGCGAATCTGGTCTAAGCGCCGACCAATCGCTCTAGAACGGGCTTATTCTTGATCAACAAAGTAGATCCCTTGAGGATCGCAATCTGTTTCTTGCGGAAATCAGCTAAGGTACGCGTGACCGTTTCCCGGGAAGTGCCGATGATCTGAGCGATTTCTTCGTGGGTGAGGGCTACCTTCACCCGCATTCCGTCCGCATCCGCGCCCTCTCCGTGAGACCACTCGAGCAACAGGCGGGCCAGGCGTTCCGGCGCGCCGTGGGAGAGGCCGAGAGAGCGAATCTGCTGGTAGGCCGATTGACAGTCGCGGCTGAGGTGTTGCGCCGCCTTCAGGCAGGCATCGCCGTGTTGTTGCAGGAAGCGCAGGAAATCGTCGCGCTTGATGAAGTTCAACTGACAGGGCTGGCCGGTTTCGGCGGTAATCTCATACGGGGTTCCGGAGACGGTAGCATGCAAGCCGAGGAGTTCTCCGGGTTGCGCGATCTTGAGGATCAGCGTCTTACCGTCGCTGGAAGTAGTGGAAAGCTTAACTCTCCCCTTGCAAAGCATATAAATACCGCGCGGCCCCTGGCCTTCCACAAACAGCACGGCGCCGGCGGGATATGCGGCGGTAAACTTGATTTTTTCGAAGGCTTCCAACGAAGTTTTGGGCAATCCGCAGAAAAAACTGTCGGTGCGCAACTTACAGATCACGCAATTCTCAACCAGTTCGAGACCGTACGGTGAACCCACTCTTTCCTCCGCCATCAGAAGATTAATGCCACGACCACTGCTTCCGGCACCGAGGACGATGACCGTTTACTACTTCGCGGTATGCCTTCCGCGTATCCGGCCTTGAGGCGCAAAGAGCCGCCAAAATTGCGTCCCGAGGCATCGGGAAATCCAGCTTTTGCACTGCCTGGTACATATCCGCCTCGATGATCGTGTGCCAGCTTGCCTTGCGCTGGAAGTTCCATGCAGCCCCTACAGGCGCGGTTATCGAACCCGGGCCCGGCTGTCGCGAGCTGCCTCTAAGTGATTTATATCACAATGTTGCTGTGACAGCTATACAGATCGCTTTCAACCTATTAATAAAGAGAATTCTCCTGAGCTGCGCGAATTCGAGCCAGTGCTGCTGCCGGTCGGGTGAGTCGCAGGCGACCCCCACCTACGTTTCATATTGATGTCACATCAAATGTCCCAATCTGGGGCCTGCTTGCGCAATACTCCGGGCTTTAGACGCATCCCGATGATTTATTTATGCTTCCAATTTTGTGTCTTACATTTTTTCTGTTCTTTTCCTCGGTTTTGTGGCATCGTACGAACCCAAGTAGACGTAGTTGTACTCGCCTGTTGGTGTGCATGCAGATGTACCCCGCACAGCAGGCGTTTCATGTGGGGACGGGTGCAGTACGCGAAGGTCTCAGGGGATGAGGGCATTTGCGGTCTAGATGGCGGACCACAATGCAGGAGATTTTCGCGCGAGATCGAATCCTTGAACAAACAATCAGATTTCGGGGCGAGTACCCGAAGCTAAGCAAGGACGAAAACCGGCGGCAATGCCGTTTCATGTCTGCTTCTCGCGGACATGCACGGTCATACGCAGTCGTTATCTATTGGCCCGAATGGAAAGAAATACCATCACGAGATGGACACTGCCCAGATGTGGGGCGTTCAAATTCACCAGCACACGTAAGCGATCAAAAAAGCTTACGAGCAAAAGGAACGAAGAGGAGATTCAGCCGTGGCAAGCAGCACACTAGCATCAGCGAATCAACCCGGCATCAGTCGATGGTGGCGGGTCCTGGGCGGGCTCTCGATGAACCTGGCCCTTGGCAGTCTTTACGCCTGGAGCGTGTTTGTCGGTCCCCTGGAAAAAGAATTTGGCTGGAAGCGCGCCGATACCTCCACAGTTTTCACCATTGCGGTGGTGGTGTTTGCCCTCACTTTCATTCTGGCCGGGCGGCTCCAGGATAAGATTGGCCCCTTGCCCATTTCTTTGACGGGGGGAATCCTGGTCAGCCTGGGGTTCTTCCTGTGTGCCTACACGAATAGCCTCACGTACTTGTTTGTTAGCTTCGGGGTCATTGGAGGACTGGGCAACGGCTTTGGTTACGCCACACCGATCCCGGTGATGGCCAAATGGTTCCCGGATCGCCGTGGTTTGGCTGTGGGCCTTGCCGTAGCCGGCTATGGCGGCGGTTCCGCCATTTTTGGTCCGCTGACGGCCAGTTATCTACTGCCGGCGTATGGCTGGCGAACGAGCTTTCAAATTCTGGGGGTAATTTTCCTGGTGATGACGGTCTTTGGGGCCTTCCTGCTGAAGAACCCGCCCGCCGGTTACCGCCCGGCGGGCTGGACGCCGGCGCCTGCGTCGAAGTCGGCCGCGACCACCTATGAGTTCACGCCGGGCGAGATGGTGCAAACCCCGGCGTTTTATTTCATGTGGGTGGCCTACGCGCTAGGCTGCTCCGCCGGATTGATGGTGATCAGCCAATTGGTGCCTTTCGCCAGAAGTGTGGGCATTCCCAGCACATCGTTGGCGGCCATGGGGCTAGTGGTGGGGGCGGTGGGCAACGCTTCGGGACGCATTTTGTCGGGCTGGATGTCAGACGCGTTAGGTCGCATCAACGTGCTGCGCCTGATGATCGCCATTTCCATGGTCGGGATGCCCATTCTGTACATGGTGGGCGACAATGTAGCCGCCCTGTTCCTGATCGTGTTCGTGATCTATTGGTGTTACGGCACGCAGTTGTCGGTGAACGGCGCGGCGTGCTCGGACTTCTGGGGAACCAAGAACGCAGGCATCAACTACGGCCTGCTGTTCACCGCCTGGGGGGTGGCGGGCATCATCGGCCCGCGCATCGGCGGCTATTTTTACACCCAGACCCATAGCTATAAGAGCGCGTTCATGTGGGCTGCCGGGCTGGCTGCGGTGGCGCTGGTCTGCGAAATGCTGGCTAAGCGGCCCGCTGCGCCCAAAGCAGCAACTGAGAACCTGATGAGGGCCGCGTCGTAGTCCAGGCTGTGTTTCTGCCGCGGGGCGGGGGGCCGTCCCGCGGCTAACGTTCCTGCTCTTCTGCGGACAATGGTGCGCAAGGGCCATTCCGCAGAGGGCCGGCTCGATTATCTTTCCAAAACACGGTGGGCGGGACACAGTTTTTGCTTTGACGGGAGCGGCTTGCGCTTGCTGCCAGCCAGATCGGCACGGCAACCACCCCATCGTAATTCGGGCATTGTTGGCAAAATCTCAAAGAAGAAAGAAAAATGGAGATCGTTACTATGACGAATGATTCTCGCGATCAAGCGGCGGCGACCAAAGCTGCTGAACCTGAAGCTGTCCAATCTACTGAAGCTGAAATAGCGGTCCACTGGAAAGAAGAATCATATATCCTGCCAACTCCGAAGTTTATTGGCCAAGCCAATCTGACTGATCCGGGGGTGATGGAACGTTTCGGCGAGAAGAACTTCCCTGAGTGCTACAAAGAATACGCTGACTTACTGAGCTGGGACGAATACTGGCATACCACGCTCGACACCAGCGAGCCACCATTCTGGAAATGGTTCGTGGGCGGCAAACTCAACGTCAGCTATAACTGCGTTGACCGACATCTGGCCAAGTACAAGAACAAGGCTGCCATCATCTTCGTGCCTGAACCCGAGGGTGACGCTCCCGTGGTAGTTACCTACCAGGAATTGTGGGTGCGCGTAAACGAAATGGCGGCATTGCTGCGTGATTTCGCAGGGCTGAAGGCCGGCGATCGCGTGACCATTCACCTGCCGATGACCCCGGAGCTGCCGGTCACGATGCTGGCCTGCGCTCGCCTGGGCGTGATCCACTCGGTCGTATTCGGCGGCTTCAGCGGGGAAGCCTGCGGGCTGAGAGCCGCGGATTCCGCCAGCCACGTCCTGATTACGATGGATGGCTACTACCGCAACGGCAACCTGATCGACCATAAGTCCGCGACCGTCGAGCCCGCTCTGGCTCTTTCCCGGCAAGAAGGGCATGTAGTGGACAAGGTTCTGGTTTGGCAACGTTTTCCGGGGAAAAACTCTTCTGCGGCCACGATGGTCCAGGGCCGCGACTATTTCATCAATGACCTGCTGAAAGACTTCCGGGGCAAGCGGGTCGAACCGGTGCCCATGGACGCGGAAGCTCCTCTGTTCCTGATGTACACCAGCGGCACCACCGGAAAGCCGAAGGGTTGTCAGCACCGGACGGGCGGCTACTTGGCCTATGTCACCGGTACCTCGAAGTACATTCAGGACATTCATCCTGAGGACGTCTATTGGTGCATGGCCGACATTGGCTGGATCACCGGCCACTCCTACATTGTGTACGGCCCCTTGGCGCTGGCTGCCAGCAGCGTCATCTATGAGGGTGTACCGACGTATCCGGACGCCGGCCGGGTGTGGCGCATCGCCGAACGGCTCAACGTGAACATCTTCCACACGTCGCCCACTGCCATTCGCATGCTGCGCAAGGCGGGACCGGACGAGCCCACGAAATACAATTATCACTTCAAGCACATGACCACAGTGGGTGAACCCATCGAGCCGACCGTCTGGCACTGGTATTACAAAACTGTCGGGAAACGCGAAGCCGTGATCGTCGATACCTGGTGGCAGACGGAAAATGGCGGCTTCCTCTGTAGCACGAAGCCAGCCTTAGATCCCATGAAGCCGGGCAGCGCCGGGCCAGGTGTGCCGGGCATCTATCCCGTCATTTACGACGAAGATGGCGTCGAACTCAAAGCAGGGTCCAGCAAGGCTGGCAATATCTGCATCAGGAACCCTTGGCCGGGCATTATGCAGACGGTTTGGGGCGACCACGACCGCTTTGTCAAGCAGTACTACAGCAGGTATTGTCGCGACCGCAACAGTAAGCGCTGGCAGGATTGGCCCTATTTTGCCGCCGATGGCGCTGTGCTGGCTGCCGACGGCTACTTCCGCATCCTGGGCAGAGTGGACGACGTTATCAACGTAGCTGGCCATCGCCTGGGAACGAAAGAGCTCGAGTCGGCGTGCCTCACGGTCGACGAAGTGGCGGAGGCGGCGGTTATCCCCGTTGCGGACGAGATCAAAGGCAAAGTGCCTGACGTGTATGTGTCGCTAAAGCCAGGTTTCGAGCCCAGCGAGGCCATCAAGAAAAAGGTAGTCGCGGCGCTGGAAACTATGATCGGCAAGATCGCGCGGCCGAGAAGCGTGACCATCGTCCCGGATATGCCGAAGACTCGATCCGGCAAACTGATGCGGCGGGTATTGTCTGCTATTTCCAATCGCAAGGACACCGGCGACGTAAGTACGCTGGCAAATCCTGAGATCGTGACGAAGATACAGGAAATGGTCGGCAAATCAGCGTAGTCCGGGCCAACACCGGGCTGGGCGCGGAAAAGGCAGTAGCGTAGCACACTAGAGCAGTTTCAGAATGGGCGTACCCCTGGAGCCGGGCTTCAGGGGTACACTTATTTCGGTGTCTTTAATCCACAATTTTGCGAAGGAGCGAAGCTCAATGGGCACTCCCAATACGAACACGCAGAATATCGGAAATTTTCTTGCGACAGAGGAGACGTATGCTCCGCCGAGCATTGTGGCGGAAGAAGCGATACTCAAAAACTGGCGCGAGGAATACGCGCGCTCGATTAAGGATCCAGACGCCTTCTGGGCGGGGATTGCCTCCAAGTTTTATTGGAGCAAGCCCTGGACCAAGGTGAGTGAATTCGACGGCATCCATCACAAATGGTTCCTTGGCGGCCGCACCAACATTACGTTGAACGCGCTGGACCGGCACGCAAAGTCGGATCGTTTCAATCACGTCGCCTACATCTGGCTTGGCGAAGACGGTTCGGAGCGGGTGGTCACCTATGGACAGCTCTATCGCATGGTTTGCCGCTTTGCCAACGGCCTCAAGTCGCTCGACATACGCAAGGGGGATCGTGTCATCATCTACATGCCGCTGACGATCGAAGGGATTGTTTCGATGCTGGCCTGCGCGCGCATCGGTGCGATCCATTCGGTGGTCTACGCCGGTCTCGGCCACACCGCGCTGCGTGACCGCATTGTGGATGCGGGCGCGAAAGTCGTCATCGCCGGCGAGCTTGGCTATCGCCGCGGAAGGCCGGTTCCACTGAAGTCGATTGTGGACGAAGCGGTTTCCTCCCTTGATTTCGTGGAGAGAGTCATCGTTGTGCCGCGCACGACACAGACGCTCGACAATCCCAGCGCGCGCGAACTCAATTACTACGACCTCAAGAAATTCAGCTCCGAATGTCCGGCCGAGGAGATGGACGCGGAAGATCCGCTCTTCATCCTTTACACCTCGGGAACGACCGGCAAGCCCAAGGGAGTGGTGCACGTGCACGGCGGCTACATGGTGGGCACGACGTATCACCTGAGCACGTACTACGATGTCGGCCCGCGCGACATCTTCTGGTGCACTTCGGACATCGGGTGGATTGTGGGGCACAGCTACATCGTTTACGCGCCGCTCTGCGCCGGCGCCACAACTCTGCTTCGCGAAGGCGCCATAGATTATCCGGAGCCCGGCGTGGCGTGGCAGATCGTGGAGCGCTATGGCGTGACCAAGATGTTCACCTCGCCAACCGCAATCCGCATGTGGATGCGCTACGGCGAAAGTCTGCCTTGCGCTCACGACCTTAGCAGTCTGCGCGTGATTGCGTGCGCCGGCGAGCCGCTGAATCCGGAGGCTTGGCGCTGGGCACAGACTTATCTGGCAGGCGACGGCAAGTGGGGCTACGTGGTGGATAACTGGTGGCAGACCGAGTTGGGAGGGCCGACGCTCGGCACACCCATCACCCTGCCCGTGCGGATCGGAAAAGCCGGGCTGCCTCTGCCCGGGGTTGAAGCCGATGTGCTCACGACCGACACCACTTCAGCGCCGAACAACGTCGGCGGCCAACTCGTCCTCAAGCGTCCGTTCCCGCACATGATGCGCACGGTGTGGGGCGATGATGCGCGCTACCAGCGCGAATGGCAGATGGTCCCGGGAGCATACATCACCGGAGATGTCGCCATTCGCGACGAACACGGCTATATCGCCGTTCTCGGCCGCTCCGACGATGTGCTCAACGTCGCCGGTCACCGCATCGGCACCGCCGAGGTGGAAAGCGCGCTGGTCTCGCATCCGGCCGTAGGTGAAGCCGCCGCCATCGGCATCCCTGACGCCGTCAAGGGCGAGTCGATTAAGGCCTTTGTCCTGCTGCGGGCAGGGCACACCGGCACACCTGCTCTGAATGCGGCTCTCATTGAGCATGTGCGGCGTGAACTTGGTCCGATCGCGACGCCCTCGGTGATCGACTTCGTGACAACGCTCCCGAAGACGCGCTCGGGAAAGATCATGCGGCGCTTTTTGAAGGCGAAGGAAACGGGAGCTGAGATCGGCGATATCTCGACTCTGGAACAATGATTACTCCCACATCTGCTAACTGCAGCAGATGTGGGGCACCATTGACGAAAGATATTTCCCACGAAGTCCTCCGGGGTGGAGGCTTCGGGGCACACCGATTTTTGAAACCGTTCTACAAATACTCCAGGATGGCGGAGGAGCATAGCCTCAATGGCAAATACGGATATCACTCCACCAGTCAACATCGATTCAATCCTGCAAGAAAGCCGGCAGTTCGAGCCGCCGAAGGAATTCAGCGAGCGGGCTCACATCAAGAACAGGGAAGAGTACGACCGCATCTATGCCGAGTCGGTCAAGGATCCCGAGAAGTTCTGGGGCGGCATCGCTTCCGACCTGCACTGGTTCAAAAAGTGGGACAAGGTGCTGGAATGGAACGTACCGTGGGCGAAGTGGTTTGCCGGGGGGCAGATCAATCTTTCGTACAACTGCCTCGACCGGCATGTGAAGAGCTGGCGGCGCAACAAGGCGGCGCTCATCTGGGAGGGAGAGCCGGGCGATAGCCGCACGCTGACCTATCAGCAGCTTCTCGTGGAAGTCGAGAAGTTTTCCAACGTGCTGAAGGACCTGGGCGTTCAGAAAGGCGACCGGGTTGCGATTTACATGGGCATGGTCCCCGAACTGCCGGTGGCGATGCTGGCGTGCGCGCGTATTGGCGCGGTGCATTCGGTCATTTTCGGCGGGGTTCAGCGCCAACGCGGTCGTCGATCGCGTGTGCGACCAGCAAGCGGTCGCAATCATCACGCAGGACGGTTCTTATCGCCACGGCGGCGAAGTGAAGCTGAAGGCGACAATTGACGAAGCCGTCGACAGATGCCCCTCGGTGAAACATGTCATCGTCTACAAGCGCACCGGCAGCGAGGTGACGATGAAGCCAGGCCGCGACCACTGGTGGCACGAGTTGATGGCCAAGGCCAGCGACCATTGCCCGGCCGAGCATCTGGATGCCGAACATCCGCTGTACATCCTTTACACGTCGGGAACGACCGGCAAGCCGAAGGGCATTGTGCACACTACGGGCGGCTATTCCGTCGGCACCTACATCACGTCCAAGTGGGTGTTCGACCTGCGCGACGAAGATGTCTTCTGGTGTACGGCGGACATCGGCTGGGTGACCGGGCACAGCTACAGCGTGTACGGACCGTTGCAGAACGGCGTCACTTCGCTGATGTACGAGGGTGCGCCGAACTGGCCCGACCTCGACCGTTTCTGGGCGATTATCGCCAAGTATAAGGTCAACGTTTTCTACACCGCGCCGACGGCAATCCGGACGTTCATCAAGTGGGGCGAGCAGTATCCGAACCGGCATGACATGAGCAGCCTGCGCCTGCTCGGCACGGTCGGCGAGACCATCAACCCCGAGGCCTGGATGTGGTATCGCGAGGTGATCGGGAAGAACCGCTGCCCCATCGTGGACACCTGGTGGCAAACGGAAACCGGCATGATCATGATTACGCCGATACCGGGCGCGGTTGCGACTAAGCCGGGCTCGGCGACGCGTCCGTTTCCGGGCATTGTGGCGGAGGTGGTAACGCGTTCGGGAGAGAAGGTGCCACTCGGCTCCGGCGGGTATCTGGTCATCAAAAAGCCCTGGCCGGCAATGCTGCGCACCATCTGGGGCGATCCGGACCGCTACGTAAGGCAGTACTGGAGCGATGTTCCCGGCGTTTACTTCACGGGCGACGGCGCGCGCGAAGATAAGGACGGATACTTCTGGGTGATGGGCCGCGTCGACGACGTGCTGAACGTGAGCGGTCACCGGCTCTCGACCATGGAGATCGAGTCTGCCCTGGTGGCCCACGGCAAGGTCGCTGAAGCAGCCGTCGTGGGACGCCCCGACGGGCTGAAAGGACAGGCGGTCTCCGCCTTCGTCACCTTGGAGTCTGGCCATAGACCATCGCCGAAGCTGAAGGAAGAGCTGAGGGCGTGGGTGGCGAAGGAGATTGGGGCGATGGCGAAGCCGGAAGATATCCGCTTTACCGACCAGCTTCCCAAGACACGCTCCGGTAAAATCATGCGCCGCCTGCTGCGCGAGCTCGCAACCCACGGCGAAGTGAAAGGCGATACCACTACGCTGGAAGACTTCAGCGTAATTTCAAGGCTGAAAGAAGACGAGTGAGATCGGCGGTCCAGAGGTATTCCAGAGATCAGGAAGGCCGCCCATTTTCGTTGGGCGGCTTTTTTCATCACTAGAGCAGCTACAGAGATGCTGTATCCCAAGAGATGAACGTCATTCCGAGCGAGGGACCGGTTGCGTCGCGAGCCGAGGAATCTTTTGTGTTGCGCTTACTGCAAGAAACACAAGATCCCTCCACTCCGCTTCGCTTCGGTCGGGATGACGCCCCTGTGAACATCGGGATACAGCAACTCGGGAACCGCTCCAGACCCGGCCTAGGTTTACTTGACCGTCGGGCGCGGGCGGTGGTTCGGTTCCTCTTGCAGGCTTTCCGCAACCGCAATCAGTTTCTCATCGACCGTCCGGTTGACGTTGATTGCATCCGCCAGGGGGACAGAGACGATTTCTGTTCCGCGCAGAGCCACCATCTTGCCGAACTCTCCCTTGTGCACCATATCAATGGCGCCGATTCCGTAGCGCGTCGCCAGAACGCGGTCGAATGCCGTCGGTGTGCCGCCGCGCTGCGTGTGACCCAGCACCACGGCTCGCGTTTCGTATCCGGTACGCTTCTCGAGCTCGAGGGCAAGCACCTGTCCAACGCCGCCCAAGCGCTCGTGGCCGAATTCATCCTTGCCGAGAGCCTGCACGACCAGCGCGCCAGTCTGGTCAACTTTAGCGGCGAATTTCGCGCCTTCGGCGACGACGACGATACTGTAGTTGCGTCCGCGCGCGTGCTGCCGTTTGAGTGTCGCGGCAACTGCATCGATATCGAAAGGCTTTTCCGGTATAAGAATCGCGTCGGCGCCGCCGGCAATGCCGGAGTAAATCGCGATCCAGCCGGAGCCGCGCCCCATCACTTCGCAAACGATGACGCGGTTATGCGATTCGGCCGTCGAGTGTAAGCGGTCGATGGCCTCGGTCGCTATCATCACGGCGGTATCGAAACCGAAGCACAAGTCGGTTCCGCTGAGGTCGTTGTCGATGGTTTTCGGACAGCCCACGACCTTGAATCCGCGCTCGAACATCTTCACCGCAACACCGATAGTGTCGTCGCCGCCGATGGCGATCAGCGCGTCCAACTTGTTGGCCGCGAGAGTTTGCAAGCACTGGTCGATTCCGCCCTCCCGCTTGGCGGGGTTGGTGCGCGAGGTGCGAAGGATGGTTCCGCCGCGCTGTAAAATGCCGGCCACCGCTTCGAGATCGAGCGGCGTGGTTTTGTTTTCGACAACTCCGCGCCAGCCCTCAAGAAAGCCGACAAATTCGTCGTCGTAATGAAAAATCCCCTTGCGGACGACACCTCGTATCACCGCGTTTAAGCCAGGACAGTCACCACCGCCGGTAAGAATGCCGATCTTCATAGTTTCCGCCTCTAGAATATTCTTTGAATGGGGACCCCGGAGTTGTGGTTCATTTACCTTCCACAAAACTGGTCTAGCCGGCCGCTGAAAAACTGTTCTCCGAGGTGTCATCCTGAGCGCAGCCGGGGTCCCCGGCGACGGCCGCTTTTGCCGTTGCTGGGGTGGAGGAGCGAAGGATCTGCTGTTTGCGCGTGCTGAAAAAAAGCAGATCCTTCGGTCGCGCAAAACCGGCGCGACCTCAGGATGACACTGGCACGAGGTTTTCAGCAGCCTCCCAGAGCATTTTACAGATTTCAGCGCCGTTGGGTAAATTGCGAACGGCATTGCAGGGAACCGGGTCTCGCGGGGATATACCTTTCGATGAGCTAGTCTGGTTGCACAAATGCCATTTTGGAAGAACCGGCAATTTCCTCGGGGGCTGAAGCCCGCGCTACTACTGGCTCTGGACGGCGCGGCTAAAGGCGCGCCCTTTCAAAGAAGTATTTATGCAACCGGTCCTAGTCTGGCCGGGGCCACGCATGGCAGCTATACTGAAGAATCGCCGGGAAACAATATGCTACTAAGTGGAATTCTGCCGCCTATCACCACTCCTTTCTATCGCGATGGCGAGGTCTACTACAAAAAACTGGAGCACAACGTCGAGCGCTATTCGCGGAGCCCGGTGGCCGGAATCATGGTGCTGGGCTCGAGCGGTGAGCCGCTGATGTTGAGCGACGACGAGAAACGAAGCGTCCTGAAGTGCGCTATCGAAAGCGCCGCTGCGGAAAAGGTGATGATCGCCGGGACCGGCGCCGAGTCAGCCATCGAAACCCTGCGTTTGACCGAGTATGCGGCCGAGCTGGGCTACGACGTGGCCATCGTGCGCACGCCACACTATTACAAGCGGCAGATGCAGCCGCTGAACATGCTCAGCTTCTACCGATTTGTAGCCGACCACTCGCCGCTGCCAGTCGTCATCTACAACGCTCCGCACACAACTGGATACGACATTCCCGTCGACGTCGTAGTTGAGCTGGCCGGGCACCCGAACGTGATCGGAATCAAGGAGTCGAGCGGCAACCTGGATAAATTGCGCACGATCGCCGGGAGGACGCGCCACATCCACCGCGCCGCAACCGTCACCGAGCGCTTCGAGCCGGTGACTGGACGAATGCTGAAAGTCGACCCCAACAAGCCAGCAGCGGGCTTGTCGGGGACCCCGGCGGGCGCTGCGGGGAGCTCCGAGGCTGCATTGCTTCCGGCCGAAGCGTTGGCGGCGGCAGCCAGCCCGAGCGCCAAGCCGTCGTCGACGGCCGTGCAGGTCATTGGCAAGTTGCGAACGCGGCAGAAGGATGCCGGCTTTCAGATCATGATCGGCAGCGCGCAGCAACTGCACGAGTCCTTGCAGGTGGGAGCTACCGGCGCGAGCTTGCCGTTTGCGGGCGCCGCTCCCGGCGCTTGTTTTGAAATCTACGCCGCCTTCAGGGACGGCGACACCCGCCTGGCTGAGCAAAAGCAGCAGCGGATTACGAAAGCAGCCGCGCGCATCGTAGGTGAATTGGGAATTCCCGGGCTGAAGTACGCAATGGAGCTGAACGGCTACTACGGCGGCAACGGCAGGCTTCCCTTGCTGCCGCTGGATGCCGAGACGAAGCTGGAGATCGAACGGCTGATGGCAGACGTCCGCAGTTAGAAGGCTGCGTAAGGTATATCCCGTGAAAGCCGGGTCCGGTCCTCGACTCGAACTGGCTGCATAAATAAGTTTTGGAAGAACCGGCAATTTCCTCGGGGGCTGAAGCCCGCGCTACTACTGGCTCTGGATGGCGCGGCTCAAGGCACCCCAGCAAGCCAAATACAGGCTTGCCGGGGACCCCGCAAAGCCGCGCCCCTTCAAAGAAATATTTATCAACCAGTTCTACTCTAAAGCCGCTTTGGAGCGCGCCAATGCAGGCAATTGCCGTGCTTACGCCGCGCGGCGGGTCTTGCGATTCTTCTGCAATACCTTTGGAGAACGCGTGCCGCCGCTGGTGGCGCCGAAGTTCGGCGTATCGGCGCTCTCGCCAGTCTCGATCTCTTCCTTTGTTCCGCGACGATTCATGGTGCGGCCCCTGCTGCCCGGCACGGGCTCGTCCATGCTCCGGTTCGCGCTGAAGTCTCTGCCGCGATCATCACTGAAGCCCTTGGCCATATCCGTGCTCTCCTTATTATTATTTATAGGCTTTAGTTGCCCTGTTTCCGGGTTCCGTTGCCAGCTCGTCTGGGGATTGCCCTGGCTTCGCTAGAACGGGGCACCCTAGGGTGTCGTTTCGGGACACTGCCGGCGAAATTGGCCATCAATCATAAGCTTTTTAGCATCTGTTGATTCAGCGCGAATGGCCACGCGCTTACCGGCGCAACCCGACCCTGGTGACCGGCGATCTGAATTTCAAATAACCCTTTGGCGAGGCCGTGAGTGCGTGCCGGCCCACATTTCCGAGCGAGAGGTGAAGAGAGTCTTTCATGGCTACCCTGAGCAAACCGGAAACTGAACTCGAGCAGTTGATCAACTACCGCGTGGAATCCGGCGTTGCCGTAATCGAGATGAACGCGCCTCCAGCCAATACCTATAGCTACGAGATGAACCGGCAGCTTGACGACGCCATTCTGCGGGCACGAATGGATAACGATGTGTACGTCATGCTGCTGAAAGGCGCCGGCGAAAAGCTCTTCTCCGCCGGGGCCGACATTCGCATGCTGAACAGCGTCGACCCGACCTATAAGTATTATTTCTGCCTGCATGCAAACGAAACGCTGCTGCGGCTGGAACAGACGCCGAAGCTGGTGATCGCCGCGCTCAACGGCCACTGCGTGGGCGGCGGAATGGAAATCGCCATGGCCTGCGATCTCCGCATTGCGCGCAAGGATGCCGGCAAAATCGGCCTGCCGGAAGTGAACCTCGGGGTGCTGCCGGGCACTGGGGGCACACAGCGCCTGTCGCGCCTGGTTGGCAAGGCAAAGGCTATTGAACTGATGGTGATCGGCAACACCTACAGCTTCGAGGAAGGAAAAGATCTGGGCGTAATCACCGACATCTTTCCGCGCGAAAATTTTATGGGTGAGGTGATGGAGTACGCGCAGCAGTTCTGCCCGCCGAACAAAGCAGCCAAGGCCGTGGGCCGCATCAAACGCGCGGTGCAGAGCGGCTGGGAGATTCCGCTGGAGTCGGGCCTGGCGCTGGAGCGTGAAAACCAGCAGCTCCTGTTCCAGAGTGAAGACGCCAAGGAGGGCATTGCGGCTTATATCGATAAGCGCCCGGCGAATTTTAAAGCGCGCTAGACCACCCCAGCAACGGCCCTGCCGTCGCCCGGTTGCGCTCAGAACCTGTGACTTTTTCAGACGGTGCCCCACATCTGCCGCAGTTAGCAGACGTGCCAAAAGCGGGCGAACGTGGGGCACCAAAGCAGAAAGATTCATCAATACCCCACTCAAGCCAACAGAAGGCTTGAATGGGCCACCAAGCCGGCGAAGCGCTGGGCGATCGTGAATACGAAGAGCATGTGCGGGAGGCCTTGCCCGGCCCGGACGACAGGAAGCTGCTGCTCGACATTCTCTCCTCCGAAAAGAAGTGGATCGTACCCAAGGAAGGCGGGCGCGACCCGCTGGCGACCATCAGCGAACCGCGCCGCTCGGCGATCAATCTCTAGGCGGATTGCCGAAGAGACGATCGGCCTTGGCTACCCGCTAATTCGTATGCTGGGGCAAGCCAGTCGAGCGGATGCGTCTTGGTCGTACACCTCGCACAAGCACTGGCGGATCTCGTCGCTGAGCGATGCGACAGAGATGCCTTGAAACGAGGCCGGGTAAGGGGCCAGCCGCTTGAGCGTAGCTTGCAGCATCGACCTGGCGCCGCTCAAGTTGTGGCGTCGGAGGTGGTGGAAGGCCGCCGCAAGTTGAATCAGGGCTTGCAGCAGGGTCTTTTCCGGTTCAGGCGCGTGCAGCCACACGGCTTCCCAATGTTCGTGCGCGGCAAAGAATTCGCCTGCACGGTAGCATCGTAAGCCCTCGGCGAGCGCCCCTTGTGTCCAGTCAAGAATCATCGGCGATATTGCAGATGTCTGACGAAAGCCTTCAGATTCACTTTCTGAATACCCGCATTTGGATCAAGCAATTTGACTCGCTCCCCCGAGCAGTCTTAAGTACACTGCGGGTGTGGACAAAAGCTATAGTACTTCGGTAATGTCGCTTTTGGCGGGCGTTGGCATACACTTAATCAGCCCTCCCCAGGCTACCTCCCAGGTTACCCTCCCCAGGTTACCTTGCCATAATTCGTGATGGTTTCACGATGTTTCAGGCGAGGTACACGTGTCCGCCAACCAGATAGGTCCTTTCGAAATCCTCCGAACTCTCGGGCGCATTGACGAGAAAAGAGTCTTTAAGGCTGCCAGCCCCGGTGACGGGAAGGCGATCGCCATTCGGCCAATCCACGGCGATGGCAAAAGGCTGCGCGCCTTAATCGATGCCGCGCGGCGGGCCATAAAGCTGGAAAGTCCGAATATCGTCCAGGTGCAGGAGGTTTCAGAGTCGGACGGCGAATCGTATGTGGTGACCGAGTACGTCGAAGGCAATGATCTACGCTCACTGTTGAAAAAGAATGCCGAGGTTTCCGTGTGGGACGCCACCGACATTGCCCGGCAGATCTGTAGCGCCATCGATCACGCGCGTTTACGCCAGGTCGCACATCGAAATCTCACGCCCACTAATATCATGACCGAGTGGGATGGCACAATCAAAGTGATGGATTACGAGACTCTGACCGAGCCGAGCGAAAGCTACCGTGCCGGCAGAAATCCCGAGGCCCTCCATTATGTATCGCCTGAGCAGGCAAGAGGAGAAGAGCCGGACTGGCGGTCGAATCTATTCAGCCTGGGAGCAATACTGTACGAACTTTTGACCGGGACAAAAGCATTTTCTGGCGTGGACGAACGGGAGGTACTGGAGAACATTGCCCACAATAATCCAAAGGCCCCGCACCTGGTCAAAGCGACATTGAGCCCCGGTCTGAGCCGCGTAATCATGAAGGCTCTATCGAAGACGCCGGATGGGCGCTACCAATCCGGGACTGAACTCATTCGCGATTTCGAGAATAATCGGAAGCCAGTTGCGGCGGCAGCGCCGGTGATTGAGAAACCTGTAAGTTCGATCCAAGGCTCGAGACCCACGAACTCCATTCAAGACTGGAAACCCGCGAACTCCGTTCAGGACTCAAGACCTGCAACTGCGATCCAAGACTCGGAAGATCCGCTGAGATTCTCGCCTCCCATCGTCAGCACGAACGTAGTCAAGCCTGCCGCGGTGGTTGCGCCTCGAACGGCGGTTTCAATTGGAATCAGGCCGCCCCAAAACTTCCCTCCGCCGAGCGGCGCGAAATCTGCCGTCGAGGTAGAGCCTGCGAGTTCAACAATTACATCCGCACCCACAGTAATGCGGAGTAACTCGTTGGAGCCGATGGTCGCACGGCCGGGTTCCGAAGAGCCTCCAGCGGAAGATTCCCGGAACGCGGCGACGGCCGTAAAACCGCGAATGAAGACGAGACGATCGCCGTTGGCGTTCGCGGCGAGCCATAAGGCAGTCCTACTTTATGCAGCCGGGGGAGCGCTGCTGTTGATTGCCAGCTTCGGCCTCGGCCATGGAATCGGAGATGTCATTCGCGCTTACGTGCGTCCTTCGCAATCAACCGCTCCCGCCACTGAACAGCCGCAGCCAATGACGGCGGCAACAACCGCCGAGGAAGTGACCGCGGTTCCCGACGACACGCGAGCGACTCCTTCAGGGCGGCGGTCCGGCAAAAAGCGCAGCGCGCCCGCCATCATGGCAGCGTCGCCGGCATTAATGGTCGGAGAGCTCATCATCGATTCTTCTCCGCAGGGTGCAACCATCCAATTGGACGGCCAGGGCGCTTTATCTTTTCAAACGCCGTACACCGCAAGCTCACTGAGCGTCGGCCACCATACGGTGGGGCTGAGCAAACCGGGGTACGCGACGGAATCGCGAACGATTGAGATAGCAGCGGGGCAGAAATCCCATCTCATGGTCGCGTTGAGCGAGCTGGGGGCGACAGTGTCCATCGCCAGCGATCCTTCGGGGGCGGCAGTTTTCATTGATGGACAGGATTCGGGAAGGACGACCCCGGTCGCCGTGGTACTCAAGAAGGGAAGTCACACTCTTAATTTGCGGAAAGTGGGATATTTGCAGGCGTCCGCCAAGGTAGAGCTCACAGCCGGGCAGTCGTTTCAGTTCGCGCCGCATCTGTTGCCGGCGGGCAACGAGGATGACATCAAGGCAGTCGGGAAACTCAGCCGCGTGCTGGGCCGTCATTCAAAAAGCAACATGGCGACGCTGCAGTTTCGAACCAACCCGAAAGGAGCGCGGATTATCGTTAACCAGCGCGTGATGGATAAGACCACGCCCGCCGACTTCTCTGTCCCCGAAGGCTCATACGAAATCGGGCTCGCACTGGATGGTTATAGCCGCGTCGAGCGCACGATTAGTGTAGTGGCGGGGTCAACCTTCGTCGTCGACGAGCAATTGCAGAAGTGACGACCGTGGGCCCCGGCTCGCTCAGGATGACATCCTGAAACTTATGCCGCGAACTTCCGGGACACCACGCTAGCTCAGCCTTACCAAACGTCTCCACTTCGCATGCAGCCAGATCAACACTCCAAGGGCGCAAATCTCCAAGGGGCCAGGCGGGAAGAGGTCCAACCGCAAGACGCCCGAAGAGTCGCTGATGGCGGCGTGAGCAGCCGCAATGATTCCCGCAACTACGATCAGCGTGGACATGCGCTCCTGGATTTCGATTGGCAGCCCGCGGCGCTGCTTCAGCGACGGCGATTGCCGCACTGGAGCATAAGCGATGCTATGGACATCAGAGTAGCCTTCGCGCTCCGCAGGCCACAAATCCTTTTCAGCACGCATTCTTCTCGATGCACTTCGCGGATTCGTTTTCTTGAAGAACATGACAGGCACCATCCGGCGACATTCTAGGGCATCGAGAGCCATCGCGCCGAATTACGTCGGTGTCACGCTGAGGCGGACATTTGCGCGCTGAGCTTTAGGGATATTGGCCATCAAACGGTGCGGCATCCGACCTTGACCGGGCGGTGCGGCAATCTACTCCGTCCAATCGAGAATGATCTTGCCGCTGTTTCCCGACGACATGACGGCGAACGCCTCTTCGTACTGCTCTACGGGAAAGTGGTGAGTAATGATGGGAGACAGATTGAGCCCGCTTTGCAACATGGCGGCCATCTTATACCAGGTTTCAAACATTTCCCGCCCGTAGATTCCCTTGATGAGCAATCCCTTGAAGATGACGTGATTCCAGTCAATGATCGTATTCGAGGGTGGTATGCCCAAAAGCGCGACCCGGCTGCCGTGATTCATGTGTTCGAGCATGTTGCCAAATGCGCTCGGCGCTCCCGACATTTCCAACCCCACATCGAAGCCCTCTGTCATATGCAGATCGCGCATCACATCGCGGAGATTCTCATGCGAGATGTTGATGGCCCGGGTGGCTCCCATTTTTCTCGCCAGATCGAGGCGGTAGTCGTTGATGTCGGTAACCACGACATTGCGCGCACCGACGTGTTGCGCAACCGCAGCGGCCATAACGCCGATTGGGCCGGCTCCCGTGATCAGCACGTCCTCGCCGACCAGGTCGAACGATAACGCCGTGTGCGTGGCGTTGCCGAAAGGGTCGAAGATCGCCGCAAGGTCGTCGGGAATGCCGCCCGGAATCTTGAAGGCGTTGAACGCAGGGATGGCCAGGTATTCCGCAAAAGCGCCTTCGCGGTTAACCCCCACGCCAACCGTGTTGCGGCAGAGGTGACGACGGCCGGCGCGGCAATTGCGGCACGAGCCGCAGGTGATGTGGCCCTCCCCAGACACCCGGTCGCCAACCTGGAACCCCCGCACCTCCTGCCCTAATCCGACAATCTCGCCGACGTACTCATGTCCCACGTGCATGGGCACGGGAATGGTCTTCTGCGCCCACTCGTCCCATTTCCAGATGTGAATGTCTGTGCCGCAGATGGCGGTCTTCTTGATCCTGATTAAAACGTCGTTATGCCCCACATCCGGTTTCTTTACGCGAGTGAGCGTCAGCCCCGGGCTTCGCTCAAGTTTTACAAGTGCTTTCATTTCATTCGCCTCGAATCAGGTTCCGGTTCAGCAAGCTTGTCCGTCCCATCGTAGTGCGTCGAATGGATTGGCTATTATTTGAAGGCAACTTCTTGCCTTCTTTCGGATGTCATCCTGAGCGAAGCGAAGGATCCATGCATTTCTCTGCTTCGAAATACATAGATTCTTCGCCTCCGCTGCGCTCCGGCTCAGAATGACATCTCCATTAAGTTACGCGACCTGTGACGCCTTCCATTAGAAATCGTAACCAAGATAGATTGCGGCCATGCGATCGCGCCACTCTGATTTATACACCCCCGGCAGCCCCTCGAACGCGATTCGAAACGGCGGTTTGTTGCGGCTTCCGCGCATGTGTTTTCAAAAACTTAGCCGGGCGGTCTTTGAAACTGCCCCACTCAAGCAAAAGAGGCTTGAGTGGGCCACCCGACCGTGGTTAGATTCATGAAGGATTTGCTCAGGGGGTAACAGATGAAAGTAGGGCTCGCCGGGTTCGGCAATGTCGGCAAGGAATTGACTCGACGCCTAAACGCCGGGGCGTTGCGCGAAGTGGAACTGGTTGCCGTCTGCGCACGGGACCTCGAGAAGGCGAAGGCCGAGGCTCAAACCTTCACGCCGCCGCCGCGGGTTGTAGACCTCAAGGATTTGCCCGCGCTTTGCGATGTGGTTATCGAATGTGCGACGGCGGACAGCTTCCCGCAGATTGCTCGCGCGGTGCTCGGCGCAGGCAAGTTCCTTATATGCATTAGTGCCGCCGGCGTGCCGAACTGTCCGGAGCTATTGGAGCTGGCGAGGGTTCATGGCGGACGAGTGCGTATAGCTTCCGGCACCATGCCGGGTCTCGACATCATTCGCTGTGCCGCGGAAGGAACTATCCGTTCGGTGCGTCTGGAGACGCGCGTCAAACCCGAATCGATGGCGCGCGAGCGCTACGTTCTCGATCGCGGCTTTGATTTTGCGAACCATCCGCCGAGTAAGCCGGTAAAAGTTTTTGCAGGGACGGCTGGCGAGGCGGCGGCATCTTTTCCGCGTCACTTCAATGTGGCGGTTTCGCTAAGCCTGGCCGGTATCGGGTTCGAGCGGACGAGCGTCGAAGTCTGGGTGGACCCCGGGGTGCCGGGCGCAATCCATCACGTTGAACTGGATGGAGAGGAAGTCAGCCTGTCGATGACGAGCCGCAATCGGCCGTCGGCGAACCCACGAACCTCGCGCATCGTCGCGCTCAGCATCATCGCGGCATTGCGCTCCTTGAACGCTCCGCTGACGGTCGGCTCCTAGCGGGCTGCTTTTTCAGCAGCCTCCCAGGCCTCCGGATTCACTACTCTGCCCCACCACGCGCAACTCGTGAGCTCTTCTGAGAGGTGGTGCGCCCAAGCGGATGTGCAGCACTGCTATCGCCAACGGCGCCCTCGGCGGCGCGTGCCGGGGACCCCGTATCTCCAATGTTGATCGGGGCTTGCCACCGCCGGCAATATTCAGCTTCTGCTTGGGCCAACTCAGGCCGGAAAAACTGCTTCTTATAGATACGGCCCGAACCCGGAGTAGTAGCCAGTGGAACTGAATGGTCGTTGGGCCGGTATTGTTCCAGCAATACTAACCCTGCGAGGCGTCCCATGGCTCGGCGGAAACCTTCGATGTTGCTGGTGGCAGCAGTTGCCGGCGTCGTGCTTTTCTTCAGTGCATGCGGTAAGGGTGGAAGCAGCAGCAGTAGCACCACCACCACACCTACTCCGGAAACTCTAACGAGCCCTGTCCCTACGGTCACGCTGACCGCGTCATCGCAATCCATCGTGGCCGGCCAATCGGCGACTCTCACATGGACCTCGACCGATGCGACCTCGGTGACGATAGAGCCCACAGTTGGACCCCAGGGCCCTAATAGCACACAACCATTTTCGGTTAACCCCACCACGACCACTACCTATACGGCAACCGCAACCGGCAGCGGAGGAATCTCACCGTCCGTTTCGGTCACCGTGACGGTGACACCAGTGCAGCAGCCTCCGCCTCCGCCCGCGGTGGCAGTTTACACACACAAGTACGACAACACTCGCCAGGGCGCGAACGTATCGGAAACGATTCTCACGCCAACCAACGTCACGTCCACGACCTTTGGAAAGCTGTTCACTCTGAATGTGGATGGCTACATCTTCGGACAGCCGCTTTACGTGCCTAACCTGACCATTAAGGGCGCGGTGCACAATGTGGTCTACGTCGCCACGGAACATGACAGCGTGTACGCCTTTGACGCGGATAGCAGCAACAATACCGCGCCTCTGTGGAAGGTAAGCTTCCTGGTCAACGGTGCGACCACGGTGCCCACGGGCGATGTAGGCAGCACGATCTTCCCCGAAATTGGCATTACCTCCACTCCGGTGATCGACCCGGTGTCGGCGACTATATATGTGGTCGCGGAGACGAAAGAGAACGGCAATTATTTCCATCGGCTGCACGCGCTGGATCTGACTACGGGCGCCGAGAAATTCGGCGGTCCGGTTCCTATCCAGGCGTCCGTAGCAGGCACCGGAACGGACTCAGTCAACGGAACGATATCATTCGTGCCCCAGACTCATCTGCAGCGGCCGGCCCTGACGCTTTATAACGGGATGGTGCTTATCGGCTTCGGCTCGCAGGGAGACAACAATACCTGGCATGGCTGGATGCTGGCCTACAATGCCGCGACCCTACAACAGGCGTGGCAGTTCAATGTAACTCCCAACGGCACGGCCGGGGCCATCTGGATGGCTGGCGGCGGCTTCGCAGTCGACGCGCAAGGCGGCATCTACTTCATGTCGGCTAACGGCACGTTCGGCACTAATCAAGACTACGGCGACAGCTTCGTCCGCATGACCAGTGCCGGGGTGGTGGCTGACTACTTCACGCCGGACACCCAATCGACGATGGCCGCCGACGACCTGGATCTGGGCGCCGGCGGGGCGCTGATTCTGCCCGACCAGCCCGGGGCGCATCCGCACCTCATCGTAGGCGCCGGGAAAGACACGAACATCTACCTGGTCGACCGCGACAATATGGGCAAATTCAACTCGCAAAGCAATAACCAGATTGTGCAGGAGTTGCAATCGGCGTTTACGGGAGAGTCGCGCTCCCAGCCGGCATACTGGAACGGCTTTGTTTACTTCTCGGCCTTTGGCGATCCAATAAAGGCTTACACGATCAGCAACGGGCAGCTATCAACGACTCCGGTGTCGAAGACCTCGGTGACATTTGCGCTTAATTGCGATGACTTTCCGTCCTCAGGGTGTTCATTGTCTTCGCCAAATCCTATCGTCAGCTCAAACGGAACCACGACTGGAATACTGTGGCTAGTGGGCCTGGTGGGGTCGCAGGGAACGGGAACCCTGTACGCCTTCGATGCCACGGACCTCACGCGCAAATTGTACGACTCAACACAGGCGGGCAGTCGCGATGCGGTAGGCAAGGCTTCGAAATTCACTCCAGTCACGGTGGTCAACGGCAAGGTCTACGTGGCGGCGCAGAATCAACTGCTGATCTATGGACTCCTGCCGAATTAAGGACGGATTTGCGAAGGTGTATTAGGAAAAGCCGGGCTATTTGCCCGGCTTTGATATTTTCGGATGCATCAACTCCGAACCGCTCTAGAGCCCGCTGCCTTTCTCGCCACCCCGGCCTTCACCATCCCATGCAGCTTCGGCGGCTTCCGATACGCCAACTCCGAACGCTACCCGACGTCCGTCAACGGCAGCTTCCATTTATGAATTCTTTACGAAGGTTTTATTCGGAGTTTAGTTTCGTTTCAGTCTAATCGAATGTGAGGTTGAGTGGCGCCGGCAAGTTGAACGCGCCCCCATCCGGGAGGCTGAAATGACGGCGATGGCAATCTTCATGGGTTTGTGCATGCTGGGTATGCTGGTTCTCTTGCGCTTCCTTTTCGCGTGGTTCAAAGAATCCACCGTGAAGGGCAGTTACTTGGTGAAGATTGGAGAACAGCAGAAGTATCCGTCCGAGTTGTATTCGACTGCTGCCTCAGCCACCGGCAGGGCCTCAACGCGTTTGGCGTAAGTGGGGAGCCGCTTTGAGCGGCGGCAAGAGCGCCGGCGCAGCAAGAAAAGGTTGATCGAGTATGTCAGTCCAGGAAGTATCAGCGGAACAGTTCGCCAGGTTGTTTCATCATTATCACGAGGCGCTCGCGCCTGATTTCGGCTGTGCGAACGGATCTCATCCGAATTCATGGAATGAAGTTCCCGCCGGCGAGCGGCGTCGAATGGTTACTGCGGCGCGGTTGGCGCTGCTGGAATTGGTATCCAGCACGGACACGGATGAAGAGAACAGCCGGAGACGCTATTTTGCCAAGCCGGGAGAAGCGGAGTGGGGCTGCTGATATCGAAGGCGCTAAGGTGGAGGGCTCATGGGCAGTGCTGACAGGGTGAAGCGATTCGTGTTGCGAGTGCGTGATAAGGTGCGCGCGGGCACGCGTGCTGTTCGCGCGAGCGACGTCGAAACGATCGCCGCGGGAGACTTTAGAATCGATCTCGAGAATCGCACTGCCACTCTGCGCGGCCGACCGCTGCAATTGACCGGAGAAGAGTTCGATCTGCTGATGTTCCTTATCGACCACCCAAGGAAGCTGATCACTCAACAGACGAGGCTGGCGACGAACTGGGCCGGGCACGGATTGCGGCAGACCGAGTTTCTGCGCGTTCTGTTGTCGCTTCGCAAGAAACTGGACTCCGAGAGTTCCAGTCAGCACTACATCCGCACCGAACCATGGGTGCTCTATCGATTCGATCCGGGCGCTTCGCAAGCAACGTAGTTGCGGACGGCCTATACCAGTAAGCAGCCAGCCACAAATCCCAGCCATACATCGCGAATCCGGAACGGAGATCGCGTGAGTTGGTGTTAGCAGACCTTAGGGTGCGGATTTGGAGTGCCCGCTTGGTAGATTAGGAGCAGCGCCCGGAGGCATGCTCATCCCGCCGTGCGGACTTGCGCCGCTCGCAGGCGGCATTGCCGCGCCGCCATGCGGACTGGCTCCGCCCATCGAACCGGCGCCCATCGAGCCCGCGGCTATACAGGTGACGCGGCCGCTCTGAGCAATGCGCAGCTCGGAAGGACACGGCGTGGCCACGAGTTCGGCTGCGGGCCCGGACTGAGCTTTCTCGGGCTGCTCCTGCTGCACGGAAAATAGCTTCCCATCGGAATTGCCGGCCAGAGCGACGATCAATCCCGGCAACTCATACGCCACATAAAACGCCTGTTTCTTCTTCGCCGCGCCCATGGCGCAAGTGCTGGCGGCGGCCATCTGGTCCTGCGCTTGCGATTTGAGACGGCCGCAATCGGTGGCTCCGTTTCCGGCGAGTTCCTGCAACTTGCGCTGTAATGCGTCACCGGAGGCCGCGGACGAAACGGCTGGAGTTGGGGATTTATCGCAGCCCGCCAACAACAGGACAACAATCACGAACCCGATAAGAGCTTTCTGCATAGCAATCTAATTGTAAATGAATGCCGCCGGCGGGCGGCGCTTCCAGAGCAGATCATGCTGAGCGACTATGCGGACCCTGCCGCGTGGCCGCGCGCGGCCAGCACTGCGGGTTCGACGGGAACAACCACGGAGAACACTGTTCCTCTCCGAATCCCCGCGGTGTTGGAGCGGACGCGGATGCTGCCGCCATGGTTGTTGATGATCTGCTTGCTTACCCAAAGGCCGAGGCCGGTGCCGACCGCACCCTTAGTCGTGAAGAACGGCTCGAATAAGCGGGGAAGAGCATCCGCGGAGATGCCTTTGCCATCGTCGGCGACGGTCACTCGAACGTGGGGACGGCCATTGCTTGAAAACGCGCTTCTGGAAATCCGCAGCTTGATCGTGCCATTGTCGTCGATTGCGTCCAAGCTGTTTGCCATCAGATTGGAAAAGACCTGCCGCAACTCGCCGCCTACTCCGGTGATTTTTATTTCCTCATGCCATTGCTTGTCGACGGTGGCCCGCTTCGCCTTGACCTTGTTCTTCAGCAGGTCGATGGTGGAATCGAGCACCGCGTTCACCGATAGCACCGCCGGGGCGTTGGATTCGCGATAAAATCCCAGCGACTGCCGCGTAATGTGGGCGATGCGCTGCAACTCTTCCTCGGCGATATCCAAGTACTGACGCGCCGCCTCAGCCTCGGCGCCCTTGGCAATGAACAGAGCGTTCATAACCGCCTCGAGCGGGTTGTTGATTTCATGCGCGATGGTCGCCGCCATGCGGCCAACCGAGGCCAGCTTTTCGCTGCGGATGAGTGCCTGCTCCGCCTGCTTCTTGGCGGTGATGTCCGTAACCGTGATCACCGCCATCACGACCTCGCCGCTGGCGTCACGGACCGGCATACAATTCACGCTGGTGAGCACCTCCCGGCCGGTGTCCACGCGGCGTATGCGCAACTCGCGCTGCACAACCGTCTCGCCTCGCAAGGCCAGCGATACGGGCCACTCTTCCATCCGAAGCAACCTGCCGTTCAGGTCACGCCGTTCCAGCAGCGAAGCTACCTTCTCGGCGGCATTTGGCGATGAGTCGGGCTCGAAGCCGTAGATGCGGAAAAAGGCGGGGTTGGCGACTGGGCGCTTGCGGTCGGGGGTGACGACGAACATGCCTTCGCTCATGCTGTCGATGGTGGCGCGGAGCTGCGCCAGAGCTTTTTCCGCCAGTTCCTTGGCTGCGACCAGCTCCTGTTCAGCGCGCTTGCGCTCCGTAATGTCCATCACGATGCCGGTGTAGCTGCTCGGATAGCCGCCGGAGTCGTAGAGCGGCCGGCCTCGCACCATCAACCAGCGCACGACGCCACCGGCTTCCGGCACGCGGTATTCCACATTGATCTCGGTTGCCTTGCCGGCAGCCGTGTCCATCACTCGCCGGGTCATGGCGCGATCGTCAGGGTGGATCGCCAAAAGCCAGTTCTCGTAAGAAGGTTCAAGGCTATGAGGCTCAAGACCAAACAATCTCCAGACTTCGTAAGACCATTTGATCGTGTTGCTCCGTAAATCCCATTCCCAGGTGCCGGATTTGGCGGCATCCAGTGCGAGCCGCAGGCGTGCCTCGTTGGAGCGCAAGGCTTCTTCCGCCCTGCTCCGGTAAAAAGCCTCGACGATGGCAGGACTCAAAGCTTCCAGCGACTGAAGTTCCTGCGCACGGTAGCCGTCCTCACGATTGGCCATGGCAATGATGCCAATAACTTTGCCGGCATGGGTCAGCGGCACGCCCAGGAACGCGGTCAAATGTGGATGGCCTTCTGGTGTGCCGATACTGCTGGGGTGCATCGCCGGATCGTTGCTGAAAAATCCCTTGCCGTCGAGCAGCACCCGGCCGTAGAGCCCCTGGGCTTTAAAGTCGCTTGGCGGTTTGCGATGCCCCGCCTTGTCGGGCATCGCGCAAAGCTCCCAACCGGGATCGCTGATGGCGATATCGTGCAGCAACCCGTTTGGGCCGATCTCTGCGATGAATCCGAACTTGCTGCCGGTGATCTTCTGCGCGACATTCAGGCAGGTCATCCCAAGCTCTTCGTCGGTGTCACATTTCAGCGCCTGGTCGAGGATCGTGTTGATTCCCCCCAATACCGCATTGCGCTGGTCGAGCTCCGCGTTGAAGCGCCGTAATTCCACGGCTTGGCGGCGATCGGCCTCCGCGCGCGCGCGCTCCGCCACATGCTGTTGGAGAAGGCCGGATGCCTTGACCAACGATGCGGCGACCTCATTCGTCTCCTTCATCTCGAGGTTGCCGACGGTGATCGGTTCGCCGCGTCCCAGCGCCAAGGCCGGAGCGATCAGTCCCCCGATGGACCATGTAATGCTCCGTGCCAGCAGCAGCGCCAGAGATAGGCCAATGATCGATAACAGAGCCGTCGCAGCAATCACCCACTGTAACCATTTCCAGAGCTCGGCCATCATGATTGCCTTGGGAACGCCAATCCCCACGGTCCAGCCCGATACCGCAGACCGGGTGAACGCGTCGATCATCCTAACGCCCCGGATGTTGATGATCTCAGCCGTCCCCTCAGTGGCCTTCGTCAGACGTTGCGAAAGCTCAGGCGACACATGCTTTCCGACAAACTCCTCCGGGTTGGGCGCGCGCGCAACAATCACCTGATTGTTGTCGAAAATCACCCCGACCCATTCCGCGGGAAGGTGTTGCTGGGAAAAAACTGCCCCGAGGCGATCGGCCGGAACAGTCATAAACAGGCCGTAAGCCACTCGACCGTCTCGGAACACTGGCATATTCACGCCAATGAGAGGCCGGCCTGTCACCGCTCCCCTGAACAGGTTGGCGAAGCTCGGCTTGCCGGTCTCGTACACCCGCCGCGCATTGGGATCATCGCGTTTGGGAAGTGGTGTACCGAATGGCAGAAAGGAATTGACGAGTTGCTGGCCCGAGGAGTCCGCCAGAATGATGTCGGCCCCGGGATACTGCTGAATGACCGCCTGGGTTTGACCGTAAAAGGCAGCCAGGTTCCCGGAGGCGAGCGAAGGCGAGGTGGCAAGCACGCGCAGGCTGGCTTGCATACTCGCCAACTCCCGGTCAACCACCAGGGCGAGAGCCCGTGCCGTGTCCTGCATGTGGCGCTCCACCAGCGCCCGTTTGCCCTGATAGGAGTAGTAGACGAGGAAGCCGGCGGCTAGCCACACCGGCAGCACACAGGCTAAAACCAGGCAGGCAAGCCGGAAGCGGATAGTCAGACGACCGCCATTGCCTGGATCGGCGTTGTGCCCGGTATCGGAGGGTCGATTGGCGGAGCCACTTGCCTCATGCACGTCGCTGGCCTGCTCGCTTTGGAGAACTTCGATACCTGCCACGCAAGCTCTTTTGTGGGATGACGGCAGCCGAGTGCTTGCCGCGCCCCTTTAAGAAAGTGCGGTGAGTGTAAGGCCAAAACACGAGGGCAAGCTGTGACGGCAGTCACAATCCGGCCTCTGAAAGCGTGTACAAAATTAACCCCAATAGATTGAACTAAAGAGAGTTTTGCCGCGCCGACGCCTTTACGCGAACTGGCCATCATGGGCATGAGGAACGATGGCCTTGGCGGGCTTCGACGACGTCGCTGAGATCCCGAGTGCCTTCCCGGACCTCGATGCCTTGCTCGCTCTGGTCCAGACTCCTGACCAGATGCGTCGTGCCGACCGCTTCCGGCTACGCACTACGCGCCCTAATGCACGATGTTGAAGTGCCCACAGCTTCCACAATTTGTGTCCCGTTTTGGAGTGGGCGGCGAGTGCGATCTATTTCGGAAAATAACCACTGTGACGAAACCGATAAGTGTCTTGCTGCTGCCTTATTAACCATGCTGTGATAAAGGCGCAGGGCAGGTTTTTGAAGCTGGAGGCCTCGATGTCTGAACGAGAGGGTGCGATGCTGTCAGCGCTGCAAGCGTTCGCGATCGACCGCAGTTCGCTGGCGCCGGAAATTTGGCATTCCATTGCCGACGAAGCGATTGCTGGCAGCGCGCCGGCGCAATACATCGTGGCGATCGCACTTGAAGACCTGGGCAACATGACGCAGGCACGAGAATGGTTCGAGCTATCCGCGGCGCAAGGGCACCCGCCGGCGCTCGCCAAGCTGGCAAAGTTATAGTGCGGCCTTGTCGCACGGCGGTGGACCGGCCACTATTCCTGGCGATGATTCGGAGTCTCCACAAAAATCTTCAGATATAGACCGCATTACGCCGCGGGAGACGGCAAATACAAGGCGTTTCCCTGAGCGCGGCCAAGGAACACACATGAGAGTTAGTAGCGTAGCAATAGACCGGCAGTATTAGTCCAATTTCCAATTGGTGATGAGAGAACTACCGCTTCTTGCTCCAGCCTATCCTACTTGCACCGCCGACAACGGCTGTCGCGACGATCTGCTATTGCCGCAAGCAGGCTGCCGCTGCTCGCAAAGGCCTCACCATTGCCCGTTTCGGCTGATCTCAGGGTGTATTTGGTATGCAATGAAAGTGCATTAGGGCAGTTCGTTTGCATGCGCTTGCTTGCGCCCCGAGGATGCCCTCGAGACACCGGCCCATTTCGCACTCGTGACATTGCATCGCCCCGCCAATGTTGACGATCCTGACATGCTGCGTCGCATTATGAGCGTGCTGGCTTGGGCGAGCGAACAGCTTGCAATTGTTTTTCCCGTTCATCCCCGCACCCGCAAGCGGCTCCATGATCTTGCTTTCAGTCCGCCGGCGGGGCTTCGGCTTACGGACCCATTGTCCTATCTGGAGTTTCTTGCTCTGCAACAGCGTGCAGCGGTGGTGCTCACAGATTCGGGGGGCATCCAGGAAGAGAGCACATTTCTGGGCGTACCGTGCTTAACTCTGCGGGACAATACGGAAAGGCCAGTTACCGTTACGATAGGAACCAACACGGTTGTGGGCCGTGATCCGGCGGCGCTGCGCAGAGAGCTGCAAAAGGTCCTGAATGGCGAGCCAAAGCGGGGACATATCCCGCCTTTGTGGGATGGAAAGGCGGGCACTCGCATCGCCAACGCATTAACGTCTTATGGAACGTGAGTCGCAAAGAGGAAGCAACTGGCCGCCCACGTTTTGAACTAGCTTACAAAGTTCTGGCTTTGTGCAACCACTTTGCACAATCGAATTGCTGACCCTCGCGGCGCGCCAGCTTGGCAAGCACTGTAGCTTTGCTCCATCCCACCTTCCCTACCTGCCCTACCTCCTTTAGTTCCCTCCATACTGTCTTTGGCTGCTGTTCGCCGATGGCCATCAGGTAGTACTCCTTCCTTCTCGATTCCGGGAAACGATAGATCCCTATCGGGACTGCCCCGACGGGAGACGTGCAGGTGTGCGCAAATTTCCATGGTCGGGGCAGTTTCGATAGGGCCGTTTGAACTGAGCCGCTAGCGTTTGCGGCGGACGC
>Ga0187872_10000703_pt1 | contig 36922 bp, 37 predicted proteins | sample June2016WEW_16_4_FD_132973 | JGI IMG/M metagenome (GOLD analysis project Ga0187872, IMG submission 132973) | Peatland microbial communities from SPRUCE experiment site at the Marcell Experimental Forest, Minnesota, USA - June2016WEW_16_40 | ecosystem: Environmental > Terrestrial > Soil >...
AGCGAGAAATCGATCGGTCCGGCCGCGCGGTTGATCTTGCTCTTCTGCACGGAGGCGAGCTGGTCTTCGAGGACGGCCTGGCTGTCGTACAGCAACCGGCCGATCAGCGTCGACTTGCCGTCGTCCACGCTGCCCGCCGTCGTGAACCGCAGCAGGCTCGTTTGCGATTTGAATAGCGGGGTCGAAGCGGTGGTTTTAGGGGAAGGCTCAGCAGGAGCTGTCGCCATCAGAAGTATCCCTCGCGTTTCTTGAGCTCCATCGAGCCTTCTTCGTCATGGTCGATGACGCGGTTTTCGCGCTCGGACCGCCGGAAGGAGAACATCTCTTCGATGATCTGCGGCACCGTGTCCGCGTCGGAACGGATCGCGCCCGTGCACGGAACGCATCCGAGCGACCGCATGCGGCATTTGACCATCTGCGGCTTCTCGCCCGGAAGCAAATGGACGCCGTTCTGGAGCAGCAGAATCGAGTTGCCGCGGACTACGGCTTCGTGCTCCTTCGCGAAATAGAGCGGCACGATGGGAATTTTCTCCGCGTGGATGTAGAGCCAGACGTCGAGCTCGGTCCAGTTCGAAAGCGGAAAGACGCGAATACTTTCGCCTTTGTGATGCCGCCCGTTGTAGAGGTTCCAAAGCTCGGGGCGCTGGTTCTTCGGGTCCCACTGGCCGAGCGAGTCGCGAAACGAATAGACGCGCTCCTTGGCGCGGGACTTCTCTTCGTCGCGGCGCGCGCCGCCAAAGGCCGCATCAAAACCGCCCTCGGAAAGCGCGTCGAGCAGGGAGCGCGTCTTCAGCAAACCGCAGCACTTTTGCGTGCCGAGCGTGTATGGGTTCGCGCCTTCGTCGAGGGCCTTCTGGTTCTTGTGCACGATCAGTTCGGCGCCGACATGCTTCGCGTACCAGTCGCGGAATTCGATCATCTCCGGGAACTTGTAACTCGTGTCCACGTGAAGTAGAGGAAACGGAATCTTCCCCGGGTAAAAGGCTTTCTGCGCCAGGCGCAGCATCACCGAAGAGTCTTTGCCGATCGAATAGAGCATCACCGGGCGGGCGAATTCAGCCGCAGCTTCGCGCAGGATGAAAATGCTCTCGCCTTCGAGCACTTTCAGGTGGTCGGACCGGTCGCCAAGCTCCGACGACCGGGGTGCACCGTTCAGGTCGAGTTTGATTTCTTGCGAGGCCATAAGAAAACCCGCCTCTCGACTTCCTCCCGAGGGCGGGTTGGATTCAAGTCCAGTCTTATTAGGAACTTAGCTCATGAACCCGGCGCCCCCGGCAACGCACACATGTGAGTGCTACAACAGAGACAAGATGCGTTGTGGAGCGCGGGCTTCATAGGTATACCTTACCAATCTAGTCTAGATTAGCGCGGTCTGTCAATGAGAATGCAGGTCCATTCTCGCGCGCGGGACATGGGCTTGCGGGCGCCAGGTCCCATCAGATGCGCTTAATAAAGCTTTGACATCACGATCCGGAACGTATTAAATCATCGCAAAATGCGAAATGCTTCCAACCGACGGGCCATGGGCGTGCTTCTGGTCCTCCTCCTTGCCGCGGCGACCATTTCCCCGGCTGAACCAGCGCCGCAAGCGGCGAAGGCAAGCCTCACCGTTTCCGCAGCGATCAGCCTGAAGGACGCGCTCGATGAGGCAAAGCAGCTCTACATCGCGGCAAATCCCAGCGTCTCCATAGCCATGAACTACGGCGCGTCTGGAACGCTGCAATTGCAGATCGAGCAGGGTGCGCCCGTGGACGTTTTTCTCTCGGCCGCGCCGAAGCAGATGGACGCGCTCGAATCCAAGGGGCTTGTGCTCGAAGGCACGCGGAAGGATCTGCTGCGGAACGAGGTTGTCCTGATCGTCCCGAAGGATTCGACGCTGGGTATCACGGGCTTTCGCGATCTGCTCAAGCCGGAGGTGAAGAAGGTCGCGCTCGGGGAACCTGTTGCGGTCCCCGCGGGGAAATACGCCCAGGATGTCCTGACTTCCCTCGGAATCTACACCCAAGTCAGCGCGAAAGCGATCCTGGCGAAGGACGTGCGCCAAGTGCTCACGTACGTGGAAACGGGAGACGTGGACGCGGGCATCGTGTATAAGACCGACGCCCTTTCGTCCGCCAAAGTGAAAGTGGTGGTTCAGGCACCTGCCGATTCGCACTCGCCGGTGATCTATCCGGTCGCGGTGATTAAAACGGCGAAGAACGCGGCGGTTGCGAAGGCTTTCGAAGGCTTCCTCTCCGGCCCGCAAGCGCGCGCCATCTTCCAGAAATACGGATTCGGCCTCGCGACACCCTGAAAGCGGACGAGTCCATCAGGCAACGAGTCGGTCCACCGCCGGAGCGATCAGGCGAATTTCCTTCATCATTTGCGCGAACTGATCGGGGTACAACGACTGCACGCCGTCGGATAGCGCGCGCTCGGGGTCTGGGTGTACCTCGATCAGCAAACCATCCGCGCCCGCGGCGACCGCCGCACGCGCCATCGGAACGACCTTGTCGCGCTTCCCCGTGCCGTGCGACGGGTCCGCAACTACGGGCAGGTGCGAAAGGCCTTTGAGCACGGGGATGGCCGCGATGTCGAGCGTGTTGCGCAGAGCCGTCTCAAACGTGCGAATTCCGCGCTCGCAGAGGATGACTTTGTAATTGCCACCGGACATGATGTACTCGGCGCTCAGCAGCAGCTCTTCGAGGGTTCCGGACATGCCGCGCTTCAGCAGCACCGGCTTATCGACTTCGCCGAGCCCGCGCAGCAGGTGATAGTTCTGCATGTTGCGCGCGCCCACCTGGAGCACATCCACGTAGGGCAGCATGATTTCGATCTGCGACGGGTCCATCACCTCGCTCACCACGAGCAGATTGTTCTTGTCCGCGGCTTCGCGCATCAGCTCCAGTCCTTTTTCACCGAGGCCCTGAAAGCTGTACGGCGAAGAGCGGGGTTTGAACGCGCCGCCGCGCAAGAGCTTCGCTCCCGACTGCGCGACTTTGGCTGCGATTTCCGCGATCTGCTCGGCCGATTCGACCGCGCACGGTCCCGCAGCGACGACCACTTCCCTGCCGCCAATCGTGACGCCTCGCCCCAAATCGATCACAGTGCCCTCGGGGCGGACGCTCCGCGCGGCCAGCTTGTAGGGATGCGAAATCCGGACGATTTCTTCCACGCCCGGCGCGGAGCTGAGCGCCAGGAGTTCTTCGCGGCGCGTGCTGCTATTGCCCACCACTCCGATCACGGTTCGCTCCTTGCCGCGAATCAGGTGCGCTTCGTAGCCGCACTCCTTGATGCGTTCCACGATGTGGTCGATATCCTTGTCGGTTGCTTCGCCCAGCATGTTGAAAATCATGTTCGAGTCCTCGCCATTTACTAGAAGTGATTGCTAAGATTTCGCGCTGTCTGACCGCGGCGCAGAAACATATGACCCGAGAATCCGCAGATCGACGACCAGGCCTCCCAATTCGTGCAGCGCCGCGGCCACTTCCGGATCGCGCCTCGACGCCTGCAAGTCCAAATAAAACCGGTACTGCCAAGGCCGGCCGTGCACCGGTCGGCTTTCGATCTTCATCAGATTCAGATTCCGCCGCGCGAACGGCTCGAGCGCGCGGTACAACGCGCCGGGCCGGTGATCGAGCTGAAAAACGAGCGAGAGCTTGTCCGCACCTTCGACGGAAACGGCCGACTCCGAGAGAAGCAGGAAGCGCGTGTAGTTCTCGCGATTGTCCTCGAGGTGCTCGCGCAGAATCGCGCCGCCATAAATCCCCGCAGCGCGTCGGCCTGCGATGGCGGCTCTTGTGCGGTCCCCCGAGCGCACCACGTCGCGGACGCTGCCGGCCGTGTCCTCGGTCGCGATCCGCTTCAAGCGCGGGTGCGCGCTGAAGAACTGCTCGCACTGCGCGAGCGCTACCGGATGCGATTCGACGACGCCGATCTCTTCGAATTTGGCTCCCGGTGCCGCAATCAGGTTGTGCACGATCGGAATGATCACCTCCGCCAGAATGTTCAGCTTGCTATCCACCAGCAGGTCGAACGACCGGTGGACCGGCCCCGCCAGGCTGTTCTCGATCGGCGCGAGAATGTAATCTGCCGCACCGTCGGCGATCGCGCTGAACGCGGCTTCGAACGTCGGGCGCGGCACGAGCGATATCTCTTCGCCGAGGAGTTTCACCGCCGCCTCTTCGCTAAAGGCGCCGCGTTCTCCTTGAAATGCCACCCGCGCGTTTTTCTCCACGTTCATCGTCGCTTCGTTTTCCCACGGCCTTCTTTCGCGGGCGGCGGGGTGCTGTAGCCAAATCGTGTTTGCGTGCGGATCGATTCATCGAGAATCAGCTGGTACAGTTTGCCGACGGTCTCGCCATCGAGCGGCCCGGGATTCGACTGTTTCATGCGGGTCAGGATCTCTTGCTCGCGCTCGGGGGCGCGGAGCGGCACGCCTTCCTCGCTCTTCATTCGCCCGACTTCGAGCGACAGCTCCGCGCGCAGGTTCAGCAAGTGCAACATGGCCGTGTCGATCGCATCGATTTTGCGCCGCCAATCGTCGATTTTCATGACTCGCTTTGCCTCCCGGCGTTCAAATGTGGAACCCGTACAACAAAAAAGGCCGCGTCCCCGTTTGGAGGTCGCGGCCCGGTTCTCGAAACTTTGTGCGGCTTTCTAACTGATGGTGCTGCCCGCGCGCGTTTCGCCGGCCCGCTCCCCCGTAAAGGAGAAGCGGTAGGTAAAGGCGAAATGGCTAAAATACGCTTGCATCGCGCGCTCTCAAACGTCCTTTCGATTCTCCAGACTCACGGAACCGAAAAGGCAGTCTACAGAACGCCCCGGGATGCGTCAAGGCCTTCCTGACCGAGGGGCGTTCATGACTCGAATTTATGCCGGCCGCAACAATTGCAAATTTGACTTATCCGTGAGAATCAAGCCTAATATCACTTTAGCATCGACCGCTTTGCTGGAGATGAAACAGCGAGCGCGGCTTGAAAGAAATGAAAGCGATTGTCGATTCCGAAATGAGACGTTACTCTATGACGCTGCCGACTAACTTCGCCGTATATGTAGTTATCTGGTGGGGGCCGCCCTCCTAGGTCACGCTTGGGAGAATGCGCCCCGCACCTGACGACAGGTAGCGGGGCTTTTTTATTGGGTTCGAAAGAGGCCAAGATTTCATGCACAGCGAAGACATAAAAAAAGGAATCTCACGAGCGCCCGCCCGGGCGATGTTGAAAGCTACCGGGCTGACGGACGCCGACCTGGCGAAGCCGCTCGTGGCCGTCGCCAACACTTGGTCGGACGTGACGCCTTGCAATCTGCACCTTCGCGGCCTCGCCGAAAAAATCAAAGAAGGAATTCGCGCGGCGGGCGGCACTCCCATCGAATGCAACACCATCGTCATCTCGGACGGAATCACGATGGGCACCGAGGGCATGAAGGGCTCTTTGGTGTCGCGCGAAGTGATCGCGGACTCGATCGAGCTCTTCGTGCGGTCGCATGCTTTCGACGCGGTGGTGGCGATCTGCGGATGCGACAAGACGATTCCCGGCACAGTGATGGCGCTCGCGCGGCTCAACATCCCTTCGCTCTCGCTCTACGGCGGCTCGATCATGCCCGGCCATTACCACGGGCGCGACGTCACGATTCAGGACGTGTTCGAAGCGCCGGGCGCGTACGCCACCGGCAAAATGACGGAGAAAGACGTGTGCGAACTCGAAAATGTGGCGTGTCCGGGAGCCGGGGCGTGCGGCGGCCAATTCACTGCGAACACCATGGCCACCGCGGTTACGTTTCTCGGAATCTCGCCAATGGGCGCGAACGAAATTCCCGCCATCCATCCGGACAAGGCGAAGGCCGCGATCGACTGCGGCAAAATCGTGATGCAGCTTTACGCCAAGGGCATTCGCCCGAAGCAAATCATCACCGCGGCATCGCTCCGCAACGCTATCGCCTCCGTCGCCGCCACCGGTGGCTCGACGAACGCCGTGCTGCATCTGCTCGCGATCGCGCGCGACGCCGGCGTGCCGCTGACGATCGACGAATTTGACGAGATCTCCTCGAAGACTCCCGTGCTTGCCGATCTGAAGCCCGGCGGCCGCTTCACGGCGCCGGACATGTTCACCGCGGGCGGCATGCGACTGCTCGGTAAGCGATTACAAGATGCTGGCTTGCTCGAAGACGGAATCACGGCCTCGGGCAAAAGCCTGTTCGAGGAAATCCGAGCCCTCCGCGAAACTCCGGGCCAGGAAGTGATCCGACCCCTCGCGAATCCGATCAAGAAGGATGGCGGCCTCGCGATTCTGCGCGGCTCGCTCGCGCCCGAGGGATGTGTAGTCAAACTCTCCGGTCATGAAAGAGTCTTTCACAGCGGTCCCGCGCGCGTTTTCGATTCGGAGGAATCCTGCTTCGAAGCCGTGCAGCAGCAAGAGATCAAGGCGGGCGACGTGGTCGTGATTCGCTACGAAGGGCCCAAGGGCGGTCCGGGGATGCGCGAAATGCTTGCCGTCACGGGCGCGCTGGTCGGCCAGGGGCTCGGCGATTCGATCGCGCTCATCACCGACGGCCGCTTCAGCGGCGCAACGCACGGCCTGATGGTCGGGCACGTGGCTCCTGAGGCGGCCCACGGAGGCCCGATCGCGTTCGTGCGCGACGGCGACAAGATCACGCTCGACGTTCGCGCAAGACGTCTCGACGTGGAGGCCAATCTGGACGGGCGCCGCGCGCAATGGAAGGCGCCGGCGCCGCGCTACACGACCGGCGTCATGGCGAAATACGCGAAGCTCGTTTCGTCCGCGTCCGAAGGGGCCATCACGAGCGCCGCCTAAAATTCCGCAATTCCTAAGGAGAAAAAACACATGGCGAAGATGTTCTGGGAAAAAGATGCAAACCTGCGCGCGCTCGAGGGAAAGCGCATTGCGGTGATCGGCTACGGCAGCCAGGGACGCGCCCACGTGCTGAATCTGCGCGACAGCAAGCTGGATGTCGTGGTCGGCCTGCGCCGGGGCGGTGCCTCGTGGGCGCAAGCCGAGCAGGACGGCTGGAAGCTCGCCGCGCCGATTGACGCCTCGAAGGGCGCAGACGTCGTCGTGATGCTCGCGCCGGATATGGCTCAGCCGGCCATCTACAAGAATGAAATTGCGCCAAATTTGAGAGACGGCTCGATGCTGCTTTTCTCGCACGGCTTCAATATTCACTACGGCCAGATCGCGCCGCCCAAGGGAATCGATGTAACGATGGTCGCTCCCAAGGGGCCGGGGAATCTCGTCCGGCGGCAGTACGAAGCGGGCCGCGGCGTGCCCTGCCTGCTCGCGGTGCATCAGGATGCCTCGGGACATGCCTTCGACCGCACGCTCGCCTACGCGCACGCCATCGGCGGAACGCGGCCTGGCGTGATTCAAACCACGTTCAGCGAAGAAACAGAAACCGATCTCTTCGGCGAACAGGCCGTTCTCTGCGGCGGCGCGCGCGCGCTGATTCAGGCGGGCTGGGAGACGCTGGTCCAGGCCGGCTATCAGCCCGAATCGGCCTACTTCGAGTGCCTGCACGAGCTCAAGCTGATCGTGGACCTCATCTATGAGGGCGGCATCGCCGAAATGCACAAGTTCGTCAGCGAGACCGCAAAGTATGGCGACCTTACGCGCGGTAATCGCGTGATCGACGAGCACGTCCGGGAGACGATGAAGAAAATTCTGGAAGAGATCCAAACCGGGCAATTCGCGAAGGAATGGGTGCTCGAAAATCAGGCGGGGCGCCCGCAGTACGCGAAGCTCCTCGAACGCGACAAGAACCACCCGATCGAGAACGTCGGAAAAGAGCTGCGCGCGCAGATGTCGTGGATCAAACCGGAATCAACCGCGGCCGCCCGTGGCAAGAAGTGACGCGGCAGAGATGACAAACGGCGCGGCGTAGCCATGGCCAGCACAGTTCCCTTCCGCCGCGTCGCGATCGTCGGCACGGGCCTGATCGGCGGATCGTTCGCGCTCGCTCTGCGAAAACAGTTCCCTGACATTTCACTACGGGGCTACAGCCGCGGCGGCTCGGCCGAACAGGCTCGCGCGCTCGGGGTCGTGCGGGAAGCCGCTGCCGATCTCGTAACTGCGGTGCGCGGCGCCGATCTGGTGTATGTCGCTCTGCCCATCGGCGCGACGGTCGATGCGCTCGGCACGATTGCGGCGTCCGCCGAGCCGCACGCGCTCGTCACCGACGCCGGCAGCACAAAATCCGCGATCTGCCGCGCAGCCCAGCAACACTTTCGGAGCGGCGCGCGGTTTCTCGGCGCCCATCCCATGGCGGGCAAGGAAAAGTCGGGCGTCGAAAACGCGGACGCGGAACTCTTCCGCGAAACGACCTATGCCCTGATCGGCCGCGAAGACGATCCCGACTCGCGCGTGAAGGATTTCACGCGAATCGTTGTCGCGATGGGAGCGCGGCCGGTGTGGACCGACGCCGACACGCACGATTGGGCCGTCGGCATCGTCTCGCACCTGCCGCAGCTTCTTTCGATTGCGCTCGCGCGCGTGGTGCAGGACGAAACAGACGAGACGGGCATGCCGCTCACGCTTGCGGGGCCGGGGCTTCAGGACATGCTGCGGCTGGCGGGAAGTCCGTACAGCGTGTGGCGCGACATCCTGCTCACGAATACGGACAATGCCTCGCGCGCGCTCGATCGCCTAGCGCAGGCCATCGAACATCTGCGCACGCGCCTCGCGAGTAAAGAACTCGCGCAGGAATTCGACGCCGCAAACGAAATCTACAAACTCCTTCGCAGGCCGCAGTAACTCCGCCACAAGAAGGTTCAGAGACTCCCTCGCGCTGCGAACTGCAGCAGATGGTGTGCGCTACCCGATGCCACAGGTTCCGTCGCTGCATGCGACGGCAGTGGGCATTCGGATCGACCGAGCGTCGCAGCGAATTCCGCCCTTCGGCCACCACTTATCCACCGACGAGCTCTGGGTATAGACAAAATCCGTCGTCAACCAGAGCGGGTTCGTTTCCCCGCCGACGACCAAGATATTGATCTGCCCGGGATCGTGATACGGGGCGATCAGCGTGTCCTTGGGCAGCTTGGACCACGATGCGAAGGGCTCGATACCCTGCCGGGCGAGCGGGGCGACAAAAGCGTAGATGATGTCGGCGCCCCAGTACTGTCCGGCGGGTACTTTGACGTTTTCCGAAAGCCAGCGGCTGAAATCCTTCTTTGTTGTGAAGCCTTGGTCCTTCAGGCCCTTGGCCACAAGCGGATCCATCACGAGAGTGGCTGCCGAACGGAGCGCGGAAAACGCCTTCAGCAGGATGACCGTCTCTTCGCTGGCGGGCCGAACTGAATTCGCGGCGCCCATGCTGTTAATGACGCTCCATCCCCGGAACAAGCTGACGACGCTCTCTTCAGGCTTGAAACCTTTCTGCACGTGGAACGGTTCCCAAACGCTCTTCGCCTCATTCTCCGCGCAGCACATATTGTTGTAGTTGAGGTTGTGACCCTGCGAACCCATGAAGGTCTCGCCCAAGCGGGAATCCGCCAAATTGATGGACATCAACGTCCAGGCACGTCCGATGACCGAATTAGCGAAATTGAACGGGCTCAACGCCCCGACTCCCGAGTTCATGCCGATTTCGTCGCGGATCGGCCCGTTGACGACGACCATCCTCGCAAAGGAGGTCGTCGAACTCGGAAAGGCGGGTTCCTGAGTGGCGGCGATGGCCAGAATCACGGGGAAATGCTCGGGACGGGCTCCGGCCATGACGGCGTTCACCGCAACTTTCTCGACCGTGTACTCGATTCTCTCCTGCGTGGTCGTGACCGTCATCCGGCCCACCACTTCATCGGGGGCGTGGCTGGTTCCCAGGAGCATTTCGGCAACGCGTTCGTGGGTGGGAAGGACGATGGGCAAGCCGTCCGTCCAGCCATTTTCGAGGAACAAGCACTGCAGATTGTACTCTGCGTCCGGTTCCAGGAGTCTCGGCCGCGCAGGCCTCGCAACCTGCTCCGCGTTCCTTTCTCGGTCGGCCAGAGGCTTTGTCAGCGCTTCGATCAATTCAGGCACGAACGGCTTCCCCGAGATGGGATCTTGTCCTTCTATGTAGCGCTGCAGTACCGATCGGGACATTCCGACGACCGGATAAGGAGTGAAGCTGAAGCGCAAGTTCATGCCGTGATTGCGCGAGTCGCGCTCCATGTAGTCAGCGAACCTGGCTGTCGTGATGGGAGCCGTGGGGATTCCGAAGGCGTGTTCCAGTTTCCTGCAGTGCTCGGCGACACTCGCCGAACAGCCGTCTCAACCCCCGACGCCGAAGATGACGGCGTGTCCTTTTTCCTTTACCTCGGCCCACAGGTCGGGATCGTCCAAGAACATGTTGCCTTGTTTCCGGCGGAGTATCGTTTCCACGGCGGGCATGTTTCGGGAGAACCAGGCACGCAACTCCTCCAGGAACTCGTACCCTCCCGCAAATCCCACGTCGACAAGGTAGACGGTCTTGCCGTCGAGGGAGTCGAACCGCGGAGCCATGGACAATGGCTCGAACGCGCCTGTGGGTTGGCCCTGGGGGTTCAAAACCGTTTGCAACGAACTGCGTAGCGTGCTCTGTGTTGTCTGCGCCATATCAGTCCTCCCAAGCCGGGCGAGCGGCCGTCGAGCAGATCTGCATCGGGGCGTGATCTGATGTTACATCGATTCGGCTCCACACGGCGCGTTTAGTTGATCGGGGCGCGAGTGGCGACAGGGTCGGGCCGTCGTGGCCACAAGAAAATTGACAAGCGACTGGGGCAGGTCTACAAGGGAGCGTATTGCTGGATGTCCTCTGCCGAACATTCTGAAAGGAGAATCATCCGATGAAGCTTCGAAGGGCGGTCGGTCTGCTGGTTTTTGTGGCGGGCGTTGCATTATCCGCATACGCTGCGGATATCAGCGGCCAGTGGACCGCAACGTTCAACACGCAAGTCGGCGAGCAGCATTACGTATACACGTTCAAGGTCGACGGTGAGAAGCTCACCGGCACCGCGAAATCCGACAACGGGACATCCGAAATCGAAAATGGGGTCGTGAAAGGCGACGATGTCTCGTTCGTTGAAAACCTCGACTACCAGGGCCAGAAGCTGGTGATCACCTACACGGGGAAAGTTTCCGGAGACGAAATCGAGTTCACTCGCGACGTGGCCGGCGCCGCAAAAGAGGATCTGGTCGCGAAGCGAGTCAAGTAATCAGTAATCGAGGACGGGCCTGCTGGCTTCGGCCGGCTAGCGGCGGTGTGCGACGCGGCCGTTTTCCGCATGATGATCGCCGGACGCCGAGCCGGCGCCCTGGCGGACGAGCGTGACGAAGGCGGAGGCCGAGCGCGGCAGCGTGCGGTCGCGCCGGTAAACCAACCCCAGCTCCCGCCATACTTCCATGTCGGAAATCGGGATTAGCTTCGCTTGGCCGGCGCGCACTTCGTCCTGCGCGAAACCTTCGCTGATCACGGAAACGCCGAGTCCGGCGGCCACGAAGCGCTTGATCATACCCACGCTCGCCAGCTCCATCGTAACTCGCAGGCGCGACCGGAACGGACGAAACTGCTTGTCGAGCACCTGGCGCGTGAAGCCCATTTTCGGGAAGATCAAGGGCTGCTCGGCAACATCAGCCGTACGCACGCTCTTGTAGGATGCGAGAGGATTCGACGGGCTGCACATCAGCACCAAACGATCCCGAAAAATGGAGTGGACCTTGAGGCTCGGCGACTTCACCGGCAGCGTCACGATGCCGACGTCCACCGTACCGTCCTCGACCTTTTCGAGAACTTTGTGGCTGAAATTCCGGTAGATGCTGATCTGCACTGAGGGAAAGCGCCGGCTGTACTCCGCGAAGATGTCCGGCAGCACGTAGAGGCAGGTCGCCTCATTCGCGCCGATGGCGAGGGTGCCGTGCGGGGTGCTTGACTGGTCCGCCACGGCTCTCAACGATTCGTTCCGCAGCGTCAGCATACGCCCTGCGTATTCGAGCAGCGTTTCGCCGGCAACCGTGAGCCGCACGGACTTCCCGACGCGGTCGAACAGCTTCTGGCCGTACTCCTGCTCGAGCTGGCGGATCTGTGCGCTCACGGCCGGCTGCGAGCGATAGAGCTTCTGGCCCGCGCGCGAAAAACTCCCCTGCTTGGCAATCTCGAGAAAAGTGATGAGGTGGTCAAAGTCCATTGATTCGTGGGTGGCCCTCGACTGTCGGGCGGTCGCCGTCCGTCCCTATACTAGTGTTCCAGTGGCGGGAATTATAGCAAAAAGGGCGTGGTGAGCCAGAACCAAAGCCACGATCAGGCCGGCGCGGCGTGATGAGGGCCGTTGTTGTGAGTCGGATCGCGCCATTCGCGGCCTTCGCGCTTGAGAAGTTCATCCGCTTGTGACGGCCCCCAGGTGCCTGCCGCATAATTCGGGAAATCGCGCTGGGGAAGCGCCTTCCAAACGTCGAGGATCGGCTGGACTACGGTCCACGCGGCCTCGACCATATCAGCGCGCTGGAAAAGCGTCGGATCGCCCATCATGCAGTCGTAGATCAGTGTTTCGTACCCGGTGGAAGGGCGCGTGCCGAAGTAGTCCGAATACTGAAAATCCATGTTCACGGCGCCGAGGCGGACGACCGGCCCAGGAACTTTCGCTTCGAAGCTCAGCGAGATGCCCTCATTCGGTTGAATGTTGATGACGAGCTCGTTCGGCATGATTTTGTCGACGGAAGTCTTGCGGAAAAGGACGAACGGCGGACGCCGGAACCGAATCACGATCTGCGTCGAGCGCGCCGCCATGCGCTTGCCGGTCCGGAGATAGAAAGGCACGTCGGCCCAGCGCCAGTTGTCGATGTGCAGAGCCATCGCGACGAACGTCGGAGTCTGAGAATCGTGCGCGACCTGCGGCTCGTTGCGATAGGCAGGAACGCGCTTGCCGTCGATCAGTCCTTCGCCGTACTGCCCGCGCACGGCATGATCGAGAACCTTTTCCGGGCTGAGTAGCTGAATCGCGCGAAGAATCTTCGTCTGCTCGTCATGGACCGCATCGGCATCGAAATCGATCGGCGGCTCCATCGCGGTGAGCGTGATCAGCTGGAAAATGTGGTTCGGCACCATGTCGCGCAGGGCGCCGGCGGTCTCGTAGTAGCCGCCGCGAAGCTCGACGCCCAGCTCCTCGGCAACCGTAACCTGCACGTGATCTACGTAGCGGCGATTCCACACCGGCTCGAAGATGCCGTTCGCAAAACGGAATGCAAGAATGTTCTGAACGGTCTCCTTGCCGAGATAATGATCGATGCGGTAGATCTGCTTTTCCTCGACGACTTGTCCAACCGCATGGTTCAGAGCCACCGCCGACGGGAGGTCGTGACCAAACGGCTTTTCGATCACAACGCGCCGCCATTTGCCATCCTCCTGTTTCGTGAGAGCGGCCGCGCCGAGTTGTTTCACCACAATCGGAAAAAACACCGGGCTCGTGGCAAGATAGAACAGGTAGTTGCCCTGCGTGCTCTGTTCCTTGTCCACCTGGGACAGGGTGCCCTGCAGTTTCACGTACAGCTCGGGGTCCTTGAAATCGCCGCCGATGTAGTAGAGACGCTTGACGAACCAGTCCCAGGACGACATGTCCACGCTTTCGTCCGAATACTGTTTGATGTCCTCGGTCATTTGCGTCCGGAATTGTTCGGTCGAGAACGGTTCGATCGAGACGCCCACGATCGCGAACTGCGCGGGAAGTAACTTGCCTTTCGCGAGGTTATAGATCGCGGGAATCAGTTTGCGCTTAGTGAGGTCTCCTCCCGCGCCAAACAGAGCCATCGCGCACGGACCCGCCGGGGTGCCGGGCGCGGCTGCTACCGGAACCGCGGAATCAATCGAGGCCATCTGCGGCACCTCCCCGAGAGCGAGTTTCCAGACACCCGTTTGAGTGACGGGCAGAAGGCACCGCCGCCGTTTGTTTGCAATGACTTAGGGGCAGTTCTACTCGACACCAGTGTCGGGTAGATTCCAAGCGCCCTCGGAGCCGCGCACCAGGGGTTGCATTGTGCCCCCGACAGGCTTTTCGTGACACTTTCGGCGTCCATCCCGGCGCCGCTGAGTTTCTCGATACTCGAATTTTGACTAACACTTTCATCATATCCATCTTAACGGACAGAACGCGGAGTGCAAGCGGACAGTCTTGTGGACTCGGCCGCCGTTTCGAGGTCCCGAATACGCTGCCGACGAGGTGTGACGGCAGCGCGGTCACCGGCGCTTGGTGTTCGCGCGCATCCATGCGGCGAGCGCGGATTCGTCAAGCGCTCCCGCGGCGAGACTCATGACAGTTTGTGCGGCGGATTCTTCTGTGGCCGTGAAACGATAGCCGTTCAGTTCGAGAAAAAGCACACCAATCACGAAGCCGGTGCGTTTGTCTCCGTCGGTAAACGGATGATTGCGAGCGATTCCAGCCATGTAGGCAGCGGCGATGCCCACGACGTCGCGCTTATCGCAGGCGTAAAGCTGCCGCGGCCGGGCGAGGGCGGATTCAAGCAGTCCGGCATCACGGACGCCCCCTGCCCCGCCTTCGAGGGCGAGAAGGCGGTCGTGGAGCGCGAGGGCATCGCGCTCGTCGATCCAGATGGGTCCGCTCACTTGGCGAGTGTGTGCAGAGCGTTGCGGTAGCGACCGATGATGTCTTCTGTCTTTTCCATTTTCTTCTTGAAGGCGGGGTCGTAGGGCGTAAGCTGGTAAGCGCCGTCCGCTCCTTCGATCAGGAAGAGGCGGTCGCCTTCACCAGCATGCAATCGACTGACGGCCTCTTTGGGCACGACAACACCGAGTGAATTCCCAATTTTGCGGACCTTAAGTTCGAGCATGTTGCTCCCTCTCCATTATAACAATTGTAGCTACGTAGCAAGGGAAACACAAGAGGAAGCGTAAAGTTAGGGCAGGGCTTGCTGGACTGCTTGGCTGAGCTTCGCGAGGCCGCCGGCGACGTCGGCGCCGAGATGGACTCGCAGGGCGCGCCGGTTGCGTTCGGCAAGGACTTGAAAATCGCCGCGGGCCTGGGCTGCTTTCACGACTCCGAACGTGTACTTCTGGCCAGGCACGGGCAGGTCAGCCGCATCGTCGCAGGTGATTTGCAAGAAGACGCCCGAATTGGGGCCGCCCTTATAAGCCTGGCCGGTGGAATGCAGAAACCGCGGGCCGAAGCCGAGGCAGGTGGCGACGCGCTTCTTGTCGCGGACGCCGTGGCGAATCGACTGGAGCTGCGATCCGTGCGCGTCGTTCATCTGAATGTATCCGAGCACCGCAAAATAGTCGCTCGCACGCAGGCGCCCGAGATGCGCGCGCAGGTAGCCAACGAGGGTCGCATCGCTCCCCGCGGTTTGCTTCAACGCTGCCGCGTTCTTCTCATCGGTGAAGAGCTTCACGCCGCTTTCGGTAAAGAAAGGAGCCTCGGGCGGAAGCGATCCGGATTTCTCGTACTGCTCGGTCAACTTGCGGGTTTCGATTTTGCTGGCTTCGACGTCGGGCTGATTGAACGCGTTGATGCCGATCACGGAACCGGCGACGGCCGTGGCGATCTCCCAACGGAGGAATTCCTGGCCGAGATCGTAGATTTCCGACACGGGAATGCGGATGACGGGCTGGCCGGCTTTCTCGATCGCGGCGACCGCGGCATCTTGTTTTGAATCGGGCGCGGATTCCAGGCGCAGATATGCGAAGACGCGATCGTTGCCGTACACCTCCGGCGGACCGATCCGCTCGCGATCCACGGGGATTATCCCGTGGCCTTCCTTGCCTGTCGATTCGGCGATCAATTGCTCGAGCCATGCACCCAAATCCGCAATCCCAGGCGAGGTGAAGATCGTGAGCTTGTCGCGCCCGCCCTTCGCGAGAGTTCCGAGGGTCGCGCCGAGAATGACACCCGGGTTCTGATCGGCCGGGACTGAAGAGCCGCAGGCGCGGACCATTCTTTGCGTGCGATCGAGAAATTTCGCGATGTCGAGCCCCTGAATCGCTCCGGGAATCATGCCGAAATTCGAGAGCGCCGAATAGCGCCCGCCAATGGAGGGCAAGCCAAAAAAGATGTGGCGAAAGCCGGCGGCTTCCGCGACTTTCTGCATGTGCGAGCCAGGATCGGTGATGGCGATGAAACGCTTTCCAGCCTCCGCACTGACGGCCTGCTTCACGCGCTCGAAAAAGTACTGCTGGAAAATGTTCGGCTCGAGCGTGCTGCCCGACTTGCTCGAAACGATGAAAATCGTTTTCGCCAGATCGAGCTTTGCATCGAGGGCCTTGATTTGCGCTGGATCGGTCGAGTCGAGAACCAGAATTTCAGGATGGCCAGGAATGTTACCAAACGTAAGTTTCAGGACCTCGACGCAGAGGCTCGACCCGCCCATGCCGAGGAGCACTGCCTGCTTGAATCCCGCCGCGCGAATTTCTTCGGCGATCTGATGGAAACGCTGGCGGTCCGCAATCTGTTCTTCCACGATGCCGAGCCAGCCGAGCCACTTGCTTTCGTCGGTGTTGCTCCAGAGCGAAGCATCGCGCGCCCAGAGGCGCTGGACCTTGTTGTGGGTCTTCCAGTCCTCGAGCGTCGCTTGTACGGCCTGCGCGAGAGCCTCAGGCAAGTGGTCGCTCATCGGGCTGCGGCGCTTTTCGCTTGCTTCTCGACGGCGGCGAGGAGCTTGTCGAACGCGTCGGCGAACAATTCGACGCCGTCTTCTGTGAGCTGATCCGTGACTGCCTTCATGGAGATTCCGGCGCGCCCGAGATCGAGCATCGTCTTGCGCGCGCTCTCGACGTCCTCTTCCAGGCTGCCGCGCGGCTTGCCGTGATCGCGAAATGCGTCCAGTGTCGCAGGAGGAATCGTGTCGACGGTATCCGGACCGATCAGCTCCTCCACGTACAGTATGTCGCTGTAAGCGGGGTTCTTCGTGCCGGTACTGGCCCAGAGAACGCGCTGAGTGGTCGCCCCCCGTCCGGCGAGGGCCTGCCAGCGAGGGCTGCTGAAAATCTCTTTGTACTTCTGGTAGGTCAGCTTCGCGTTCGCGATAGCGACCTTGCCCTGGAGGCTGCGGAGCAGAGATTGATCCAAGCCGGGCTGCGGATTCTTGATGAGATCCGCGAGCTTGCCGTCGATCAAGGTATCGATGCGGCTGACAAAAAAGCTGGCCACGCTTGCGACGCGGCTCACATCGCCTCCGCTCTTTGCAAGGTCCTCCAGCCCGGCGATAAACGCCTCCGCAACATTCTCGTAAACATCCTGCGCGAAAAGAAGAGTGACGTTGACGTTGATGCCCCGGCTGATCAGATCGCGGATCGCGGGAATTCCTTCGGGGGTGCCGGGAACCTTGATCATGACGTTGTCGCGAGCGACCGCTTTCCAGAGCCGGCGCGCTTCGTGGATCGTTTCCTGGGTCTTGTGCGCGAGATAGGGCGAGACCTCGAGGCTGACGTAGCCGTCGCGGCGCTTCGTCTGATTGTAGACGCCGCGCAGAGCATCAGCCGCGTCCTGGATATCGCGAATCGCGATTTGCTCGTAGATTCCCTTGGCGTCGAGATCCTTCCGCTTCGCCAGCTCTTCGAGGGTTCGCGCATAGTCCGCGCTACCGGCGATGGCTTTCTCAAAAATCGCAGGATTGGAGGTCATGCCGCCCAGGCCATCTTCTTTGATCAAGCGCGCGAGTTCGCCCGATGAGATCAGATCGCGGCGGATGTAGTCGAGCCAGACGGACTGGCCGAAGCGTGTCAGCGCTTTGAGTGGATTCTCGGCTTGCTTGTCTTGCTGGGTGGCGGCGGTCGGTTTCGCGGTTAAGCTCATGATCTCCTCCTGACGATCACAATTTTACCGCACGATACGCCCGGCCCGAAAAGTTTCCTTCGAGACGCTACGAGCAGTGGCGCGCCCTTGTTACAGATCAAAGACTAGCCACGGAGCCACCATCGACCCGATAGTTCGAGCCCGTGATGAACGATGCCTGTTCGGATGCGAGGAAGACGACAATGCCAGCTGTCTCGTCCGGCTTCCCGGCGCGGCCGAGGAGGATGTTAGGACGAAACTCGCGCAGGAGAACCTTTTCGGCTTCGTCCACGGTGATACTCCGGGTCCGCGCCTGCTGCTCGAGCATCCCCTCGAGGAGCGGCGTGCGAATGAACGCCGGGGAAACGGTGTTCACGAGAATGTTGTCCTTGCCATAAGCCTTCGAAAGGCTCTTGGTGAAGCTGTTGAGAGCGGACTTGGCGGCATTGTAGTGCGGCATCATCGGGTCGGGCTGGATACCGGATTCGGAGGAGATGTTGATGGTGCGGCCCCATTTCTGCTTTTGCATATGGGGCAGCGCCGCGCGCATCGCGCGGACGGCGGAAAGCACATTGAGATTGAACGCGCCGATCCACTCGTCATCGGTGAGATCCTCGAAGGAGCCGAAGCGCCCCGCGCCACCGGCGTTGTTGACAAGGATGTCGATCGTGCCGAAGCGCGCGACCGTCTCGTCCACGACGCGCTTCGCGCCTTCGGCCTCCGTCACATCGGAGACCACGGCGTGCACAGTCGCTTGACCGCCGCGCATTTCGGCGGCCGCTGCTTCAAGTTCCGCTGCATGGCGGCCGTTGATCACCACTTGGCATCCCTCGCGAGCGAAAGCGGCGGCGATCGAGCGGCCGATTCCCTTACTCGATCCGGTGACCAAAACCACTTTGCCTTTGAGTCCCAGTTCCATTTTCTGTTCCTCATTCGCCTGCGTCGTTGCGGCAGTACGCTAACACAATTGGATGGGGCCGCGGGACGAACGACTCCGCGCCGCTTTACAAACGAGTGTCGAAATGACAAGCTCCAAATCGCATGAATTCTCCGTCCGCAGGCAAAGCATGAAGTTACTTACACCCCGCGAAGCAGCGCAGGTGCTAGGGATCAGCTACCCGACGCTGAAGCAATGGATCTACAAGGAAAAGATACGCACGGTGAAGACGGCGGGAGGCCACCATCGCGTCCCCGAGAAGGAAGTGGATAAGTTCCTCTACCGAGCCTCGGAACAGGGAGACGTAAGCGAGCGCCGGACGAATTTTCGCAAGATCAGCGGGCGCAACCAGCTTATGGGCCGGGTGACCGAGATCAAAGTGAGCGGCTTGATCGCCCAGGTGACTCTGTCGATCGGCGGGCAACACATTACGTCGATCATTACCGCCGACGCGATTCGCGAGATGCGGCTGAAGGTAGGAGACAAGGCCGCGGCGCTCGTGAAGTCCACCGAAGTGATGATCGTTCGTCCCTAAATTCTCTGGCCTCGCAGGACCCCTCAGGCAGGGGGCCCCTCAGCACCCCCGCTGCTCAGGCCGTACTTGCGCAGCAGCCGAAGCGGACGCAGCGCCACATAGAGCGGCGCGAGCGGACGCGGCAGACGCACCATCAACCAGTCTTCTTCGGCGGGGATCACGGCGAGACGGATCGAATAGCGCCATCCGGCGAGTGCGCCCTGGACCATGCGGCGGCGAAAGCGGAAGCGCCCGGCCGCATCGAACCTGCGCTGTTCGCGGCGCAAGAGCCTCTGTATCACTTCAGACGCCACGCTCGCCGCGACACGATCTCCACGCACGCGCGAGAGAATTTCCTCGGGCGGCGAGGCATCCAGAAGCCGGGCCGCGAGCGCCAGCCCAAGATGAAGCATGCGGCGCGCATGCCAGGATTCCCCGCGACTCACAACCATGTCCCAATCGAGCTGCGGGTACGCTTGCACCAGTTCCGCGATGTCTGCAATCCAGGAAATTCTCTCCCAAAAGTCCTTCGATCCGTGGATGCAGAGGATCGGAAGCGCATCTTCCGGCGCAAACGTCCGGACTTCGTGGCCACTGAGCGCGACGGAGACTAGGCGGCGGGTGAGTTCATCAATATCCGGGGGCACGGGGAAATGCCGCAGAGTTTCTTCTGTGTGGAGCTCGACCATCATGCGGCGCGATTCTTCGCGGTAGTTATATTCGCCGGGCACCAGCGACGAGACGGCGCCGGGCGAGAGAATCCACGGGAATTTCGGCCTATAGCCCAGCTTGGTTACGATATCGTTTGCTTTCGCCATGTCGCGCTGACGCAAGACGATGTCGAGATCTTCGAATTCGCGCAGCGTGATGTCGCCATAGGCTTGCGCGGCGATGACCGGGCCTTTGTAGGGAATCGCGGGAATCCCCTCCGACTGGAACAGATCCATGATCTTGATCAGCTCCGCGGTGAGAATCAGGCAACGCGCAGTGTTCGCGCGCGTTGCCTCCGTCAGCCTCTTCATCCGATCCGGCGGAACAACCGTGGCTGCCGAGACTGAAAGATTTCGGGCAAGGAGAGGTGTCAGCGAATTCTCGGCGGCTTCGGAAAACAGATAATTCCAGTCCAGAGGACGGGCGACCAGTGCGCGAACCTTTTCCGCGATGGCCGGTTCCATCCGCGTCCGGGCACAGTAGACGAGCAGCCGTTTTTCCGGGCAAACAGTGTCGCTCGAGGAAAGGGTCATCATTTGCACGATGAGCGGGCGGGAGGATTCTACGACAGACCAAGCCGGAAGGCCGGACGATTCTCGCTGAGGACGGGCTCGTTGGCGCGAACGGCGGGGTCAAGCCGCGAGCGGGTAGTCCCAGGGACCGTTCATCTCGATCTTGCAGCCGATCCTCAGGAGTTGGGAGCGCAAGCTGCTGGGGTCAAGACCAGCACTCGCGCAGACGTGGATAAAATCGTTGTCGTCTTCGAAAAGGAATCGTCTATATGAAGTAATCCTCTACACTTTCGACGAAGTATCAATACCCGTTCGATGTAGAGGCGAGTCCACGTGTTCCTCAGAGGAGGATGTCTCCTGGGAGGTTTGGAGCCGCGCCCCGGCTTCGGTAAGATGATGACTGGGACGTAGATGAGTGAGAAAACCAAGAAAGCATCGAGCGAGATGGGCCCCGTTCCGAAAAAGCCCCGGAACGAACTCGAGAGTGTGATCCGCGGGGAACATTCGGACCCCTTCCAGCTGCTGGGCCCGCATTGGCTCGACCGAGGCACGGCGCGCACGCTATCGGTCCGTGTTTTTCGCCCGGGTGCTCGCGACGTCAGCGTCGTTTGGAGCGCAAACCAAGCCGCCTACGCAGCTAAGCCGATTCACCCGGACGGCCTTTTTGAAGCCGTCCTTCCTGCCGGAATCCCGGGTCTCCGCGACGGCGAGCCCGTGCCTCCCTCAGTGTATCGCTTGCGTTTTCGCTTCGCGGATGACACCAGCATCGAAACGAACGATCCCTACGCGTTCCCCCCGATTCTGACCGACTATGATCTCTACCTGTCGGGTGAGGGTACTGATTACCTCAAGTACGAAAAATTGGGCGCGCACGTGCGCGAGCTGGCAGGCGTGCGCGGAGTTCATTTCGGCGTCTGGGCGCCAAACGCGCAGCGAGTGAGCGTCGTCGGAGACTTCAACTCCTGGGACGGGCGCGTCGACGCCATGCGTAACCGAGGGACCAGCGGCATCTGGGAGATTTTCATCCCCGGCCTCGACGAAGGAGCGCTCTACAAGTTCGAAATCCTCTCGCGGGTCGGAGACCATCTCGGATTGAAGGCGGACCCCTACGGATTTGCGGCGGAGCTGCGCCCGAAGAGCGCGTCCGTCGTTTGCGACATCGACCGCTACCGCTGGAATGACTCCGCCTGGCTCGAAGCGCGCGCCTCGCGCGACTGGTTGCACTCCCCGATGTCGACTTACGAACTCCACGCCGGCTCGTGGCGCCGCAACCATGAGGAGGGAGACCGCTGGCTCACCTATCGCGAACTGGCGGAGCAGCTCATCCCTTACGTCAAGCAGATGGGTTACACGCACATCGAACTGATGCCGATCATGGAGCATCCGCTCGACGCTTCCTGGGGCTACCAGACGACCGGATACTATGCGGTCACCAGCCGGTTCGGCTCACCCTCCGATTTCATGTATTTCGTCGATCGATGTCACCAGGAAGGCCTCGGTGTGATCCTGGATTGGACGCCGGCGCATTTTCCTCGCGACGCGCAGGGCCTAGCTTTTTTCGATGGCACGCATCTCTACGAACACGCCGACCCGCGCCTGGGCGCCCATCCCGATTGGGGCACGCTGGTCTACAACTATGGGCGCAACGAAGTGCAGAATTTTCTGCTTTCGAACGCGCTCTTCTGGATCGCGAAATATCACATCGACGCCCTGCGCGTGGACGCCGTCGCGTCGATGCTCTATCTCGACTATTCGCGCAAACCGGGCGAATGGATTCCCAACGCATTCGGCGGACGCGAGAACCTCGACGCGATCGCCTTCCTGAAACGGCTGAACGAAGCCCTGCACCAGCGCCATCCCGGCGCGCTGATGATCGCCGAAGAGTCGACCTCCTGGCCTGCGGTCTCGCGTCCCACGTATGTCGGAGGCCTCGGCTTCGACCTGAAATGGAACATGGGTTGGATGAACGACACACTGCGCTACATGTCGCTCGATCCCGTTCACCGCCAGCACCACCACAACGAGCTGACATTCTCCATGCTGTATGCATTCCACGAGAATTTTGTCCTGCCGCTCTCTCACGACGAAGTCGTGCACGGAAAGCGCGCTCTGCTCGAAAAGATGCCCGGCGATGACTGGCAGAAATTCGCCAACTTGCGACTGCTTTTCGGCTATCACTACGCGCATCCGGGCAAGAAGCTTCTTTTCATGGGCAGCGAGCTTGGCCAGCGGAGTGAGTTTTGGGAGGGCGGCTCGGTCGAATGGTCGCTCGAGAATTCCCCGCCCCACCGCGGCATCCAGCGCCTGATCGCGGACCTGAACCGCTTGCACTTGCGGGAGAAGGCGCTCCATGAGGTTGATTTCGAGTGGTCCGGCTTCGAGTGGCTGGAAGCGAACGCCGCCGCCGCGAGCGTTCTTTCCTTCCTGCGCCGCGCCAGGAACCCTGAAGATTTTGTTGTCGCGGTCTGCAACTTCACGCCTGTGCTTCGGGAGGATTACCGCGTGGGAGTTCCGCGGCCCGGCTTCTATCGCGAGATATTGAACACCGATTCGAAATACTACGAGGGCGCCGACATCGGCAACGTCGGAGGCGTCCGCGCGGAGCCAATCCCCTGGAACGATCGGCCGTATTCGATCAAGCTCCGGCTGCCGTCCCTCGCCGCCATGTATTTCAAGCTCCAGCGCGACTGACCTTTTCTCCCGATTGTCCTCCCGCCTGCCCTGGGGTCGCCGCGCCTTGTATCGAACCGAAAATGCAGGAGCCCTCTGTCAGGATTGGCCCCGTGTGCCGCTTCCCGCAAATGCGAGTCACCTGAAAGCGTCGGAAGAGCTGGGGCGGCGGGTTGCCGAGCTTCTCGACGCTCAATCCGCTCTGCTTGATGTCGGGAAAAATTGAGCCACGGCCTGAGTTGAAACTCTTAGGTGTCACAAAACGTGCGGGCTGCGGTTCTCTGACAACAGCAGACCTCGCCGTTACTACCGGCTGGGGCCATGCCGGTAAAGGTGGCGTCACCATGCCTGGCAAGGGTAAGGTTGTCGAGCGCGAATATTCCCCAGCAGAACGCAAGGCAACCTTGGAAGACTCAGAGGCCCTGGGCCTGACCGAGGAACAAGCACTCGCAATTCTCGGCTGCAAGACCCTGGACGTCTACCTTAACGATGTCGCCTACGGTCGAACATTCCTGAGAAGGTCTGGGACTACACCATCGGCGGCTACCAAGTAATAAAGAAATGGCTGTCCTATCGCGAGGAAAAGTTGCTCGGCCGCACACTGGCCATTGATGAAGTTCGCTACGTACAAGGTATGGTTAGACGCATCGCCGCAATCCTCTTACTCGAACCGGCCCTCGATGCGGACTACTACGCGGTGAAAACCAGTGCCTTTCCTTGGCCTGGCACGTGAGTTTGAGACGCCTTCCCGCCGGCGCGATATTCCCGATGTTCCCTCATCCCTCGACGCTTGGGCCCTCACCCCGGTCGCATCACTCCCGCCCCTCACCTCCTGGACGCCGAAACTGTGTAATTGTCCCCTCGCTCCGGACAGCAGTCGGAGTAACGCGAACTACGCCGCCGTCAGCGCGAGTTCCTTCGGCTCTTCGAGTGTCGCGGAGGGCCAGGTCTTCAGTTCGGGCAAGCAATGCTTGACGAAGCAGCGAATGTTCCGCACGGACTCCTCGTGCGACATTCCGCCAAAGTTCAGGTTCGGCATGATGCCCTGCATGTCGATCAGGTCCTTCATCTTGGAGAATTTTTCGAGAGCCTGCTGCGGCGTTCCCCAGGCCATAAGTTGGATGTAGTCTTCGACCGCCTTGTCCTCGCCGATCTCGTTCAGGTACTTGCTCATGTCGGCGTACCTTTCGTAGCCCTTGGTGGTATCGAAGTGTTTTCCGAACATTTCGTAGTGATTCAGCGCCTCGCGAAAATTCGCTGACAGATACTTGCGCGCCAATTCCTCGGCTCGATCCGCGCTCTCATCCACGAACGTGAAGCCCGAACAGAAAGGCTTCGGCGGCTCGGTATTGGGATGAAACTCGCGCCAATGCTTGTGGTACCGCTCGAAGTCCGCCGTAACGAGATGCCAAGCCTTCTGGAGGATCACCAGCATGCCGAGGCCGAGCTTTGCGACCGAGGGCACGGAATCGGCCGACGCGGCCGCAGCGAAAGAGCGTCCTTTGAATGACTTGAACGGTCGGGGACGAATCTCTCGGCGCGGCTGCTTCACTGTCGCACCGCCCTCCATGTAGCCGGTCTCGAGCGCCTCCAATACGAGTTGGGTATATTCATCGAAACGCTGCCGGCCTTGATTCTGGTCGATGCGGAGCCCGTCGAATTCCCTGCGGGCCAGCCCTCTGCCGACGCCGAGAATATAGCGTCCACCGGAACAGTGATCGAGCAGAGAGATCTGCTCCGCCAAGCGGATTGGATCGTGCCACGGCACCACGATCACCATCGATCCGAGTTTGATCCGCTTCGTCTTCCCAGCTATGTAGGAGAGCACCTGGCAAACATCGGGGCTGATCGAGTAGTTGTCGAAGTGATGCTCGGTCGCCCAGACCGAATCGAATCCCAACGACTCCGCCATCTCGCAATTCCCCAGCTCCTCGCGCATGAATTGCGCGTCCGAAGTTCCGCTCAAGTGCTGGAAACCGGTACCGTAGCCTACATGCATGATGCCTGCCTCCCTGGACCGTCCCGCACGCGCCGAAAATCGGGCGCACTTCCCCAGTTCGCGCGACTATATCAAAATACGCCTCTTCGAACCATCTCTTCAACTTCCGACTCCGACGTCTACCGGCGGCTCAAAATAAAGCGCGCCGGTGTACAATCGCCTGCTTTGAATTGCAGCGAAGTCTCTGACCGGGTGGCAATGTCGGGAAACAGACAGTATTTTGTCGCGATCATCGGTGGGGCGATTTCCGGCTCCGTGGCCGCGGAGATACTTGCGGATCACGGAATTCGCGTGGCCGTCATCGAGCAGAACAAACGCCCCTACGGAAAGATTGAAGATGGTTTGCCGCGCTGGCACGTCGAGCAACGCAGGCAAGAGTACGCCCGGATCGACGCCCGCCTGAGGAAGCCAGGAGTTTACTTCGTTCCACACACCAAACTCGGCCGCGACGTCGACTTTCAGGATCTTTGCAGCAATTGGGGCTTTTCCGCCGTCATCCTGGCAAACGGCGCGTGGCGCGACAGGAATTTGGGAGTGCCCGGCGCCGAAAAGTTTGTCGGCAAGGGCCTCGTCTACCAGAATCCCTTCATCTACTGGTACAACCACAAGAACGAAAAGACCTACGACGGGCCACGCTACGAGACTCCGGATGAAACGCTTGTCGTGGGCGGCGGGCTGGCGTCGATCGACGTGGTGAAGGTGCTTCAGCTCGAGAATTACGAGCGGGAGATGAAGGCTCGCGGCATCGAAACCAACATGCACGAATTGGAGAAAGGCATCCCGGCGGCCTGCAAGGCGCACGGCATCAAGCCGGAAGACCTCGGCGTGAAGGGCTGCCTTTTGATCTATCGCCGCCGGGAGCAGGATATGCCGCTGGCGCAACCACCAGATGATGCGACTCCGGAGCAGATCGCGAAGACCGAGATGGTCCGCCAGAAGATGCTGCGCCTAGCGCGAGACCGATACCTATTCCGGTTTCAGGATCGAAGGCTGACCGTTGGCCTCGTCGAAAAGAACGGGCGGCTGGCCGGCTTGAAGGTGGCGGAAACCAAAATCGAAGGGCGGAAGGCTGAGCCGATTCCGAGCTCGGAGCAGGAGTTGCTGGCTCCTCTCGTAATTTCCTCGATCGGGTCGGTGCCGGAGTTCATACCCGGGATCGCGATGAAGGGTGAATACTGCACGTTCACGGACGACGACCTGCCGCGATACACCGGTTGCAACCACGTGTTTGGCGTCGGAAACGTAGTCACCGGGCAGGGGAACATTCGAGCCTCGCTCGTGCACAGCCAGAAGGTGACCAACCATCTCATCGAGAACTATATGGGCGTCGGTAATGGCGACGGCGACCTGACTGGGTTATATGCCTCCGCGGAAGCCCATGTCGCCGGGCAGACACAAGCGATCGAAAAACGCGTCGAGGCGCTGCCGGCTCTCTCGGAGGGCGACGTCACCGCACTTGAGCAGCGCGTTCGCAATCTTCAGGAACGAGTGGGTTATACGTCAGATTACGACTCCTGGATCGCCAAGGTGACACCACCCGACCTGGAATAGATCGGCGCCCGGTCTACACTCGAACTGCACAGAGACTCATTCCTGACGTGGTTGCTGCATCATCATTGGATTGAAGGGTTGCGGCGTGCCGACGATCTTGTCCTTCGCGTCCGTAATCACTTTGGTCAGCACCATCGTCGAATCTTTCCCCTGATGCTTCACGACTCCTAAGGGATTGACCTTCGTGCTCACCCACGTATCGCCCGAACCATCCTTCATCCGATAGTGCTCGCAAGTAAAGGTTCCGGCCGGCACCGTAATGGACTCGCTACCAACGTCTTCCGCCGACGTGCGGACATCAGCCGGCACGCTCTGGCTATTCGTGCGGCCTGTCATCTGCGCGGGCATTTCCATCGGTGGGCGGCCCGGCATCTGCATGATCACGCGCGACGTAATGGTAGAGTCGCCGACGGCAGTCAGCACCTTCATCACCATTTGGCCCGAGCCCATGCCGGATGTGGTCCATTCCATCCAGTAGGCGTCCTTGCCGTTGACCGATTCTTTCCCGACGATCGCATACTCGATGTTGGTCTTGCGGCCATCCGAGGTCGTGATCTCATACGCCGCCCCCGAACCCACTACCGGACTGAAAACACCGCGAGGGATAGGCAACTGACGCATCCCCATGCCCATTTGCGCACTCGCCGTCGCTGCCACCACCAGCAGGCAAGCCGCGCCCACGAATACCTTCAAGTTCTTCATGATTCCCCCTTGAGAACCGTCTCTTACAAATTGCGTAAGATCGGGGGCTGCCAAAAAACACGCCGAGCTAGTTTAACTCCCGATAACTAATCAGCCGGACGTGAAATCGCTCCACCGCACGCCTCGCTTCCGGCGCCAGCAAGCTTTCGAGTTCCATTTGGCGCTGTTGTTGCAGGCGCGAGCCCGTGGCCGTCAATTCCGTATCGCAGATTCCCGGGTGCAACATGATTTCCGTCCGCCCTTCTGGCAGTGTGTCAATCAGGCGACACAGTGCTTCGGTTCCCAACTGGCCTGTCACTGCCAGCCCCAGGAAATAGTCCGGGGAGAGCAAGCCATACTTACGAGAGATGGCAGTGAACCGCGATGAAACGGCCCGGACGGCCACCGACGCCGCGAGCTGCATCGGCGACGCCGCGGCTTCGCCGCGCATCGACTTCCATGAATCTCGAAGATTCTCCACGGGTTTTCGGATGCGTGTGATTCCGAGCTCGCGGGCCAGTCGCCCGAGCACGTTCATGACCCGCGGATGGGCGTGGGTGTGTTTGTGGGTGTCGAAGTGGGTTGGTTCGATACCGGCACGGCGGATTTTTTCGATCTGCGCCCGCAATTCCCTTTCGATGTCCTTCGTGCGAATCTTTCCCGAGCTCACCCTGGTCACGAAGATAGCAAGAGACTCCGGGAGGCGTCCGTTCTCGTCCACCAGGGAAGGAATTTCCTTCGGCGGCGCGACCGCGAATCCATCCGTAAGGACAAGGTGACACCCAATTCCCAGCGCCGGATTCGCTCGGGCACGCACGACCGCATCATCGAACGCCGGCCCAGTGGCCATCAGCGTTGCACTCGTCAGGATTCCTTCGCGGCGAGCGCGGATAATTCCCTCGTTTACGCCTCGTGTCAAGCCGAAATCGTCCGCATTGAGAATAAGTTCTTTCATTTTGACGTGGGAACGTCGTCAGGCAAGAAGAAATCATATCACGCCGAAGCTGAGAGCCTGCACGCCTCGCGCCATACGAGTGCACGGCACGCGAACGAATCACGAATGCTCCGTGAAAGTTTTCAACAGTTCTGTTGAAATCCATGTGGAAAAAACGCGCGCATGTAAATCGCTCGCCAGAATCGAGGCTTACTCCTCTTTGCACAAATTCTGTGCAGGTCAGAGTTCAGAAAATAGTCTTAATAGGCCTCGCGGTACTCGATTTGATTCTTTCTGGAAATGGGAAACTGTGCGGGACAAAATCCCGAAAGGAAAAACTTCCCGCGAAAAGAATTTAGTACCAGTGCGGCGGGGGGTCAAGCTTAATCGGAACAGACTCTTCTTCCTTCTCGATGTCATACCACTTGCCGTACGTGTGCCAACCCTTTGCGATAACTTGAATCAGGATTTTGCCTTGTGGGATTTCCGGCACTTTCACTGACCCATCCTGATTCGTTTTGAAATCCAGCTCAGCCAGCTTCTCGCGGCGCAGGAAACCGCCCGACGTGTAATATCGGACATACACGCTGGCGTTGCCGACAGGTTTGTCGTGGCTGTCTGTGACTTGAATTCTCAGTCTCGTGGTAGCCGGCCCGGAGGACTTGTCGTCTCGTTGGGGGGGATCCGACGCCGAAGACTGACTGGCGCCGCTCACCCGTGCGAAGCCAACTGCCCCGCACAGCCAACCCGCTGCCAAAATCGCTGCCCATTGGCGTGACGGGATGCGCCGCGGGCAAGTCGTCTTCATGGCACCTATCTTGTACCTCAATTGCGAGCGCCTCTCAAGCCAGCCGATATGCGCCAGACGAATCCTACGATCATCGTAACAAACTTCTTTGACCCTTTGCAGGCCGGACCGATTCTGCAATCCATGCAAGATAGCCGGGTGCCCCTGAGGCCACCGGGAGCGCGATGATTTCGGGAACGTCATAGCTGTGCAGGCGCTGAACTTCCTTTCGCAGCGCGGGGAATCGCTGCCGCGACGTCTTGATGATCAGCAAAAGCTCTCTCGCGGACTCGACCTTGCCCTTCCACCGATAAACTGATTCGAGGGGAACCCGAAGAATGTTGGCGCAGGCTGCCAGCCTTTGCCCAACCAGCGCTCGGGCGATCCGCTTCGCCTCTCTCGCCGAACCGCACGTGACCAGCACGACGATTTTGTCCGTCATCGCCCGCCTTTACTCTTGGGACTCGCCTTGCCGCGATTACCGGATACGGATCGGCTGCGCGACAAGATACAATACCGCTCCGTGACAAGCCAAGCGATCCACTTCGGCACTTCCGGCTGGCGCGGGATCATGGCCGAAGATTTCACGTTCTCTGGCGTGCGCCGTGCAGCGGCGGCGATCGCGGGTCACGTCCGGACCAAGAGCAATTCTCCCGTCTTGATTGTCGGCTACGACACGCGATTCTTCTCGAGCGAGTTCGCGCACACGGCGTCCGCCGTCCTGCGGTCACATGGCTGCCGCGTGTTCCTCTGCGGTGCAGCGACGCCCACACCCGCCATCGCGCACGCCATCATTCACGGGAAACTCGACGGCGGTGTCAACATCACGGCCAGCCACAATCCCGCGCAGTACAACGGCCTGAAATTTTCGGGCCCTGACGGCGGCCCGGCCCTGCCCGAAATCACCCGCGACATTGAAAAGCGCGCTGCCGCGATCAAAGACGGTTCCGGCAGCCACCACGAGATTGATGAGGATTTCGAGCGGATCGATCCGCGCGAGCCGTACTTCGCCCAGCTTCGCCGCATGGTTCGATTCGACGTTCTGCGCAAGACGAAGGGCAGTTTCGTCTGCGATGCCGTGCACGGGTGCGGCGCGGGCTGGCTGGATCGCATTCTTGCGGAAAGCGGCATCACCGTGACGCCGATTCGCGACGAGCGTGACGTGCTGTTCGAAGGGACGGGGCCCGATCCGTCCGAAGAAAATCTCGCGCCGCTGAAGAAGGCCGTTATTGAGAAGAAGGCACTTGCGGGCCTCGCCACCGACGGCGACGCCGACCGCTTCGGCATCATCGACCGCGATGGCTCGTTCGTCTCGCCGAATCATATTCTCGCTCTGGCCTTCGACTACATTCTCGAAACGCGTGGATATAAGCTCGGCGCCTCGCGCAGCGTTGCGACCACGCATCTTCTGGATGCGGTAGCCAAGCTTCGCGGCGTGAAACTGTACGAGACGCCGGTCGGCTTCAAGTACGCCGGCCCGTTGCTGCGCGAGGACAAGATCGCGCTCGGAGGCGAGGAAAGCGCGGGCATGACAATTCGCGGACACCTCCCGGAAAAAGACGGCATCCTCGCTTGCCTGCTCGTTGCGGAAATGATTGCCGCGCGCCAATCATCGCTCGCGGAGCAACTTCGCGATCTCTTCCGCCGCGTCGGCCGCGAGTTCTGGCCAGTCCGTGTGAACCTACATCTTTCAGATGACGCTCAGGCGAAGCTGCCGAAGCGATTGAAAGGTGATTTCAAAAAGTTTGCGGGACGCCGCGTGGCTCGCGAGAATCGCCTCGACGGGCTGAAGCTGATCTTCGAAGACGGCGAGTGGGTCCTCATGCGCCCTTCCGGCACCGAGCCGGTCGCGCGCATCTACACGGAAGCAGCTACGCTCGAGGCTTCGCAGAAGCTCGCCGATGAAGCGCGCGCCTGGATCACACAATGAGCAGACATTCGACCAACGAGCCGCCGGTGAGTTTCCCCGAACGGCTCCGCGACTTCCTGCGGCGGAACTTCAACTGGTTCCTGGCGGCCGGTTTGGCCTTGCTGCTGCTCCAGGATGTTTTCGGAACGCACGGCGTGCTCGCCATGCGCCGCTCGCAAAAGGAAGCCAGCGAAGTTCGCAAGGAAATCGACCAGATCAACGAAGAGAATCGCCGGCTGCAGGAGCGCGTGAAGGCGCTCAAGACAGATCCGGAAGCCATCGAACATATCGCGCGCGAGGAGATGGGCCTTGCCCGGCCGGGCGAGTACATTTTCAAGATCCCGCCGAAACCCGGCGAAGCGTCCTCTTCGTCTTCCCAGCCTCCCGGACCGCCGAAAAAACCCTAACCCTCGGCAGCCGTCCCGGGCGTCCTCCCAACTTCTCCTGAACGAAGCCGGCGGAACCACGCGAGAATTTTCTTGCCTCGGCCTTTCAAGCGCGTTCGCGCGATCGAGAGCAACACCATCGCGATTGAAATCACAACCAAGCCCAGCGTGGCCATAGGAATCGACTGCTCGTGTCTGTCCAGGATCGAAAACCGCCCGTAGACGAATTCCGTGTGAACCCAATAGACGATCAGCGACGTCTGGCCGAGCTGGATCCAGGGACTGAAGCCCCTTGTGCCAAGTCCCCACCGGCACCAGGCGTATGCGACCCCGGTTGTGGCCAACAAAAGACCGGCACGAGCGAGAAAAAAATTAGGACTCGTGTGCCAGTAGTCGTACACGGCATAGAGCTGTACGGGCCGCGCATCGAGCCACCGGGAAAGAAAAAAGATCCCCACTCCGGCTGTCCCAAGCAAAGCCATCGTTCGCCCTGGCTTTCGCATCGACCAGTCGCCAAAGAGGACGAACCCAGCCGCCAGCCCCGCGAAGGCAAACGCGCTCCAAGGGAAGATTGGAAAAAGCCACGGTTGCGGCGCCGCATAGGTGTGGACCCCGTTGATGTACGACTCGAGATACCACGGCAACCAGCGCGGGCGCCACGACGTCCACAGAAGTGGCGTCAGGAAGGCGATCCCGAGTGAAACGCCGGCGGCGCTGATTGCGCCAGCCACCTGGCTTTGTACGATCCAGCAAAGAACGCCCATGAGCACGATCGATAGCCCGATCATGTTGAGCACGTCCACGCGAAGGAGGTCCGTCCACGGGGCCGCTGGCCATCCGAGCGCGAACTCCTGGACGCGGAAAAGCAGGCCCAGAACGAAGACTTCCGCACCGCGGCGGATGATTCGCGCCGAGATTTGATTCGCGGAGGTGCCCTTCCGCCGCATGCGGTCCGCCACCAGCGCGGACGAAATCCCCGACAAGAACACAAATAGCGGCGCGGGAATCGTCCCGCTGAATTGGGACCAGCCGAAGAATGAACTATTGCGTCCGGAGTCGCTGAGCCAGGCGTCGTAGCAGTGCACCTCGAACATACCCAGGCAGGCGATGCCGCGCAGCCAGTCGAGGTAGGCGAGTCTTTGTGTTGGGCGTTCGGCCATAGCGCCTGTCACTTCACAGAATCGCCGAGGCCGAAAATCAAATCAAGCCCTTATCGGCGCAGCTTCTCGTCCGGTAGAATCGTTTGCGGTGGCGGCGAATTCCAAAGCGTGGCAGATGAACTTCCAGACGGCCGCAGCCGTCTGGGCTGCGGTCGTTCTTTACGTGGCCTATCTCGGAGAGCGATCCGGTTTCGGAGGATGGCGATTCTTCATCGCGCTCGGAGTCGCCGCAGCGCTCTTTGCGTTTGAATTCTTTCTCGCGGCTCCACGCTTGCAGGATCGATTTGTGAAGTCGCTCGGCAATCGCGGCGGGATGCTCGCTCCGCTCGTCCCGCTGTTTGCTGTCCTGATCTACTGCCTCAGCGTAACAGGTAACTGGACAATGATGCTCGCCGGCTCGGCCTATGCGGTGATTCCCGCACTGCTCCTTGCGAGCAGCAGCGGCAAGTCGCCGGGAACCTGGGAAGACTACGCTGCCGTAGTGGCGCTCTGGCTGCCCGTCTGGCTTGAGCCGCCCTACCGCTTCCTGTATCACATTTTCCCGTACCCGCCGCCTCTGACCCACACGTTCACGATTCTGACGGCGCTCAGCACCGGCGTCGCGGCTTTTGTGTTGATCCGCCGGCTTCCCGGAGTCGGCTATGCGGCGGAATGGCGTCGCGGCTTCGCGTGGAATTTTGCCTTCAACTTTATCGCCTACGCTGCAATCGCCATCCCGATTGGACTCGCGATCGACTTCCTGACATGGCACCCCGCGCTGCCCCACTTGCGCTCGGTACCGCTATCGGGAATAGGCTCTTTTCTTTTGTCGGCAGCCGGAATCCTGCTGTTTACAGCCTGGCCTGAAGAATTCTTATTCCGGGGGCTGTTGCAGAATCTGCTCTCAAAAACACTGAAGAGTGAATGGGCCGGACTGATCGTGGCGTCAGTGATATTCGGATTCGCGCACATCTTCCATGCGCCGGTTCCGAACTGGAAGTACGTCTTTCTGGCTACGATTGCCGGAATATTCTATGGCCGCGCGTGGATGAAGACCGGCTCGCTTGTTCCCGGCGTTCTGATTCACGCGCTCGTCGACATTCTCTGGCACGTGCTATTCCACTAGCACCATGTCGCCAGGACTATTTCACGGTGCCCGCCAACGGGCTTGAGGCCGTGGCGTATAGCTTCTTCTCGATCCGCCCGGCGAGGAACGCCTTCCGGCCTGCTTCGACGGCGGCGCGCATCGCTTCCGCCATCAGGACCGCGTCCTGCGCCGCTGCGATCGCCGTATTCATCAGGACGCCATCGGCGCCCAGCTCCATCGCGATGGCCGCATCGGACGCCGTGCCGACTCCCGCATCCACGATCAGGGGCACCTCCGTGATCCGCTCACGCAAAATGCGCAGGTTCGCCAGATTCTGAATCCCCATGCCCGAGCCGATCGGCGCGCCGAGCGGCATGACGGCCGAAGCGCCCGCGTCGATCAGCTTGCGGGCGGCGATCAGATCGTCGTTCGTGTACGGCAGCACCACGAAGCCTTCCTTCACCAGCGTCTTCGTCGCACGGATCAGCTCTTCGGTGTCCGGGAAAAGCGTCTGCTCGTCTCCGATCACTTCGAGCTTCACCCACTCCGAAAGCCCGACTTCGCGTCCGAGCCGCGCCGTGCGGATCGCCTCGTCCGCCGAGTAGCAACCCGCGGTGTTGGGCAGGATGCAGAATTTTTTGCGATCGATGTAATCGAGCAGCGATTCCTTCGTGCGGTCGGTCAGGTTTACCCTGCGAACGGCGACGGTCACCATCTCCGCACCGGAGGCCGCGTGCGCCCGCGCCATTTCCTGGAAACTGCGGTATTTCCCCGTGCCCACAATCAGCCGCGATCCAAATGCGCGCCCCGCTATCACCAGTTGATCTGACATCCGTATCTCCCTAACGATTGTACCGCGCGTACGTGTGTTTCAGGCTCGCCTCAGCGAAAAACCTCGGAGCTACGCCATTCGATGCGGGCGAGGTTCCTCCACGTCGGCGTAGAGTTGCGCGATCGTGTCGCGATAGCGCTCTTCGATGATGCGCCGCTTCAGCTTGAGAGTGTACGTCAGCGCGCCGTTCCCGTATGTGAAATCGTGCTCCAGCAACGCGAAGCGCTTGGGTTTTTCGTACTGTGCGAAAGCCGAGGTGAGCCGGTCGATTTCCCTCTCAATCAAGTCCCGGACCCGCGGGTCGGCGATCATCTGCGCCGGCGTGGAAACCTCGAACCCCGCCTCGCGCGCCGCCGCCTCCACGGTTGTGAAGTTCGGCACGACCAGCACGGAAACGAACTTCCTGCCATCGCCGACGACCATCGCATTCATGATAAAGGGCGAGGTCTTCAGCACATTCTCGATTGGAGCCGGCGCAACAAACTTGCCACCCGCAGTTTTGAGAAGTTCTTTCTTGCGGTCGGTGATGATCAAATAGCCGTCTGCATCGAGCCGGCCGATGTCCCCGGTGCGAAACCAGCCGTCGGGCGCTAAAACTTCACGCGTCGCGTCAGGTTTCCGATAGTAACCCTGCATCACGCAGGGTCCTTTGACGAGGATTTCGCCGTCATCTGCGATGCGCACCTGCACGTGCGGAATCGGGCGGCCCACCGTGCCGACCTTGTTCGCCTTGGGCGAATTGAACGTGACAACCGGAGAAGTTTCCGTGAGCCCGTAGCCCTGATACACCGGCAGACCGACGCTCCAGAAAAATTCCGCCAGTTCGGGAGCGAGCGGGGCGCCTCCCGAACTGAATAGTCGAATCCTGCCCCCCACCCCCGCGCGAATCTGTGAATAGACCAAGCGATTTGCGATGTGCCAGCGCAGTTTCACCCCGAAGGAAACATCCTTGCCGTACGCCCGCCACGGCACTGCTTCCGCCGCCACGCGAATCGCGGCATCGAATATGCTTTTCTTGAATCCGGCTTCCCCGCGTCCTCTTTCGATGATGTTGGCGTAAGTTTTCTCATAGAAACGCGGGACGGCCGCCATCATCGTGGGCCGAACTTCGAGAAGCGCCTGGGCCACCGTCTCCATGTGCTCGACATAGGCGACCGAGACCCCTCGAAAGATATACCCGTAGTCGATCGTGCGCTCGTAGATATGCGCGAGCGGCAAAAGCGACAACGCGAGATCAAACGGCAACATCTCGTACTCCCAGCTGAAGTCGAGTGCATTCGAACTGAGATTCACGTGATTCAGCATCACGCCCTTGGGCTCGCCCGTGGTGCCCGACGTGTAGATGATTGTGGCCAGTTGGTCCCCGGTGACCTCGGCGGACCGGCGCCGGTACTCCGCGATATCTACGTCACCCGCTGTCGCGATCAGCGTTTCGTAGCGGAGGATCTCGCCCTGCAGATCTGCGGGCGGCGCAGCGGAAATCACCTGTTCGATCTCCGGCACGTGCTCGCGGCACTCCGCAATCTTGCGGGCTTGGGCTTCACCCGAAGTGAATACGACCCGCGCGCCCGAATCTTTCAGGATGTAAGTGAGGCGGTCGAGCGATTCATTGAAATAGACCGGAACGGTGACGGCGCCCAAGCCCTGAATGGCAAAGTCGGCCGTATGCCATTCGGGACAGTTCGGTGCAAAGAGTCCCACGCGGTCGCCGGGCCGGACGCCTAATTGAGCGAGCGCCTTCGCAAGGCCTGCCACTCGCCGCAACATCTCGTTAGCCGGGACGGACTGCCAACCGCTGGCGGTGCGATATACCTGTGCTCGAGGGTTTGCAGACCGGTCTATGGCGTCGAGAAAACACTTCGGAAGCGGTGGGTACTCCGTCGCCATGACAGCCAATGTAGCCTACCGTCAGTATCCACGCAATGCGCACCTTGTTCTCGTTTCTGGACCCGGATGAACCACTTGATCTCGTAACAATGTCGGCCCCCTCGGCCCGAGTAGACCGTGGTTGTTGACGACCAAAGGCTCGGGGGGAAGGAGCCGAACATGGTGATTATAGGCGTGGATTGTCACCCGAGCTTTCAGCGAATCGCTTTTTTGGATCAGGAAACGGGTGAGTGCGGCGAACGGCAATTGAATCACAGCGATGGAGAAACAGAGAAGTTCTATCGCCTGCAGTAGAGAGGAGTCGGCGTGCGCGTGGGGATAGAGGCCACTGGCTATTCACGCTGGTTCGAGCGGTTACTCGCGGAACTGGGTATCGAGGTATGGATTGGTGATGCGGCGAAGATCAAGACGAAGCGCGTCCGCAAGCAGAAGACTGACCGCCAGGATGCCCAGCTCTTGTTGAAGCTGCTGCTGGAAAATAACTTTCCTCGCGTGTCGGTACCGGGTCCAGAAAATCGTGATCTGTGACAACTGCTCATGGCACCGGCATCGGCTGGTGCAGATGCGGACACGGATCATGAATCAGTTGCAAGCTCTGGCCATGAACGAAGGCCAGCGTTGGAAGAAAAAGCTGTGGAGCGAACAGGGACGAGGACAGCTA